>Ga0163153_10004248_pt1 | contig 18188 bp, 17 predicted proteins | sample OliLakLV19MP6IB1_FD_148629 | JGI IMG/M metagenome (GOLD analysis project Ga0163153, IMG submission 148629) | Freshwater microbial mat bacterial communities from Lake Vanda, McMurdo Dry Valleys, Antarctica - Oligotrophic Lake LV.19.MP6.IB-1 | ecosystem: Environmental > Aquatic > Freshwater >... | reverse complement strand
TTCGCGTCATCCAGCGACGCGCATACGGACTGCGCGACGAAGAATACTTGAAACTTAAGATACTGACCTGCATGTTGCCAACCCTTTGAAAACGTCAACTTCCACCCACTCGACCACGCGAAGAGCCCAAATAGTTTGTCACGTCATCAAGCGTCACCTCACCTAGCATTTTCTTGCCGACGATACTGCCGTCTTCTGTTTCAGGCAGTTGATATCCGTTTTCAAGGAACCGCTGACCGAACTGATTCAGGATCGGTGGCGCTGTATGGCAGGCGGTACAGTTCATGTCGTATTTACGAGCAAAGGGTGGAATCGCTTGCGCCTGTTCAGGCAATAGTAGAAACGTCAGGATTGCCCCGTAGAGGATACTTAGTGCGATGACAATATATTGGAGAGACGCATAACCATCCTGAACACTCCTCATGCTCTGATGGTTGTGCACACATTTGACAAGCCTAAGAGATGGACTGAGGTCCAGCACCACGCAGTAACGGTTTTGAAACAGTAGCAGACAATGTTGTGTTGGCAAGAAAAAAGAGAGATTTTCTCAGAAGGAATAGAGTCGGGAGCCGTCACATTGTCTCAAAATGCTTGGTCAATCTTAGCGGATTCCGCGTATGGATCTCCGTCTCGATCTGCTCCATGATGTGCGCAAACAGTCGTGGGTGTTTCTAGCGACCGGCGCACCCTGTAGAAAGAAGTTCCTCCCGCACATTCCGATCATGCACCAGTCCAACATGATGTCGTATTTGTCGAACGTGAGTGAACGCCTGCTTTAAGCGGTATTGAAATAAGTGATTCACTTGCCAACCGGGAATGATCGGCTACAATCAAGATCGAGCGACGAGGGTATTACCCCATTGCTGCGACCACATTGTGACAACAGAGTGCCGTGATCCAAGGAGAAATAGGAATGCGCAGTCGAGGTGCTCTGGCGTTGGCAATGGGGATGGTTACGATATCCTTGATGTGGAGTGCGCCGGTAAAAGCAGAAAATGAAGTGGAAATCGCAGAGCACTTGATCGAGCTTCTCAAGATTGGCCGTGTGATCGTCTCTGAGCAGATGGACAATATCAATGATGCGTCGAAGGCCGACAAGGGATTCACCGGCGACTACATGGCCGCCCAGATTCTAGAGCGGTTTAGGAAGCACACAAAGCATGATCTCCGGATTCCCAACCTTGTGCCGCAGGCAAATCTTTACCTTGCGTTAGTTCAATCGGAAAAAGAAGTGGTGGACGAAGCCCAACCGGTCATTAACAGGGCAGGGATTTCTTTCAAAGGATTCATCCCTGCCGTGTTTGCCCAGAGAGTGGGAGACCAGTTCTATAAGAAATTCGGTGTCCATGTGAAACTGACATCGATTGATTATCGGAGTGCCAATAATAAACCAGACGATTTCGAGGCGGAGGTGTTACGGATGTTTGGCGACTCACGCCACCCCAAGGGAAAGCCCTATGTGAGAAGTTCAATGGTAGACGGGCGACTGGTTCTCCGCATGATGGGCCCGGAATATGTCAGTCAAACGTGTCTGACATGTCATGGTGTGCCGAGAGGCAAGCTCACGGTGGGCGGCATGAAAAAGGATGGATGGAAGGAAGGGGATTTAGCGGGGGCGATCAGTATCGTGCTGCCGTTGAAATAGCGCCAGAAGGCGAAGCAGTCAGAATGTGAGAGAGCGCAGAGTCACGATCTATATCCAAAGGAGCGCGAAACATGAGCAAGATTGTCGTCGTTGATGATTCGTACGCCGAATTGCAATTGATTGAAGGATGCCTTAAGGCGGCCAATCATACCGTGGTGTCCTACCCCAATTCTGACAAGCTCGAAGACAAGGTCGCCAGCGAGAAACCGGATCTCATCGTCATGGACGTGGTGATGCCTGGGCGGAATGGGTTTCAGGCTTGTCGTGATTTGAAGAGCGATGACCGGTGCAAGGGTATCCCCATCATCCTCTGCACGTCAAAAGGCAACGAGAGCGACAAGTTCTGGGGACAGCAGCAAGGAGCCAACGGCTACATTGTCAAACCATTTAAGGGGGAAGATCTGTTGGCTGCCGTGAAGAAGGTGATGGGCTAGCATCGATGGCGTCCGCACGGCATTCAATAGCTGAAGATCGTGCGCTGACCGCACAGGGAACTTCTTCGCCAGGACCCAGTCGTGCTCAAGCCGATGGGGTCTCGACCGTGCGGGCTGCGATTATCTCCCTGGCAGGGGAGATCTTCACAATCGATCTGAAAAATATACGGGAGGTGTTTGTCGTGGAGTCCATCACTCCGGTTCCAGGGATGCCGTCCGGTTTGGTGGGGGTGACGAACTTACGAGGGACCGTGATTCCATTGATCGATCTTCGGCCGATGTTTGCCCTTAACGCAGACGAGATGTTGCCGTACGCCGTGGTGGTGAAGCACGGGAATTGGCAGATCGGCGTCTTGGTGGATACGGTGCCGCAAATTCGCACCTTCTCCAAGAGCCAATTCCTGCCGGCTCCGGCTGGTATGGGGGAGAAAACGTTTCCGTTTGTGTCGACGGTGGTCAAACTCGAGGATCGGTTGCGAGGGGTTCTGGAAACCTCAGCTGTGCTGTCTCATTTTGAGAGCGCAGGCTGACCATTGCTCTTTATCTCGATGTGCGACGTGCTTGCCTCAATTGCCGGCTAGAAGAAGGAGAGTCTTATGTTTGGGTTCAATCTTGCGCAATGGTTTGACGACTTAAACACGAAGTGGAAGCTGCTGACGGCATTTGGCATGGTCAGTATGATCATCATCGTCATGTCGGCGCTGGGTGTGTGGACGACCGAACGCCTCAGACAACAGGCTGAAGCGATTTACATCGACTACACCGTACCGCTCATCGACTTCAACACGATGTTGCTGAATGTCGGTAAATACAATACGACACTGCAGGACCTTGCCAAGGAGACCCACGCCTCGGATTTCAGAGGTGCCGTCGGGAAACTTGCTGAGTACAAGAAGGGAGTCGAATCGACGATTACCGCCTATGAGGCGACGGTGTTGCGTGTATCGAGCACTGGTCGTGACGAAGCGAAGGATCTTGTGGAGCTGAAAGCCACCCTCGACAGTTACTTCAGCCAAGCCGAGGCCGGCTATGCGGCGCTCGCGGAGAGCTTCGAATCCAAAGCTTTGAGCGCTTCGCAGGCTCAACAAATGCATGATCTGGGGCAGCAGGCCGTAACCGTGGGCATTGCCCCGGCATACGCCCAGATCATTTATCGACACGGCGAACAGATTAAGGACCTGGAGTCCATCGCAAAAGACCTTTCGGATGAAGCTACACACTTGGCCAAACAGGGGATATTGGCGTTGGTTGTCGGCGGTACGGTCGCCGTATTGTTGGGATTAGGCATCGGGTATTGGGTGGCGCGTAAGATGGCGCTCGGTCTGAGTCAAGTCGCGCATGCTGCGCAGTTGGCGGCAAGCGGCAACTATCAGGCCCGAGCTAAGGTCAGGTCAAAGGACGAACTTGGGCAGATGGCGGCTTCCTTTAACACCATGTTGGATCGTATTACCGCATTGGTGACGTCGGAATCCGAGCGCGACGATATGCAAAAACGGTTGATGAGCTTTCTGGTCTTGGTGTCGGATGTCGGTAAGGGAGACCTCACAAAACGTGGCGAGGTGACAGCCGATATGTTCGGTAACCTTGCGGACGGGTTCAACCTCATGGTGACTCGGTTCGGACAGTTGCTTAAACAGGTTCGAGAGGCCGCCGAACGTGTCAACAAGTCGGCTGGGACTCTCCGAGACAGCGCAGGACAGATGGCCGGTACCGCAAAACAACAGGCGGATGAATCCAGAAAAACTTTAAGTGCGGTCGAGGAGTTAACCGCTTCCATGCGCCAGGTGTCGGCAACAGCAGGCGCTTCGTCTGAGTCCGCGAATCAAGTGTTGCAGGCAACGGAGCGAGGCCGTGTCGCTGTACAAGAAACTGTGCAAGACATGCAAAGCATTCGCGCGTCCGTGCAACGCATGTCGAAGCAGGTTAAAACGCTGGGTGATCGCTCACTGGAAATTTCTCAGATCGTATCAACAATTCGCGATATTGCCAGCCAGACTAATTTGCTCGCGCTGAATGCTGCCATCGAGGCGGCCGGCGCCGGTGAAGCTGGAGCTCGATTTGCCGTCGTGGCCGATCAGGTCAGAAAACTAGCCGAAAGCTCCACGGGGGCTACCCGCGAAATCGCGGACCTTGTGAAAGTGATTCAGACGGATACTCAAGAAGCTGTCGTGGCCATGGAACACGAAACTCAGGCGGTGGAAGCCGGATCGGCTTCCGCGTTGCGTACAGGTGAAGTGTTCAAGGAAATTTCAGGGATCGCCCAGCGTTCCTCGGAGTTGGCGCAGACCATCGCGAGTGCTGCGGTGAGTCAGACAGCTTCAACGGATCAGGTCGGTCGCACCATTAAGGATTTCGCCGGCGGCGCCTTGGAAACGCAAAAAGTCACGGACTCGGCACGCGTGACGGTCGAGGATATGGCGAAACTTGCAGAAGGGTTGTCATCCTCCGTTGCCCAGTTCAAATTGGCCTAGAAATTTACGAAAACTCGACACGGTCGTTTTGAGGGCTATGCTTGGCAATTCACCGAAGGACCCTCAGGGGCTGATAGATAGAAAGACTAGAGATGAGTGCCGAACTTGACCGGCAGGGCCTCGTGGATATCTTCGTGACTGAAGCGTTGGAAGCAGTGACTATTTTGTCGAATGCGTTCCATCCGCCTGATAGCTCGATGCCAACTCCCGCGCAACTGCAATCGCAATATGTGTGGGCGCATAAGATTCGAGGGGCGTCGGCGCTCTACGGCTATAAGGGGTTGGCGCTGATGGGAGCCTTGCTTGAATCGACGTTGGAAGAGGGAGTCTCTATAGAGAATTCGCTATGGCCGAAGACGGTAGAGATCTTTCGGGGGATGGTAAGGTCATTCGAGTCTCAACTGAAAGTTGTCGCACAGGGGGGCGCTGAAGACCTGTCAGTGAGTGCACGATGGAAGGGTGAAGTAGACGGATTATTTCCATCTCCCCCAGGTGCGGCTCGCTCTGAACCGGCAGTTCTGGCGGCGGACTATTTAGTTCCGACTCTCGATGCCGAAGTGCTGTCGTATTTTTCGCCGGAAGCACAAGAGTATCTGGACACCATGGAGTCGCAGCTTCATCGTCTGCGCGAAGATTCCAAGGACGAGGAGGCGACCTATAAGCTCTACGGCATGGTCCATATGCTCAAGGAGTCTTCTTTTACGATTGGCTTTTCGGTGCTCTGCGATGTCGCTCAATCGCTTGAGGATTGCGTGATTGCGATTCGCGAGAACCGAATTTCGCTCTCGTTGGATAAGCTTGGCGTCATTGGTCGAGCTATCAACACGCTCCGGCTGCTGATGCGCCGAGACAACGGCATGGTGGTCCGACTCCAACAGGATGTGCCGGAAGTGACTCAATCACTGGCGCGGATCTGTGCCGGGGAACACCTGACGATGGTGACTCAGGCGGTGGCGGCCATCGTTCCGGTTACCCAGGTTGTGACAGCCGTTATGGATTGTTCAGAAGGATCTGTGGGCACTGAGGTGGAATCACTTTCTGTCTCAAGTCCGTTGACAGATGAGTATCTGCTCCCGCTCCTCGATGCTGAGGTACTGTCTTATTTTGCCCCGGAAGCACAGGAATATATCGAGTCGCTCGAAGCTCAATTGCTTCGTCTCGAGAAAGATCCTCAGAATTCGGACGTGATCGGTCAACTATTCAGGACGGCTCACACGCTCAAGGGGTCTGCCTATACGGTAGGATTCCAGTCACTCGGGGATCTGGTGCACTATATTGAGGATTTTATGATGGCGGTGCGCGAGGGCCGCATCAACATTCTTTCCGGGCATACGGATGTGCTATTACGATCGGTGGATGTGGTCCGTCTGCTGATGCGGCGAGATCCCACCTCTTTGGACACGCTTCGTCACCGATATGTTTCCGTACTGGAGGGACTCAAACATCTGGATCAAGCGACGATAGCCCAGGTCGAGGAGTGTCGCTCAGATGTTCATCGCATCGATGTGCCGGTCGGCCAAGAGGTGGGGAAGCGAGAAGTCGTCGAACCCGCTAAAACAGCGGATGGGAAGGTCGCAGAAGATCGCGAGGTTATCCGTGTCAGCCGCGATCGCTTAGAACGGTTGCTGAATCTGGTCGGTGAGCTTGTTATCGGCCGAGGACGGCTTGAACAACGGCTGCATATGCTGGAGCAACTTTCACAGCAAGTATTGGCCTACAAAGGACGACTGGTGGAATCGGTTCAATCGTTTGCGGAGAAACATACTTTTACACTTCCGACTGCCTCCTCAGGTTCGCCGACTTCTTCGGCCAAGGGATTTGACGGGGTCAATGATTTCGGCAGTCTTGAGTTTGACAAGTACGACGATTTCAATATTTTAGCTCGCCGCATCGGCGAGGTGGCAGCGGATATTTCAGAATCGATGACTCAGTTGAGTAGCTCGATTCGCCGCTCACATGACGACATGAGTCATCTGGCGCAACTGACGCTCGGTATGCGGGATGAAATCGCTCGAGCCCGTATGGTGCCGGTCGGTACACCGTTTACACGGTTTCACAGGGCTACGCGCGAGATGGCGCGTGCGACAGGAAAAGAAGTGGCGTTGGTCACCTCCGGTGAACATACCGAAGTTGATACGGTTGTCGTGGAGCGATTGGTCGATCCGCTGATTCACCTTGTGCGCAACGCGGTCTATCACGGAATCGAGCTTGCGGCTATTCGAGTATCGAAAGGGAAGCCGGCAGCCGGTACGGTGTATCTTCATGCGGTGCATCGTGGAAACGCGGTGTTGATTGAAGTCGAAGACGATGGGGCTGGCCTCGACGTCGAAAAGATCCGAGCCAAAGCGGTCGAGCGAGGACTCATCCGCCCGGAGATGGCCCGTTCGATGCCTGAATCAGAAGTGATCAAGTTCATCTTCGTTCCAGGATTCTCGACAGCCGATCAGATCGGCGATCAGGCGGGTCGAGGTGTCGGCATGGATGTGGTCAAACGTGTCATTGAAAGCATGAATGGCCGCATCGACGTCGAATCCGTTCGAGGAGTGGGAACGAAGTTTACCCTCAGTCTCCCGTTCTCATTATTGATTACCACAGCTCTTATGGTGAGGGCAGGGGACGAGCGATATGCAATACCGCTTCCGGCAGTGCGTGAAGTCACCATGGTCACCGCAGGCGTGCATCAACGGATGGGGGAACGATCGATCTTACATATCGGTGCGGAGGCGATCGAAGCGCAGCCGCTCCAGCAGCTCCTCAATCAACGTAGCGTGGGAGTGGAAATCGGGAAGCCGGTGGTCATCGTGAGAACGGCTGTCGGGATGATCGGCATCGTCGTCGATGAATTACTCGGTCGCCAGGAAATTGTCGTCAAGCCGCTGGGGTCGTTGAAGTCTTTGGAACGGTCCTGCTTTGGCGGCGCGACCATCGATCCGGAAGGGCGTGTGGTTCTGGTGTTGGATCCTGCTCGATTGCTGTCCCGAGAAGCGCAAGCCGCTGCCGTACCGGATTCGTCGGTACACGCAACGGCAGCGGCGGATTCGCTGACTCCATACGTTGAGGCCCTAGAATCGAAAGCGCCGGAACGCTTGCTTCTTTTAATCGACGACTCTTTGAGTATTCGGAAGTTCGTGGGTCGGATGCTGGAATCGGCCGGGTACGTTGTCCACACCGCGGTGGATGGAGAAGAAGGTCTTCGTAAGGCATCTGCGGAACGCTATCGGCTGATTATCACCGATCTTGAGATGCCAAAGCTCAATGGGTACGAAGTCATTCAAGGGCTGCGAAGTCGGGAGCAAACGCAGCAGACACCTGTCATTGTCATGACGACGAGAGCTGGTGATAAGCATCGTCAAATGGCACTCAATATCGGAGCGAGTTCCTATATTGCCAAGCCAGTCGAAGAACGCGCGTTGATCCAAGAAGTTGAACGCTGGATAGGCAAAGAAGTGGTTGTGCGTCGATAAGGATCCCTTGGGCGCGATCCTTACACGAGGCCATGGCACCGGTCAGTCGAAGAGGATGTATCGAGAATGAGTTTGCGAGGCCGTCATAATTCGGCAGGCACGTTGGTGGAGGCGGCCAGTTTTTTGGTCGTCCGTCTTGGGGTGAACTATTTCGCTCTACCCGCAACTGGAGTGCGGGGGGTTTTGACGCAAGAGGAAACCGGCCATGAAGAAGCCGTGACAGCAGCGGGCACCGTCTATCAACCAGTGAATCTTGCAGAACGGCTTTCGGTGGTTGCCAAATTGTCCGGTTCCGAGAGGAGGACGGTGTTGTACTCAACCGGGCAGTCCCAGGGCGCGATTGCCGTTGAGCAGGTGGTGGGTTTGATAGACATTGAACGGAAGGACTGTCTTCCGTTGCCATCACAGTTTCAAAAAGATGAGCGAGACTGGTTTGGGGGGATGCTGCTGCATCAGGATCAGTTGGTGTTGATCCTGAACCTATCATGGGTGTTGGGAGAGCTGTCCGGCGTCGCATCTGTCCCTGTCAGGCTGGCGGAACAGCTGGTTGAGGCCACCCCTGCATCGGTTGGTGGGGCGTGCTGAGGGCCGCGCGTGGACAACAACAGGCTCTGAGTGCGAAACGGCTGTGGAATGTCGTGGTGTTTTCCGTTGGTGGAGTGAAGCTGGCTGCACGGACTGAAGATGTGGAGGGCGTGTCGTCTTGGGCTGCGACTATTCCGGTACCGAGTCGGACTCCTTTCGTGCAAGCCATGCTGAAGCGGGATAATCATGTGATGCCGGTCTACGATTTGGCAGCCAGACTGAATCGCGTCGTGCAAGGAGAGCCGTTGCTGTGCTTGGTTGCACGCCATCTCGACGGGCCAATGGCCATCTGTATCGATGCCGCCATGCCATCTCTCCAGGCAGTGAATCCGGCATCGATTCGCCCGAACAGCAGTGGGGACATTGAATCACTGGGGGTGGTCACGATTGGCGCACAGGATGTGGCTATCGTGGCGTTGCAGCGACTCGGTCGATTAAGACAGGATGCGGTCAGCAGTTAAAGGAATTCAGGGAAGGAATCTGCCATGCCGAACGTGTTGATTGCTGACGATAGTATTGCGGTCAGAAAAGTTGCCGAACGGTTGCTGACTGAGGCTGGACTCGGAGTCATTCTTGTTGCGAATGGAGAGGAAGCATTGGCCTATTTGGCCAAAGAGACGCCTGACCTGGTCGTATCCGACGTGATCATGCCGGATAAAAGCGGCTATGAGGTGTGCGCCTTCGTGCGTGCACAGCGGACGCTTGCGAACACGCCGGTGCTCTTGATCTCAGGTATCGTAAACGATGAAGTGACAAAGCAGGCAGAATTTTGTCAGGCCGACGGAGTATTGAAGAAACCGTTCCAAGGTACGTCGCTGAAAGATCGTGTGCTCGATTTGTTGGCCAAGCGGCAGAGCGCTGTCGCGCCTATTGTGAAGAGTGTCGACCAGGCAGCTGTGCCCATCAATCAGAATCTAAACGCGCGTGTGAGTGATGAACAATTAGAAATCTATCGTCAGGCAGTCGCACGATTGAAGCCCTTGGAGGAAGAGATTCTAGCTGAACGAGATCGCGCAACACGGAGTATGCAGCGAGTGGCAGAGCTCGAGCAACAGCTTGGTCGTGCTCAAGAGATTGAGTTGATGTTAGCAAGGGAACGGGAGCAGACAGCCCAGCTGAAGAAGGAACTTGCAGCGACCGATGGTATCACCGCGCAGGTGCAGGAACTTGAGTCCGCACTCACGGCCGAACGAGAACGGGCGGCTGAGGTTAAGGGCCAAGCATCTCTTGCTGAGGGTTTAAGCGGGCAAGTGAGAGAACTGGAGGCCGCTCTTACGATAGAACGAGAGGACAGCGCCCAGCAGGCCGCGCGCATCACTGAGCTGCAGAAGGATGTGAGTCATGTTCAAGAGCTGGAAGCGACTCTGAATGTCGAGCGCCAAGCCGCCACTCAACTGGTTGAACAAATAACCGAGATGGAGAAGACGGTGACTCAGTCTCAGGTATTGGCGCAGCAGCTTGCGCAGGAGCAGACATGCACGAGCGACTTGACTCGTCGTCTGACTGAAAGTGAGCAAATTGTCTCACGAGTCAACACGTTGGAGCAGGCCCTTGCTGCTGAGCAGGAAAAAAATAATGGGCTTGCCGTGCGTCTCTTTGAAGCTGAGCGTATGGCACAGACAATTTCCGAGAGCGAGGCTTTGCTTCAGACCGAACGAGAACGAAATAGCCTGCTGATGAAGCGTGTATCTGAATCTGAGCAAGCGGCCGAGCAAGCGACCAAGCGGTTTGAAGAGATGGCGATCAAGCTGGGGGAGATCGCGGGGTTGGCCGCTCAGCTTGGTAACGGAAAACGACGGTCTTGATCCTGTTCGATATTTTTTTACGAATCGTCACTGTCGTGAAGGACTGATGTCATGGCTGCCGACACCCTAGACGATTTTCAGAAAGAGTTGATCAAACTGTTCGTCCAGGAGGCACATGAATGGCTCCAGAATATTCATGTCGCGCTCGATGAGTTGCAACAGAATCCAGTGCCGGAGCGACATGCCAAGCTGATTGGGGCGATTTCGGCTGGAGTGACGAATCTCGGAGGATCGGCTGCCACGATCAATCTCCTAGACATTGAGAAGGCCAGTTTCGAAGCAATTCCTTTTATCGAGGCCCTTGAGGACCCACGCAAACAATTCTCTGCTCAAGATTTTCTTGCCCTCTGTAAGCAGCTGGGACAGATCCACACCGCATTGACTCGTGCAACAGGCTTCTCCTTTGAAGAGGATGGACCCAGTGCGGTGGGCAAGGTAGTGGGTGAGAGTCTTACTCCTGGGGAGTTTCTACACACGCTTCAAGAGCTGCAAAAAAAACAGCCAGCGAATATTACGTCCGGGCACAACTTTATCGGCAGCCTGATCGAGCAAATAGAGGGACAGGTTCAAGCCGGTGTGGAACGTCTCGATACCACAGCCGTTCAAGGATATCTTGTTCGGGTGTCCGACGCAGAAGAGTCATTCTTGCAGGCGATCGACCAGCGAGTGCCTGAAATTTTACGAACGATGTGTGACCTCACAATGACCAGAGATGAGGCATCATCATGCCAAGTGGTACTCGACGACGCGCTGCAAGCCGTTGCGCAACTGCGCGTCGCAGCGCAGCAGGTGAATGCGAGTTCAGCCATGATGTTTTTCACCGGCCTGCACAGTCTGTTGACCGTGGTGGCGCTGCGCCGGGTGATTCTCGCTGCCACCCGGGTGGAATCGGTGAAGGCTTGTCTACATGCAAGGGGAGTCGCCATTCATCAGTGGGTGAAGGATGGCCGAGCCCAGCGTGCCGCGATCGATCAGTTGCTTCCTGCCGGCCGTTCGTGATTTCTGTGCCGGATTCTCCTGCAGAAATTAGTCGAGATCCATGATGCAGGTAAACCTTTCGCCCGATAATGATGGCATGATGAGCGTAGAGGTCAACTATACGAGATATTGGGGACTTCGGGCTCTACCGTTCGACAACGTGCCGGATCCGCGATTCTACGTCTCCTGTTCACAGCATGAGGCGGCACACCGGTGGTTGAGTTATGGGGTTCAGACAGGTAAAGGCATGCTCCTGCTTACCGGTGACATCGGGTGCGGGAAAACACTGCTGAGTCGTCGCCTGATCGTCGGGATGGCGCCGACTCGATATGATGTTGCGCTCGTCGCCAATCCTGCCTTATCTCCGTCTGAATTGCTGGATGAGGTGTTGTTTCAGTTCGGGCTTGAGCCTGTGCGATCGAAAGCAGGGCGATTGCAGATACTGAATGAGCGTCTGGAATTAAATGCGCAACGTGGGATCCACTCGGTGTTGATTGTGGATGAAGCGCAATCGATTGAAAAAAATAAAGGATTTGAAGATCTCCGTTTGCTGACAAACTTTCAGCTCAACGATCGGTTTCTGATGACGATTGTTCTGATCGGCCAGCCGGAATTGCGTCACCGCGTTGCGGGAATTCCGCAGTTGAACCAGCGAATCGCGGTTCGTGCGCATCTGGGTCCCTTCACGGCAGAGGAGACGACGTTGTATATCGCATCTCGCATGGGGGCTGCGACAGATCGGGCAGACGTGTTTTCGAAAGAAGCGGTTATAGCCATATTCGAACAGAGCAAAGGGATCGGGCGGCTGATCAACGCCCTTTGTGATCAATGTCTCTTTGCCGGAGCGATCGAGCACGCTGTACAGGTTGATGATCGGCTTGTTCGGCAGGTCGGGCAAGTCAAATGATGGATGCTCGAATATTCCACAAGGATGCTCTCTGGGCATGAACGAGTTCAGCACGATAGATTGGTATCGCATTGCGCAGGAGCAACTCACGGGCGTGGCTCTCGCTGTACAGCAGGAAAACGAGCTTGACCTGGAAGCCTTGTCTTCCCTAGCGTCGGAGATTACGGGGGAGCTTAAGCGAAGCGATCAATTGCTTATTCAGGCTATGAGCGGCCCTGCAGGCCCTCCGTTAATCACGAATCTTGTGAATGTTGGGATATTGGCAACGACGGTCGGTGCGAGGCTGGGGTATCACGGGAAGGAGCTGGATCGGCTGACATTTGCAGGGCTTCTGCACGATATTGGCCTCTTTGCCGTGCCGCAGTCATTAATTACGAAGTCGGGCCGGTTGACTCATGATGAACGTACGCTCATTGAACAACATCCTGAACTCGGCTATCAAACGATTCGAAAGGCTGGCCAAAAATACGACTGGTTGGCACAAGTGGTACGCCAGGCGCATGAGCGATGGAACGGACAAGGGTATCCGAACAAGTTGAATGGGCGCCAAATCTGTGAGTTTGCCCAAATCATCGGCGTCGTCGACATCTTCGACGCCCTCGTGAGCCCTCGCGAGTATCGACGCCGATTCTTTCCGCACGAGGCGGTGCGAGAATTGATTGTAGCGGAACGGACGGCGTTTCCTCGCGAAGTCGTGAAAGCCTTGGTTGAACAGCTATCAGCTTATCCATTGGGTACGTCTGTACGATTAACCACTGGAGAGGTTGGCTCGGTCATGCGAGTCAATGCGCGCTACCCGCTCCGTCCAGTTGTATGGATTAAGGGCGATGCAGCCTATGGCCAGGAGAGGCGGCAGCTCGATTTGAGCCTGACCCCTCTCGTGTCGATCATCGAAACATTGGAGCCTCCTGACTTCGCGCGTATTTCGGTTCAGGCAAATGGGACGCAGGCCAAGACCCCTGATGTCGTTCCCTCGGCATCCGATCAGTTTACGTCGCTCTTGGAAGGCTTAGACGCGCTTGCGAGTGCGATTCAAGGTGCCGTCGAGTCCGGCGCTTCTATTCAGGAAGATGAGGCTGTATCGTGTTCCGATGAGCATCGATGCATAGACCAGCCTTCTGCTCAGGGGGTTGCGGGTATCAGTTTTGAGAAGGAAGTGATTGGTTTATTTGCCCTTGAAGCGTACGAATGGTTGGCGCAAATTCAGACGGCAGTGAGACAGCTCGCTGAAGGGACCAATGGGACAGTGCGCCCGAAGCTCTACGGGATTCTCTTGCAGGGGATTACCAATCTTGCCAAATCTGCTTCGACAGTGCAGCTTCAGACTATTGCGCAGATGGCTTCGAGTCTGCTTCCGATTCTCCAAGATGTTCGGCGACCAGAGCCACGTGCGATAGCGGCAGCACTCCAGTCGCTTCAGGACGGGTTGAATCGAATCAGTCTGGCCGTGCGTGCTCTAGCAGGAGGGCGCGTGGGCGAACCTGCTGGTCATGACGATGTTCCTGTAGCAACGGTAAGTGATTCGTTGGCGGTTCTTCCTGCCACTGCGACGGAGCATCCTGCGGCCTTCCAGTTGCAGGGGCAGCCGATCGCGAGTTCCAGTGCCACGCTCATTCAAGCCCTCCGAGACCTGCAACAGGCTCGTGCGCGCTCGACGCAGCCGGTCCGAGATGTGTTGGAAGCTGTGATCCAGCGAGCCGAGCGGGAAGCAGATCTTCTTGATGTCGCCGGTGTCGGGCGCATTTTAGTAGAGCTTGACCGGCTCGACGACGCGTTTCTTCAGGAAATCCGTCGACGAGTTCCAATCATCAGTTTCACGCTCATACAGGTACGAGCAAGTGAGCCGACTCATGCTGTATTGACGTCTCAGCTTGATCCTATTCTCAAACAGATTGAGGCCATCTATGATTTGGCCAGCCAAGTGCAGGCGACGATGATTATGATGTTTTTACATGGGCTTCGATCTTTTCTTGTGGCTGCGGCCTACCGAAATAATTCGACCATCGCGCAACGATTGGAAAGCGTTGAGGCGAGGATTCATGCATTGATTCCGATGACGGAGCAGTGGAGTAATATCGGGCGTGTTGAACGCTCGGGTATTAGTGAGATCTTGGCAGTCTAGCCCATAAATGTTCATGCTAGCTTGCAAGACACCAGGCAGGCCCCAATCGAGGTAAGTACACTGGACACGTTATGTTGCCTCACTGAACAGCGAGCTCTTCAGCTGTTGTGCTTGTCGTCGTGGTATTTTAGTTGTTGCCGTATAAGTCTTTGTCAATAATAGGCCTAGCATCGATCTCAAGTGGTGTGTCAACAGTCGAGTACAGTGTCCTCTGGTGCGTGTCGCAACAACACACTCTTTGCAGCGTACAGCATCCTTTCAGTTGCCTAGACCAGCGACGGAAAATTATGCTGATCGTCTGCAATGCCTATGTGGGTGGATGGCCAGGCATTAAACACAATGAAGAGGTTCTATTTTCATGTACCATTCTGAAGAAGACGGTAGGGGTGTGCAAATCTATGGCAGATAAATACTTAGTCAATAAGTCTAGATTGTGTATTCATTTCACGCCAGTATCTAGCGTGATCGACTGGCAGGCTGTCGATACACAAGCCTTGTGAAACGGTTTCACTGTAATGGCTGTGCTGACTCAGTTCTATAATTGATGAACTGTGTGTCACTCATGGAGTTTGAGCCGCCCATCTCCTGCTCTCTGCTATTCCCCGCATATCCCCAGTTACTGTGTGCCTCTTCTAGGCTGGAACCGGTAGTAATTTCGCCAGCCGTTTCAGATTCAGCAGCCAGTCTATTACGTAGCCTTCATCTCGGACTTGCAAGAGCCTACGCCATTGAAAGCGCCGGAAGCTGTGCCAGTATCCCCCCCCCCAAGAGTTTTTCGATCTTCTAGCGCGCCCGTTGTGAGAGGTGGTAGCCCGCTGTTTGATTCATTCGTCGGATCCGCTGATGCACAACCTCCCGTCCGGTGGTGTTGGCTGCAATGTGCGGCTGGATACACCGCTGGAAGAGGACTGTCAGAAAGGGTTTGGCAAAATAGCCCTTGTCAGTACCTACGGTCTGAATTCGGAGTGCGTGCTTCTCATGGAACGTATTAAGCAAGTCGTACGCACCTTCCATCTCTGAGGCCAGCCCTCGAAACGACTCGATATTAATCCTCAAGAGAAGATGATGACGATTTTCCATCAACCCATTGACGGTGTAGCGCGCCATCCAAGGTCGTATGATCCTATTAACGGCAGTTGAAGCAGAGTATTGCTCCGTTATAGCCTTGGTGGGAGCGGATTGACGGCGCATTTCTTCGTACGAAGGGAGTCACCCAATGGGTGAAGCACCACGCAAGGCCTTGGTCAGGCAAAACGGGGCGATCGCGCTCGATACATTCGGGGGGCGAATCCACGTCGAATGGGATCCGGCCGCGGCTGTCACACCGCTCGGACAGTTGCCGTTCTTCATCGAGTTTCTCAAAGTGAGCGGCCTGTTCGAGGCCTGGGTCGCGGATTGCCCACTGGCCTACCACAGCAACCATGCGTCGGATAAGCGCGCGGTGCTGGCCACCTTGCTGCTATCGATCCTCGCCGGACACCACCGCTACGCGCATATTACGGCGATTCGCCATGACGGTATCCACCCCGAGCTGTTGGGCGTCGCAGGACTCGTCTCGGAGGATACGGCGCGACGCGCGCTCGCACGGATGGACGAATCGTCGGGCGTGGCCTGGCTCGATCGGCACCTGGTAAAGACGACACAGCCGTTGCTGGCCACGCCGTGGATTCTGGATCTGGATGCGACGGTGAAGTGCTTGTACGGTAAGCAAGAGGGGGCCGTGGTGGGCTACAACCCGAAGAAACCGGGGCGACCGTCGCACAGCTATCACAGTGCATTGATGGCGAACACCCGGCTGGCCCTGGCGGTGGACGTGCTGCCGGGGAATGAGACCGCGCCACTGCACAGCATGCCGGGGATTTGGGCCTGGCTGGATGCCTTGCCCAACGCGGAACGCCCCGCCTTGCTACGCGGTGACGTGGCCTACGGTAGCGAATCGGTACTGCGTGAGGCCGAGGCCCGCGACCAGCCGTATCTCACCAAGCTGCGTTTGACGAAGAACGTGAAGGCCCTCATCAAGACGCTCTTCCGCTCCAACGAGTGGGAAGAGGCGGGACAAGGATGGGAAGGGGTCACGGACCGGCTGAGGCTGTTAGGCTGGAGCCGCGCGCGACGGGTCGTGGTGCTGCGCAGAAAACTCACCGGCGAGATGCTCATTACCGCGAAGGGTGACGATCAGGGGCTGTTCGACTTCATGGAGAGCGACGTGCCGACCGCACGCTACGAGTATGCCGTGCTGGTCACCTCAACCCCGTACGAGATCCTCGCACTCGCCCAGCTCTATCGCGATCGGGCCGACGCCGAGAACAACTTCGACGAGTTAAAGAATCAATGGGGCTGGGGTGGCTTCACCACGCAGGATCTTGCGCGTTGCCGGATCATGGCGCGCATGGTGGCCTTGGTGGACAACTGGTGGACGCTGTTCGTGCGGCTCGCCCAGCCGCACAAGCACTTCGAGGCGATCTCCAGTCGGCCGCTCTTGTTGCACGGCGTCGCTACGCAAACGCAGCACGCCGGACAAACGCGCCTGACCATCACCAGCCTGCATGCCAAGCAGGCGGCCATACAAGCCGTGCTGACCAGCTTAGCGGGCTTCCTGAGTACACTGAAAGCGACTGCGGAGCAGTGGACCGACGCTCAGCGGCTACGAGCCATCCTCGCCCGCGCGTTCGCCAAATTTATGCTCACAACAGCGGGCCCTCCGGCCTTGCCGACCTCAGAAACTGCGGCGACCTGACACGTTGACCGCCGTTTTAAGGATGATGGGAGACCAGCTTCTGCTTGATCGCCAGCGCCACGGTTTCATCAAGCAACCGTTCGAGCAACCACTCTTCGTAAACCGCCGCTTCCGGTTCTGTGAGAACGTGGAGCGGCACGGTTGCTGATCTAAATCCATCCCCACAAACCAGTGGAGGAGCAAGTTCCCAGTTAGCTCTCGCACTACGGCTCGTTCCGAGGTGAGGCCCGGTAGATAGTCGCCCAGGAGGCTCAGAAGCAGTGGCTCGTAGAGTTGCCGAAGTCGCGCCGTGTCGATCAACAGCCGGGTCTTCCGCATCGGGTGATCCGCAGTCACACGCTACTCCAAATTGATGTGATGAACATTGACGGCTGCGGGTTGGTTGCGGCCATTATTGGCGTCCTCCTCCTGAAGGATCCCTCTCTTTGACCCTTCTTTTACAGACACCTCCTTAGGGGGAGCATGGTGAAATGGGAGGTACGTATGCCAGCAGGAAGCCGACATCAGTATACCGAGGACTTTAAACTAGAGGCTGTGCGGTTGGTGTGGGAGTCCGCCCACCCCGTGGCCCAGGTGGCTCAGGATCTGGGGATTCTAGAGCACGTATGGTCTCGCTGGCGCACCCAGCACCGGTCAGCCGAGGCCCAGGGCCCGACACCGGCCGCTCAACTCGCCGAGGCCGAGGAACTCACACGCATGGAGCGGGAGTGGGCACGGGTAACCCCGAAACGGGATTGTTTGCAACGTGCTGCGGCGTGGCGAGTACCGCTGCCGCTATCCCATCCGGCTCATGTGCCGCACACTCGCCTGCGATGCATAATCGTACCCGGCTTTTGGAAACCCGAGTGATCCACCGCGGGGGGGCACGCGGTTGGTGAGCATCGCGTGTCCCGGCTCCTGTGAGCTAAAGGGATTCGGGCCAAATCCGTCAAGAAATAGCGCGCGATGACGCAGTCGCATCACCGGATGCCCGTGGCGGCGACGCACTCAATCGCCAGTTCACGGTCGCACAGCCCAATCAGGTGTGGGCCGGGGATATC
>Ga0163153_10004246_pt1 | contig 18192 bp, 19 predicted proteins | sample OliLakLV19MP6IB1_FD_148629 | JGI IMG/M metagenome (GOLD analysis project Ga0163153, IMG submission 148629) | Freshwater microbial mat bacterial communities from Lake Vanda, McMurdo Dry Valleys, Antarctica - Oligotrophic Lake LV.19.MP6.IB-1 | ecosystem: Environmental > Aquatic > Freshwater >... | reverse complement strand
ACCAACCCGTCTATTCTAGGTTTGATTGGTCATTTGATGCAAAGCAGTCCAACATTGATCTCTGCATTTCAAAGTGTTTGTCATTACGGTAAAGTAGCAACAGATATGTTTTATTACGGCTGGGAAGAAACAGGCAATGAATTTATTCTCACGTTTCAACCCACTGAGGCGTGGATGAGAGTATCTGAAAAATCTGCCCGACAAGCTGTTGAGCAAGCAATGGCCGGAACGCTGAATGTTTTTAAGTTGCTTGTGGGTAAAAGTATTTTTCCGGTTCGAACTGCCTTTCAATTTTCAAAACCAAAGGACACTCAAGAGTATGAACGAATATTTAAATCTTTTCTTAAATTTTCTGCAACCAGAAGCGAATTAGTTTTCAGTTGTAGTGATTTAAACACGACTGTAATTGGTTATGATAAATCATTGCAGGCACTTTTTGATCAACTCTTAACTGAGCGCGTTGAGTCATTTTTGAAGATGGATAGATTTTCTGATAGTGTGTGCACTTGTTTGATTAAAGAGTTCCGGACTCAGATTCCTCCGATGGAAGTTATTGCAGCAAGAATGAATATGACTGTTCGAACATTTCAACGAAAATTAAAAGCAGAAGGGGAAACCTATCGAAAACTTTCAGGCAGACTTAGAAAAGATATGGCGCTTAAACTAATTCATCATTCAGATCATAAAATAGAGACAATCGCGGAGATGCTTGGCTATTCTGAGGCAAGTGCTTTTCGAAGAGCTTTTAAAAATTGGAATCAATTAATCACCCCCGATCCAATCAATTCATCTCCCTGATACCAGGCAACAAACTGACCGGGTGTTACTCCGCGCTGTGGCCTATCGAAGATTATATATAGTCCAACTTCTTTTTTGTGAAGCATACAATTCTCCAGCGGTTGACGATAACGAATTCTGGCTTGGTAAGATTTTGATTCTCCAACTTTCAATTTCAGATCTTCGCGAATCCAATGTTCATCGGTGTTAGAAACAAACAGGCCTTTACGGTAAAGCCCCGGATGATCATCGCCACTACCGGTATAAATTAAATTTAAATTCGTATCGATGCCTATAACAAACAATGGTTTTTCATAACCGCCAATGTTTAATCCTCTACGTTGACCAATAGTATAATAATGAGCGCCATTGTGTTCGCCAACTACCTCACCAAGTTCTGGAGTAAGTTCATAAGGCTTGGTAATTGAAGCGAGATCACTTGCTTCGAATCCATTTTTAAACGTTGCTGAATCAAACTGAATTTCAATTACTTTTCCTTTTTTTGGTTCTAGTCGTTGTTGTAAAAAATCTGGTAAATGCACCTTCCCTACAAAGCATAACCCTTGCGAATCCTTTTTCTCAGCAGTAACTAAGCCTGCTTCTTTTGCAATGGCTCTTACTTCTGGTTTTAACAATTCACCAATAGGAAATAGCGCTTTTGATAATTGTTGCTGTGTAAGTTGACAGAGAAAATAGCTTTGATCTTTGTTTGGATCTTTCCCCGCAAGCAGTTTAAAAATTTGTTTGCCATCTTTTTCAATTTCTCCTTTTCGGCAATAATGTCCTGTGGCAACATAATCGGCACCCAGTTTTATGGCAGCATCTAAAAAAACATCAAACTTGATTTCACGATTACAAAGTATATCCGGATTAGGTGTTCGGCCAGCTTTATATTCGGCAAACATATAGTCGACAATGCGCTCTTTGTACTCAGCACTTAAGTCGATGGCTTGAAAAGGAATACCCAAGTGTTGGGCAACAATCATGGCATCGTTACTATCGTCCAGCCAAGGGCACTCATTACTAATAGTCACGGAGTCGTCATGCCAGTTTTTCATAAACATGCCAATGACTTCATAGCCCTGCTCTTTAAGCAGATACGCTGTAACACTTGAGTCTACACCCCCTGATAACCCAACAACAACCCGTTTTTTCATTTTTTATTCAACGCCAAATCCTCGTTCAAAAGCTTGTTAATAATCTGATTAAATCGGTCTTTAAACTGATCGTAATAAATTCCTGTGCCTGGTCCTGAGAAGCCTGTATGGATGTGTTTCACATTTCCATCTTTACCAATAAAGATTGTAGTAGGAAAGGAGATTACGTGATTCAAAGCAGGCAATGTTTCAGCGGCTTTAACTTTGTCGTTAACACCTGCAATCACAAAATCGTAGTTCACGTGCAGTTTCTCTTTCATAATGGAAACTCGTTTGCTGGCATAATCAAAATCGGGTTTGCGTTCATAGGCCAAGCCTAAAATTTCAACACCCCGATCTTTGTTGGCATCGTACCACGGAGATAGAAATTTTGTCTCATCCATACAATTTGGGCACCACGTTCCGAAAATCTGCAGGATCACCACTTTGTTTTTAAATCGCTCATCCGACAAACTAATTTTATTTCCCGACTGATCGGGAAAACTGAAGTCAAGAGTTTTATAGCCTTCTTTTAAATAAGTGAGCGATTCGGCATTGGGCATTTCGGCATTTTCATCGCGAACTCCTTTAAAGGATTCTAACGAGTTATTACCTGAATAGAAATTACCTTTTAATGAGTCGCCTTCAACTTTTGCCTTAAATACAAAGGAATGATTTCCATCAAAGGTGCTTAACATTAATTCATTGCCAACCACGTTGCCTTGTAGGTAGCGATAATCTCCTGTTGGAGTGAGAAATGTTCCTTCTACTGTATTTCCGGTTTGCTTAAAGATGCCAACCGAAGGATAGGTTTCGGTAGGACTTTTAAATTGAAGCGCATACTTTCCTGAAAAATCAAACGAAACTGTTGCTTCTGTTTTTACAAACCGATAGGTATCGCCAAAGGTGGCAGCAAAGGGAAGCGTTTCGGTAGAATCATAATTTTTTATAAAGCTACCCACAAGTTTATCATCTTCAATCTTTGCTTTTAATTGTGAATCGAAAATATGCATGACGATTTTTACAGAATCACCGATAACGCTCACATCATCCAATAGAATTTTTTCCCCGGCATTAATGACAGCTGCAGTGTATACGCTGTCATTTTTATATACCTCTAAGCCAAAAGGAAGCTGCAAATCCTGCATTTCCACAACTCCGCGCCAAACCCCGGTTTTTAATTCAGGTTTGGTTGAACAAGTAATAAGTGTGGTGGCAATGATTAAAAGAGCTAGAATCCTCATGGTTTTTAAATTGTCTAAGCAAAACGCAAAAATGCGATAAATGATTCTAAATTAGTTGCCCCTAATGGCGTTATTTCAACTTTCGTTCGTTTTACTTATTAGCAATCGATTACATGTTTCAAAATCTTAAAGTCCTTGAATTAGCATCTGTTTTGGCTGGCCCAAGCGTAGGACAGTTTTTTGCCGAACTTGGCGCGGAAGTGATTAAAATTGAAAACCTGAATACCGGAGGCGATGTTACCCGAACCTGGCGCGGAAGTAGCGAGCAAACGGATGATCGCTCTGCTTATTTTTGTTCGGTCAATTGGGGAAAGAAATCGATCGCTCTGCTTATTTTTGTTCGGTCAATTGGGGAAAGAAATCAGTCGCCATTGATTTAAATTCACCAGAGGGAAAATTGCAAGTGCAAAAGCTGGCAAGCCAAAGCGATCTCATCATTGCAAGTTATAAACCCGGTGATGCTGAGAAGTTAGGAGTCTCGTACGATCAACTAAGAACCACGAACGAAAAACTAATCTACGGACAAATTACAGGCTATGGAACAGATACTGATCGGGTAGGGTATGATGCCGTGATTCAGGCGGAGAGTGGGTTTATGGATTTGAATGGCGAGGCTCATGGCAATCCTACCAAAATGCCGGTTGCTTTGATTGATGTGTTGGCAGGTCATCAACTGAAAGAAGGATTGTTGCTTGCGTTATTAAAAAAAGAACGAACCGGAGCGGGCAATTTCGTTGAAGTTTCCTTGATTCAAACAGCTATTGCATCGCTCACTAATCAGGCAACCAATTGGCTAGTGGCAAATCAACTTCCCGCAAGGCAAGGATCGGCACATCCAAACATCGCACCGTATGGCGATTCATTTGTAACGAAAGATGGCAAGCGAATTTTGCTAGCGGTTGGTAACGATAAGCAATTCAATAATCTGATTAGCATTCTTCCCGAGCATGCCATCGACATGAAGAATTTTTCGACAAATAGAATGCGTGTTTCAAGTAGGACTGAATTGAATATTCTTTTATCAGCCGCAATAATTAAAATGGAGTCATCGGAGTTGTTAAAACAAATTCATCGATTTAAAATTCCGGCAGGAATTAAAATGGAGTCATCGGAGTTGTTAAAACAAATTCATCGATTTAAAATTCCGGCTGGCATTATTCAGAATGTGAAAGAAGTATTTGCTATGAACACAGCCAAGGATCTTCTTATTAAAGCCGACTCGCTTACAGGCGTGCGCACCTATGTAGGAAAAAATTCTGCCCCATTCACCGAAGTTAATCTGCTACCGCCACCACATTTTGGTGAACATACTCAGGAGATCATAGCTCAGTTATCGAACACTTAACACCACACGCACGGAATAATTTCCGCATCTGGAAAAATTACTGAATTGTGTTTTACATGTTGTATTTTAGACTACTTGAACTTGAACTTATGTTGAGTGGGCATTTGCAATTTGCCTCGTGTACTTAAAGCCTTCGTAGTTTGAAATCTCATAAAAACTTTTTTGAACCACTAAAGCACCAAGAACCACAAAGAGTCCACACCAAAACAAACAAACTATGAAGAACATTACTAAACTGATTTTTATCCTTCTGCTTTCTGTACCATCCCTTGCACAGAAGAATGCGGTAGTAGACACGATTGTTAAAGAAGCTACAGAAAATTCGCAGCTCGAAAAGTTAGGACATGAATTAATGGATGGCATTGGTCCGCGATTGGTTGGCTCGCCTAAAATGCAACAAGCTAATGATTGGGCAGTTGCTAAATATACAAGTTGGGGCATACCTGCCCGCAACGAAAAGTGGGGTGAATGGCGCGGTTGGGAACGCGGCATCTCGCACATTGATATGGTAGCACCTTGGATTAAATCGTTAGAAGGAACACAACTGGCCTGGAGCCCAAGCACTAATGGAAAGACAATAACAGGTGATGTGATTTTGGTACCCGAGGTTGCCGACTCACTTGCTTTTGTAGCATGGTTGCCAACTGCAAAAGGAAAGTTTGTTTTAATTTCTATGAACCAACCAACAGGCCGCCCCGATTATAACTGGGAAGAGTTTGGAACGAAGGAATCGTTTGAGAAAATGAAAGCTGAGCGTACCAAACAAACCGAAGCGTGGAGTGCAAGAATTAATAAGACAGGTTACACAAGTCGCACCTTGCCGGTTGCGTTGGAGAAAGCTGGCGCAGCGGGGATTGTAATGTCTAACTGGTCGCGTGGGTTTGGCGTTAATAAAATTTTTAGTGCCTATACAAAGAAAGTTCCAACGGTTGATATCGCATTGGAAGACTATGGTTTACTTTACCGACTCTCTGAATCTGGAAGCAATGTAAAAATTAGCGTACGTACCGACTCCAAAGAAAAAGGTGTAGTACCAACATACAATACTTTAGCAGAGATAAAAGGTACAAACCCAAATGAATATGTGATGCTCTCCGCGCATTTCGATTCGTGGGATGGTGGCACCGGAGCTACTGATAATGGTACTGGTACCTTAGTGATGATGGAAGCGATGCGCATTTTGAAAAAAGCTTATCCAAATCCTAAGCGCACCATATTAGTTGGGCATTGGGGCAGTGAAGAACAAGGGCTGAATGGTTCACGCGCATTTGTAGAAGACCATCCTGAAATTGTATCTAACCTGCAAGCATTGTTCAATCAAGACAATGGAACGGGCCGCGTGGTGAACATTAGTGGTCAGGGATACTTGCATGCCTATGATTATCTAACGCGATGGTTGGCTGCGGTGCCTGCTGATATTAAGAAGGGAATTGAAACAAATTTTCCGGGTTCACCAGGTGGTGGTGGTTCCGACTTTGCTTCGTTTGTAGCTGCCGGTGCTCCGGGTTTTTCATTAAGCTCGTTAAGCTGGTCGTATGGTAACTACACCTGGCACACCAACCGCGATACGTATGATAAAATTGTTTTTGATGATGTGCGCAACAATGCGATGTTGGCAGCCATTTTAGTTTACATGGCCAGTGAAGATCCGCAGAAAACTTCAACGGAAAAAAGTGTGTTGCCTGTAAACCTACGCACCGGTGAGCCGGGCAAATGGCCTGAGAAACGGAGCCCCACTCGTAAAGGTGGATTAGATTGATAGCTGTGTTGAATAGGTGCATATAGCCAGCCAAACAGAGCGGCTATATGCACATAATGTGTAATTGACATAAAGGGAATAACAACAATTGCATATATTCGGATGTTGGTGGCAAGCTTTCAAAATAGATTACACATAAGATGATTGCGTTAGAAACGATGACACTTGAGGTAAAGATTTTACTCGGAATAACCTACTTAATTTCAGGAGCAATTGTTTATTCGAAGACGTATGGACTGACGAAACATGTAAGACAAATTCTGACTTGGACCCCGGTCGTTGGAGTGATTTATTTCCTTTTGTCTGGAAAGAATCCGGTAGAAAATAGTTTGACCTTCGGACTACTGACCGGTCCCATTGTAGTAGGACTCCTCTATGAATTATTCGATATGATATGTTGGAAATTAAACAAGCGTTCTTTTCATCTACATGCCATTGGAGCTAAGGACATGAAAGGACTCGGACTCCCTTGCGACAACAATCATTATAAGCGGACAGATATTTTCTTTTCTGTTTTTCTAATATTGATGTGGGTGGGTTGGCCAATGATTTTTGTGGTGATTATTCATTTGACGACAAAGTAATCTGCAAGAAAGCCAGCCACCAACAAAAGCTATAAAACATATGCTGTATTGTAGGTTCTTAAAGTGTGTGCTGGTAAATTTCGTTAGCAACGTGGGACAAAGATGTGGGTATTTAAACGCATACGTTTCATAGCTAAACGCTGGCGGTAATTGCATAAAGAAATATGAGACCTTTAATTATAGTTTTAATATTCGTGTATTCAAACAGCTTTGGACAAGAGACAAAGTTTGTTTTAAAGGATGGTGGCGGATTTCAAGAAGAGTATTACGTGCTAAAGAGCGATAAGAAAATAAAACACGGTACTTACGCAAAGTACAGAGCTCCATTTGGACAGATTGTTATGATTGAAACATGTAATTACTCAAACGGTGAAAAACACGGACAATGGACGGCATTCTATAATGAATTTTCAAAAAAGACATGGAATAAGATAAGAGAAAGGGGGAATTATGTTAACGGCAAAAAAAACGGTGTCTGGGTCTCGTATTATCTTGATACGGCAGCCAGTATTGCCAACATGGAGAAAGTCAATACAGAGGGACAATCAAAATCAGTTTCTGTTAATATCGAGCAAAAGACGGAAAAGCTTAAACAGGCAGGAATGTACCTAAATGATAAAAGGGTTGGAGAATGGACATCGTTTTACTCTAATGGTAATATTGACCAGAAATATAATTTTTCAACATCCAAGCTCTTATATGACAATTCGCTAACAGATACTCTCATTTACAATACGGACAGGAAACCATTATTTATTGGTGGACAGTCTCGCTTGTCTGAATTTCTGCTACCAAATAGAAATTTGATTAATTCCATAAGTAACAACAAAGAAGACTCGACAAAGGCTATTATCATGTTCTTTATTGACGAACAAGGACGGACGGAGAACATCACAATTGATGCCAACGTAAAGAATAAATCGTTTAAAGACGAGATTACAAAATTAATTGCATCGACAGATTTAAATTGGATACCTGGTTTAAAGGAAGGAACAAAGACGAAGCAGTCACTTAGACTATCTTACAACATTATTCGGACAGAGAATTTAGAAAACACAAAGAGATGGAGGAGTTTCTATAAAATTTTAGAGTAATGCAACTACCGCCAACAAAATGTTTATGCCGGCTTGGGGTTCAGTGTTCGTTTGAAGTTTTGTTTCCTTAACTTCGTTTAGCAACTTATGAGAGTGACGCACTTCGAAAACCGCAGCCGTCATAAACATAAACGTAGCGGCAACTATAAAAAAAATAGGAATGACATTAATAATTTTTCTTTTCATTTTATCTCTTAGCTGTAACAAAAGGAATAAGGAAAAAAGTTCGAATGAATTGTCGATTTTTGATAAAGACGATAAAGTACCTGACAGCATTAAAATAGATGATATAATAATTTACAATCTATTTAAATATCAGATTCTTGCACGCAAAAACAATTTATTTGATGGCACATTGATAATTAATAAAGTTTATAACTCACAACCAAAAATATGAAAGGAATTATATGGAGTTTTGTTTGACCATGAAATGTTTACAACTACGCAAGGAATGGTTAAATGGAACAAAGAAATTTTTCATGAGAATAAGGATTCCATTGAATCAAGAGTTAATACTTTGTTAGATATTAAGTTTGATTCAACTCTTCAAGCCAGTCTAGAGGGAATGAAAAAATTAACTGGGCGAACACCAAAAAATATAAGGTTAAGCATAATCCTTGCTCCTGTTGAAGGAATCGGATTTGGCGGAATGGAAAATGATGCTTTTATTTTTGACCTACTAGGCAATAATTTTGACGTAATAAATATGGTTCAGGAAGGAATTCCTCATGAATTTAATCATTTTATTTACGAAGGAAGAGACATTCTCACGGATGAAAAGTTATTTGAAAGGAACTACACAATCCCGCCTGCTCAAAAGCTAGAAGAAGTTATTGGTTACTACGCTCGTCAGATAGCACAGAATATAAAGCTGCCTTCTCAATTTGATTTGTTAGCTCCTAAGGTGCGAGATTTTTTTGAACGCAAGGCTTTTGGAGAAGTGGTGAACTTAAATGATGAGAAGGTAATCCGTGCCATGAGCAGTAATATTTCCAGCTATGTAGTTATTAAGGAGTTTGAGAAAGCGTTGCGTGAAATAGTTATTGAGCATAAAGAACCCCAATTACCTTCGCCATTGTTGGTGTTTGCGCGAAGGCATATAGTGCAAGCCCACCAACAAACTAGTAGTAGTCATTCAAGAACGAAAAAATGAAATGGCCAAATTGGTTATATGAATACCTAGTTAATGTTAGTCGCTGACCAACACTCCTTAAACAAGTAATTATCATTTCTTGGAGATTTGACTTTGTTAACTTTTAAGTTAACTTTGCCAAGTGGAAAAAATCCGTCAAATTATATTCTTTAAGAACTATTTTATTGACTTCTATAACAACCAGACCTCGAAGGTTAAAGACAAAATTGAACATGTTTTGTTTGTAATCTCAGTCGCGGAAAGAATCCCAGTTAAGTTTTTTAAACACATGACAGGGACTGATGGACTTTATGAAGTAAGAATTGAATTTCAGGGGAATATCTACCGTATTTTGCTTGTTTTGACGAGGGGAATTTGATTGTGTTGTTTAACGGGTTTCAAAAAAATCGCAGAAGACACCAACAGGAGAAATTGAGAAAGCATTAAAGATTAAGACTGAATATTTTATTGAAAGGGTTAAATCAAAAAGACATGGAAATAAAAAAAAATAAAAGAAAGAAGACTTTAACGACTTTTGATCAACTAATTGAAAGCCGGCATGGAAAAATTGGAACAAAAAAACGGACTGATTTTGAAATCAAAGCCAAATCTTTTGCAATTGGAGAAATAATTAGAGAAGAAAGACGACTTGCTAACATGACACAAGACGAGTTAGCAGATAAAACGGGAACAAAGAAGAGTTTCATTTCAAGAATTGAGAATGGACATAGTGACATCCAATTATCGACTTTGTTTAAATTAATTGAACTGGGCCTTGGAAGAAGGATATCCTTGACAATTGAGTAAAGGGTGCACACTACAACAAAAACGATAAGTCATTGCTTTTTAATTATTTTTAAAAACCAAAGCAACGACTCATAACTAGACGTTGACTGCTCATAACTAGACGTTGACTGCCCCCCCCCGGTTAATGTTGGTCGCTGACCAACATTCTTACCCGTCATTGTTCGTGTTACGCGAAGGTGTATAGGTCAAACTCATCAACAAACGAGAAATAGCCATTGAAGAGCCAGTTAGTTTTATAATTTTTGACAACCAAGAATTTTGGGATGATCGATTACTATGAGACAAAATCACAACCAAAAAAAATTGGTGTATCCATGGTGTATTGAATACATTTGTGATTAACAGGAAGAGCCGTATGAAGGGAGACTTTCACGCGCAGTTCCGTGAGAACCTAAGGGTGAAACTCCCTTGGGTCAATCGACTGTGGCCAATTAAAGACAACACTTTACCTGCAATTATTAGAACGTTAAAAATTACGACTACAAAAACAAATAGTTATTCCCTAAATAGTTAAAAACCTTAATGATAAAATTAGAAAGTAAAAAGCTATACTGATAATATTGAATTATGAACAAATCTCAAACATTAAATTCCGCTACTACTTTGTATATCTTGATTACTTTAACAATGTTTTCATTACAAACATCCGTATTTGCCCAAGGAAACGAAAAACTTGATTATATAGTACTATATGTTGGAGATACTTTACATGGTAAAGTGCAATACATAGATGAAGGAATACCTCGAGAATTTTATAAAAAAATAAGGCTAACAACCAGTGACGGAAAAGGAAAAAAATACAAGAGGAAAAATGTTGCTTCCTTTAGAGTAACTAACATTACCTATGAAAGCTTTTGGCTAAGCCAAACGTCTCAAAGATTTAGTTTAGTCAACCCTAAATATAATATTGACCATAATAATGGCGAACAGTATTTCTTGAAAGTTGTAAGCAAAGGAAATCTTAACCACTACGAATTAGAATGGATTGAACAAGGAGAGACAGCATTGTGGTCTATGGCTTTACTAAAAAAAGAAGAAGACCCTTTTTTCATTAGAGCTGATCAAGGAGTGATTAGATTAAAAAGAAAAGTATTATTGGATTATTTTTCCAACTGCTCAAGAATAATAGAAGCAATTAATCAAAAACAAATGAAAGATGTTTGAAAAGAAAAGTATTATTGGATTATTTTTCAAACTGCTCAAGAATAATAGAAGCAATTAATCAAAAACAAATGAAAGATGTTTGGCAGGTAGTTGATTTTTATAACAAGAATTGTATTGATTAACCTATTGTAGTTACAACTGCATACAACAATGTATATAAAAAATAGGCGAAATAGTCATAAATTCAAGGGTTTGGGCTCGTATCAAACTTTGTTCTCAACCGAAAGTTAGGTGCTTCGAAAACGCGTAGGCTATTTCTATCCAGCTGAGCTGCGGAGAAGCTTCGTGTAACCTATACGCATTTGAAAATCTTAAAATGCGCGCATACAATTTAGGATTCATTCCAATTCTTTCCTGGCACTTTCTTTCAAATTGTTTCAAACTCAGACAAGAAAGTGAAGCTGCCTTTTCCATAGTCATATTGCCATTATTGCTTAACAGCATGCGCATAGCAGAATCAATAGGCAATATTTCCTTGACGCTCGCCACTTGTTTTAAGAGAAATTTTTCTACGATGTTCTTCCCTTCAACCAAATTTGATACCTGCTGTAATTGGTCATTAATAATCCTAATCTCTGAGCCGAAGAAATCAAGAGCATCAAATCCGCCATCAAAGAATTCATGCATAGGAATACCCAACATCCTAAACATGCCTCCGGGAAGAAAGTCTACACCAATGGCAGTTATCTGCTTATGCACTTTAACGTTTACGCGTGTAAGCTGTGGACCTACTAATACCGCCAGCGGTTGCTTATTAAAATCCATTTCTCCAACCCTGTTCATCGAAACCGAATTATTGCAATAGAAAATCAACGATTGAAAAGGAGTAGGGGGATAAGGAGTTATCACTTCTTTAATTCCTTCTGGCAATATGGCGTTCACGGTTGATATGTTCAAGACATGAGCCTGCAAAGCTGGATGCGGTATGTATATTTTTACTTCCAATTTCTATTGTTACCCAATTATATTGAATTTCTTTGCTTGTTGCTAACAATGTGAGTGAATAGTCGAAGCTGGTTTAGGAGCAACTATCAATGAAGCGATTCGGAATGTTAAGGCCAACCTGCCGAGAGACTGCCCCGCGTGGGCAAACGAAATTAAAAAACTAAAACACAACATCAAGCCCCGCTATGGTGCATGCACAGAACTCTCGCCACATAAAAAGATGTGTATTCCCAGCGGACTTACGTCTTGAACTTCGCGGTTGAGACAATAAATTACTATTAAGTTTTTATTAAATCAGTGGAGATACCTTGCAGAGATTCAATTGCAGCATTCATTTTGGCACGTTGCTTCTTAACAATTTTTGGACGCAGATAGAACCAATTAAATCCAATCCACGCAAAAGTTACGGTGTACGTAATAAGTTTTGCCACCAGTGTCATGCGCACAGTGGGTTCATACATATACAAAAGCAGTCCTACCGAAAGCGAAGCAAAATAACTATTCATTAATTTAGTCTGCATAAAATCCTGCTGCTTCTTTAACTTCATCATGTACTTTATATAGGTACTATTATCAACCGCGGTATTTTCAATGAGTAAAAACACCGTTTTTATAAAATGAACAACCCCTAATCCAATGCCGAAGATTATAACCGTTATTCCGATTCGTGTAGAAAGCATTTGAAAATCGGTACTAAACCAAACATATAAAATGAAAATGATAGTAATCAATAATGCGCCTAACCCCAGTAGAGTTTTATTGCGAATACTTTTCGTTAGTTTTTCGGCCTTCGCACGAATTTCTTTTTCAGCTGGTGCCGATACACTTTTGTTGCTCCACAATTCTCTAATGTCGATTCTAGTGTTCATACTTTTCGAATTTGTTTGTTAATTTTTCTTTTATCCGATGAATTTTCACCCGAACGTTTGCTTCAGAAATACCAACAATGCTTGCGATCTCCGCCTGTTTTACATCTTCCAGTTCAAGTGAAATAATGATTCGTTCAATTTCAGGTAGTTCAACTATATATTGATACAGTAGCGAAGTTCTTTTTTCAAGATCGGGTAGTTCAGGCTCAGCTATATTCGTATTCACCGCTACCTTAGGTAGTCTCTTTTCTTTCTCTACTTGGCGGAGGCATTGGTTCGTTGCAATTCTGTAAATCCATGTTCCTATTGAAGCTTCATTTCTGAATTTTGGCAACTCTCTCCAGATCACCACGAAAGTATCTTGCGCAATATCTTTTGCCCAATCAGTATTGTTTACATAGCCCATGCACAATCGAAAAACTTTCTGCCAATAGGAAGCATATAGTTCATTAAATTTCACAACGTGCCTTTAGGATTAATAAAGTTAGTCAATTGCTGATCATACCACATTTTGTCATCATACATTATGAAGTGGAGACCTTTGGTTGCAAACAGAATATTTGGTTGTTTCATATTTTTAAATTGTTCGTTGATGGCTGATTGAAAGTTAAGGAAGTGTGGCTCTAATAAAATTAAACTGGGGCATTTGATATTCGCAATTTTTACGCGTAAGTCCGTGTTGGTAAAATCACAATAGATTTTGGCAAATGTATTTCGATCCGATTGAATAGACCAATTGATAGCCTCCTTTTGACGAGACGTGTCAGCCAGCATATATTTGATCGATATTGTTTGCATTTCAAAAAATTGTTCATCGCTTACCGAAGCCATTTGCGTTATCATTTCAGTACAGTCGTTTTCTTCTTTCGCAATAAAGGATGGATTCATCATGGCGGTTAAACACGGTAAGCCATCTACTACTACCACTTTTGAAAGCAAATCCGGATAATCTGCTGCTAATGCCATGGCTAATACGCCACCCATGCTATGACCTACAACGACTTTTGAAAGCAAATCCGGATAATCTGCTGCTAATGCCATGGCTAATACGCCACCCATGCTATGACCTACAACGATAGGTTTTTTAAGATTATTTTTTTTAATGTAGTCAGCTATCGCGTGCTCCCATTTTGATATAGACGGATTCGGTTGTGGTGCAACACCGGCAAATCCCGCCATAGTTAGTGTGTAACATCTGTAGTGACTTTCGTACATCAACTTAGTTTCGTCCCACACTTCGCCTGCCGAAGCAAAACCAGGAATAAAAATAATAGCCTGATTTCCCTGCCCTGAAATCTGAACTTCGAATGGATATGGATTGATTTGCCCTACTACCACTGCTTTGGATAAAGCAATGAACAACATGCTGATGATTAATTTTTTCATTTTTCACGATTTAAATAGTTGATAATTTCCCTTTAGAGACAAGGAACAGTAGAATGTTACAAGCCCACTGGGAATTTTTAGTAAGAATTTTATGCAGAAGAATGGTAGAAGGCCTATAAGGCCTTCAAAGTTATTGACTTGAACAGCCTGCATACCCGCTTAAGTGTAAAAAATGAGTGTCGAGGTAGGAGAATATTTCCGCACCTTTATTCAACGATTTTATGCGTTGAACCTCAAATTAAAAACCTATGAAACAGTTCCTGATATTCATGTTGACTTCAACAATTATTTACGATTTTATGCGTTGAACCTCAAATTAAAAACCTATGAAACAGTTCCTGATATTCATGTTGACTTCAACAATTATTTATGGGCAAGTTCCTGACAAGGAGATTATATATGACTGGGATTACGTAATTAAGTACGTAAAGAAATCTAAAGATGAGACCAAGGGGACAGAAGCCATTATCTCAGATATAGCAAAGTGTTATGTGGGAGAAAATGCGCAGATGGAATTAATCAAATTTTATAAGGAAGCCTACGACTTTAAGATTGTTGATAAAGCTATTTTAATTAATCTGGTGGACTCGTTGGCAGAGAATGGGCTTAATGAGAGGGTAAAGCAATTTGCAGCAGGGAGTAAACATTTTGTAGAGCACAGGTTTTTAGATAAAGGGATCAGAGACTTTCAACTTCCTGATAAAGATGGGTTGGATGTTAAGCTTTCCACACTAAACGATAAAATAGTAATAGTAGAGTTATGGGCAACGTGGTGCAGTCCGTGTCTGAAGGAAATTCCAAAGATACCTGCGCTAAGAAAGAAAAATCCGAACATTGAGTTTTACTCAATATCGCTTGATAAGTCGCCCGACAAAGCGCTAAGAAAGAAAAATCCGAACATTGAGTTTTACTCAATATCGCTTGATAAGTCGCCCGACAAAATGAAGAAATTCATCGAAAAGAATAACTACGATTGGCCAATGGTATTTGGAGGCTCCGACCATATCAATCCTGAATTGTGGCACTACCTGAATATTGTAGCGGTTCCAAAATACTATACCATTGATCGGGATGGAACAGTTATTAATGTAGCTGACACCTTGGATGAAGAATATGTGTTGAGCTTGAAGTGAACAACTTCGAGAATACTTAATGTATTGATTCTATAAGTTGTTCAGATCTAAATAATCCCAACTGTACTTAACAACACCAATCCAATAACCAACGGGCAAACAAAGCGGATAAAGAAAACCCAGAATGCTGCGGGCGTAAGTTTTCCAATAAAAGGTTTCTCGAATCCGGGTGCACCGCTTGAAATTTCTTTCACTAATTTATTGATGTCCATAATCCAACCGGTATAAACACACGTCATCAAGGCAACAATAACAATGAATAAACCACCGAATAGTGCATCCATAATATCCAGGAACCCCACCTTTACAGATCCAAACAAATTAAGTGACATGGTGGTAAGCATTTCGGAAGCGCCACCGGAAAGTGCCGAAGGAATCCCGACAAGGAATGCAAGGATACCTACTGTCCACGCTGATTTTTTGCGGCTCCATTTCTTTTCATCGATAAGATAAGAAGCTGGAACTTCGATCATAGAAATAGATGAAGTAAGCGCAGCAACGCACAACAACAAAAAGAATGAAGCACCTACAATGCGACCACCGGTTGGCATTGAATTGAAAATATCGGGGAGAACCTTAAAGACAAGCGCAGTTCCTTCTTCGGGGTTTTTTCCAAATGCGAATACGGCTGGGAAAATCATGAGTCCTGCTAATAATGCAACTGCCGTATCCATGAAACCAATCCACGCGCCACTGCTTACAATATTTTGATCTTTGGGAAGGTATGATCCATACGTAATTAAAATGCCCCAACCTACGGAGAGAGAGAAGAAAGCCTGACCCAATGCCGAGAGAATAACTCCGCCATTTATTTTCGTGAAATCCGGAGTAAGGTAATATTTAACACCCTCCATAGCACCATCAAGGGTAAGGCTTCGTATCATCACCAGAAATACCAGTATAAATAAAACGGGCATTAGAATTTTAGATGCCTTTTCAATACCCCCGGCAACGCCCCCCAGCACAATGGCTACGGTTACAACCATAAATGCGGCAAAGAAAGGAATTACATAGACTGGCGCACTTTTGAATGTTTCAAAATCTTTGATAAAATTGGTGAACTCACTAACAATATAACCGATAGTCCAGCCGGCTATTACACCATAATAACTGAGTACAAAAAAACTAACACAAAGCGCGAGTACCGCACCCATGAATACCCAAAACTTGTTGCCTCCTGTTCCTTTGAAAGCACCGATCGTATTTCTTCCGGTGATGCGACCGAGCGCAACTTCATTATAGATAAGCGGAAGTCCAATTAGAATAACACAAAGCACATAGACAAACACAAAAGCTCCGCCACCGTTTTGGCCTACTACATAAGGAAAACGCCAGATGTTGCCGAGGCCAACTGCAGAACCTGCTGCAGCCATAATGAACCCAAACTTTGAACCGAATTGACCCCTGGAATCTGCCATAAATAGTGTGTTAAGTATTTGTTACGGTTTCAAGTTTAGCAAATAAAACCGACTTATAAATACTTACTTCAGTAATGGCGCAATTACCTGTTGAGTTGTGATTTTAATACTTGTAACCCTTCTGAAAAGCTATGGGGTTGATACCCCAATTCGGTTTTTGCCTTGGTTACAATAAAACCCGTTTTAGGAGGGCGAGCTGCTGGTTGTTTAAAAGTACTTGAGTCAGCCGCTTTAATAAGTGATTTATCTAATTTGAAAAAGTCAGCGGTATGTTGAGCGATGTCAAACGGAGTCATCATTTCTTCACCAGAAATATGATAGATGCCTGTTGCTTTTTGGGAAGCAGCCAGGTAACAACCCACCGCTAAGTCTTCGGCAAGCGTAGGCGTGCGCCATTGATCATTCACTACATTAATTGTTTTTCCATCCTCCAGACTTTTCTTTACCCAAAGTACAATGTTGCTTCTACTTAGGTCGGGCGTAATGCCAAACACAAGCACCGTGCGAAGAATAGCCCAGTTAAGTTTACTTTTTTTTATGACTTGCTCGCCAGCTAATTTACTTTCGCCATAAAAATTGACCGGGTTAGGAATTGCTGTTTCATCGAGCGGACCAAATGACCCATCGAAAATAAAATCAGTAGACACGTGTACTAAATGACAATTAATTTTTTCACAGCCTTCAACCAGATTTTCAATACCCACTACATTTGCCATCCAGCATTGCTCGCGCTCAGTTTCGCACTGATCAACCTGCGTCATGGCTGCGGCACTGATTACTACATCAGGCTTAGTTGCTAAAAGAACTTCAATAGTTTGATCGTGATTGGTTATATCTAATTCAAAAAAATCAACACCTTGTGGGAGATCATTAACTTTTTTCCTTGCCGTGGCAACTGTCGTGATATCGGATTTTGTGCTGAGTAACTGAATTAATTTATAGCCCAATAATCCATTGGCACCGGTTACAAGTATTTTCATTTCTGGGTTGGATATTTATACCCATACTTTGATTCAATTTCTTTGCGCGGCATTTCTTCAACGGTTACCACCATGCGAATGTCTTCCATAGGGCGGTCATTAGCTCCTTTTTGTAGACGCGCAATTTTATCAATCACATCCAGCCCGTTAATGACTTTTCCAAACACGGAATATTCTCCGTCCAAATGTGGCGCACCACCTACCGTACTATAAGCTTTTATTTTTTCTTCTGACACTTCTTTATAGATCTTAATGCCTGTCTCTTTTTCCAGGCGTGGCACCAGACTGTAAATTTTTTGCTGATATGCCTGCATATCACCCGACATGTAGATTTGATTGAGTGTATCAATCAAAGGTTGATTCGATGGGTTCTGCATCATTTGTTGGAAACAAGTATTTAATTTTCCCTGATCAATTTT
>Ga0163153_10004245_pt1 | contig 18195 bp, 15 predicted proteins | sample OliLakLV19MP6IB1_FD_148629 | JGI IMG/M metagenome (GOLD analysis project Ga0163153, IMG submission 148629) | Freshwater microbial mat bacterial communities from Lake Vanda, McMurdo Dry Valleys, Antarctica - Oligotrophic Lake LV.19.MP6.IB-1 | ecosystem: Environmental > Aquatic > Freshwater >... | reverse complement strand
CAGTGGCCGGAAGCGCCAATGTGCTGGTGTTTCCAAGCCTCGATGCAGGCAACATTGCCTACAAGCTCACGCAGTACCTCGCGGGCGCGCGCGCGATCGGCCCGATCCTGCAGGGCTTCGCGCGGCCCATAAGCGACCTCTCGCGCGGCGCGAGCGTGGAGGACATCGTCGCCACGACCGCCGTGGTGCTGGCTCAGGTGCATCGTCTGCAACCGGCCGGCTAGTCGAGAACTATTGTGCAAGACAATGGAGATACCGAAGTTGAAGAAGGTGGTGGAAGACCGCCCGACCCGGCTGTTGCAGCGGCGATTCTTCGCTTACGTGAACACTTCGAAAATTCTCCGCAAAGGCTCTTCTACTCGACCCAGATCGAAACTTCCTTCGAGCGAGAGTTTTTTCACTGGATTGTTGGTAGAGCGCTTTTGGAACTTGGCAATGCGGGAGAAATTCAGAGAATCCCGGTTCCTGTTTCTGGTCAGACGCTCAATTTCTATGCAAGCAAGAAGCACCGGTATCTTCAGCGCGAACTTAGGAAGATCGCAGACCTTCTTACCCGAATGTTCGACCCTGAATTTACCCATGCCATCGGTAGGCACGGTGAACTCATGTTCGACGCGGCGCTGGGGAGAAGCGGATTTCGAGCGGAGGCGAGCAATACCAAGGAGTGGGATGGCAAGGTCTGGACTGAAACCAACCACAATTTAGATCGGATCGTGACGAGGGATGGCGTCGCGTATGGCGTGGAGATAAAGAACTCTCAAAACTACATTCCGCGGCAGGAGTTGAGGACGAAGCTTCTTTTGTGCGGCCATCTTGGCGTAACGCCGCTTTTCATCATGCGTTTCGCTCCGAAGTCTTATATGCATGAAATCATTAAGGCGGGCGGATTCGGTCTCCTTTTCGAAGATCAGATATATCCTTGGGGCCATAGTGCGCTGCTCTCAGAGGTGCGCGATCAACTCGGACTTAAAGTAAGCAGTCCCCGTGATATCAAAGACGGCGATATGCAACGCCTTCTCAAGTGGCACCTGAAGCGCCTCGGCAGAACACCAAGCCAGTAGTATTCAGGGCGTACGCTGAAACAGGTTTGTAATCAGGCCCTTACATGCGCACACTTGTGAATTGCATGTTCAATTCACATGGAATCCAGGTTTCAGCAGCGCTCGCTTGTTCCATACCGTCGGTACTTATAGACGACTACCGAAACTATGGAACAATGCCCGAATGCCTACTCCCTTGGCCCTGGCGCAATCAATTCTTCGCTTGCACGGCACAGCTCGATCGCGGGAACTCGTCACCACCGGCCTGACCCGTAGCGAACTCTCGAGGATGGTCAAAGGGGGGCGACTAGCGCGCGTGGGTCGCGGCCTCTACGCGCTGCCCGGCCACCAACCCAGCGAGTACGACGCACTGATGGCGGTGTCAAAGCGCGCTCCGCACTCGGTCTTCTGCTTGCTTACTGCGCTGCGTTTCCACGACCTGACCACCCAAGCGCCATTTGAAGTGTGGATAGCGATCGGCAATAAATCCCATCCGCCCCGGCTCGATTATCCGGTGCTGCGCACAATGCGCTTTTCCCCGGCCTCGCTCTCAGAAGGCGTCGAAATCCACCAGATCGAAGGACTACCGCTACGAGTCACCTCAGTGGCCAAAACTGTGGCCGACTGTTTCAAGTTTCGCAACAAGGTCGGGCTGGACGTGGCTCTCGAAGCACTCCGTGAAAGCAGAAAAAAGAGGAAGGCAAGCGCAGAAGAACTGTGGCGATACGCAAAGATCAATCGCGTATCGAATGTGATGCGCCCTTACCTCGAGGCGGTCGCATGACGGAAACCCCCGAACAAAAAGCCCGCCGCGGGATCGACGCGAAGCTCGCCGCGTCCGGGTGGATCGTTCAGGACCGCGACGCTATGGATCTCACCGCCGGGCGCGGGATCGCCGTGCGCGAGTTTCCGATGAAGTCTGGCTTCGGGTTCGCTGACTACCTGCTCTATCTCGACCGAAAGGCCGCCGGCGCGGTCGAGGCCAAAGCCGCGGGGGCGCTGACCGGGGTCGAGGCCCAGTCAGCCAAGTACGCGGCGGGACTTCCGGACAATCTTCCGGCGCACCGCCGGCCGCTGCCGTTCCTGTTCGAATCCAACGGCGCGGTCACCTTCTTCACCAGCGGCCTCGATCCCAAGCCGCGAAGCAGAAAAATCTTCAGCTTTCCGCGCCCGGAGACGTTCGCCGACGGGCTTAGCCAATTGTTCCCGCTGCGCCGCAGGCTCATGCAATTGCCCGTCCTGGAGGAGGCGGGCTTGTGGAAAGTGCAGGCAACGGCCATCCGCAATCTCGAGAACTCGCTTGGGAAAGCCGATCCTCGAGCGCTCGTTCAGATGGCGACCGGCTCGGGAAAGACGTTTACCGCCGTCAACACGGCGTACCGCCTGCTCAAGTTCGGTGGCGCAAAGCGCATTCTTTTTCTGGTGGACCGCGGCAATCTCGGCAAGCAGACCGAGGACGAATTCGCGAATTTCACTCCGCCCGATGACACGCGCAAATTCCCCGCGCTCTACACCGTGCAGCGGCTCAAGTCGAACGCGATCAATCCTGCCGCCAAGGTCGTCATCACCACGATCCAGCGTCTTTACTCGATGCTCAAGGGCGATGCGGAGTTCGATCCGGAGAACGAAGAAGGTTCTGGGTTCGATTCGGCCAAGCCGTGGAAGGGTGAGCCGCCCGACGTCGTTTACAACGCCGGCATCCCGCCCGAGTTCTTCGATTTCGTGATCGTGGACGAGTGCCATCGCTCAATTTACGAACTGTGGGCGCAGGTCTTGCTGTACTTCGATTCTTTCCTCGTTGGTCTCACGGCCACGCCCGCGGGCAAGACCATCGGTTTCTTCAACCAGAACCTCGTCATGCAGTACGGCCACGATGAAGCCGTTGCAGACGGCGTGAACGTCGACTTCGACGTGTACCGCATCCGCACCCGGATTACGCAGGGCGGTTCGACCATCGCTGCGGATGAAACCGGCGTCTATGTGGATAAACGCCACAAGCTCACCCGCGCGGAGCGGCTCGAGAAACTTCAGCAGGACCTGACGTACACCGCGAATGATCTCGACCGCGACGTGGTCTCCGAAAGCCAGATCCGAACCGTCATCCGCGAGTTCCGCGACAAGGTGCTGCCCGACGCCTTCGCCGGGCGCACCGAGGTGCCGAAGACACTCATCTTTGCAAAAGACGATTCCCATGCTGACGACATCGTCCGCATGGTGCGCGACGAATTCGCCGAGAAGAACGAGTTCTGCGAGAAGATCACCTATCGCACCGGGTTCACCCGCATCGTAAAGAAAGTGAAGAACGACGATGGGACCGAGTCCGAAGTAACAGAATGGGTGCGGACTTCGAGCCTCTCGCCCGACGAAATCCTGTCCAATTTTCGCAACAGCTATTACCCGCGCATCGCGGTGACGGTGGACATGATCTCGACAGGTACGGACGTGAAGCCGATCGAATGCGTCTTCTTCATGCGCAACGTAAAGTCCGCCGGATTCTTCGAGCAGATGAAAGGGCGCGGCGTGCGCGTCATCTCGCCGCACAAACTCAAGGCCGTCACACCCAGCGCGCGCGCCAAGGACAGATTCATCATCGTGGATGCCGTCGGCGTCTGCGAGCAGGACAAGACTGATTCGCACACACTCAACCGAAAGCCTTCCGCGACGCTCCCTGAACTGCTGGAGTATGTGGCGCAGGGCGGCATCGACTCCGAGGAGCTGACCACGCTTGCGGGACGCCTCACGCGCCTCCAGCATCAGTTTTCATCCGAGCAGCAGGTCGAGTTGCGCGAGCTGGCGGGCGGCAAATCCCTGCCCGACCTGGCCGGCGATCTCATGCAGGCGTGCGACCTGGATGCACAGATCGCGGCCGCCAAGGAAGCCGCGGGCGGCCCTCCCTCCGAAGCTCAGATCCGGCAGGCCGCCGAACAGCTCGCGCAAGCCGCCGTCACGCCTTTTCTCAAAGCGGCCTTCCGCCGCCGGCTGCTCGAGATCCGCGCACAGAATGAACAAACCATCGACCGGCACAGCATCGACAAGGCGCTCGATGGAGGATTCGATGCCGCCGCCGTGGAAAAGGCACGCGCGAAGGTGAAGGACTTCCGCGCCTGGATCGCGGCGCACAAGGACGAGCTGACCGCGTTGCAGGTTTTGTATTCCGGCACCAAGCCCCTGAAGCTGTCTCTCAAGGATCTCCGTCAATTGAAAAATTCGCTTTCCGTCCCGCCGATGGCGACCACGCCCGTACAACTCTGGCGTGCGTTCCAGTTGAGCGATCCGCCGGCACCTGAGTTGAAGGAGCCCGCCGCAGTCGGTTCGGTGCCCCCAGGTGAAACGCTTACGGATCTGGTCCAGCTCGTGCGGCATGCGCTCCAGCCCGCTGATCCGTTGAAGCCCTATGGCGCGCAAGTCATCGCGCGCTACCGGGATTGGCTCAGGCAGAAAGACAAGGACGGCGTTTCGTTCACGTCGGAACAGCGGCTTTGGCTCGACCACATGGCCGAGCACATTGCGACCAGCCTTGCGATCGAAGCGGAGGATTTTCAGGATGGGTGGTTCGGGCAGCACGGTAGCTTGGGGAAGGCGCACCAGGTTTTCGGGGAGAAGCTCTGGCCGTTGCTTTCGGAGATGAATGAGCGGTTGGCGGCATGAGTGGGGCGGGTGGGGGAGAGCTGCCCGCTGAGTGGGTGCGTGCTGAATTACCGGAAATCGCGCGACTCAACCCTCCACTCGATCGCTGCCTAATCTCTGATTCCGTCTCGGTGGACTTCGTTCCCATGCGCGCCGTAGAGCCAGAGGGCGGTGGTCTTCGTCGTCCTGAGATATCGGCGTACGGAACAGTGAAGAAAGGCTACACGGCATTTCTTCCGGGCGACGTCATCATGGCGAAGATCACGCCATGCATGGAGAACGGCAAGACGTGTGTTGTTCCTGATCTGCCCGGTGCCGCCTGCTTTGGCTCAACCGAGTTCCACGTCGTGCGTACTGAACCGGGAATCGACGCGCGATGGATTGCCAATTTTCTGCTCCAGCATTCGACTCGCCACGCAGCCCACCGGCAAATGATGGGCGGAGTCGGGCAAATGCGAGTTCCCGCGGCATTCCTGGAATCTCTGAAGTTGCTTGTACCTCCGCATTCGGAGCAGCAGCGCATTCTTGACAGCCTCGACGAACTGCTCTCTGACCTCGACGCGGGGGTGGCGGGATTGGAGCGCGTGCGTGCGAAGCTCAAGCACTACCGTGCCGTAATCCTTAAGGCGGCTGTGGAAGGCGCATTTACCGCCGAGTGGCGAAAGGAGCATCCAGACACCGAACCCGCGCCCGAACTTCTCAAACAAATCCTCATCGAGCGCAGGCGCTGTTGGGAAGAGGTTCAGCTGCAGAAATTCAAGGAGGCCGGAAAGACCCCCCCCAAAGACTGGAAAGAGAAATACAAGGAGCCGGTCGCACTAGACGCGTCAAAGCTTCCGTCGCTACCCGGAGGCTGGTGCTGGACGTACGTGGATCAGCTGAGAGTGTCTCCAATCATCAATGGGATCTCGATCAGAGGATGTCAGACGCCTCCCGGAATCGCGGCTCTTCGCCTAAATGCGATGTCGGAAAATGGATTTGATTATTCGCAAAGGCGCTACCTGCCGCTGAAACCATCTGATGTCGATGATCTCTGGATTCGAGAAGGAGATTTTTTCGTGTCCCGTGGAAACGGATCGAAGAAGTTGGTTGGCCGGGGGACGCAAGCTCAAGAACCGAATGAGAATATTATCTTTCCTGATTTGATGATGCGTCTCCGGTTCGCTGCCTTCTTACGCAAGACTCGCTGGATCCCGCTTACGTGGGGGTCCCTTGTCATTCGGAATCAGATCGAAAAAGCGGCCAAGACAACCGCGGGAATTTGGAAAATTTCGCAACCCGACTTGGCTCGAGCCCTCGTTCCATTGCCTCCGATGGAGGAACAGGCACATATCGTCGAAGCTGTGGAAGAGCAGCTCTCCGTCATCGACCACCTCGAAGCCGATCTCAAAGCAAAACTGAAAACCGCTCAAGCCCTGCGCCAATCCATCTTGCGCCAGGCCTTCCAAGGCAAGCTCGTGCCGCAGGACCCGACTGACGAACCTGCCTCGGAGCTGTTGAAGCGAATAGCCGCCGAGCGCGAAGAGCGAGCCCGTCATGCCGCAACCGTCAAACAGGCCAAGCCCAAACAAAAACCGCAGCGCAAACGCGCCGCCTGACCGGTAAGCAACACATGATCGACGCATCCCAGATCGGAAAACGCGCCTGGAGCTACGCAGGCGTCCTGCAGCAGGCGGGCCTCAGTTGCGTGGAATACGTGGAGCAGCTCACGATGCTGCTGTTCCTCAAGATGGCCAACCAGCTCACTCAAGAACCTCACAACCTGCCCCCCATCGTCCCCCCGAAGCTAGGCTGGAAACCGCTGCTCCAACTCGACGGCGCGGCACTCGAAAAGCAGTACAGCGACTCGATCGAAAAGCTCGCGCTCAAAACCGGCATGTTGGCGTGATCTTCAAGGGCGCGCGCTGCGACATCCACAACCCGGCCTTGCTCAAGCAGCTTATCGTCAACCTGATCGACAAGGAGGACTGGCTGAGCCTGCCGGTGGACGTGAAGGGCACGATCTACGAGGAGCTTTTGCAGCGCTCCGCATCCGAGTCCACGAAGGGTGCCGGCCAGTACTTCACCACCCGTCCCGTGATTCAGACCATGGTCGAAGTGATGCAGCCGACGCCGGAGGACAGTATCTGTGACCCGGCAGCCGGCACTGGGGGCTTTTTATTCACGGCTTACAACTATGTAAACGACAAGTTCGAGAAAGGCCTGGACCGGGACCAGAAGCGGGCGCTGCGCGAAGAGCTGGTCGAGGGCATGGAGCTCTCGCCCAAGGTCGCCCGCATGTGCGCGATGAACCTCTACCTGCACGGGATCGGCGGGAACAAGGTGGTGGTGCATTCAGGCCACGACAGCTTGGCGGCACCGTGGAGCCGGGAGTATTCGATGATCCTGGCAAATCCGCCTTTCGGAAAAAGCCAGAGTCTCTTGTTCGTGAACGAGGTGGGTGACACCGAGAAGGACGATCAGGTCATCGTGCGCGAGGACTTCTGGACTTCCACCAGCAACAAGCAGCTCAATTTCGTGCAGCACATGTACTCGCTGCTCAGGATCGACGGCCGCGCGGCTGTCGTGCTGCCGGACAATGTGCTTTTCGAGGGCGGCGCGGGCGAAAAGGTGCGCAAGAACCTGCTGGAAAAGTGCAACGTGCACACCCTCCTGCGACTGCCAACGGGCATCTGGTATTCGCCCGGCGTGAAGGCCAATGTGCTTTTTTTCGACAAGAAGCAAGGCCGCCCCAAGCCGTGGACGGACAAGCTGTGGGTCTACGACCTGCGCACCAACAAGCATTTCACCCAGAAGCAGTCACCCATCGCCCGACGCGATTTCGACGAGTTCGTCGCGTGCTACAAGCCCGGCGCGACGCACAAGCGCAAGGCCACGTGGAGCGAGGCCAACCCTGACGGACGCTGGCGCAGCTACACCTACGACGAGATCCTGAAGCGCGACAAGCTCAGCCTCGATCTCTTCTGGATCAAGGACCAGAGCCTGACCGACGTGGATTCGCTTCCGGCCCCGGATATTCTCGCCGCCGAAATCGCCGACGAGCTGGAAGCGGCGCTTGCGCAATTCACCAAGATCGCCGCGCGGCTCAATTCAACGCCGGAGAAATAGAACCGGAGTCGGTCTATTCGCAGAGGTCGATGGCAGCATTTCGACCTGCAGACCACTAGCAGAGCGGACCTGGCCAGAGAATTGGCAGCATTTCACTCTCTGGTTCCGCGTCGTCCGGAGAGAAACGCGGCAATCGCAAGGCACTGCACCAGCGCAGTCACCGCAAAGATCGCCGGCGCTGCACCCGGTGCCGCGTATTCCCCTCGCGGCGCGAACTCCCGGACCAGGCCAAAGAACGCCGGCGCGAGCGCATACCCGCCCTGGGAGATTGCGACGATCAGCGCCGCCACGCGGGCCACGTCTTCCTTGACGAACTCGACCTGCGCGATCAGCGGCGGCAGTGACGTCGCGTTGCCGAAGCCGGCGCCGAACAGGACCACGCCGGCAATCAGCAGCGGCACGTTCGTGCCCGCGGCGAGGATGAAGGCAATCATTCCCGCGACCTGCAGGACGTAGCCGCCGCAGGCGACCAGCCGGCGATCCGTCCCGATCGGCATGATCCGGCCGAGCAGCGTGCGGCCGCCAATGGCCATGATCGTGACGAACGACATCGCGAATCCCGCCTGCGCGGCGCCGAGCGAGGGCACCAGCAGCGAGTAAAGGTGGGCGATCAGGCCGATCTGCGCGAAGAGGCCCAGCGCCATGCCGGCGGCCAGCGTGAGGAACGTGCGATTCCGCCAGAGCAGCGCCCCGGGCAACGGGCGCGCGGCAGGCGAGGTCACGGACTCGGCGGTGGCGCCCGGCTCGTCCCCGTCCGGGTGCACGCCCATCGTCTCCGGCGTGCGCGAGAACACCAGTTCGGCCAGCATCCACAGCGTGACGACCATGACGACGGCCACGGCGGAGGCCGCCATCTGAAACCCCAGCGTGCTGATGGCAACCACCCAGAGCGGCGAGAAGATGATTCCGCCCACGCTGCCGCCGTTGTAGGCCATGCCGAGGGCCGCCGGCCGGTTGCGCACGAACCACGGCGAGACGATCGAGTTGAGCGCCGCGGCGCTCATTGATCCCCAACCCAATCCGCCAAATGCGGCCGCGACGAACAGGTGCCACGCCGAGGATGCCGTGGCGAATCCCAGAAGCGCCGCGGCCATGCAAAGCGCGCCTGCCTTGGTCACCGCCGACGCCCCGAACCGGCGATGCAGGGCGGGCAGGTTCCCGCCGGTGACTGCGCCGACGAGGTACTGCAGGCTGATGGCCGTCGAGATGAGGAAGATCGACCAGCCGCGCGACTCGTGGATGACGCTCAGGAACACCGGCGGGCCGTAGAAGGCAATGCCCCAGCCGAACACTGCGAGCACGAAGGCCGCGTGCACCACGGTCCATCCATAGAACCGGCCCGCAGGCCGCCCGTTCGGCATCGATCCGCTTGCTCTTGTCGAGATGAATCGGTCAGAGTCGATTTATCTCATTCGACTCTCACCCCGATTATTCCCGACGCTGCTCGAGGGCTACGTATTCGCGCGCCTCGGGCCCGTTGTAGAGCGTGAGCGGGCGGATGAGGATGTTGTTCTCGAGTTGCTCGAGCACCGAGACCGTCCATCCGGGCACGCGGCCGACGGCGAAGATCGGCACGAACAGGTCGGCCGGGATGCCGTTGAGATAGTAGACGACGCCCGCATAGAAGTCGACGTTCACGTTCACGCCGTGGCGGGAATACGGCTTCATGGCTTCGACCAGCGCTTCGAGGATCTGGTACCACTGCGGCTGGCCCATCTCGCGCGAGAGCTTCTCCACGCCGGCGCGCATGTGGCGGGCACGGGGATCCTCCGCCCGGTAGACGCGGTGGCCGAAGCCCATGACGGGCTCCTTGTTGGCGCGCTTGTTCTTCACGTACTCCGCGGCGCGTTCCGGCGAGCCGACTTCCCTGGCCATGTGCATCACGTTCTCGGCCGCGCCGCCATGCGCCGGGCCTGAGAGCGCGGCGATCGCGGCTGTGATGGCGGCATGCAGGTTCGCCTCCGTCCCCGCCACGACGCGCGCGGCAAAGGTTGAAGCGTTCGACCCGTGCTCCGCGTGCAGGATCATGTCGGTGTCCATGAGCCTCGCGGTGTCCGCGCTCGGGACCTTGCCTGTGAGCATGTAGAGGAAATTCGCGGCGTGGCCGAGCTTCGGGTCCTGCGCAATCGGCGCGCGCCCCTCGCGGATCTGCGCATGTGCCGCAACGATCATAGGCACCTGCGAGGTGAGCCTGGCCCCTTTTCGAAGCGTGGCTTCGCGCGAGTTGTCGGCGACGTCGGGGTCGGATGCGGCCAGCGCGGAGACGGCCGTGCGCAGCACGTCCATCGGGTGCGCCCTGGCCACGGACTTGATGACTTCGAGCACGGGCGCGGGCAGGGTGCGCGCGGCCTTGAGCTCGCCCTCGAAGGCCTCGAGCTGCGCTTTCGAGGGCAGCTCGCCGTAGGCCAGCAGGTAGCAGGTCTCCTCGAACGTCGACTGCTGCGCCAAGTCGTGGATGCAATAGCCGCGATACCGCAGCTCGCCCGCACGCCCGTCGATGTAGCAGACCTTCGAGCGGTCGAAGTACACGCCCTTGAGGCCGCGGTGGATGTCGATCTTTTCGGTTTCTTCGGTCATGTCGGGTCTCTGGGAGGTTCACTCGCGCAGGTAGGCGGGCAGCCAGAGCGCGATTTGCGGGAAGAGGAGGATCAGCACGAGCCCGATGATCTGCAGCACCATGAACTGCGCCATTCCCGCATAGATGTCCTTCAGGTCCCAGTCGGGCACCACCCCCTTGAGGAAGTACGCGGACAGGGCCACAGGCGGTGACAGCCACGCGGTCTGCAGGCACACGGCCACCAGGGTGCAGAACCATACGAGGTCGATGCCCAGCTTGCTGACCAGCGGCAGGAAGATCGGCACGACGATCAGCACGATCGGCACCCATTCGAGCGGCCAGCCGAGCACGAAGATGATCGCGAGCATGATCAGCAGCATCACCGTGGGCGAGAAGTTCAGGGTCAGCAGGGTTTCGGCGATGAGCGTGGCGCTCCCCAGGCGCGAGAACACCGCGCCGAAATAATTCGAGGCCGCCACCAGCAGCAGGATCATGCAGGACACCTCGAGGGTGGACATGACCGCGATCCTGAGTTTCGCCCAGGTGAGCCGGCGGTAGACGAGCGTGAGCAGGAAGACGGCGAAGGCGCCGACCGCGCCCGCGTCGGTGGGCGTCGCGATGCCCGCGAGGATCACCCCGAGCGTCGCCAGGATTACGACCACCACCGGGAGGATGCCGAGCGTGACCTCCTTCACGACGTAACCGAAAGGCCGCCGGTCCTCCATGGGCAGGGGCGGACCCAGCTTCGGGTTGAGGTAGCTGCGCGCGAGCGTATAGAGGATGTAGAGGCCTGAGAGCAACAGCCCCGGGAAGATGGCCGCCGCGAACAGGTCCGTGGCCGGCACGCCCACCACCGGTCCCATGACGATCAGCATGACCGAAGGAGGGATGAGGATCCCCAGCGTCCCGCCCGCGGCGATCGTGCCGGCCGACATGCGCACGTCGTAGCCGCTGCGCTTCATCGCGGGCGCCGCCATGACGCCGAGCAGGGTCACCGAGGAGCCCACGATGCCGGTGGCTGCGGCGAATATGGTGGCCGTAATGAGCACCGCGAGGTAAAGCGAGCCATTGAGCGACGCCAGCATGAGCTGCACGCCGCGGAAAAGTCGCTCCATGAGGCCCGATTGCTCGAGGAGGTAGCCCATGAACAGGAAGAACGGCACCGAGGCGAGCGTCGGGTCGCGCATGACCGAGAAGAACTGCAGTGTCATGAGGTGCAGCGCAAGGTCGCCCAGCGCGAAGTAGCCGATGCCCAGCGCCACCGCGATCAGCGTAAACGCGATCGGGAATCCAATGAAGATCGCCGCGAACAGGACCACCAGCGACAGCAGCCCGACGTACTCCGGCTTCAAAGCCATTCCCCCTTGCGCGCGGCCCAGACGCTCTTCATGAATTCGGACAGGCCCTGCAGCAGCAGCAGCAAGGTTGCCAGCGGGATTGCAAACTTGAACGGGTAGACCACCGGCATCCAGGGGCTGGTGACGATGCGCTCGCTTTGCCCGTACGAGCGCAGGAAGTAGTCCCAGCCGACCACGAGGAAAGCGATCAGCGGCGGAAAGAAGAATATGAGGTAGCAGATCGCGTCGACCCATCCCTGGGTGCGCGGTGACCAGCTGCCGTAGTAGGAATCGGTGCGGATATGCCCTTTCTTGTAGAGCGTGTAGGCCGAGCCGACCATGAAGAAAGTGCCGTACAGCATGAAAGTCATGTCGTAGGCCCACGCGGTCGGCGCATCGAACAGGTAGCGCGCTATCACTTCGTAGACCAGCGACAGGACCATCGGGAAGATGAGGCAGGCGACGATGCGGCCCGACCACAGGCTCACCGCGTCGAGGATCGCAATGGCCTTCAGCATCGCGTTCGGCGGGCGCTGCATGGGTACTCCTCGCGTCGTCGGTGACCGTTAAAACGAAAGGGGCGCGGCCCGGCCGCGCCCCCGTTTGCCTTGCGGCGGCTATTTCTTCTGCAGGGCCGCGTTACCCAGGTTCGAGTACAGGTCGAGGATCTTGGTCCAGTACGGCACGACGTCCTTGGCGAAATTGCGCTGCGAGTCGAGCACCTGCTTGAAGAAGGCGTCCTTGGCCGAGTAGCGCTCGAGCACCACGTTGGTCGCGCGCACGAACTCGGGGAAGAAGTCCTTTGGCGTGTCGTGGATCTCGACCTTGAACTCGTTCTTGAGCCTGACGATCGCTTTCGCGTTGCGATAGACGTTATAGGTGTAGGTCTCGGTCATCGAGGCCATGGCCGCGGTGCGCACCATCTCCTGCAGGTCCGGCGAGAGCTTCGCCCAGAAGGCCTTGTTGATGATGACCTCGCCGATGTCGGTCGACTGGTGCAGGCCCTGCAGGTAGTAGTGCTTCCACACCGTCTGCAGGCCGAGGTTGATGTCGTCGGCCGGGCCGATCCACTCGGCCGCGTCGATCACACCGCGCTGCGCCGCGGGAACGATCTCGCCGCCGGGCAAGGCAACCGCGGTGATGCCCATTTCCTTGAAGATCTCGCCGGTGATGCCGGGAGGCGCGCGGTACTTCAACTTTTTGAAGTCGGCGACGCTCTTGATCGGCCGCTTGAACCAGCCCAGCGGGTCCGGCCCCATCGGCTGGATGAAAAGCGGCTCGACGTTGACCTTGAGGATGTCGCTGTAGAGCTTGCGGTAGAGGTCGTAGCCGCCGCCTTCGAAGATCCAGGCGATGTGCGAGAGCTGGTCGAGGCCCACGCCGGCGCCGGCCATCGGGTTGGAGAAGAGGCCCGCGGCCGGGTGCTTGCCCGACCAGTAGTGCGTCCAGGCGTAGCCGCCTTCGACCACGCCCTTGTCGACCGCGTCGAGGATCTCGAACGCCGGGACGATCGCGCCATCGGGCAGGATCTCCATCTTGAGCCGGCCGTTGGACATCTTGTCCACGCGGTCGCCGAATTTCTTCAGCAGCTCGAAATAGATGCTCGCGGAGGGCACCGCGGTCTGGATGCGCATCTTCATCGGTGCGGGCTGCTGCGCGTGTGCGCCGAACGCCATCAGGACGCCTGATACCAGTGCGATGCACCGGGCCTGCCAGTTCATTTTCATTTTCGCTCCTCCGCGAATGGATGTTTGTTGTAGCTCTGCTCCCTCTGCGCGGGCCGTCTGTGCGGCCATTCAAGCGCGTCCGATGCTAGACAAACAAACACGCGAACGCAATACTGGGTTGCGCTGAATGACTCGAAAAATTCCATAAATTGATAAATCGTGGCTGAGACATACGACTACATCGTCGTCGGCGCGGGTTCTTCCGGCTGCGTTCTCGCCAACCGGTTGAGCGCGGACCCGAAGAATCGCGTGCTGCTGCTCGAAGCCGGGCCGCGCGACAACTATCTCTGGATCCACATCCCGATCGGTTACGGCAAGACCATGTTCCACCCGGTCTACAACTGGGGCTTCCATACCGATCCCGATCCGGGCATGAACGATCGCAGGATCTACTGGCCGCGCGGGCGGGGGCTGGGCGGGTCGTCGTCGATCAACGGCCTGATCTTCGTGCGCGGGCAGCACGAGGATTACGACGCGTGGGCCGCGCGGGGCAACAAGGGTTGGGGCTTCAAGAATGTGCTGCCGTACTTCAAGCGCAGCGAAGACAATTCGCGCGGCGCAAGCGAGTACCACGGGGCGGGCGGGCCGGTTGCCTGCACCGACATCGCCGCGAAGCACGAGCTGATCGAGGCGGTCGTGAAAGGGGCGGGGGAACTCGGCATACCGCGCAACGACGACTTCAACGGCGAGAAGCAGGAAGGGGCGGGGTACTACCAGCTCTTCACGCGCAACGGCCTGCGCTCGAGCTCGGCGACCGGATACCTCAAGCCGGTGCGCAATCGCGCAAATCTAAATGTGCAGACCGATGCGCACGCTACCGGCGTGATCTTCGAGGGCACGCGCGCAGTGGGCGTGCGGTACCGCCAGGGCGGGGAAGACAAGGAAGCGCGCGCCGATGGCGAAGTCGTCCTCTCGGCCGGCGCGTTGCAGAGCCCGCAGCTATTGCAGCTTTCCGGAGTGGGGCCAGGCTCGCTTTTGCAATCGCACGGCATTCCGGTCGTCAAGGACTTGCCCGGCGTCGGCGAGAACCTGCAGGACCACCTGCAGATGCGCCTCATGTACAAGTGCACCAAGCCCATCACGACCAATGACGACCTCGCAAGCCTGCCGCGCCGGATCAGGATCGGGCTGCAATGGCTGCTGAGTCGCACCGGGCCGCTCGCGATCGGCATCAACCAGGGCGGTATCTTCGCGCGCGCGTTGCCCGAGTCGACAACGCCCGACGTGCAGTTCCATGTTGCGACACTTTCCGCGGACATGGCCGGGGCAACGCCGCATCCGTGGCCGGGTTTCACGTTTTCGGTGTGCCAGCTGCGGCCGGAATCGCGTGGTCGTGTGCAGATCCGCTCGACCAATGCATTCGAGCCGCCGTCGATGCAGCCGAACTATCTCTCGACCGACCTCGATCGCAGGTGTGCGGTGGCTGCGGTCAGACTCGCGCGCTCATTGGCTGCGACGCGGGCGATGCAGCCTTACGTTGCGCAGGAGTACAAGCCCGGTGAGGATGCGAACTCCGACGCAGACCTCCTCGAATTCGCGAAGAACAACGGCGCGACGATCTTCCATCCCTCGGGCACCTGCAAGATGGGGAGCGACCCGATGGCCGTGGTCGATGACAGGCTGCGCGTGCACGGGCTGACAGGATTGCGTGTCGTGGATTGCTCGATCATGCCGACGCTGGTGTCGGGCAACACGCATGCGCCGGCGGTGATGATCGCGGAGAAGGCGTCAGACCTGATCGTCGAAGACGCGCGCTAGCCGGCGACCTTGATATTGGCTTCGCGGATCACGCGTATCCAGGTGGCGATGTCGTTCTTGATGAAGGTGCCCAGCTCGGCCGGCGTCCCACCGACGGGCGAGGCGCCCTGCACCCCGAACTGCTTGCCGATCTCGGGGTCCTGCAGCACGCTGTTCAGCTCCGCGTTCAGCCGCTGCACGATCTCGGGCGGCACGCCGCGAGGCGCCACAAGCGCAATCCAGAAATTGGCTTCGAAGCCGGCGTAGCCGCTCTCGGCCACTGTGGGCACGCCCGAAAGCAGCTGGGAGCGGGTGAGGCTGGTCACGGCAAGCGCACGCAGGCGTCCGGAGGACACGTGCTGGCTGATCGCGGGGATCCCCGCGACCACCATCGGGACCTGCCCGGCCACCGCGTCCGCGACCGCGGGGCCGCCGCCCTTGTACGGGATGCCCACGATGTCGGCCTTGGTCACCAGCTTGAACAACTCGCCGGCCAGGTGCTGCGGCGAGCCTACGCCGGCATGGCTGTACGACAAGGAACCGGGCTTGGCTTTCGCGGCATCGACGAACTCGCGCAGCGTTTTGGCCGGGTGCGAAGGATGGATGCAGATCGCGTTCGGCATGACCGCGACGTTGACGAGCGGGACGAAATCCTTTTCGGTATCGAACGGGAGCTTCGAGTTGAGGCCGACGTTGATGGTCTGCCCGTTGGTCATCATCAGCAGCGTGTAGCCGTCGGCCGCGCTCTTGGCGACCAGCTCCGTGCCGATGACGCCGTTGGCCCCCGGCTTGTTCTCGACGAAGACCGTCTGGCCGAGGCGGGCGCCGAGCTTTTGCGCGACGAGCCTGGTCAGGATGTCGGTGCTGCCGCCGGCGGCATACGGGACGACGATGCGCACCGCGCGCGACGGATAGTCCTGCGCGTGGGCGCCCGTCGTCCATGGTGCGAGTGCGAGGGCAAGCGCACCGATGGCGCCGAGCATTCTCATTGGCTTGTTCATATCTCCTCCTCCTTGTTGTGCGGTCTTATCGGGGTGATGCTGCAAGTATGGCTTCGTTACTGGCATTTCGCGCGGCCAGCCGGCCGCTGATGAGGCATTCGCTCAGGTTCCCGCCGGACAAATACAGGAAACCCCAGACGCTGCCGAGCTCCCCGGCAACGTACAAGCGTGGAATCGGGTCGCCGAAGGTGTCCAGCACCCGCTGCCCCGCGTCGTGCGCAAGCGCGCCCTGCGTATTGGACACCACCGGCCAGACCTCGCCGTAGTAGTAAGGCGCGGAGGCAATCGGCACGCGCGTGCCGGCTGGACGGCCCAGTTCGTCCGGCGCGCCGTCCGCGCATCGCGCATTCCAGTCGGAAATCGTGCGCTCGAGCTGCGCGACGGGCACTTTCATCGATTGCGCGAGCGCCGCAACCGAGTCTGCGCGCTTGAGGATGCCGAGATCGACCTCGCGCAGGTTGTCGTCGCTCCAGTCGTAGGGCGCGATGTCCGGGTCGTTGATGTAGGACTTGGCCAGCGGGTACATGCGGCGTCCGGCCTCGTCGAACACCATGAACGCGGGCATGGCGGGGAATCGCATCGTCGTCGGGTCATACCGGTCCATGAAACGGTGGCCGGTGTCGTGGACATAGGGCTGGTACTCGTTCATGAACCGGCGGCCGGTGGCGTCCACCAGGATCCAGGACATCCGCACCTTGGTTTCCAGCACGCCGGGGGTCCAGTCGGGCAGCTTCTTGGAACGGATCCCGAAGGGGTAGGCGGGATCGGGGTGGCGGAAGCCGTAGCTGCCGTGGTAGTGCCACATATGCGCAACTTCGGCGCCCACGGCTTGCGCCATGCGGTGGCCGTCGCCGGTATTGCCCAGGGTGGCGCAGGGCAGCACGGGCCTGAGCTGCCAGTAGCGGCGCTGCATTTCGGGGTTCGACTCGAAGCCCCCGCATGCGAGGATGACGGCGTGACGCGCCTGGAGCCTGCGCGTGCCCGACGGGCCGCGGATCTCGACCCCGCAGACCTCGCCCGCGGCGTTGCGAAGCAGGCGGGAAACCGGGCTCGACAGGCGCACCTCGACGCCCGCACGCGCACGGATGTTGTCGTCGATGACCTTGAACGCGTTGATGCCGGCGCGCAGCGAGCGAACCTTCGGAAATTCGGCGGAGGCGTCGAACCCCGGCACACTATCGACTTCGAGAAACCTGAAGGTGTCGCAGCCGGGGAACGGGTAGTTGGCGGGGCGCTCGAGGGTGACCAGCGCCGCGTTGTCGATTTGCGCAAGCTCTTCGATGAACTTCGGCAGCGCGACCATCTCTTCGGCCATGAGCTCGAGCAGGGCCGGCTCGATGGACCCCGCATTGGTCGCGCTGAGGTACTCGAGGGCGCTCGCCGCGTCGCGCGCAACGCGAAAGCCGCCCCCGGAGCAGATGGAGATCCCGCCCGGCACGGCCATCTTTTCGAGCAGCAGCACTTCGCGGCCCGCATCCGCGGCGCAGATCGCCGCCGTGCCGCCGGCAAAACCGTAACCTACGACGATGACGTCGGTGCACTCGTCGAAAGCCGGGACCATGCCGGGTCTTCTCCGAAAAGTGTCAGCGCGCGGCGGGAGCTTTTGCGCCCACCTCGACCACGACGCGGCCGACCGTGGTCGCCTCGAAGAAGCGGTCCATGGTCTTGTCGAGATCCTCGAAAGGGATCGGCCGCGAGATCTCGGCGAGCTTGCCTGGCTTGAGGTCGGTCGCCATGCGCTCCCATAGCTCGCGGCGCTTTTTCATCTGCAGCTGGCGCGAGACGTTGATGCCGAGGATGTCGATCGAACGCAGGATCAGGGGCAGGACGCTCGTGGTGACCTCGGCGCCCACGGCCATGCCGGCCACGGCGAGCTTGCCGAAGGGCTGCATCTTGGCCGAAAGCCGGTCGAAGTAGGCGCCGCCGACGTTGTCCAGCGCGCCGGCAAACAGCGGTGAAGCGAGCGGCGCCTTGTCGCGCAGGAATTCCTCGCGCCCGAGGATGCTCTGCGCGCCGATCGAGCGCAGGAAGCCTTCCTGCTCGCGCTTGCCCGAGATGGCG
>Ga0163153_10004243_pt1 | contig 18201 bp, 14 predicted proteins | sample OliLakLV19MP6IB1_FD_148629 | JGI IMG/M metagenome (GOLD analysis project Ga0163153, IMG submission 148629) | Freshwater microbial mat bacterial communities from Lake Vanda, McMurdo Dry Valleys, Antarctica - Oligotrophic Lake LV.19.MP6.IB-1 | ecosystem: Environmental > Aquatic > Freshwater >... | reverse complement strand
CGTGCAGCACTTCCTGCAGGATTTCGCGCGCGCCTTCGACGTCGCCCATTTCCTGGTACGCCTTGGCGAGGTCGAGCTTGGTGGCCGCATCGTGCCATTGGCCATCGAGCACCGACGGCGTGGGATCCTCGAAGGTGGTGCGGTCCGGATCGAACGAGAGATCGAGCTTGTCCAATTCCATCGCGGCAGCCGGACGCGTCAGGGCCGACGGCATGGCAGCAACACCGGCAGCCGCCGTCTCCAGCACTGGCTCGACGCGCGGCTTGCCCATCGGGGCCGGTTTGTCGGCATCGTCGAGCTTGAAGTCGAGATCGAAGCCCTTGGCCTCGACGACCTTGTCCTTCGCGAAGCTCCCCGACTCGGTCACCGTGGACGAGTACGATTCGACGCCCGACTTGCCCGAGGCGGCGGCGCCTGCAATGGCGGCACCGGCAATGCCGGCACCGGCAACACCGGCCGCGCCAAATCCCGGCGCCCTGGTCTTGTCGAGGTCGGACTCGCCCGCGCTGGTCGCGGCCTTGGCCGTGCGTTCCAGTTCGGATTGCGCGCCGGCCAGGATGTCGGCAGGTGACTTCTGCTTGCCGGACGACGGCGAGATCGAGATCTCCTCGTCCATCTGGAAGTCGAGGCCCCCGTTGGAGGCGGCCATCGCGCCCGGCGCGATGTCGACTTTCGACAGGTCCGACTTGAATGCCATCGCACCGGCACCGGCCGCGACAGCGGTTCCGGCGGCGGCCATCGCGGCGCGCTCCATCGGGATCCCGCCGTCGGCGAACATCGGATTGTTGGGATCGAGCTGGCGGCCCAGCGCAACGGCCTTCTGCCATACCTCGCCCTGGCCACTCGTCACCGAATAGAGCTCGGAGGCCACGGTCTCGAACGCAGAGGGCTTGTTGTGCTGGGCGTGGATCTCGAGCAGCTTCAGATAGATTTCCTGGCGCTGCGGGTCCTTCTTCAGCGCGTCCTTCAGGATTTCCTCGGCCTGCGCATCGCGCCCATAGGCCAGATACACCTCGGCTTCGGCGATCGGATCGACCTCATCGGTGTCGATATTGCCGAGGCCCTCGCGGCTGAAGTCGCTGGCGAGTGAATTGTCGCCGGTGTTGACGACGCCGCCGCCGGTGGAACCGAACACGGTGTTGGTCTTGATATCCGTGCCCGAGATGATGCTGTCCTCGAACTTGGTGGTCTTGCGGCGACGCGCGGCGATCAGCGCGGCAATGCCGCCAAGAATGGCGAGCGCACCGGCGCCGATGGCCCACGGCGGCGTGCTGCCGAGCAGGTCCTCGAAGAAGCCGGGCGGCTCCTTGGCCGGGGCCTTGGCCACGACCTTCGGTGCTGCCGGCGGCGCTGCCTTCGGCGGCTCCACCTTCGGGGCTTCGGCCACCTTGGGCGTTTCAACCGCCGTGGGTGCAGGCGCGGTTGTGACCACGGGCGGCGGTGTGACGATCGGAGCAGGAGCCGGAGCCGGAACGATCGCCTTCGGCGGCTCGACCTTCGCGGGCTCCGGCGCCTTCGCCACCGGCGCTGGGGCCGGTGTGGCCGGCGCCCTGGACTTCGACGCGTCCGCCAACATCTGCGACTGCGCCATCGTCGGGTTTCTCAGTTCGTTTGCGCGCTGCAGGTCGCGGACGGTCTTCTCAAGCTCGGCAATGCGGGCCTGCGAGTCGCGCAGCTGCGCGTCGCGCGCCACGGCGGTTTCCGCGGCACCGCCCGCTTTGGCGGACCCGGCGTCCTTCGAGACGCGCAATTGATCGCCACCCGCGCGTGCCGCCGGCGTGCGCTCCTCCACGGCGGTGCCGATGCGGCCTCCCGCAGCGCGGCGCGCACCTTCCTCGACCAGCGGTGCGCCACCCGCGAGGCGGTCGCGGTAGGCGCGCCAGTCGCTGGCCTGCACCCTCACCGTGTTCGCGGCTTCGGGCGCCAGTGTCGCGGATGCGTCGACCGCATTGGGCAGCGAGATGATCGCGCCCGAACGCAGGCGGTTCATGTTGGAACCTTCGAACGCGCTCTGGTTGCTCTTGAAGAGCGCGACCAGCATCTGCTCGAGCGTCACTGTTTCCGGCTTGTATTCCCTGGCGATCTTTGACAGCGTGTCGCCACGTTTCACTTCATAGCTGTCGCCGTCGCGGCGTGCCGCAGGCGCAGCTGCCGTGGCCGACGACGCGGATGCAGCCGGCGTACGGGCGGCGACGCCCGCGGGAACGCGCAGCGGCGTGACCGGATCGACCGGCGCCGCCGCGGGCGCGCCGGGCGGATCGAGCAGGAAGGTGTAGTCGCGCACGACGCGGCCGGCGGACCAGTTCACATCCACCAGCAGGTCGAGGTAGGGCTCCGTCACCGCGGTCGGCGAGGTCACGCGCAGGTAGGCGGTATCGCCGGCACCACGCTCGATGGACACGCGGGTGCGGGACAGGACGCCCTGGTAGGAAAGGTTGTTCTGGCGATAGAGCGCGGGATCGGCGACCTTGGCGGTCAGCGAATCGAGTTCTTCCTTGGTCGCCGACAACAATTCGATCCGCGCGGACAACGGCTGTCCCAACGCAGAATCGACGGTCAGTTTTCCGAGTCCCAGTGGCCATGCGGCACCCGGCAGCGCGAGCGCGCCCGCAACGAGGCCGAATTGGAGGATTGGTTTTACGCGCATGCCGACCCCTTCGGTAGTGCTGTTTGGCTCAAGCTAACTTAACATCATGGGTTTAGCGGTGCAAGCTAAACCCCGGTATTAGCTTGGGTTTCTGCCGGGAGCACACTCGGCGCGTCGGCAACTTTATGCCGTCGTGCTAACGCACAGCGCTAGCGCTAGCACGGGCACAATCCGTCGACACTACATCTAGTGGCCGCGCCTCGCCGGGGATGCTGTTGCAAACCTGACGAAGCCATGCAAGAGGCGTGCCTGCCTGAAACACACCCCCGAGTTGCATGAAACAGGCAGAAACGACCACTCGCCGCCAAACCGCGCAGGTTTGGCGCGATTCCCCTTAACTTACTTCCGCGCGAGCAGGATGCGCAGCATGCGGCGCAGCGGTTCGGCGGCGCCCCACAGCAACTGGTCGCCGACGGTGAAGGCACCGATGTATTCCGGGCCCATCGCGAGCTTGCGCACGCGACCGATCGGAATGCCGAGCTTGCCCGTCACCGCGGTCGGCGTGAGTTCCCGCACGCTGTCCTCACGCCGGTTGGGCACGAGTTTCACCCATTCGTTGGCGCCGTCGAGCATCGATTCGATCTCGGCCAGCGGAACATCGCGCCGCAGCTTGATCGTCAGCGCCTGGCTGTGGCAACGCATCGCACCGATGCGCACGCACAGCGACTCCACGGGAATGATGTCGGCGCCGGTGCGGCCCAGGATCTTGTTGGTCTCAGCACCTCCCTTCCACTCCTCGAGGCTCATCCCGTTGCCCATGTCCTTGTCGATCCACGGGATCAGCGAACCGGCCAGCGGCACGCCGAAGTGCTCGGTGGGAAAGCGATCGTCGCGCAGGATGCCGGCCACTTCGCGGTCGATGTCGAGGATGGCGGACTGTGGATCGGCCAGCAGCGCATGCGCGGCCAAGTTCACCTCGCCCATCTGCTGCAGCAGTTCGCGCATGTGCTGCGCGCCGCCACCCGAGGCCGCCTGGTACGTCATGCATGTCATCCATTCGATCAGGTCGCGCTGCAGCAGCCCACTGACCGCCAGCATCATCAGGCTGACCGTGCAGTTGCCGCCGATATAATTGCGCACGCCCTGTGCCAGCGCGGCGTCGATCACCGGACGGTTCACCGGGTCGAGGATGATCACGGCGTCATCCTGCATCCGCAGCGTCTTCGCGGCGTCGATCCAGTAGCCGTTCCAGCCCGCGGCCCGCAGCTTCGGGTATACGGTGGCGGTGAAGTCCCCGCCCTGGCACGTGATGATCGCGTCGAGGCGGCGCAGCGCCTCGATGTCGCTCGCGTCCTGCAGCGGCCCGGTGGCGCGGCCGATGTCCGGGCCCTTGCCCCCGGCACTCGACGTCGAGAAGAACACCGGATCGATGTGCTCGAAGTCGCGCTCCTCCAGCATGCGCTGCATCAGCACCGATCCCACCATCCCGCGCCATCCGACAATTCCTGTTCGCATCATTGCTGCTCTCCATGTTTCAATGCTTCGACGAAACGATCAACGATCTTCCGGCCACTCAAGCGGCCGTGCGTTTTCGCATCGTCTTCGTGGCCTTGCGCTGCGTGCGTTGCAGCGTGCCCGCCATCGCGCGCGGCGTCGAGAATGCGGCCATGATGGCCTCGGCATCGCCCTCTCGCGCCCGGCGGATGTGAATGGAAAGCGCGCGTGCAGCCATCATGGACTCCCGGTATGGTCTTCACCTTCGCGCTGCGCGCTCCGGTATTCACGCTTGGGGCGGCCCGGCGCGCTCATAACGACTTACCTTCGCGCTGCGCGCTCCGGTATTCGCCCTTGGGGCGGCCCGGCGCGCTCATAACGACTTACCTTCGCGCTGCGCGCTCCGGTATTCGCCCTTGGGGCGGCCCGGCGCGCTCATGGCCGCAACCACTGCATCGCCCATCGCGCGCGTGCCGACCGTCACCTCGCCGGGCAGCGCAATGTCGCCGGTGCGCAATCCCGCGCGCAGCACGGCGCGCACGGCGGCCTCGATCCGGTCGGCCACGTCGGCGCGCGCAAACGTATAGCGGAACATCATTGCGAGCGACAGGATCGTCGCCAGCGGATTGGCCTTGTCCTGCCCGGCGATGTCAGGGGCGGAGCCGTGGATCGGTTCATAGAGCCCCTTGCCGGAGGCCGCAAGCGACGCCGACGGCAGCATCCCGATGGAGCCGGCCAGCATCGAGGCCTCGTCCGACAGGATGTCGCCGAAAAGGTTGCCGGTGACGATCACGTCGAACTGCTTCGGGTTGCGCACGAGCTGCATCGCGGCGTTGTCGACATACATGTGCGACAGCGCCACGTCCGGGTACTCGCTCGCGACTCGCGTGACCACTTCGCGCCACAGGATGCTGGTGTCGAGAACGTTGGCCTTGTCCACCGACGTGAGCTTGCGGCTGCGTTTGCGCGCCGTATCAAAGCCCACGCGCGCGATCCGCTCGATCTCCGGCACGCTGTAATGCATCGTGTCGAAGCCTTCCTCGTGTCCGGCCGCATCGGTGCGGCGGCCCCGCGGCGCGCCGAAATAGATGTCGCCGGTCAGTTCACGGATGATCATCAGGTCGAGTCCCGCTACCACGTCGGCTTTGAGCGTGGACGCCTCGGCCAGTTCCGGGTAGAGCATCGCCGGCCGCAGGTTGGCGAACAGTTCGAGCGCCTTGCGGATGCCGAGCAGCCCCTGCTCCGGGCGCAACGCGCGCGGCAGCGTGTCGTAGCGCGGACCGCCGACGGCGCCCAACAGGATCGCGTCGGAGGCCTGCGCCAGCGCCAACGTGGCCGGCGGCAGCGGATGGCCCGCTGCGTCGTAGCCCGCGCCCCCGAAGGGGGCGGCCTCCGTCTCGATGGGCAGGCCCTCGGCGCGCAGCACCTCCAGCACGCGCTGCGCCTGTCCGACGATCTCGGGGCCGATGCCATCACCTGCGAGGACTGCGATCTTCATGCGTGTTCCGATCTCTGCAAAGAAAAAAGCGGCGCCGTGTCACCCTGGCGCCGCTTCTCGTGGAGAAGTCTTATAACCAGGGGTTGTCGGCCAGTCGTTTCGTCTCGAAGGCCGTAATCGCCGGGGCGTGCTGCAGCGTCAGGCTGATGTCGTCGAAGCCGTTCAGCATGCAGTGCTTGCGGAAGGACTCCACTTCAAACGCGTACACGGTGCCGCCATCGGTGGTGCTGACGATCTGCCGCTCGAGGTCGACGATCAGCTTGAAACCGGGAAAGGCCAGCGCCTCGGCGAAGAGACGATCCACCTGCGACTCCGGCAGCACGATCGGTAGCAGGCCGTTCTTGTAGCAGTTGTTGTTGAAGATGTCGGCGTAGCTCGGCGCGATCACGGCCCGGAAGCCGTAGTCGTACAGCGCCCACGGCGCGTGCTCGCGCGAGCTGCCGCAACCGAAATTGCGACGCGCCAGCAGGATCGACGCGCCCTGGTAGCGGTCTTCGTTCAGCACGAAGTTCGGGTTGCGCGGTCGCGTGGAATTGTCCATGCCGGGCTCGCCGCGGTCGAGGTAGCGCCATTCGTCGAACAAGTTGGGGCCGAAGCCGCTGCGCTTGATCGACTTCAGGAACTGCTTCGGGATGATCGCGTCGGTGTCGACGTTCGCGCGGTCGAGCGGCGCAACGAGTCCCGTATGGATACGGAAGGGCTGCATGATGGTTCGAGTCTCGGTAGTGGTCAGAACAGTCGACGCACGTCGACGAAGTGCCCCGCCACCGCGGCGGCGGCGGCCATGGCGGGGCTGACGAGATGGGTGCGGCCGCCGTTGCCCTGGCGGCCCTCGAAATTGCGGTTCGAGGTCGATGCGCAGCGTTCGCCCGGTTCGAGCTTGTCGTCGTTCATCGCGAGGCACATCGAGCAGCCGGGTTCGCGCCACTCGAAGCCGGCGTCGAGGAAGATGCGGTCGAGCCCTTCGGCTTCGGCCTGCGCCTTGACCAGCCCCGACCCGGGCACGACCATCGCGAGCTTGACGTTGGACGCCACGCGACGGCCGCGCGCCACCGCCGCAGCCTGCCGCAGGTCCTCGATGCGCGAGTTGGTGCACGACCCGATAAACACCTTGTCGATGCGGATATCGGTGATCGGGGTGTTGGGTTTGAGGCCCATGTACAACAGCGCGCGCTCGATGCCGTCGCGGCGCGTCGCATCGCGTTCCTTGTCCGGATCGGGCACGCGGCCATCCACCGGCACCACCATCTCGGGCGACGTGCCCCACGTGACCTGCGGACAGATCGCGGCCGCCTCGAACACATGCGTGGCGTCGAACTTCGCGCCCTCGTCGCTGGTCAGCGACTTCCATTGCGCGACGGCCTGGTCCCACATCGCGCCCGACGGTGCGAACGCGCGGCCCTTGACGTAATCGAGCGTGCGCTGGTCCACGGCCACCATGCCGGAACGGGCACCCGCTTCGATGGCCATGTTGCACATCGTCATCCGCGCTTCCATCGACAGCGCGCGCACGGCCTCGCCGGCGAATTCGATCGCGTAGCCGGTGCCGCCGGCCGTGCCGATGCGGCCGATCACGGCCAGCGCCAGGTCCTTCGACGTGACGCCGGTTGGCAGGCGGCCGTCGATGCGGATCAGCATCGATTTCGCCTTCTTCATCAGCAGGCATTGCGTGGCCAGCACGTGCTCCACTTCGGAGGTGCCGATGCCGAAGGCCAGTGCCGCGAACGCGCCGTGCGTGCTGGTGTGCGAATCGCCGCACACCACCGTCATGCCCGGCAGTGTTGCGCCCTGCTCCGGCCCGATCACGTGGACGATGCCCTGCCGCTTGTCGAGGAACGGGAAGTAGGCCTTGGCGCCATATTCGCGGATGTTGTCGTCAAGTGTTTCGACCTGCATGCGCGAGACCGGATCCTGGATGCCGCGGTTCCAATCCTTGGTCGGCGTGTTGTGGTCAGCGGTGGCCACCACCGACTCCACGCGCCAGGGCTTGCGGCCGGCGAGCTTCAACCCCTCGTAGGCCTGCGGACTGGTGACCTCATGCACGAGGTGCCGGTCGATATAGAGCAGCGCCGTGCCGTCCGCTTCCTCGCGGACCACATGCGCATCCCACAACTTGTCGTATAGCGTGCGTGCCATCGGGTTGCCCGCGCGCCGAATGAGCGGCGCGCTGGACCCTGATTATTGCATGGCAACAAGGGGCGCGCATTGCCCGGTGCAAGCGGCGGCCTGCCGCCGATCTGCACGTCCCGGGTCGATGCGTCAAAGGCGACCGGTCGCCTCGCCTGCGGCCACCTTCGCCATGGCCCACTCCAGCGCGTCCCCGTGCCCGGGATCGAAAGCGTCTGCCACCGTTGATCGCAACCACGTCAACTGGCGCTTGGCCAATTGGCGGGTTGCCGCGAGCCCCTGGTCGCGCAGCTCCCGCCCATTGATCGACCCTTCCAGAAAGTTCCATGCCTGTCGGTAGCCGACACACCGCATCGACGGCAATTCAGGGGTCAGCACGAAACGCTCGCGCAAACCGCGCACCTCCACCACCAGGCCCTGCGCCAGCATCGCGTCGAAGCGCCGGGCAATGTCCGCGTGCAGCTGCGCACGATCGCCCGGCACCAGCGCCAGCGCGACCGTCGCACCAGGCAGCGCGGGCTCCATGGCGCGATGCCCCTGCAGCGCCGACAATGGCTGCCCGGTGACACGAAACACCTCGAGCGCGCGCTGGATGCGCTGCGCATCCAGCGGCGGCAGGCGCGCGGCGGTGACGGGGTCGACGCGCGCAAGTTCGGCGTGCATGGCGGGCCATCCATCGCGCGCCGCTTGCGCATCGAGGGCCGCGCGCATCCCCGGGTCGGCCACGGGCAGCGCCGACAATCCCTGCTGCAACGCCTTGAAGTAGAGCATCGTGCCGCCCGCAAGGATCGGCAGCCTGCCGCGCGCGCGAATTCCTGCAACGGCCGCCTGCGCATCGCGGACAAACATTGCGGCAGAGTACGACTGCGTGGGATCGAGCAGGTCAAGCAGGTGATGCGGCACCGCGGCCCGCTCGTCGCGCGAGGGCTTCGCCGTGCCGATATCCATGCCGCGATAAACCTGCGCCGAGTCGACCGACACGATCTCGCCGTCGAAGCGCTGCGCCAGCGCCAGGGCAAGCGCGCTCTTGCCCGACGCGGTCGGGCCCATCAGCAGGAGTGCCGGGCGCACGCTGCAACAGCGGCCTAGCGGCCGCGCAGGAACAGCCGGTCGAGGTCCGGCAGCGGCAGCTGGTACCACGTGGGACGGCCGTGGTTGCATTGGCCGGCCCGCTCCGTGGCTTCCATCTGCCGCAACAGCGCGTTCATCTCCGGTACAGCCAGAGCGCGATTGGCGCGCACGGCACCGTGGCACGCCATCGACGACAGCATCTCGTCGCGCCGCGCCGTCAGCGCGGCGCTGCCGCCGAACTCGCGCATGTCGTGCAGCACCGCGCGCGCCAGCGTGACCGGATCGGCGTCCGCCAGCGGTGCGGGCACGCCGCGCACGGCCAGCGTGGCAGGGCCAAGTACCGTGAGGGAGAAGCCCAATGCGTCCAGCGCATCCGCGTTATCCGCTGCCGTCGCCACTTCAAGCGGTTCTGCGGCGAATGTGGCGGGCACCAGCAACGGTTGCACCGGCAGCGATGCATCGAAGGAGGTCTTCAACCGCTCGTACACAATGCGCTCGTGCGCGGCATGCATGTCGACGACGATCAAGCCCGCGCGGTTCTGCGCGAGGATATAGATGCCGTGCAACTGCGCCAGCGCGAATCCCAGCGGATGCGCATCGTCGCTCGGTAACGCCGGTACGCCATCGTCGCGCGCACCGAAGAGTTTGGCGTAGAACGGCGACGGTTCGCCGGTGCTGGTCGCCGGCGCACGCGACGCTGTCCATGCCAGCGCGGATTGCGTGCCTTGCCCCGGAGACCCGTGCCACCCGGACGCACGTCCGTGCGCGGCGTCGTCGGCGCGACCGAATGCAGGCTCCATCTGCGCCGCCACGAGACGGAGCCTCTCGGTCGCCGAGTTCGCGGGTTGCTCGGCGGCGTTGGCGGCGAGAGCGCGTTCCACCGCATGCCGGACGAACTGGTGGATGGCGCCGGCATCGCGGAAGCGCACCTCCACTTTCTGCGGATGCACATTCACGTCCACGCGCCGCGGGTCGATCGTCAGCCACAGCGCGTAAGCTGGCTGCCGGTCGTGGTGCAGCACATCGCGATAGGCCTCGCGCAGTGCATGCTGCAGCACGCGATCGCGCACGAAGCGGCCATTGACGAAGCAATACTGGGCAGCGCGTTGCGTCGCATGCGCCGGCCGCACCGCAAATCCGGTGAGCGAGATGTCGGGCGTGCTGAAGTCCACGCTTGCCGACTGCGCGACGAACTCGTCGCCGAGCAATTGCGTGACGCGCGCCTGCCGACCCGCCGCCGTCAGACGCTGCGTGACGCGGCCATTGTGCTGCAGCGTGAACGCGGTGACCGGATGCGCCAACGCGATGCGGCGGAACGCCTCGTCGCAGTGGCCCCACTCGGTGGCATCGGTGCGCAGGAACTTGCGCCGCGCCGGCGTGTTGAAGAAGAGTTCCTCCACGGTGACGGACGTACCTGCGGCCAGCGCGGCGGGCGCGATGGCGCTGGCGGTGCCGCCTTCGACATCGATGCGCCACGCATGCGGCTTGCCCGCGGCGCGTGACACCAGCGCCAGCCGCGCCACCGACGCGATGGAGGCCAGCGCCTCGCCGCGAAAGCCGAGCGACGCGATGGCTTCGAGATCGAGCACCGACGTGATCTTGGACGTGGCATGCCGCGCCACCGCCAGCGGCAGGTCCTCGCGGTCGATGCCGCGGCCGTTATCCGCGACGCGCAACCGCTTGATGCCGCCCTGCACGACGTCCACGTCGATCTGCGTGGCCCCGGCATCGAGCGCGTTCTCGAGCAGTTCCTTCAGTGCCGCGGCCGGCCGCTCCACCACTTCGCCGGCCGCAATCTGGTTGATCAGCAGGTCCGGTAGCGCGTGAATCGCCCCCATCAGCGGACAAGACCCTGCGACCAGCGCGCGTAGACCCCGTCGGCCACCTCGCCCAAAGCGGTGAGGCGCGTGTCGAGGTCGCTTCGGATGTCGGCGGCGCTCTGCCGGTGCGCGCTGGAGCGCGCGGGCAATTCCTCCGGGCTGACCCGGCACCACGTCTCCACCAGTTCGCGCGTCATCTCGATGTGGCACTGGAAGCCGACATGGCGGTCGTCGATGATGAAACCCTGGTTGACGCTGACATCGTTGGTCAGCACGCGCGACGCCATCGGCGGCAAATCGAAGGCATCGTAGTGCCACTGGAATGCGGGAAAGCGCGGCAGGCCGCCGAACCAGTCGCGGCGCGCGCCGCGATCACAGACATCGACGTGGAACCAGCCGATCTCCGGCGCCTTCATCCGCGTGACCTTGGCGCCCAGCGCCTTCGCCATCAGCTGGCCGCCGAGGCAGTGACCGATGACCGGCACGCCGTCCCCCATCGCGTCGCGCAACAGGCCGCATAGCGGATCGACCCAAGGCAGCTTGTCATTCACGCTCATCGGGCCGCCCATCATGCCGATGCCCGAGAAGCGTGCCGCATCGTCCGGCACCGATGCGCCTTCGTCGAGCGCGATCAGTTCCCAGGGCACCTCGTGCCGCGCGAGCCAGTCGCCGAAGCGTCCTGGCGATTCGGTGGGCGAAAAACGGAAGACGGCAACAGGAAGCATGGCAGATTCTAACAGTCGGCCCGCAGCGGGCCGATGCCGCCGCCCGCCGGGCTACATTTGCTTGAAGAGATGCGTGAACTGGCGCGAGATCGGCAACTTTTCCTGCCGGTTCTTGAACAGGATGAACTGGCGCTCGGCATCCTCACGCAGCACGCCGGCCACGGCATCGAGATTGATGATCGTGCCGCGATGCACCTGCCAGAAGCGGTCGGGGTCGAGCTCGGCCAGCAGTTCCTTCAGCGGCGTGCGGATCAGCGCCTCGCCTGCCGCCAGCACCACCCGCGTGTACTTCGTGTCGGACTGGAAGTACACGACGTCGGTCACGGGAATGAGCTTCACCTGCTTGCCGACGGCGGCCTTGATCCATTTCATCCGCACCGGTCCGCCCGGCATGCCGGCGCGCAAGGCCGCCACCAGCGCCGACAGGTCCGGCGGCGGCGCACCAACCTTGCCGCGCACCCGCTCGATCATCGTCTGCAGCCGGTCGGTCTCCACCGGTTTCAACAGGTAATCCACCGCGCCGGCGTCGAAGGCCTGCAGCGCGTACTGGTCATAGGCGGTGATGAACACGACGTGGCAATCCCCACCGCCATTGCCAGCCGCGTTGCGCATAGAACCAGCGGTCGAAGGCGCGCACGTCCCGCCGCTCGATCTCGGACAACGATGCCAGCACGCGTTGTGCGAACGCGTCGTAGCGGGATTTGAACGCGGCAAGCATTGCGCCGCATTGTAGGCGCAGTGCACCGGCACGCCCTATCCGCCGTGGATGAATGACGACAGGACGTGGACCAGCGACGACGGGCCGCGATGAGTAGCGCCCCGGTGACCGTGCAGGCGAGCCTTCCGCCTCGCGCGGATATCGTAGCGCGAGAAGGCGTGTAGGCGAGGCTTCAGCCTCGCGGGGATATCGTGGCGGGAGAAGGCGTGTAGGCGAGGCTTCAGCCTCGCGGGGATATCGTAGCGCCGAACCCGCGAGGCTGAAGCCTCGCCTACAGCGTCGAATCCAGGTTCGCGCAGCGCACGATTGCATCAGGTTCGCGCAGCGCACGATTACATCAGGTTCGTGCAGCGCGCGATTGCATCAGGTTCGCGCAGCCCGCGATTACACCAGGTCCGCGCAGCGCGCGATTACATCAGGTCCGCGCAGCGCGCGATTCCGTCAGGTTCGCGCAGCGCGCGATTACATGCCCCGCGCGATGCGGGCGTACGCCGAGTGGTTGTGGATCGACTCGAAGTTCTCGGCCTCGACCGCGAACCCGTCGAAGCGGGCGTCCGCGGCCAGGCGACCGGCCACGCCGCGGACCACGTCCTCGACGAAGCGCGGGTTATCGTACGCGCGTTCGGTGACGTACTTTTCATCGGCGCGCTTCAGGATGCCGTAGAGCTCGCACGACGCCTCTTCCTCGGCAATGCGCAGCAGGTCGTGGACATGCACCGATACCTTGGGCCGCACGGCAATCGTGATGTTAGAGCGCTGGTTGTGCGCGCCGTAGTCGGAGACTTCCTTCGAGCACGGGCAAAGTGAGGTGACCGGCACGGCCACGGTGACAGTGACGCTGTAGCGGCCGGCCGTCAGCTCGCCGGCCAGCCGGACGTCGTAGTCGAGCAGGCTGGCAATGCCGGACACCGGCGCGATCTTGCGCACGAAGAACGGGAACGCGAGCTCGAGCCGGCCGCCGGGCGCATCGAGACGCACCACCAGGTCGTCGAGCAGCGCGCGCATGCCCGCCACGGTAAGAGGCGGCGCGCCAGGCGCCATCCGCTCCTCCAGCAGCATCACGAGCCGCGACATGTGCGTACCCTTGCGGTCTTCTGCCAGCGCCACGACGACGCTGGCCATCGCGATGGTGGGCTGCGCGACGCCATCGTGGTCGGCGAATTGCAGTGGCACCTTGATGCTGCGGATGCCGACCTGGTCGATGGCCAGGTGCCGCTCGTCGCGCTGCGACTGCATATCGGGGATCGGCATCAGGTGGCCCGGTTGTTCAGGACGGTTCATGAAGGTCTCAAATCGAATTTTTTCAGGGCGCGGCATCAGGCCGCGGGCTTGACCCGCGGTTCGGATGACAGCGCGCCAAAGCGCTTGCGCACCGCAGCCGTGATGCCCTTGGCATCGAGGCCGACATGCGCCAGCAGGAAGGCGGGATCGCCGTGATCGATGAAATGATCGGGCAGGCCGAGGTGCAGGATGGCAGTGGCGACATCGGCGGCCGCCATGACCTCGGCCACGGCGCTGCCGGCACCCCCCGCGACCACGTTTTCCTCGATGGTGACGAGCGCATCATGTTCGCGCGCCATCCGCAGCACGAGCTCGACGTCGAGTGGCTTGACGAAGCGCATGTTGACCACCGTGGCGTCGAGTTCCTCCGCCGCCGCCAGCGCCGGCTGCAGCATCGACCCGAAGGCCAGCAGCGCCACGCGATGCGTGCGCCGCCTGGCCTCACGCCGGACTTCGGCGCGGCCGACCGGCAGCGCGCGCATCGTGGCCTCGATGGGCACACCCGGTCCCGCGCCGCGCGGATAGCGCACCGCCGCAGGGGAGCCAAGCGTGGCCGCCGTGTAGAGCATCTGCCGGCACTCGTTTTCGTCGGCGGGCGTCATCACCGTCGTGTTGGGCAGGCACCGCAGGTACGAGAGATCGAAGGCGCCGATGTGCGTGGCACCGTCGGCACCCACGACACCCGCGCGATCGATCGCGAACACGACGGGTAGGTTCTGCAGCACCACGTCGTGGATCAGCTGGTCGTAAGCCCGCTGCAGGAACGTCGAGTAGATGGCCACCACCGGCCGCATGCCTTCGCACGCCAGGCCGGCGGCGAAGGTCACCGCGTGCTGCTCGGCGATGCCGACGTCGAAGTACCGCTGCGGGAACATCTGCGAGAACTTGACGAGGCCGGAGCCTTCGCGCATCGCAGGTGTGATGCCGATGATGCGTTCGTCGGCAGCCGCCATGTCGCAGAGCCAGTCGCCGAAGATCTGCGTGTACGTGGGCTTGCCTGGCGCCTTCGGCACCATACCCACCGCCGGATCGAATTTCGTGACGGCATGATAGGTGATGGGTTCCTCCTCGGCTTTCGCGTAACCGTAGCCCTTTTTCGTGATGACGTGCAGGAACTGCGCGCCGGGCAGTTCCTTGACGTTGGCGAGCGTACGCACCAGTGTTTCGAGGTCGTGGCCGTCGATGGGTCCGATGTAGTTGAAGCCGAATTCCTCGAACAGCGTGCCGGGCAACACCATGCCCTTCATGTGTTCTTCCCAGCGCTTGGCGAGGTCGTGCACCGACGGCAGCTTCGCCAGCACCTCCTTGCCGCCGCGGCGCACCGTGTTGTAGAGGCGGCCGGACAGGATCTTCGCCAGGTAATTGTTGAACGCGCCCACCGGCTCCGAGATCGACATCTCGTTGTCGTTGAGGATCACCAGCACATTGGCACCCTGCGCATTGTTGAGCGCCTCGAAGGCCATGCCGGCACTCATCGCGCCGTCGCCGATTACCGCCACCACGTGGCGTTGCTCGTTCTTCAGCTTCGCCGCCGCCGCCATCCCCAGCGCCGCCGAGATCGACGTGGAGGAGTGCGCCGTGCCGAACGTGTCGTACTCGGACTCGCCACGCCGTGGAAAGCCGGACGGACCGCCCCATTGCCGCAGGCCCGCCATGGCCTCGCGGCGGCCGGTCAGGATCTTGTGCGCGTACGTCTGGTGACCCACGTCCCACACGAGGCGGTCTTCCGGTGTGTCGAAGATGTAGTGCAGCGCGACCGTGAGTTCCACCGTGCCAAGGTTGGACGACAGGTGCCCGCCGGTGGTCGCGACCGATTGCAGCAGGAACTGGCGCAACTCGCGCGCGAGGACATGCAACTGTGCGCGGTCGAGCAGGCGCAGGTCGGCGGGACTGTTGATCTTTTCAAGCAGCGGAAACATGGTTGTAGGAGATTCCATCAGTGTCTGCGACGCGTGATCCAGTCGGCGATTTCGCGCAGGCGACGCGCGCCCGTGCCGAAGGGCGCGAGCGCCGCCACGGCATCGGCATGCACCGCGGCGGCGCGACGCTTGGCCTCGGGAAGCCCCAGCAGCGTTACGTAGGTCGGCTTGTTGTTGGCGGCATCCTTGCCTGCGGTCTTGCCCAAAACGCTGGCTACGCCCTCGGCGTCGAGCACATCATCGACGATCTGGAACGCGAGGCCGGCGGCGCGCGCGTAACGATCGAGTGCGACTTCTTCCGCCGGTGCGAGTGGACGTCCGCAGGCCGCACCCAGCATCACGGCGCCGCGGATAAGCGCGCCGGTTTTCATCCGGTGCATCGTCTCGAGTGCGGGAAGCGGCATCGCCACGCCGACGTTCTCGAGGTCGATGGCCTGCCCGCCCGCCATGCCGGCGCCACCGGCGGATGCCGCCAGCAGCGCGCACGCGGCACCGGCGTCGCGTAGCGGTGCTTCGCCCAGCACCTCGAAAGCGCGTGCCTGCAGCGCATCGCCGGCCAGCAGCGCCATCGCTTCGCCGAACTGCACGTGCACGGTGGGCTTGCCCCGGCGCAGCACGTCATTGTCCATACAGGGCATGTCGTCGTGCACCAGTGAATAGGCATGCATCATTTCAAGCGCGGCCGCAGGCGCGTCGACCACGGCCGGATCGGCGCCCGCCAATTCGCCGGCCGCATAGGCCAACAACGGGCGCATCCGCTTGCCGCCGTCGAGCACCGCGTGGCGCATCGCGTCGATCAACGGCGCGGGAATGCCGGCCTGTGGCGACAGCGCGCCCGCCAGCACATTCTCGATACGTTGCGCTCGCTCGCCGGACCAGACCTCGAACGCGAGATCAGGATCCATCACCGCCGTCCGCGACGAAGGGCTTCAGCACGCCCTGCTCCAATATCTCGACCTGTTGCTGCGCGTCCGTCAGCGCGGATTGGCAATAGGCAATGAGCTCGGCGCCGCGCTTGTAGGCCGCGAGCGATGCCTGCAGCGGCAGCTGGCCGTCCTCCATCGAGGCCACGAGGGCTTCGAGTTCGGCCAAGGCGGCCTCGAAAGTCTTGGGCGGTTCAGCAGTCTTGGCCATGATCGAAGGTGGGCGCGCGTTTTGGGTAGGACCGGGGAAGCGTTGCCGATACCGACGCGGCACCGGGGGTCGTCAAACTGCGCTAAGGTCTTGACCTGATGGCAGAAAGCGGATTATAATATCATCTTTTGACGACGCGGCCTTACACGAATCTTTCGTGCGGCCGACTTAGCAAAGCGGTCCGGGGCGGCTTTTTTCGAAAAGACCAAAGCCGTAAGCGTCCCGGGTTGTTGGGTTGGGTTGGTTGCCAGCAACCGATAGGTTCACGAAAGGGTAGGCCGATGTCTGACCTCGCCGCGGCGGGTCGTCTGCGTCAGTCCACGACGCAATTCCCCGTCTCATGGTATTGCGATCCACGCGTCCTCGACGCCGAGCAGCGCCTGCTGATCGCGCGCGGACCCGGCTATGTGGGTCACGAACTGATGGTGCCCAACGTGGGCGACTTCCAGGCGCTGGCCGCGCGCGGGGAGGCGCAGATGCTCGTCCGCAATCCGGGCGGCATCGAGCTCCTGTCCAACATCTGCCGGCACCGCCAGGCGCTGATGTTCAACGGCCGCGGCAACGCCAGCAGCATTGTGTGCCCGTTGCATCGCTGGACCTACGACTTGAAGGGCGAGTTGCTGGGCGCGCCGCATTTCGCGGACAAGCCTTGCCTCAACCTCGGCCGCACGCCGATGCAGAACTGGAACGGCCTGCTCTTCGACGGCCCGCGCGATGTCGCGCGCGACCTGGCGGCACTTGGCGTGCGCCACTTCGACTTCGGGGGGTTCGTGCTCGACCGCGTCGAGCTCCATGCGTGCAGCTACAACTGGAAGTCCTTCATCGAGGTCTATCTCGAGGACTACCACGTCGGCCCGTTTCATCCGGGCTTGGGCCAGTTCGTCACCTGCGACGACCTGAAATGGGAATTCGGCGATCGCTACTCGGTGCAGACAGTGGGCATCAACAACGGTCTCGCCAAGCCGGGCTCGCGCGTCTACGAACGCTGGCACAAGGCGGTACTCGACTATTACCGTGGCGCCATGCCGGCGCACGGCGCGATCTGGCTCACCTACTATCCCAACGTGATGGTCGAGTGGTACCCGCACGTCCTCGTCGTGAGCACGCTGGTGCCGCAGGCCGTGGACCGCACGATGAATGTCGTGGAGTTCTACTATCCGGAAGACATCGCGTTGTTCGAACGCGAGTTCGTCGAGGCGCATCAGGCGGCCTACTTGGAAACCGCCCGGGAAGACGACGAGATCGCGGAGCGGATGGATGCCGGCCGCAAGCTGCTGCACGCCGCAGGCAGGAGTGAAATCGGCCCGTACCAGTCGCCGATGGAAGACGGCATGCAGCATTTCCACGAGTACTATCGCCGCGAGATGGAAGCCCACATCGCGCACCTGTAACCGCGCGCCGTCATGCAGTCGCTGTGGATGGTGGTGGCTGGTCTCGCGTTTGCGCTGATGGGCGTGTGCGTGAAGATCGGCGCCGCCGAATTCTCCGCCGCCGAACTCGTCTTCTATCGTTCGCTCGTGCAGGTGGCCGTGGCCTGGATGATGCTGGCCCAGGCCGGCGTGGCGGTGCGCACGCCGCGACTCGGCATGCATGTGCATCGCGGCGTCGCCGGTTTCGCATCCCTCTTCATGTTCTTCTACGCGCTGACCATCCTGCCGGTGGCCACCGCGATGACGCTCAACTACACGTCCCCGGTGTTCCTCGCGCTGCTGCTGGCGTGGCTCGAGCGCCAGCGCCCGCGCGGGCGCCTCGTGTTGACGGTGGCGCTCGGCTTCGTCGGCTGCGTGCTGCTGCTGCGACCCACGTTGACGGTGGAGCAGGTCTGGC
>Ga0163153_10004242_pt1 | contig 18206 bp, 8 predicted proteins | sample OliLakLV19MP6IB1_FD_148629 | JGI IMG/M metagenome (GOLD analysis project Ga0163153, IMG submission 148629) | Freshwater microbial mat bacterial communities from Lake Vanda, McMurdo Dry Valleys, Antarctica - Oligotrophic Lake LV.19.MP6.IB-1 | ecosystem: Environmental > Aquatic > Freshwater > Lake... | reverse complement strand
GGTCTACACGAATGTAACCGCCGACGGCAGCGACTATGTGATCAGCACCATCACGATCGTCATTCCAGCCGGTACGTTGAGCGCCAGCGTGCCCTTCACCGCGACCGATGACACGACTGATGAACCTGACGAGGACCTCATCGTCGCCATCATCACCGTCGTGAATGCCATTGATGGCAGCAAGTCGCAGCCGGTAACGATTGTCGATAATGACGTGCCAGAGCCAACCGCTACAGCTATGCCAACCGCTACGGCAACGCCGACGCCAACCGATACTGCGATACCAACAGCGACGCCAACCGATACAGCCACGCCGACGGACACTGCGACACCGATGCCGACCGACACGGCAACGCCAACAAACACAGCGACGGCAACGCCAACCGTGACGCCAACACCTACGTTGGTGCCAACGGCGACAGCAACAGTTACAGCAATGCCAACAGAGACGGCGACAGCAACGCTAACACCGACAGACACAGCCGTGCCAACTTATACAGCAACGAATACAGCAACAGATACAGTGACGCCAACGGCAACACCATCATTGACACCGCCGCCCACCCAGACGCCTACTGGGACACCAACCGACACGGCCACGTCGACAAACACAGCAACACCGCCGCCGACTGAGACCGCAACGCTGACAAACACAGCGACGGCAACGCCAACACCTACATTGGTGCCAACGGCTACAGAAACAGTTACTGTAACACCAACGGTGACAGCAACGCTAACACCGACAGACACAGCCGTGCCAACTTATACAGCAACGAATACAGCAACAGATACAGTGACGCCAACAGCAATACCATCATTGACGCCGACATCCACCCAGACACCTGTACCAACGCCAACGGTGACACCTGTACCAACGGCGACAGAAACGGCAACGGCGACAGAAACAGCAACGGTAACGCCAACCATGACACCGTCGGCAACGGCTACGCCACCGCCCACAGGTGTCATCGGTGACTTTGTCTGGCTTGATCAGAATGTGAATGGTATACAAGATCCCGGCGAAGCTGGTCTGCCAACGGTGCAAGTGACGCTCTACCGTGCGGACGGCACATTGGTTGCTACGACCATCACGGATGGTAGCGGGTTCTATCGCTTCTCAGGAGTGAACGCAGGAGAGTACTTCCTGCTCTTCACACCGCCCAACCCTGCCGGCGAGCCTTACGTGTTGGCGCCAGTGGATCAAGGTGACCAGTTCGGCGGTGGCGTTATGGATAGCGATGTCAATCCGGCCACGAACCAAAGCGCCCTCTTTAGCTTGGCGCCTGGGGAAAGCAATTTGACATGGGATGCTGGCTTCTACGCGCCTATGCGCATTGGTAGCTTGGTCTGGCATGACAAGAACAACAATGGTGTTGTGGATGGCGGTGAACACGGCTTGCCCAACGTCATACTGCAACTCTTCCGCGAAGGTGACGATCCTGCCGCGACGACACCGCTGGCGACGACGACCAGTGATGCCAATGGTTCCTATGTCTTTGGCAACTTGCCACCGGGACGCTACTTTGTCTACTTGCCCACGCCGCCCGTCGGTTATCCGTTGAGTAGTATGCCAACTGATCCGGCTGACAATGGGGAAGACAACGATGACAATGGTCAACAGGGAGCACTGGGCGCGCCGATCTTCAGTCCAATCATTGATCTGACCAGTCAAAGCGAGACGACCAATGATGGCGATGGCGTCAACAGTGATCAAACGGTAGACTTTGGCTTCTTTGCGCTGAGTTCGATCGGTGATCTCGTCTGGTATGACGCCAATGGAAATGGTCTACAAGATGTGGATGAAAATGGCGTATCCGGAGTTATTGTCACCCTGTATCGCGTCGATGGTTCGCTGGCAGCGACGACAAGCACGGATGGCGAAGGGCATTATCTCTTCTCCAGCTTGCCGCCGGGCGATTACTATCTGACCTTTACACCACCGCCCGGCTATGCCATTACCCAGCCCAATGGTGGCGATCCTACGCTGGCTGACGCGGTTGACAGTGATGTCGATCCAACGACAGGACGGACGGCTATCATTACATTAGGTGCCATCGCGATCGACATGACACAGGATCTCGGTCTAACCACCGCCACACTGCCGGCCACGGTGGCGGGTGTAGCCTGGCTGGACAGTAACCAGAATGGCATTCATGATGGTGATGAGAGTATGGTGGCCGGGGTTGAAGTCATGCTCTATACGACACAGGGCGTCCTCGTTGCGACAACAGCGACTGACCAGAACGGGCACTATCAATTCGGCAATCTGATACCGAGCGACTACTATCTCGTCTTTGCTACGCCAAATGGTTATCAATCCACACTGGCCGATCAAGGTGGGGATGACGGCGCCGACAGCGATGTCCTTATCCTCATCAATCAATCAATCGGACAAACTACGATCATCACGCTCCAATCCAGTGAAAATCAGTCATCCTGGGATTACGGTCTTCAGTTGATGGCGACGCCAGGGCAACTGCCGGCCAGCATTGGCAACCGTGTTTGGCTTGATCTAAACGGCAATGGCCTCCAAGATAATAATGAGATTGGCTTCTCGGATGTTGTTGTCAAACTGTATAACGCCACTGGTGAATTGCTCGCCGTAGACGTTACCGATAGCAATGGCAACTATCGCTTTGACAGCCTGCCGCCCGGCGTCTATTTCGTCGAATTCGTTCTGCCCGATGAATTTGAATTTAGCCCGCCCGGCTTTGCTATCGGTAGTGATATCAGTAGTGATCAAGACAGCAACGCTGATCCGTCCACGGGGCGCACCGATACGATTACGGTACAAGCCGGCACGGTTGATCTAAGCTGGGATGCCGGCGTCCATCAAAAGCCTACCAGTTTGGAAGATGCGGACGAACCTGGGCGGCGCGAGAAACAAGTTTACTTACCGCTTGTTGCCCGCACCGGGCTTAAAATTAAAGAAAAGCTGGTGCGGGACGCGCCAGAGAAGCTTCCAATCTGCCAAGGTCGGATCTGCCTCATGCCGTAAGAAGGCACGGGGTGCGATGAAGAGATACCCAGCATATATCGGGTATCTCTTTAACGAATCGTAACGATTTATGGCAACGTCACATTCACATCTTCCGTTGCCATTAGCCCACCATTGGCATTTAGCAAATAGCGCGCCGGTGTATCAGTATTCGTAAAGACGATGATCGTATATTTTCCATAACCGGAAGCGGTAAAAGCGGCATAGAGTTTGCCCTTATAAGGACCAAATTCCTGATAGGCACCGGTGGCAATGTTATAGGCAGCAGGGGGCGCGCCATTGATCACTTGCTGCAACCCTTCTTCCGTCAATACCCAGAAGTTTAGATTTTCGCGCACCGTCTTACTATCACTTGGATCAAAAGTGAGACTCAAAACCACTGTCCCATTCCGTGTAGTCGGCCAAAGCGCGGCATAGTGATACTGATAGCTGCTTTGAAAGTTACCCGCCAGTTGAGAGACACCGAATGGTGTCGCTGTGGTGGTGTCAACGCCTACGCTAGCTAAACTTGTCGTTGAACTTGCAGCGGTAATCGGGATTAGCGGCTGAGTTGTAACGGAATTGGAAATTTGGCTGTCACCGGCATTGGTTGCCGGCGCAGCAGCTTTAGCCTCGGCTGTTTGCCCATAGCGATCATAAAGCATACCACCATCAATGAGTAGATCATAGCTTGCAGGAATGGACGTCTGGTTGTAGATGACCACGATGTATGGCTCTTTGCCCGAAGCATTGAAATTGGCCTGAAGATCGTTGGGGAAAGGACTAAAAGGCGCAGGGAAACCCGTCGCTAAATTGACATCTCTCGGCTTATCCCCCCGGATAATCGCATTAAGCCCGGCTTGGTCAAGCACCCAGAAATTAACATTGCCATGTAATGCCGGCTGATCCAGTGGATCATAATGAAAGTTAAAAAGAATCGTTCCATCCCGTATAGAGGGTACAGCAGCGAGGTAGTGGCGACCAATCGTGTTTGATAAGCTGCCGGTCAACCGCTGGCCCGACGCGCTCCCCAAAGGATTCAGCGGCTCCACGGCTACGGTGGTAGGTGTAGTGATCGGCTCCAGCCCAGAGGGTTGTGCTGCGCTAGCCAGGGTTTGGTTCGCATTATCAACGAGGATGCCACCCTTTACCGTAAGTGTATACGTGACCGGCAGCAGTGAGTTATTGTAGACAATGACGGTATACGGCCCGTGGCCCGACGCGCGAAAGGCAGCACCCATCTTATTGCCAATCGGATCGAATTGGAGGGCAGCGCCGCCTGCAATCGCCAACGGTTCGGGATCTGCCCCAGCCATAAAGCGGCGTAACCCATCCTGGTCCAGCACGTAAAAGTTGACAAACCCTTTCAGATTAGGATTATCCTGGGGGTCATAGACCAACGTCAGTGTAACAACACCATCGCTCACATTTGCCGACAGGCCAAAATAATGGGCGTTATACTGATACGGTAATTCGCCCCGAAGAACTGGCCCTTCAACCGTAACAATTTGGGAAATAGGCGCTGCATATAAAGGCGTGGTCGACGTCCCTAGCAGCAGCAAGGTAAATAAGCCGCAGAGCCAAATCATTGATTTTATTATCATTAAATTCCTCCTACGTGTAGATAATCTTAAAAGATAAAGATGCTTTGACAAACCTTATTATACCATAAACTTACGCAAATGTAATTTTTTATCGCGATTGAAGAGTGTATTTCAGGTTTAGGGTAAGCAGAGAGTGCGTGGCACTGGCCAAGACGATTTTCACGCAACAACTAGCTTCTGGCCAGTGCCGCACACTAGCGTGGTGTCCAAACCTCGCCCTAAACCTTCAATGCCCCCAACTCAGCGCGCAAGATAGCCAACGTGACACAAATATGGTAAGCTATAGGCAAACCACAAAGTCAGTAGATAGGTAGATAGGTGTTTGAGCCTATTTGCCTGTTTTACCTGCTTACCTATCTACCCACACCCAACCAAGGAGGCTCCCATGATCATCCGTAGTCCGTTTCCCGATGTAGCGATTCCTGAAGTGCCTTTTACTGAGTTTGTTTATCAGCGGGCGCAAGCGTTGGCCGGCAAGCCGGCATTGATTGATGGACCGAGCGGGCGCACGCTCACCTTTGGCCAGTTGGCCGGTGCGATCCGGTTGGTGGCGGCTAGCCTAGCGCAACGGGGTCTGAAAAAGGGCGATGTTTTTGCCATTTACAGCCCCAACTTACCCGAATATGCCGTGGCCTTCCATGCCGTGGCGACGTTGGGCGGCATTGTAACCACGGTTAATCCCCTTTACACCGTGTATGAATTGACCCATCAATTACAGGATGCCGGGGCCAAATATCTGCTGACCATTCCCCAATTTATGACTACTGCCCAGGAAGCTGCCACAGCGGCGGGTATCGAAGAAATCTTTGTCTTTGGCGAAGCCGAGGGCGCGACAACCTTCGCCTCCCTCTTGAAAAGCGATAGTCAAGTGCCGCCGGTTCAGATCGACCCACACAAGGATCTGATCGTTCTGCCCTATTCTAGCGGCACCACGGGTCTTCCCAAGGGGGTTATGCTGACCCATTACAATCTCACCGCCAATATTGCTCAAGCAGCCAACATCCCCAAGACCGAAACTTCGGTGGTGGAAAGCGATGTAGTGATGGGTATTCTGCCCTTCTTCCACATCTATGGTATGGTGGTCATTATGAACTATGCCCTCCATGTCGGCGCTACCGTGGTGACCATGCCGCGCTTTGATATGGAACAATTTTTGAGCATGATTCAGCAATACCGGATTAGCTATGCGAATCTTGTGCCACCGATTGTGTTAGGCTTAGCCAAACACCCCCTGGTAGACAAATACGATCTCTCCTCCCTGCGCACTATTATCTCTGGGGCAGCACCTTTAGGCGCAGAAGTAGAAGCGGCCTGTCACAAACGCCTGGGTTGTGTTGTCTCGCAAGGCTATGGCATGACCGAAGCCAGTCCTGTCACCCATTTCCGCACTGATGTACATGTGCCGAACAAGGCAGCCAGTGTAGGGCCATGCATCCCTAACACCGAGTGCAAAATTGTTGACATTATAACAGGAGAAGGGTTAGGTCCAAAGCAAGAAGGCGAAGTGTGGATACGTGGGCCACAGGTGATGCAAGGCTATCTCAACAATCCCACGGCCAGCGCCAACACCGTCGATCGCGACGGTTGGCTGCACACGGGTGACATTGGCTATGTCGATGAAGATGGCTACCTTTATATCGTGGATCGGCTCAAGGAGTTGATCAAATACAAAGGCTTCCAAGTAGCCCCCGCCGAGTTAGAGGCGACCTTGCTCGGCCATCCCGCTGTTGCCGATGCCGCCGTGATCGGCATTGCCGATGAAGAGGCTGGCGAGGTGCCCAAAGCCTTTATCGTCCTCAAGGGCGAAGCCACCACCGACAGCATCCTGGCATTTATGGCCGAGCGCGTTGCGCCCTATAAGAAGATTCGTGCGATTGAGATTGTCACCCAGATCCCCAAGTCGTCGTCGGGCAAAATCTTGCGGCGCGTGCTGGTAGAGCAGGAGCGAGCAAAAAGTCAGTAGACAGTTATTTTTGCTTCTGAAACTGCTGCGTTAGCAAGGGGCGTCAGAAGTTCGACTGCGATGCGCATCTGTTTGCAGGGATGTTTCACAAAAGTCGCACTTCTGAGTGCTAGGTAAAGCTTATGTCGTGTTACAATGCTTTTGACGGCTACGGGTAAGGATATGCTACAATAAACTTATGAGTACAATGGATTTAACTGCTGCCTATATTACTACGGTGGACGCAAACCGCACAATCCACTTGCCGAGTTCAGTACCTAATGGTGCAACTGTGGCTGTGATTGTCATGCCTTCATCTTGGCGTGATGATGAACAGGTACGCCAGTTTCACTTTTCTGCTGCGCTTGAAGAAATTAATACGGTCAATACCACCGAAGCACTAACGCCTTCACTTTCTGATCAAGGAATAAATCAACTGATCAGAAAACTCCGCAAACAGATGTCCTCTACCTAACTCATGCATATTGTACTGGATACGAATGAGATTGTACGGGCGCTGATGCGCCCAACAAATCTTGCAACTTTTATCATGGCGTGGCAGTCCGCTCGCTTCCGTATAGTTGCATCTCAAGCACTTTTGGCCGAATATGAATATGTATTGGCAGAACCATTGATTGCTAGCGCAATTTCTCCCGAATCATTACGTGCTTTCCATGTATTTGATCACATCAGCCGCACCGCCCAACCGGCGTTGCGGTCGTTCTTCTGGCAGTGCAATCAATTTCACCACAGGTTGTTTGCCTTTGGCAATCACGACTTCCTCGCCGTCTAACACTATAGGATTTACGCAGTCCCAGACCTGACAGGTTTGCGAAACCTGTTAGGTCTCTCCGGTGACAAGCTACTTGTGCGTAAGTCCTAACTAATTGAATCAATTTAGACAAATGCTTCTTTGCTTCATCAATGGTTACTTGTATCATTGCGATCACCACATTTTTACAGCACATTACTTTGACAATATCCTATTCGCGAAGGGAACACCACCGCCTGATGGGTGGTTGACATAAAGTTTCCTATGGTTGACGCGCTCGCCACTCGTCTTCGAGCACGGCAAACATCAGCGTATCCCAGTAGCGCCCCTTGAAATATTCGTTTTCATAGCCAATATCGCCGTTGATTGCATCGGCTGTATCTAAGCGGATGCCACAACTGCCGATCAATTGGCCGGTTGTGGGTAGGATAATGGCAAGTTGACGTTTTAGCCGGGGCTGTGCCTGCTGGTGCGTCAGAAAGTTGCCCACAAACACCTGCACATCAGCAGCAGTGCGCTCCGTCCAGTGATAATAACGCAGATAGCGGGGATCAGATTGATAGGCAAGCACAGCCGACCAGTCATCGGGTTCAAATTCGCGTAAGCGTAAACGTGGCGTCGTAAGCAGCATAAGTGTTCTCACAGTTTTCCATTATTGATCACAGGTCTGTGTTAAAGAGATCATACCCGCGCTGCCTCAATCAACGGGTCAATCGCCTTGATCTTGGCATATTCGTCATCCCAAAAGTCCTGATCAACCATTTGGCGAATATAGTCGGCCGCGTAGCCAAAGCGTGTCCAGAGATCCTCTTTCATTTGGTGGAGCCGCTGCTGTTGGCCTGGCTGGGTCAAATCAATTACTTCGCCTAGCGTCGCGCCGAGGAACGCGCTTTTGGCCCATAGTTCCAGTTGATCGTCACTCGGTTTACCCCCATTGCGGGCATAGAGCGCCTGGCTCACCGAGGGGTAGCGATCATAGGAATCGGTGGCGATGGTCACCACATTGTCGTCGGGTCCCAACCCCAAATATTTGGCTGTCTTAATCGCGCCGATGATATTACAGACGCAACTTGGCCCAAATTTGCCATAGAGATGACAGCTATCCGCGCTAGGCACGCCCAAACGATCGACCAGAACATGGGTGCCGGATTGAATCACCTCCATGCCCCGCACGGTATCTTCATCGTGGATGAGCATAAGCAGATCGGTGTTAAAGACATTGTGAATGAGCGTCACCATCTTGTCGCCAATGCCTTCGATCCGATGTTGGCCTTGACCGCCGTCATATAACGTGCTACACTGGCGCGGCTCCAACGCTACAATTTTGCTGTCCGACCAGAGCGACTTTACATAGTCACCTGCGGCCAGCGTGCCGGCACTGCCCGGTGCGCTGACAAAAGCCGCCACCCGGCCATTACCAATACCTTTGGCCGCTTGCACTACGGCGTCGCCCGTCACATGGCGGTGAAAGCGATAGTTGGGCAACAGTTCAAATTGGGCCAAGACGACATATTTGTCCGCGTTGGCAACATATTCTTTATGGGTGCGTTCCAGGGTCAAAATCACATCGGATTCGGTGCCGGGGGTGAGATCAAGCGCACCTTCATAGTTGCGGATGCGTTCATAGCGTTCCTGGCTCATATTATCCGGCATGACGACAATGGCCTGATAGCCTTTGAGCAGACCAATATAAGCCGTACCGATGCCAAAGTTGCCGGTGCTGGGGCCAATGACGGCCTTATCACCGGGGCGTAATCCTTGCAGAGCTTCCGCCTCGGCCAGCGTGGCATAGGCTGGGCCAACTTTCATGCTGCCGCTGGGAAAGGTGCGTCCACTCAGAACAATGATATTGGCTTGAACGCCCGTCAACGCTTTGGGCAATACAATCTTTTCGACACGATCACCGGTGTTCTTCCAATTGATGTTAAAAAGATTTGCGGGATTGGTCTCTTCTGTACGTGCTGCATTCGCGGCTGCCTGTAAGGCCGGAGGCAAAAGCCGTGGGTTGCGCATTTCCGCATAGGTGGGGCCGGGTATGATCGCTTTGCTCATAATGCGTGAGTCCTTTACTTGTTTGGGGTCAGTGGGTCAGTAAATCGGTAGATATACTGAGCAAGGCCATAGATGAGAATAAAAACGCACCATCTACACGAGTGCGCTATTCTCATCTATGAGCGCTTGCGGTATAGGTAGATAGGTAAAATGGTATCATGGTAAACTGTTCTACTGTCCTACTGATCGACTGAATTCGGAACTTTTTTCCAATTTTATACGTCTTTTGTCGCATTGAACACGGCGTCTAAGGTCGGCGGAATGACAGTGACACCGCCGGTGACCTGCATCGTGGCGGCGACATCTTTGAGACCACTGCCGGTGTTGATCAGGACAATCGTTTCGTCGGGCCGAACCAATTTCTGCTGTACAGCTTGCACCAAGCCAGCGTAGGCAGCAGCGCCGGCCGGCTCGGCAAAGACAGCGCCCAAACGCGCCAAGGGGAGGATGGCTTGCAGAATGGCGGTATCGGGCACCGCAATAAAAGCACCGTTTGTTTGGCGCACAGCATTGAGCGCTTTGATAGCATCGCGTGGGGCATTGACGCTGATGCTGTCGGCGCGCGTGGTCGCGACAACGGCTTCAGGCAAGGGTAGATCACGCCGCCAAGCGTCATAAAGCGCGGCACTCTGCGTCGACTGGACGCCATAGAGGCGCGGCATTTTTTCGATCCAACCCAATGCCAGCAGATCTTTAAAGCCTTTGTGTACACCCCCTATGATACAACCATCGCCCACAGAAACAAAAACGGCGTCGGGAGCCTGGAAGAGTTCGGAGTTCGGAGTTCGGAATTCGGAGTATACTGGGGAACCTATTCCGCGTTCCGCACTCCGCATTCTCCACTTGGCTAGCTGTTCGGCAATCTCAAAGGCAACTGTTTTCTTGCCTTCGGTCATGTAAGGATTGTAACCGGTGTTGCGGTTATACCAACCGAAGATATGACATGCTTCGATACAAAGATCAAACGCTTGATCATAGGTGCCGTCAATCGCCAGGACGTTACTGCCATAGACCAACAGTTGGGCAATCTTGGCTGGTGGTGCGCTCTTTGGGACAAAGATCACATTCTTTTGACCAACGGCGGCGCATTGACTGGCTAAAGCAGCGGCGGCGTTGCCCGTGCTGGCGGTAGCCACCATAGTGTAGCCCTGTTGCCGGGCGCGTGCCACCGCTATAGCCGATGCGCGATCTTTGAAGGAACTGCTAGGGTTGCGACCATCGTCTTTGATAAAGAGTTTGGGCAGCCCCAGGTGCGCACCCAGTTGCATCGGCTGCATGAGCGGCGTATTGCCCACAGCAAGCGGCGGGAGGAGATGACGATCCGCAATCGGCAATAGCGGCCAATAATGGCCAATGGAGCGGTCGGGATCGGCAGCAAGTTGTCCCGGCGTAATGGTCTGTTGGATAGCCGTGTAGTCATACTGGAGATCAAGCGTGCCTAGATCACTGCCGACATTCGGTCGACAGCCGCAGACATAGGGTGGAGCTACCGAAACAGGGTAGATTACGCCACAGCGCAGGCATACAAGCGAGTATACATAGGGAGCAGGTTGATTCAATGGTTCAAGCATAGGGTTTTGATCGATTTGATAGAGAATTGATGAGGGTGTATCTCAGATTCAGGGTGCAAGACCTGTCAGGTTTTGGGAAACCTGACAGGTCTGCCCCAAATTGAAATGCACCCGTTAATGGAATAAAGACTGAAAGCAAATTGTAATTGATAAATCGTACAAATTATGTATGATTGTTATAGAAAAATCAATCAAAAGTAGAGTCTATTTAGGTCTATTTAGAATAGTGTAAATTTTGGTCGCCTCCCTTTGGACGCAGTAAGGCAATGTACAAGACCAAAATTTGTACGGGTGGCATCTAACGGAAATAGACCACGGAGCCAGTCAGACAATTGCAAATTCAAGCATTTTCTCAGTAGACATTTGCTTGCGACTGCGCGATAATGTAGACTATTCGAAATAGATTCGTGCGAAAGTAGGTGTTCGTATGGCAAACGGTGGACGTTATCCAAGTTACATGACCTGTGTTGCACAGGTGCTTAGCTCTTCAACACAACCATTAAGTGTCGATGCCCTATTATCTCATATCCAAGATGAGCGTCCGATTACTAAGGGCGCGCGTAGTGCAATCTATCGAGCCATCGGCCAATTGTTTCAAGCAGTTCCGGTTGCACCAAGCGCCTATGGATGGTTATCAACCTTGTTAACAGGCAACACATTTCGCCACTTGCTCACCGCCGACGAGGCTCGGCGTGGTTTTCTAATGTTAGATGAATTGGAGCATGCGGCCTTTTTCCCCCAATTCTTTCAAACCTATCAACCTGATGAACGCAAACTTCAGATCGAACTCTTTGGCGGCCCGGTGATTGAGGCAGAAGCGTACATCGAACGCAAGACTTGGTCGCTACGGTTGGGCGCGCAATTTGCCGAGTGGATTGATGACGCCGGCTGCCAGGGCCGCGACGACATTATTATCCAGGTTACGGATGCGGCAACGGGGCAATATCGTTTTCGTTTGCAACCCCGTGAATTACGTGATTTAAATGCCATTCAGGGGCGCAATATTCAGTTGGCGTTGCTGGCGGAAGAGATCGTGGCCGAAGATCGGCGTGCGCGCACAGCGATTCCGACGGCTGAGTTAGCAGCGCTGATCATAGGTCGTGGCTTTTTCAAAGAGACCCTTCCTCCCGATGATTTTCACTATGTGTTGCATCAATATAGCCTGCTCCGCTTTCACAATGGCGCCGGCTATTCCTTAGACCTGGAAGCAGTCGATTTTGCAACCAATCTCTCCAGTTCAGAAACGCTTTTCACGAATGAGGAAGCGCTCGCCTATGCCCCGGTTTGGGAACCGCATGACGACGAATTTGTCTATGAGCAAGGGATTGCAGAGATGCCCTTTTGGGATGATGACCTCGACGATGACATGTTGGCAGAATCTTGTGCCATCTATGACGCCTATCTGGAAAGTTACCAAGAGGCCGAGTCGATGGATGAATTGTTGTCCCATACCGATTTCCATTTGCTTGAGGCAGAATTGGAAACGTTGCTTACCCTGGAGCAGGAATTTGGTTATCTCTTACCCGAACAGGCCACGCGCAAGGATCACTTGATCGATCGGCTCTTTATCGATCCAGAAACCTTACTCGATAACGATGCTGATATGCCCGATTATCCAGATTTTGACGACCCGCCATTCTGGAAAAATTGAATTAGTCTATAGTCGCGTAGTCTGAAGGCTTGAACTGACCTCGGACTACGCGACGCCCGACTACGCGACTTCTTTCTGTTGAGAAGAGGAAAATGACCACAGGCCCCGTCAATTGTCGATATTTTTATGCTGACTATCACCGAGGCAGAAATCGTGAAGAGTGTCGGCTACTAGAGGCAAATCCCAACAATCAACAGCCGTGGCGCCGGAAATATTGTGAAAGCTGTCCTGTGCCAGCATTACACCTAACCAGCAACGCACCTGAGCTGGTACTAGAGGCGGAAATCCGGCGCAAGTTGCTTTGGAATCGCGTTGAAGTCACCTTCGCCATCTGCCAAAAGCACATGCTCGAACTATCCGACCCCCACTATTGTCCAGAATGTGCCAAAGAATAAGACGCAAGCTATAAAACTGCTCAATGACAAGAAGACAAGAAGGGAAGACAGATTGTCTTCTTGTCTTCTTGTCTTCTTGTCTTCCCTTTATTGCTCCGTTGATGCTAGCTGCTGTGTCACAGTGATCTGGGCTTGGATCTGAGCTTGCTGTGGTAAGCGTCGCCACAGCGTGAAGCGCGACCATGGCATGGGGGCAGATGAGGGTTCCTTGGTGGGCTTCTTAATCTGGTCGAGATAGGCTTTGGCCGCGGTGTAGCCGTTGTTGATCAGATCTTCGACCTTGCTAAAATCATTGTGGGCGGGCGGGTTGGCGACCCATAAACGGATATTGTGTAATTTGACCTGTTTGTGACCTTGAGTTAACGAAAGGTCGTGTTGTACTTGTAGACGCAGCATCGTTGTGAAACTGCGGTTTAAGAGCGCTGCCACCCCACGAATCAAACGACCATTCGCATCACGCACTGCATCCTCACCCGGTCCGTCGCTTGATTCAATGTGGAGTGAAAAAATCTCTGTGGCGCCTCGTTCCAACGCCACTCGTAAGGGCAACGGTGTGATTGTGCCGCCATCGATATAATATTCACCATCGACTTCCCACGGTGGATGCATAGGCGTCAAGGCTGTGCTGGCCATCAGGGCATCGAGAAGGCTGTCATGGAGATTATCGCCAAAGACATGTAGGCGACCGGTGCGCAGATTGGTGGCCGTGACATAAAGTTTGACTTTGTTTATCTGGGCAAAGGTATGGGCCGGCGTCGTGCCATGGCGTTGCAAAAAAGCATAGAAATTACGATTATCGTAAAGGCTATCTTGTCCGCTAAAAAAGCGCCAGAACGCCGTCAACTTATGGCCGGGATAGACATCGCGCGTTGTGACATTACGCCAAACATTGGCTAGCCGGTCCAGTTGCTCGAACGACACCCCACGCGCCAGATAGGCCGCATTCAAGGCACCGGCTGAACAGCCCACGACCATCTCTGGATAAATCGAAGCTTCCAACAGCGCACGCAAAGCGCCGACCTGTAAAGGCCCCAGATTACCACCACCACTTAAGACAAATGCGCGCATATCCGTCTCTCCTCTTCCACGCTGAATTGGAGATGCTACCCCAGATTGTTACAGAAAAACATCACTACTTCAGCTATTATACCGTACTATAGCACGGCTGATTGTTACTGTTTGTATACAATCTTGCTATACCCGTAACTCTTCAGCCTTGAACTAAAGTGCAGGCTGATAGCCAAAGTCCACTGAAGTGGACTGGTCAATTGGCGCTAGTCGGCTTGAGCCGACTAGCGCTATCAGCCTGCACTTTAGTTCAAGGCGGCGATATAATAAACGCTCACTGTAGCTGAAATTGGGCATCGACGACAGCCAAAATGGTGACATTGACAATATCGCGCACATCAGCGCCGGTGGCCAGGACATGAACCGGCTTGGCCATACCCACCAAGATCGGTCCAATCGTCACCGCGCCGCCCAAATGGCCCAGAAGTTTGTAGGCGGTGTTGGCCGAACCCAGATCCGGAAAGACCAGTACATTGGCATTGCTCACCTGGCTAAAGGGATAATGACGGCGCATCAACTCCGGCGCCACGGCCACATCGGCCTGCATTTCACCGTCGATATGCAGATCCGGGCGCGCCCGTTTTACAATCTCGGTCGCTTCGTGTACTTTTTCCGATTGGGGATGAGGCGTGCTACCAAAGTTCGAGAAGCTGAGCATGGCAATATGTGGTTCCACATCAAATTCCTGCGCCAGATCCGCGGCATTGAGCGCAATGGTCGCCAGTTGTTGTGCGGTGGGCTCGATGATCACGGTGGCATCGGTGAAGAAATAGATGCGGTCTTGCACCAACATCAGATAGACACCACTGACCCAGCGCCCCGGTTGCGCACCCACTGCTTGCAAGGCCGGGCGCAACACTTCGGGGTAATTATAGGTTAAGCCAGAGATAAAGGCGTCGGCTTCGCCATGATTCACCATCATCGGGCCATAGTAATTGGCTTGGCGCATGATCTCGCGCGCCAGGGTCAAAGTGACCCCCTTGCGTTGGCGACGCTCATAGAAAAGCTGCGCATATTCAGCGCGCTTCTCACTGTCATTGGGGTCAACAATGGCAGGGGCATACGCCAACCCCAGTTCCTGACATTGGGCCATGATGCGATCTTTGCGACCCAGCAAAATTGGGTGGGCGATGCCTTGAGTCTCGACCGCATAGGCGGCACGGATAATCTTGGGATGTTCGCCTTCGGCATAGACGACGCGCTTGGGGTCTTGACGCGCCTTTAGTTCCATATTGCGCATCACTTGCTCGCTCTTGCCCATGCGCCCTGTCAATTGATCGAGATAGCCATTGAGGTCGATCTCCTTACGTGCGACACCGCTCTCCATGGCCGCCTTGGCGACCGCCGGCGCCACCCACATCAGCACCCGCGGGTCAAGCGGCTTGGGGATGACATATTCCGGGCCAAAGCGCAGTGTGTCGATGCCATAGGCGCGCAAGACGCTATCCGGCACATCCTCTTTGGTCAACATCGCCAGTGCCTTGGCCGCGGCGATCTTCATCTCCATGTTGATCATGCTGGCATGAACATCGAGCGCACCGCGGAAGATAAAGGGAAAACCCAGCACATTGTTGACCTGGTTTGGGTAGTCGCTGCGACCGGTGCCAAAGATAATATCCGGGCGCGCGGCTTTGGCTTCTTCATAGGTAATTTCGGGGTCAGGATTGGCCATGGCAAAAATAATGGGATAGCGTCCCATGCTGCGCACCATTTCCCGCGACACACAGTTGGCGGCGGACAGACCAATGAAGACATCCGCCCCGACTAATGCTTCGTCCATCGTGCGTAGGTTGGTCTCCACCGCCCAGGGCAATTTAAATTCATTCATCCCTTCGCGGCGCCCTTCATAGATGACGCCGCGCGTGTCACAGAGGATGATATTCTCTTGCTTTGCCCCCAGCGCCACATAAAATTCGGCGCACGCAATCCCGGCCGCGCCCGCGCCGTTGATCACAATAGTGACGGCATCAATCAATTTTTCGACCACTTCTAGCGCGTTGACCAAACCAGCCCCGGAGATAATCGCCGTGCCATGTTGGTCGTCATGAAAGATGGGGATGTTGCAGGTTCGTTGCAGTTCGCGCTCGATAAAGAAACATTCCGGCGCTTTGATATCCTCCAGATTGACCCCGCCAAAAGTCGGCGCGATCATCTGGACAAAGCGCACGATTTCGTGAGGATCATGGCTATCGACTTCAATATCAAAGACATCTATATCGGCAAAACGTTTGAAGAGCACCGCCTTGCCTTCCATCACCGGCTTGGAAGCCAGCGGTCCACGGTCGCCTAACCCCAAAATTGCCGAGCCATTGCTGATCACCGCCACCAGATTGCCTTTGGCGGTGTAGTCATAGGCCAGCGCCGGGTTGTCGGCAATTTCCAATACCGGCCAGGCTACGCCAGGCGAATAGGCCAGCGACAGATCCTGCTGAGTGTCCATCGGCTTGGTCGCGACAATTTTGAGCTTGCCAGGCCGATCCTGCTTATGATAATCCAGCGCAGCTTGTTTAAGGTTACTCACAGTGCGTTTCTCCTCTTGAAATTGCGGAATGGAGGGGTAAGGGGGTGAGGGAGTGAGGGAGTGAGGGCAATTGCCCCTACTTCCCTACACCCTCACTCCTCCGCTCCCTCACCTTGTCATCCTATCATCAGTTTCCCAAAACTAACGTCCCCCATTCCGTCGGGTTGTTATAGGTTGTACGGGCAGGTGATGCGGAGAGTACGGTTTCCTGGGCAGGGGTGTCGGCGTCGTTATCACTAATACTCAGGTTGAAACCAAAACTCTGGTTGGGTACAATTTCATTGCCGCCAATATCGAACAGACTCCAGGGTAGCATAATCTCTAGATCATAGCCCTGGTCCACGGCAACAACCATGCCTGAGCCACTTACCTGTCCCTCTTTTTCAAAGGGAAGCCAGCGGTAGAGGCGCACTTCGTTGCGGTCCGGGCCAAAGCTAATCCCAACTTGATAATCATCCGCATCGGCAATCGTTCCATCATAATCGAGAGCCAGCAATCGGTCAAGGTGGAGTTCAATGCCATCCCCCTGCCACATGTCGGTGCCTTCGGGGCCGGCACGGTAAAGGTCATCACGCACGCGCACGGCCAGATAAAGACCGTCGCGCGACCAAGCGGTCTGGAAATCACCCGCGATATCACCGCCGCCGCCATAGTTGCTGTTGCCCTGCACCACCGCGTTGATGGGGAACCAGTTGCCTTGCCAATCCGCCAACGAACCATCAATGCTCTGTGGTGCCAACGAACTAGCCGTAAAAGTCCCATTGCGCTCTGGGCGCGGCCGCTGCGCACCAGGATCTACCCCTGTCGTCGCCGTAGGTAACGGGGTGGCCAGCATGGTCGGCGTGTCAACGACAATGGGCGTGACAGCCGGCGGATTGGGGGTAGACGTTGGTAGTACAGCAGGCGGCGCGCCAGGCGATGATCCCGCCGCCAGATTGCGCCAACTGCCTTCGTTGGTCACCACTAGCAATAAAGGTTGCCATTCCGGCGCGCGAGCATGGTTGTAGAGATTATCTTGACAAAATTCAACAGTACTGCTCTGCAAGATAAAGCCCCGTTCAAAATTTTGGATCACCGCGCAAAAACCGCGCTCCTGATCGGTCGCCCAACCCAGCCGTTGAAAAAAGTCATCGCGGATGCCCCAGGCATAGCCAAAGCCCCGTTCTGGGATGAGCAACCCAGGCGGCGGATCACCGCGCGAGGGCGCCGCTTGCCCGTCCCAGCCTTCATTGACTGGCAGCCAACTACTGTCATTGAAAAAGGCATAGGTACGATTGTTGTCATCGCGCCAAAACATAGAGCCGCGCTCAAAGGCCTCCCACGCCGACCAGACCAAGCCAGCATCGCTCACGGCACAGCCCAACCGGTTGGCATCATAGGCCGCGGCTAAGGGTTCATAGACCGCGCGCGGGCAATTGGTGACCGGCGCCGTCGTCGGCGCAACGGTCATCTGGGCCAGCGCGGTAGCCGTAGCGCCAACGGGAGTTGATGGTGTGTTAGCCGCCGTTAGGGTTGCGGTAGGCGATGTAGAGGGCAGATTGGTAAAGGTTGGGACAACGGCATTGGTTACAATTGCGGTGGGTGTGGGTAACGTATTAGCCTCATCATTCCCCACCCGATTGGAGAAGGTGGAGACGGCCATACCTACGGCAA
>Ga0163153_10004241_pt1 | contig 18212 bp, 13 predicted proteins | sample OliLakLV19MP6IB1_FD_148629 | JGI IMG/M metagenome (GOLD analysis project Ga0163153, IMG submission 148629) | Freshwater microbial mat bacterial communities from Lake Vanda, McMurdo Dry Valleys, Antarctica - Oligotrophic Lake LV.19.MP6.IB-1 | ecosystem: Environmental > Aquatic > Freshwater >... | reverse complement strand
GCGTTAAATCGCCTAAGGGGCCGCAAAGGGGAACCGCAAAGGGGAACCGCCATGGACGCCGAGATCAGGCGCACGCCATCGTCACCGCGATCGCGCACTCGTCGGCGAGTCGTTGTCTCGGTACTCCTCGGAGGGCTCGCGCTCCCGACACTCGGATCCGCCGCCGCGGCCGCGTCCGGCTCGGTCGTCACCGTCACACCAACCCTCGTCCTCGTGGCGGCCGGGCCCGGCGCGAACAACAACGTGGTCGTATACGACGCCGGCGCCGAGATCGGCATCATCGACGGCGCGGGAATCGTGCGCGCGCCGGGATGCCGCGCCGTGACGAATGCTGTGCTGTGCCCCACGCGGCCCCGCATCCAGATCAAGACGGGCGACGGCAACGACTCGGTGCTCGCGTTGACGAGCATCCCGGTCACCGTGAAGGGGGGCACGGGCGACGACACGGTCACGGGCGGAAACGGGTCCGACAAGATCGTGGGCCAGGGTGGCAACGACACGCTGCGCGGCGGCGCGGGCGACGACGAACTGCTCGGCTCGGCCGGTGACGACACGCTGGAGGGCGGTGCCGGTGCCGACAAGCTGATCGGGCAATCGGGTGCCGATCTGACCGAGTACCGCGACCCTCGGGTTTGGCCGACGATGACGCCGAACACGGGTGCCGACGACGGTGAGCCGGGCGAGCACGACAACATCCGCACCGAGCGGGCCCGGGTCGTGTCGTTCAACTACCGCGCCGACGATGCCGTGCTGCCGGCCGGAACGGGCGCGCTGCGGGTCGCGGACACGTTCGTCGGCGGCGGCAACTTCGACCTCGAGACGCAGCGCGAAACCGGGATGCAAGCGGTCGGCTACTACGACGCCGACGGGATGATGCGTGTCGCGGCCCGCCGGATCGGCGAGTCGACCTGGGTGCAGCCGCCGCTGGCGACGAAGTACCCGAAGGACTGGGACGGCCACCGCTACATCGAGGTCGCGTTCGACCCCGACGGCCGGTTGCACATGGCCGGCAACGCGCACGGGTGGGAGATCGACCCGACCGAAGAGATCGTGGTGTGCTGTTCGCCGCTCCAGTACTTCCGCACAGCTGAGCCGGTCGACGACCCGGCCGACGTGCTCACACTCGCACGGGCCGGGATGCTCTCACCGGATCCGCTCAACCCGGTCGTCGTAGAACAGCTCGTGACGTACCCGCAGTTCTTCTCCGACGGCACGCGGTTCTTCTTCGCGTACCGCGACGGGTGGTCGAACTACGCCGAGATGTACGTGAACCAGCTCAACCGGACGACGGGCCAGTGGTTCAACCCCAACGGCGGCGAGCCCTGGTTCACGGGCTGGCAGGGGTTCCTCCAGGGAGATCCCGACGACGGGCTCGTCCACCCGCACACGACCGGTACGTACACCTCGATGGAGTGGGACGGCGAGCAGTTCCATCTGTGGAGCGCCGACGCGTGGGTGTACGACGAGGACTGTCCGGCCGGGGAAGGTGCCGTCGACTCGCGGTGCACCCGCAACTATGTGCGCACCCCGGACTTCGACCACTTCTACGACGCGACCGGCGCCGAGATCGCGACCCCGATCGACCCCGACACGCGCACGGACGCGATGGTGGTGGACCGGGCCCGGTTGGGCGGCGCGTGGGGCTCGGACAGCGCGCTCGATGAGCAGGGCAATCCGATGACGCTCTACGGGAAGTTCGTCGACGGCCGTCCCCTCTCACCGGGCAACCGCGAAGGCCTGTATCAGGTCTTCTTCGCCCGCTGGGACGGGATGCAGTGGCAGCGTGTGCAGATCTCGGCGTGGGAGCAGTGGAACGAGCGCGTGCTCGGTCTGCCGACGGTGTTCTCGATCAGATCGGTGAACGACGCCCAGGGTGTGTTGCGGTGGTACGTGAAGGCGACGATCTTCGACCCGCCGCAAACGCGCACGACCGGGTGGCACGAGATCGACCTCGACACGCTCGTGGCTACGCCGATGCCCGCGACGTTCGCGCCGCCGGCGGAGAGTCCGTGCGCGACGGGGAGCACTGCGACGCGCCCGGCTCCGCCGCCGGATCCTGTCTGGACGCATCCCGCGACCGGGATCGGGCTCGTTTCTCACGTCGTGCGCAGCAATGTTCGCCAGGACGGGCTCGGCGAGGAAGCGTCGGACTACTACTACCTGAGCTACAACACGATCGGCGGCTACCCGACATCCCCGCAGAGTCTGGACCATCCGCCCGTCGAGCTGACCGTGCGCCGCACGACCTGCACGCGGTAGCGCGGGAACGCGCCTTAGTCGAGCGTCCTGAACACCATTCCGGTTCTGGGCTTGGGCGCGAAGAACGTGGTCTTCTGGGGCATGCGCACGCGAGCCAGCGCGGCGGCGCGGGTCTGCGCGACTGACACGGGCGAGCAGAGGATCGCGGCGGTGGCCGTGCCCTTCTCGACGAGGGCGGCGACGCCCGCCGCGTCGTGCCAGTAGTGCCAGCTCGCGTCGGGCAGGCGAGGCACGACGAGGGCCTCGACCACGGCCGCGTCGGTCGCCGCCACCGCGGGGTGTTCGCCGGCCAGTGCCGCGGCGCGCGCATCGGGGTTCGGCACCGCGAGCGCGAGTCCGTTGCGGTCGACGAGGCCGAGCCCGCCGGACGCGGCCATCTGCGTTTCGAGGGCTTCGACGTTCTCGGGCGTCACGGCCCCGGCGGCGGTGACGGTGAACGCGTCGGCGAGCCGGGCGTGGATGTCGACGTCGAGCGGCAGGTCGACGAGGCGGTGGATCGGCTCGATGTGGAGTTCGTCGTCGGCGAGTTCGACGACGAACGTCATGATCGCGTCGCAGCCGGGCGCGTCGGGCTGCTCGGCGCGCAGCGCGAGCGCGGTTTCGAAGCGGTGGTGACCGTCGGCGAGGACGAGGGGTGCACTGCCGACGATGGCCTGGATCTGCGCGATGCGGTCGGGGTCGTCGATGGCCGAGAGTGCGTGGCGCACGCCGTCGTCGTCTGCGCACGAGCACAGCGGTTCGGCCGGTGCGAGCGCGTCCGTGAGCCCGGTGCCGAGGGTGAGGCCCCAGATCGGGTCGACGTTCACGCGCATGGCGCGTAGGAGCGCGAGCCGGTCGGACTTGGCTTTCGGCAGCGTGCGTTCGTGGGGGAGGACGGAGTCGTCGCCCGGAGCCGGGAGCCCGAGCGCGCCGATGACGCCGCGGGTGTGGCGGGGTTCGCCGTGCGGGCCGGTGAAGTCCATGCGGTACGCGTAGTATCGAGGTTCGCGGTCGACGACCAGGATGCCCGTGTCGATCCAGTGCCGGAACGCCCCGGCCGCCCGCTCGTAGCGGTCGCCCTCCTCGGCGTCGTCCTGGGGGAGGATCAGGCGGACCGCGTTGTGCTCGTGCGCGGCTTCGAGCGCGACGCGCTGGTCCTCGTCGACCACGTCATATGGTGGTGCGGCGAGAACTTCGAGGTCCGCGCCCACGGTTCCACAGTCGTAACGGACACCGGCGAAGGGCAAGAAGTCGGGCAATTCGGGAACTCCGAGATCGGGAATCGCGTTCGGTTGTACCACACGGAACATCTCGTTCCCGGACGAACGCTCAGAGGAAATGACATGGACGACGGACACGACGCCTACATCGCATTTCGCGACGGAACCCGGCTGCTGCAGGACGACAACGCACACGCGGCTGTGATCGCGCTCGAGCGCGCCCGCGACCTGGAGCCGAACCAGGGGTCGGTCCGCGAGGCGCTCGCACGCGCCTACTACCGCACGGGCCGCTACGAGGCCGCCGAGCGCGAGTTCGCCGCGGCGCTCGAGATCGAACCGGTCAACGACTACGCCCACTTCGGGATGGGCCTGTGCCAACTCAAGACGGGCAACCGTGACCGGGCCCGGGGCCACCTGCGCCAGGCGAGTGTCATGCGCCCGGACAACGCCGACTACCGGCGCGCCCTCGAAGCCGTCACCGACCCGCCCGCGGAACGGGGCGAGTGACCCCCGTCGTCTGCTGCGACCTCGACGGTGTCGTGTGGCGCGGTGAAGTCGCGATCCCGGGGTCGGCGGCCGCAATCGCGCGCCTGCGGGGCGCGGGCTACCGCGTCGCGTTCCTTACGAACAACTCGAACGGCCGCACCGCCGACTACGTGGCCAAGCTCGCGGCTGCCGGTGTCGAGGCAACTGAAGACGACGTGCTGACGAGCGCGCACGCGGCCGCGGCGCACCTGACCGACATCATGCCGGTCGGAGCGCGTGTGCTCGTGTGCGCGGGACCGGGTGTCGGAGAAGCGGTGACGGCCGCCGGTTTCGTCGTGGTCGACAGCGTTCCGGCCGACGCGGTCGTCGTCGGCTGGCACCGCGAGTTCGACTTCGAACGGTTGACACGCGCCGCCGACGCGGTCCGCTCCGGCGCGCGGTTCGTCGCCACCAACGCCGACCCGACCTACCCGATACCCGGTGGGTTCGTACCCGGCGCGGGTGCATTGGTCGCGGCCGTCGCGGTCGCGGGGGGCGTGGCACCCGAGGTTGCAGGCAAACCCGAGTCGCCCACGGTCGCGCTCGTGCGGGCGCGGCTCGGCGACGACGGCATCGTCGTGGGTGACCGGCCGTCGACGGACGGCGCGCTGGCCGTCGCGCTCGGCTGGCCGTTCGCCCTCGTGCTGTCCGGCGTGGCCGGGAGCCCGGGCGAAGAAGCGATTCCGGACCCTCCGCCCGCGTACGTCACGGCCGACCTGGCCGCGTTCGCGGCGGCGCTCCTCGGAGGGTGAGCGCCCGGGTCCGAGGCCACGTTCGGATCGGCGTTTCGGCAGGTGCCCTGCCCTAGGCTGGCGGGTCGCAGACAACCCCAGGAGGGGGAGACGATGCCGCAGAACCCGGACTGGAAACAGGCCCTCGAAGCGGGAATGCAGTTCACCGAAATGCGCCGGACCCAGGCCCGCCGCATGGCCGCCGACCTCGTGGCCCAGGGGAAACTCGCGCGCGACCAGATGCAGGGCGCCGTCGACGAGATCCTCGAGCTGAGCAAGCGCCGCACCGAGGACCTGCGCGACATGGTGCGTACCGAAGTGCAGCGGCAACTCGGCGTGCTCGGCATCGCGACCAAGGAAGATCTCGCCCGGATCGAGCGCAAGCTCAACAAGGTCTCGAAGGCCGCGGCGAAGAAGAAACCGGCGTCGAAGAAGCCCGCCGGCAAGAAGGTCGGGACCACCGCGAAGAAAGCCGGCTGATCGGAGCCGTGCGCCGTCGCCTCGACGTCGAGCTCGTCCGGCGCAAGCTCGCGCCGAGCCAGACGTGGGCTGCGCAGGCGGTCCACGACGGACGCGTGCTCGTGGGCGGCGCGCCCGCGACGAGTCCGGCGCGTCAAGTCGCGGCCGACGAACCCATCCGGATCGAGACACGCGAGCGCGAGTACGTCTCCCGCGGCGGCGTGAAGCTCGCGGGCGCGCTCGACGCGTTCTCAGTCGATCCCGCGGGTCGCCGCTGCGTCGACGTCGGCGCGTCGACCGGCGGGTTCACCGACGTCTTGTTGCAACGCGGCGCGGCGCACGTGGTCGCGATCGACGCGGGCCGCGGCCAGCTCGACTGGAAGCTCCGCACCGACGAACGCGTCACCGTGATGGAACGCACCAACGTCCGCATGCTCGGCGAGGGCGCGATCGGCGACCCCGCGGCCGTATGCGTCGCTGATCTGTCGTTCATCTCGTTGCGAACCGTCGCGCCCCACCTGGTCGCGCTGACGACGGCCGACGCCGAGTTTGTGTTGCTCGTGAAACCGCAGTACGAAGCCGGGCGGGCCCGTGTCGGCATGGGCGGCATTGTGCGCGACCCGCAGGTCCACGCGGCCGTCGTGGGCGAAGTCGTCGCCGGTCTGGAGACGGAGGGCATAGGTGTCGTGGCCGTCGTCGAGTCGCCGATCACCGGCGCCGACGGCAACGTCGAGTTCTTCGCGCACGCGCGGCGCGGACCGGCAACCGTGGAACTGCCCGCATGACGTCGAATCCCGTGCCCACCGCCATCGGCCTGGTCCCGCACCGCGACCGCCCGGTCGCGCACGGGCTCGCGCAGAGCACCGCCGCATGGTTCTCCGCGCGCGGCGTCGAGGTCCGCATTCCGAGTCCGGAGGCCGACGCATCCGACCTCGCGCAGTACGCGCGTCCCGTCGACGACTTCGCGCGCGGCCTCGACTTCGTCGTCTCGCTCGGTGGCGACGGCACGATGCTGCACACGGTGCAGCTCGTGTACCCGGAGGGCGTACCCGTCCTCGGTGTCAACGTCGGCCAGCTTGCGTACCTGTCGGCGCTCGAGATCGCCGAACTCGAAGGCGCGTTACCGCGCCTCCTCGAAGGTGACTACACGGTGACCGAACGCATGATGCTCGACGTGCGCATCACCGCCGCGGGCGAGATTCGCACCAAGTTCGCGTTGAACGAGGCGGTGCTCGAAAAGGAACGGGCGGGCCACCTCATCCGTTTCGACCTCTCGATCAACGGTACGCCGTTCACGTCGTACGCGGCCGACGGCGTGATCATCGCGACGCCGACCGGGAGCACGGCCTATTCGTTCTCGGCGCACGGCCCGATCGGTTCGCCCGCGTTGCGTTGCGTGCTGCTCACCCCGATCTCGCCGCACATGCTCTTCGACCGTTCGCTGATCCTCGCCGAGGACGAAGAGCTCGAGTTCGTCATCAGCGAGGGGCGCCGGGCCGTGTGCACCATCGACGGCCGCGACGAGGGCGTGCTCAACGCGGGTGACCGGGTGACGTGCCAGGCCGCCAAGGAGCCGTTGCGGATGGTGGAGCTGCGCCCGCGCGACTTCCACCAGATCCTCAAGGCCAAGTTCGCGCTCCCGGACCGCTGATGCTGCTCGAACTCCGCGTCGAAAACCTGGGGATCATTGCCGAGTTGCTGGTGCCGATGGGGCCGGGCCTCACCGCCATCACCGGCGAAACCGGCGCGGGCAAGACCCTGCTCGTCGACGCCCTCGCGCTGTTGTGCGGCGGCCGGGCCGACCCCGCCTCGGTGCGCGAGGGTGCCGCCGAAGCCCGGGTCGAGGGCCGGTTCGCGCTCGACGACGACAACGAAATCGTGCTCGCACGCGTCATCCCCGTGGTGGGACGCAGCCGCGGGTACATCAACGGACGCCTGGCGACCGCGGCCGAGCTCTCCGAGTGGGGCCGCAAGCTCGTCGATCTGCACGGCCAGCATGCGCACCAGTCGTTGCTCGCGCCCGCCGAGCAGCGCGAACTCCTCGACCGGTTCGCGGGGGACAAGGCGCTCGCCGCCCGCGATCACATTCGCGCCGCGCGCCGCGAGGCCCGCCGGCTCGACGACGAACTGGCCGCGCTCGGTGGCGACGAACGCACCCGCGCGCGCGAAGTCGATCTGCTTCGTTACCAACTCACCGAGATCGACGAAGCGGAACTTGCCGACGCCGACGAGGACGCGCGGCTGGCTCAGGAGGAAGATCTCCTCGGCGATGCCGAAGCGCATCGCGACGCTGTTTCCGCCGCGTACGACGCGCTCGAAGGACCCGCGGCCGACGCGCTCGGAGTCGCGGTCGCGGAACTCTCCGGCCGCGCGCCGTTCGACGCGCTCACCGTGCGGCTGCGCGCGTTGCAGGGCGAGGTCACCGACGCAGCGCACGAAGCGAGGGTGGCGCGCGAGCAGATTGTCGCCGACCCGGAACGATTGGCCGCCGCGCACGAACGGCGGGCGAAGCTCCGCGAGCTGATGCGCAAGTACGGCCCGACACTCGGCGAGGTCCTCGTCTACGTCGGCGAGACCCGCAGCCGCCTGGCCGATCTCGAACAACACGACGAGCGGGCGGCGGCGCTGGGCGCGCGGCGCGACGAGGTACTGCGCGGGGCCACCGAGTCGGCCGCCACGCTTTCGGGAATCCGGAAGAAAGCCGCATCGAAGCTGGCCACAGCCGTTGCCGGGCACCTCCGGGAACTCGCGATGCCCAAGGCGACCTTTGAGGTAGTCGTGACCGCAACGGACCTCTCGGACGACGGCATGGACGACGTGACCTTCCTCCTCGCCGCCAACGCCGGGGAGCCGGCCCGGCCGCTTGCCAAAGTTGCCTCGGGTGGCGAACTCTCCCGTGCGATGCTGGGTATGCGGGTGGTGCTTTCCGAAGCGCCGCCGACGCTGATCTTCGACGAGGTCGACGCCGGTATCGGCGGGGAAACGGGCACGGCGGTCGGACGGGCACTCGCCGCGCTGGGAGGACGACACCAAGTGCTGTGCGTGACGCATCTGGCCCAGGTCGCAGCGTTCGCCGACGCGCAGGTGTCTGTCGCGAAGTCAGAAGTGGGCGGGCGCACCGTCGCGTCCGCGTCGCTGCTGCTCGACGACGCGCGCATCTCGGAACTGTCGCGGATGCTCGGCGGTGACGGGAGTTCGGCCGCGGCGCAGAAGCACGCGCGCGAACTCCTCGGCCGCTCGGTCGAGGTACGCACTGAAGTGCGAGCCGGATGAAGCTTCGGAGACGGCGCGCCGCGCGCGCCCGGTCGGCATCGAAGGGCGTGGCCCGGGTCGGGGACCGGACGAAGGATCTCGTCAAGCGGCTCGAACGGGGCGAGATCGCCGTCATCGACCATCGCGACATCGACCGGGTGGCCGCCGACGGGTTGGTCGCGGCGGGTGTCGCCGCGGTCGTGAACGCGAGCCCGTCGATCTCCGGGCGTTATCCCAACGGTGGACCGATCCGCATCGTCGAGGCCGGTATCCCGTTGCTCGACGACGTGGGTTCCGACGTCATGGATCTCGTGCGCGACGGCGAGGTGCTCGAACTGCGCGACGGTGCCCTCTGGCGCGACGGCGAGAAGATCGCCGCGGGTGTGCAACTCGACGCCGACGAGATCACCGCCCGCATGGACGACGCGCGCAACTCGATCGGTTCCGAACTCGAGGCGTTCGCCCGCAACACGCTGGAATACGTCGACAAGGAAGCCGAGCTGACGTTCGCAACCCTCGACCTGCCGCCGCTGCACACGAAGATCCGCGGCCGGCACGCGCTCGTCGTCGTACGCGGGCACGACTACCGCCACGACCTGCGGGCGCTGCGCCCTTACATCAAGGAGTACCAGCCCGTGTGCATCGCCGTCGACGGTGGCGCGGATGCGTTGCTCGAAGTCGGCGCCAAGCCCGACATCATTGTCGGCGACTTCGACTCACTCTCCGACCGCGCGTTGCACTGCGGCGCCGAGTTGGTCGCGCACGAGCGCGGCGACGGCTACTCGCCCGCGAGTGAACTGCTCGAGTCGCAAGGATTGCCGTTCCATCGCATCGTCGCGCCGGGCATGAGCGAGGACGTCGCCATGCTGCTCGCGTACGAAGCGGGCGCGACGCTCATCGTCGCGGTCGGAACGCACGCGACGATGGTCGAGTTTCTCGACAAGGGCCGGCGCGGTATGGCTTCGACGTTCCTGACGCGACTCCGGCTCGGACCCGTGCTGGTCGACGCGAAGGGTGTCAGCCGCTTGTACGAGGGACGAGTCCGGCGGCGCGACATGGTCTTGCTCGTCGCGGCGGCGGTCGCGGCGATGGTCGCGATGACATTCGCATCGGACTCACTGCGTGTCTTCATCGACGGGATGCGACTCGACATCGGCGATTGGCTGAACGGCCCCTTCTAGATTCGTTCCTACCGGTGACCCGCCCCGTTTCGAGGCGGGTCCCGTCGTAGGCTCAACCAAGCCCTCATGATCAACTTTCGCTTCCACCTCATCTCTCTCATCGCGGTGTTCCTCGCGCTCGGACTCGGCATCGTCGTCGGCTCGACGGTCGTCGACGACGCAATCGTCGACCGGCTCGAACGCGACATCGACGAGGTCCGGACCGAGTCGGCGGAACGGACCCGCGAGAACGACGAACTGCGCGACCAGCTGGCCACGGCCGAGCGCTACACCGAAGACGTGGCTCCGTTCGCGGTCGAAGCCCGGCTCGCCGAGATTCCCGTCGCGGTCATCGCGGAACGCGGGGTCGACGACGACCGCGTCGGCGACACCGTCGACATGCTGCGAGCGGCGGGTGCCGAGATCCCCGGTGTGCTCTGGCTCGAACCGTCGTGGAAGCTCGAAGATGTCGAGGAGGTGCGCGCGCTGAAGGAAGCAACCGGAGCGACCGGCAGCAAGGTCGCGGCCCGCGCGCTCGCGCTCGACGCGCTTGCGACCCGCCTCGTCGAAGGTCCGCCCGCCGCCGGCGAGGCCGCGGAGTCGGGCGACCTGATCGCCGCGCTCCGCAGCGCCGGCTTCCTCGGGTACGACGGCGACGACGCGGCCCTCGCCGAGTTCTCGGCCCGGCCCGCACGCGCCCTGCTCGTCACCGGCACCCGAAGCGAGCTCGGCCAGGACGGTGTCACGCTCGCGACCGCCCGCGCGTTCGCAGAAGCCGGCGTGGCGACGGTGGTCGGCGAGGTCTACGAAGCGGGCGACGAAAACGCGCCCGTACAGGGCGCGACCCTCGCGCCGATCCGAACCGACGACGCCGTCGCCGACCAGATCTCGACCGTTGATCATCTCGACGTCGTGGCCGGCCGGGTCGCGGCCGTGCTCGCGCTCGAAGACCTCGGGCGCAGCGTCGTCGGGCACTACGGCTACGGAAGCGACGCCGGCGGGCCCCTGCCCGAACCACAGTCATGACGAACCCGACCCTCGGGCGCGCGGCGACCACGATGGGCGCCGCGACGGCGCTTTCGCGCGCCGTCGGGTTCGTACGGGTGCTGGTCGTCGCCGCGGTTCTCGGAACTACATATCTCGGCAACACGTTTCTTGCCGCCAACTCGATGGCGAATGTGCTCTTCGAGTTGCTGGCCGCGGGTGCGTTGTCCGCGGTGCTCGTTCCCACGTTCGTCGCGTTGCTCGACTCCGGTGACGACGACGAGGCGCGCCGTCTTGCTCGCGGGCTCTTGTGGGTTGCGCTGGTCGGCCTGGGTGTGGTCACGGTCGTCGCACTCGTGTGTGCGCCGCTGATCGCGCGCCTGCTCGCGTCGGGGGTCGAGGATCCCGGTATCGCCGCGGACCAACGGCGCCTCGCGACGTTTCTCCTCTGGTTCTTCGTCCCGCAGGTGCTCCTATACGCGTACGGCACGGTCGCGACCGCATGGTTGTACGCGCGGCGGCGCTTCGTCGTCACCGCACTCGCGCCGATCGCGAACACCGCGGTCATGGTCGGCGCGCTGCTCGCGTTCCGGGCCGTCGCAGGCGCTGATCCCGGCTTCGACCTGTCGATCGGCGAGCGCTCGCTGCTCGTCGTGGCGGGCACCGGCGGCGTCGTCGGCTTCGTCGCGGTGCTTGCGTTTGCCGCGCGCCAAAGCGGGCTCGGGCTCCGGCCGCAGCGAATCCGGCGCGACCCGGCGCTCGGTCGGCTGTTACGGCTCGCGGCGTGGGGAGTGCTGCTGCATGCCAACGCCGGCATCCTGTTGGGCGCGACCCTCGTGTTCGGGAACAGCGTTGCGGGCGGTGTCGTCGCGTACCAGGTCGCGTTCGTCTTCTTCCTCGCGCCGTATGCGATCCTCGCCCAACCGATCTTGACGACTGTGCTGCCCGAACTGTCGACGCGTTCCGGCGCGGGGGAGTCGGACGCGTTCGCCGAGACGGTGCGGTGGGGCCTCGACCGCATGGCCGTGCTCGTGGTCCCGGTGTCGTTCGCGATGGCTGCCCTCGCGTTGCCGGCCATGCGGATCGTGTCGTTCGGCGAAGCCGGTGCCGAAGGGCCCGGCTTGCTCGCGGCGGCGCTGGCCGCGCTCGCGTTCGGGCTGTATCCCTACGGTGCGTTGTTGTTTCTCGCCCGCGCGTATTACGCGCTCGACGACAGCCGCACGCCCGCGCTCGTCGCGATCGCGAGCGCTGTCGTCGGCGTGATCGTCATGGGTGTCGTTACCGCTTTCACCGAAGGCACGGCCCAGGTCGCGGCCCTGGGTGCCGGGCACTCGGTTGCGTACCTCGTGGGCGCGGTGGTACTCGGCATCGGGTTGCGGGGCCGGCTCGGTCGCCCGATCTTCCCGCGGCTGCTGCCCGTGACCGTGCTGGTCTCCGGCGCGCTCGCGATCGCGGCCTGGCTCGTGACGCGTCGCGTCGACCCGACGACTCGACTCGAAGCCTTCGCCTGGCTCGCGCTCGTCGGTGCCGCAGGCATCGCGGTGTACGCGACGGTCATCCGCCGGACCCTGCGTTCGAGCGCACCCCTCGAGGCCGCGTCGTGAAACAGTTCTTCGCCGCGGGACTCGGCATGCTGCTCGGACTGGTGTTGCTCGCGCCACCCGCTCACGCCGACGACGACATCCGCGCCGAGCGGGTGTTGGTCGTCACGATGCCGTATCTGTCGTGGGCCGACGTCGAGCGGAGTGACCTGCCCGCGTTCGAGTCGTTCCTCGCCGAGGCAAGCGTCGCGAACATGGCGACGCGTATCGGCCGCAACTCGGCGTCGATCCCCGACGCGTACCTCACGATGGGAGCCGGCACCCGCGCCCTCGCGCCGGGTGTCGGGGAGGCGTTCGAGGCCGACGAGCCGTACGGTGCCGCGCCGGCCGGCGAAGTCTTCGCCCGCCGCACCGGTATCGCACCGACGGGTGCGGTCGTGCACCTCGAGGTGGCGTCCTTGCGGCGCGCGAACGCCCGCACCGATTACGAGGCGCGGGTCGGCGCGCTCGGCGACGAACTCGCGGCAAACGGCGTCGAACGGGCGGTGATCGCCAACGCCGATTCCGGCGAGGCCGACGGATCCCCGCAGTACCGGCGGGCCGCGACCGGCTTGGTCATCGGCAGCGACGGCGAGGTTCCGCACGGAACGCTCGCAGCCGACGCGCTGCTTCGTGCCGATCCGGCCGCACCGTTCGGCGTCGCGTTCGACCCGGAACGGGTGCAGGAGGCGTTCCGCGCGGTCTGGGAACCCGACGGCCGGCGCGTTGTCGTCGTCGAAGCGTCCGATCTCCAGCGGGCCCATGACTACCGGACGAGCATCGCTCCGGTCCGCGCGCGTGAACAACGGACTGCGTCGCTCGAGCAGGCCGACGCGCTCCTGGGCGCCTTGCTCGAACAGGTCGACCCCTCCCGCGATGCGGTCCTCGTTGTCGCGCCTGTGGGCTCGCGCGACAGCGACCTTTCCGTCGTGGCGCTGGCTGCTCCCGGCGCCGACCCTGGGTACTTGCGTTCGGCCACGACTCGCCGGTCGGGGTTCGTCCAGCTCGCCGACATCGGCCCGACCGTGCTCGACGTGCTGGGAATCGGGACACCGAATGGCATGGAAGGGCGGCCCGCGTACGCGGACGGCGGTCCCGCGTCGGTCGGCGCCCGCGTCGAACACCTCGCCGAAGTCGCCGGTGCGGCCGAAGCGCGCGACCGTGCGATCCCGTGGGCGTCCACGCTGCTGGCGGGGATCGTCGTCGTCCTCACCGTTGCGTTCGTCCTGCGTGCCTACCTGCCGGCGTGGGTCGCGAAGTTGCTCCCGACGATCGCCGTCATCGTGCTCGCGCTGATCCCGGCCACGTTTCTCACCGGTCTCGCCTCGCCCGTCGCCGGCAGTGGCGTACTCCTGGGCGCCGCCCTCGTCCCGGCAGTCGTGATTGCCATCGGTCTCGAACTGCTCCGCCGCCGGCGCTCGGCCGTCGCCGTGGCCGTCGCGCTGGCGCTCGTTGTCGCCGTCATCGCGGCCGACGTCGTTTCGGGCGCGCACCTGCAACTCAATACGCTGTTCGGATACTCGGCTTCGGTCGCGGGCCGGTTCGCGGGGCTGGGCAACCTCGCGTTCGGGTTCCTTGCGGCCGCGACACTGTTGCTCGCGGTCGTCGTCACCGAACTCGTCCCGGGCCGCCGTGGGCTCCAGCTCGCGATCGGTGTCCTCGTCACCGGCGTGCTCATCGACGGGCTCCCGATGTTGGGCAGTGACGTCGGCGGCATCCTCGCCATGGTTCCCGCCTTCGGCATCACCGCGATGCTCCTCGCGCGCATGCGGGTGCGGCCGTGGCACGTCGTGGCGTGGTTCGCGGCGGGCGGAGGTGTTGCACTCGCGTTCGGCGTCGTCGACCTCATGCGTCCCCGCGACGAGCGCACACACCTCGCGCGGTTCCTCGAACGGGTCGACGCCGACGGGTTCTCGTACGTCACCGAGATCGTCGAGCGGCGCTGGGAGGCGAGCCTCGGCAGCCCGCGCACCGCGCTGTTCATCGTGCTGTGCCTCGCAGGGGTACTGGTCGCGGAATATCTGGTGTTGAAGGGTGCCGGTGAACGGATGCGCTCGTTCACCGCCGTACCCGCCCGCGCCGCGATGGTCGGCCTCGCGATGTTGGCCACGATCGGCCTGGCCGCAAACGACTCCGGCCTCGCGGTACCGGGTGTCATCCTCGCGGTGGCGATTCCCGTGGCCGTGCTGCGCGCCGACGCCTGGCGCATCGCCCCGGAACAGGTCGCGGCCTCATGACAGTCCTTCTCGCCCTCGTGGTCGGATTCCTCGCCGCGCGCGCGCTCCTGCTCGCGTCGGTCGACGTCCTCGCCGCGCCGGTGTTGCAGCGCGAGAACTTCCGCGGCGTGCATCTCCCGACCGCGGTCGGGCTGCTGATCGTCGCCGCCGTCCTCGCGGTCGACGGCGGCCGCGTCGCGGCCGGTGCGTTCGGAGCCGGCGACCCGGCACCCGCGCCGGCGCGCGTGCTGGTGCTCGTTGCCGTACTTGGCTTCGGATGTCTCGGGTTCGTCGACGACCTGCTCGCGACCGGGACTGATCGCGGGTTCCGCGGCCATCTGCGGGCGCTGGCCCGGGGCCGGGTCACGACCGGCTTCCTCAAACTCGCCGGAGGCGGTGCGCTCGCGCTCGTGCTTGCGGTCGCGGCGCACGGCGACACCGGCGGCCGCCCGTTTGTCGACGCAGCCGTCATCGCGCTGGCGGCCAATCTCGCCAACCTGTTCGACCGCGCCCCCGGGCGCACCACGAAGTACGCGCTGCTGCTGTACATCCCCGTCGGGATCGTGTGCGGCACCGCCGCCGCGGGTGTCGCGACCGCGGTCGTCATGGGCGCCGCGATGGGGCTCCTCCCCGGCGACCTGCGGGAGCGATACATGCTCGGCGACACCGGAGCCAACGTCATCGGTGCCGTCCTCGGGCTTGCGGTCGTGCTCGAGACTGCGCCGGAGACGCGGATCGTGGTGGCTGCCGTCCTGCTCGTGGCGAACCTGCTGTCCGAAGTCGTGTCGTTCTCACGTGTCATCGAACGCGTCCCGCCGTTGCGGGCGTTCGACCGTCTGGGGCGCGGACGCGAGGGCGACGCGTGAGACGCGCCGCCGGCCTCCTACTGCTCGTGGCGACGCTGGCCGCGGCGGGTTCGCCCGCGTCGGCCGCCGAGCCCGAACGCGACGACCGGCGCCTCCTCGTGCTCTCCTTGCCCGGACTCACCTGGCGCGACTTCCACGCGGCCGACGCCCCGAACCTACGCGCGCTGCTCGCCGAATCTGCGGTCGCGAGCCTCGCACCCGCGCGCACGCTGCCCCACGACGCGGGTCCGGCCGACGCGTACATGACCTTCGGGGCCGGAACGCGGGCCATCGGTGCGCCGCGTGTCGACGGCGACCAGGTCGAACCCGACGAACTCGTCGCCGGCGGCGACGTGGCCGAGCTGTTCGGACGCCGGATGGGCGAGGTGCCCGACGCCGACATCCTGTCGCTCGGCTACGCCACGCTGCTGCGCGAGAACGACGACATGCCCTACGACGCCGACCTCGGCGCGGTAGCCGAAGAACTCCTCGCGGAGAATGTGCGACTGGGTGTGGTGGCGAACGCCGACGGGGTCGACGGCCCGGTGGAGAGTGACCGCAACCGTCAGGCCGCGCTCGCGCTGACGAGTCCCGACGGTGTCGTCGCGTCCGGAGCCGTTGCCGCCGATCTGCTGCGCGCCGACCCGGCCGCGCCGTTCGGCGTCGAACTCGACCCCGACCGCGTCTTCGACGAGTTCGAAGCGATCTGGAACGAACTCGGCCCCGCGGTCGTGCTGGTCGAGGCATCCGACCTCGCGCGCGTGCAGCGCTACGCCCGCTTTGCGACCCCCGAACAGCGCGCGGTCATGCTTGCCGACGCAATCCACGCGGCCGACGACCTGGCCGGCCGCCTGCTCGCCGAGGTCGACCCGGAACGCGATGCCGTCCTCGTCGTCGCCCCCTCAGAGGGGCGGCGCAAGCTGACTGTCACCGGTTTGCGCACGCCCGACATCGACGGCGGCCTCCTGCGGTCGGCGTCGTCGCAGCACGCGGGCGTGGTCAGCACCGTCGACGTCGGCCCCACCATCCTCGACACGTTCGGTATCGGCTTCACGGAACACATGGAAGGCCGCCCCTACGAACGGGCTTCCGGAGGCGGCGGATCACTCGCACATCGCGAGAAACAGCTCATCGACGACGCGCGGGGCGCGGCGCGGCGCAGCGAGCGGTTGTTCCCGATGACCGCGCTGCTCGTTGTCGTGCTCAGTGTCGTGGTCCTGGCGACGATCGTCGTCGTGGCCCAGGGCGCCGACGCGACTGCGCGCCGCCGGCACATCGTCGCGTGGTTGGCGTTGTTCGCCCTGGCGGCGCTGCCGAGCACACTGCTCGTGCAGTTGTTCGGTCCGCTCGGAGGTATCCCGCAGTACGCGCTCGTCGTCGCGATTATCGCCGCGGTCATCGCGACCGCGGTGTGGTTCGTCCCGACGCGGCCCTACGGTCCGTTGCTGGCCATGCTCGGCATGGTGCTGGGCGTGATTCTCGTCGATGCGATCACCGGATCGCGTCTCTCCTACAACGCCACGTTCGGCTACTCGCCGACGGCCAACTCGCGCTTGTACGGCATCAGCAACTACTCGTTCGGCCAGGTGCTCGCGACCTCGCTGTTACTTGCGTCGTTCGCGTTGCTGCTCGTCAAGGTGAAGTACGCGTTCGCCGTCGTGTGCGCATTGCTGGGTTTCGTAGTCGTCGTCGAGGGCATGCCGGCCTGGGGATCCGACGTCGGGGGCGTGTTGGCCGGCGTTCCGACCTTCCTCTTGTTCGTGTTCCTCGTCCGCCAAGGCAAGGTTCGGGCGCGCACCGTCGTCATCGGCGCAGTGCTTACGGTGCTCGCCATCGCGGTGTTCGCCGGTATCGACCTGGCTCGGCCGTCGGACGAACGGGCGCATCTCGGGCGGTTGGTGGAGCGGGTGTCGGAGGACGGTCTCGACCCACTGGTCGCGATCGTCGAGCGCAAGTTCACGGCTTCGTTGCGCGAATCGACGCGCTCGTTCTGGGTCGTGGCGATTCCGGTTGGGATCGGACTGATCATCGCGCTCTCGCGGCTCGGTGAGCGGCCGCTCGCCCGCCTCCGCAGGAACATTCCGGCCCTTGGCATCGCTCTGAGCGTGCTCTACTTCGGTGCTGTGCTCGGAAGTGCGCTCAACGACTCGGGCGCGATCGTCGGCGGGCTGCTGTTCTTCACGTTGGCCAACGCGCTCGCGTATCTCGCACTCGAAGCCGGGATGGAGCCGGCCGAGGAGGAGACGTGAGTACCGTGCGGACGCAGTGAGTCGCCCGCCCGCCGAAGGCTGCCATCGCGGTGAGCGAGGGAGCGAGAGTACCGTGCGGACGCAGTGAGTCGCCCGCCCGCCGAAGGCTGCCATCGCGGTGAGCGAGGGAGCGAGAGTACCGTGCGGACGCAGTGAGTCGCCCGCCCGCCGAAGGCTGCCATCGCGGTGAGCGAGGGAGCGAGGGTACCGTGCGCGCCGATGGTCCGCCGCGCTCCGTTCGCGTCGGTGTCGGCATTTTTCTCGGTGTAGTCGCGCTGTTCGGGTTCACCGGATTCGAGGCGTGGCCGCTCACGTCGTTCCGGCTGTTCAGTGTGGCGCGCGACGACACGCGCACGTCGTGGGAAGCGCGCACGGTCGACGCGGCGGGCGTCGAGACGCCGCTCGGGCAGCACGAGTTGTCGCTCGGGTATCGCCTCACCGAGTGGCCACTCTCGGAGTTCCCGAGCTCGAGTGACGCAACGCGCGAGGACGTGTGTCGCGGCATCGCCCGGGGTGCGCGCGACGCGGGCCGCGAGGTCGTCGGCGTCCGCGTGTATCGCGTGCGGGAACGCGTCGAGCGTGTCGACGGCGAGTGGGTCGTCGACCAGACTCCGGAGCTGTACCACGACTGCGCCACGGAGCCGCATGAGTCAGGCGAGAGATCCGCAGGCCCGGTCGCGCGTGCAGTTCCGTACGGGCGGTCGAGGGCTGGAGGTCGGAGCCGCATGAGGCAGGCGAGAGATCCGCAGGCCC
>Ga0163153_10004238_pt1 | contig 18233 bp, 15 predicted proteins | sample OliLakLV19MP6IB1_FD_148629 | JGI IMG/M metagenome (GOLD analysis project Ga0163153, IMG submission 148629) | Freshwater microbial mat bacterial communities from Lake Vanda, McMurdo Dry Valleys, Antarctica - Oligotrophic Lake LV.19.MP6.IB-1 | ecosystem: Environmental > Aquatic > Freshwater >... | reverse complement strand
CCGATGATCAGCCCGCCACCGACACCGACCGAGCCCCAGATGAGGGCGACGTCGCTGACCCCGCGGGCGATGCCGCGGCGCGACTCAGCGAGGACCGCCAGGTCCGTCTCGTTGGCGACGGTGATGGGCACGCCCAGGTCCAGCGCCTCCACCAGGTGCTCCCCGAGCGGCTCGTCGCGCCAGCCGAGGTTGGGCGCCATGGACACCATGCCGTCGCTGCGCCGGACGACGCCCACCACGCCGACGCCGACGCCGACGATGACCGACGTTCGCGGCAGGCCCGCCCGGACCGAGGTGGCGAGGGCGGCCAGTTCGGCGGCGATGTCGCTGACGCTGGTCCGACCGCGCGGCAGATCGAGGCGTTCGACGGCGTGGACGACGCCGCCGAGGCCGACGGCGGCCGCCGCCAGCGAGTCGACGGCGATCTCCAGGGCGATGACGATGGAACCCAGCGGATCGGCCGAGACGAGCGGCGAGGGCCGCCCGGGCGTGCCGTCCAGGGCGGCCGGGCTCTCTGTGGCGAGGTCGCCGGCGACCAGTTCGCCGATCAGGCCGCGGATGGCGCTGCGAGTCAGCCCGGTCCGGGTGACGAGGTCGGAGCGCGACGACGGGCCGCTGCCATGGAGGACCCGGACGATGGCGCTCAGGTTCGCTCGACGGACGGTTTCGCTGCGGTGACCAAGGGCGTCGCGAGTGAGCATCTGGGGGTTTTGTGTTCCTCTCGTCTAAATGTCTGTGCGAGACTCGTACAACGACGCGGCCGTGTCAAGACCGATACGGTTCGGATGCGCCCAGAGGGACACAGGAGGTACGACACCATGGAGTCACTGGAGGGGCGGACGGCCCTCATCACTGGAGCCAGTCGGGGGATCGGCGCCGCCATCGCCACAGCGCTCTCAGGTGCCGGTGTGCACCTCGGCCTCGCCTCGCGCAGCGGCGATGACCTGGGCATCGCCGATTCCGTCGCCCGACCGTGCGACGTGCGCGATCCCGCCGCCCTGGCGGAGGTCGTGGCCGCCACGGTCGACCGCTTCGGCGGCCTGGACATCCTCATCGTCAACGCCGGGGTCGGCGCCTACGGGCCGATCCTGGACCTGCCGGCCGATCAGGTCGACGAGATGATCGACGTCAACGTCAAGGGCGCCATCCACGCTGTTCGGGCGGCCCTCCCGCACCTCGTCCGGAGCGAGGCGGCGGACCTGGTCATGATCGCCAGCGAGGCCGGACGCCGGGGCCTGCCCTACGAGGCCGTGTACTGCGCGTCCAAGTTCGCCCAGGTCGGCCTGACCCGGGCCCTGGACCACGAGCTGCGCGAACGCGGCGTGCGCTCCTCCAACGTGTGTCCCGGTGGCGTCGCCACGGACTTCGCGATGGGCCGCGGCCGGACGCCGGACATGCCGGCGCTGGCCGGGATGATGCGCCCGGAGGACGTCGCCGAGTCGGTCATGTTCGTGCTCACTCGGCCACGTAACCACCGCATCCTGGAGGTCGCCTTCCGGCCCGTGACGGAAAGCTCGTGGGGCTGAGCGGACCGATGGCCACCCTTCGCTTCGGCATCCTGTCGACCGCCGACATCGCCGTCCGCAAGGTCATCCCGGGCATGCGCCGGTCGGCGCTGGGGGAGGTGGTGGCCATCGCCTCGCGCGATGGGGAACGTGCGGCAGCAGTCGCACACGAGCTTCGGATCCCACGCGCCCACGGCTCGTACGAGGCACTGCTGGCCGATCCCGACGTGGATGCCGTGTACATCCCGCTGCCCAACCACCTCCACGCGGAGTGGGCGATCGCCGCGGTCCAGGCCGGCAAGCACGTCCTGTGCGAGAAGCCGCTAGCCATGACCTCGGCCGATGCCGAGCGCATGGAGGCCGCCGCCAGCGCGGCCGGCGTGCACCTCATGGAAGCGTTCATGTACCGCCACCATCCGTCGTGGCTGGCCGCCCTGGACCTCGTCGCGACGGGACGCATCGGCACCCTGCGCGCCGTGCACAGCTGGTTCTCGTACGCCAACGACGACCCGACCAACATCCGCAACATCCGGACGATGGGGGGCGGGGCGCTGTACGACATCGGCTGCTACAACGTCAGCTTGTCGCGGCTGCTGTTCTGCGCCGAGCCCGTCTCGGTCGCCGCGACCCTGGAGCGCGACCCGGTGGGCGGCACGGACGTCCTGACCAGCGCCCTGCTGCACTTCCCGACGGGCGTGGCCACGTTCACCTGCTCGACCCGCCTGGAGAGCGACCAGCAGGTGCACATCTACGGCACGAGCGGCCGTATCAGCATCGACATCCCGTTCAACATCCCGCCGGACCGCCCGACGCGTATCCACCTGACCCACGGCGGCGAGCCGCCGGTCGCCCCGGATACCGAGACGTTCATGTTCGAGCCGCTCGACCCCTACGCGGCCGAGGTCGACGCCTTCGCGGGCGCCATCCTTGACGGACGGCCGACGCCGGTCCCGGCCGCCGACGCGGTCGCCAACCTGCGGGTCATCGAGCGCATCTTCGCCGCGGCCGAGCCCGACTGACGCGCAGGCAGCGCGCGCCGGGCTCCGCGCGGGCTGACCCGGCCGCGCGGGCTGACCCGGCCGCGCCCGGACTCCGACCGCGCTCGGCGGACTTACGGTCGGGCGCTGCCGTCGAAGAAGGTGACCGCCTTGGCCATCGCGTCGATGCCGCAGATCGCGCCGATCTTGCGGCCCTCCAGGTCGTCGCTCGGGACGTGGATGCCCATGAACAGCCGGGAGATGCCGGCCTGATCGGCCGCGTCGTAGTAGGTCGCCCACTGGATGGTCGTGTCCTGGGTCGGGCCCTCCTCGTGGAGCAACTCGCCCTTGGCCACGCTGAAGCTGGTCATGCCGCCCGGGAAGTACGGATCGCCGGTGAACGCGGTGAGGACCTCGGCCGCGGCCCGGCTGAACGTGCTATGCCCGGACGGGTAGCCCGCGAATGCCGGCGTCACGAACGTCGAGCGCTGGTATGGCACCCAGTCGACGGCGCGGATCCAGCCGACGCCGCTGGTCTGGGTCTTGGGATCCTCCGGGAAGCCGTTCCAGGCGCGGATGACGATGTCCCCGGGGCGCGCGCCGGCGTCGTGGTGGCGGCCACCGGGCGCGACCGTCGCGGCGTTCGCGATCTCGATGAGGTCGGGCTCCAGGGGCAGGCCCGCCGGATCGTACGAGACGGCGGATGGATCGGACGACTGGCCCTTGCCGCCCATGTAACGGATCTGGGAGATCGGGCGGGACGAGTCGTAGAAGCCCTTGACGCCCCATGTGGCGATGGCCGCGTCGTGCACCGCGCCGTTGAGGGCCATGTACAGCTTGACGTCCCACTCCAGCCGGTCGACCGGCTCGCCCTGGCCACCGATGCGCAGCTCGAAGCCCTCGCTGTCGGCGACCTCGTTGGCGATGACGTTCCAGTGACCGGGCGGCGTCTCCGACTTCGGCCCGTCCGCCCAGTACTCGGCGAGGGCTCTGGCGAAGTCGGCCTGCAGGACCTCGTGGGCCTCGTATGGCTGGGCCGTCGCCGGGTTCAGCTCGTGGCCGTCACCGTCGTTGGCGCCCAGGCTGTTGTCGCCGAAGGCGCCCGGCCCGATATCGACGACCACGCCGTTGGTCGCATCCAGGTCGCTGCTGCGCCGGATGATCTCCACGGCCTCGGCCTTGAACGCGGCGTCGGTGGCGGCATCGCCAAGCAGCGGCGGCGGTCCCGGATCGATGGGCGTGCCCTGATCGGAGGCCGGCAACGCGAAGGAGGTGACGTGCCCCCAGTGCGGACCGATGAACGACTGGATCTGACCGGGGATGGACAGGCCGTTCTGCGAGACCTGTTCCGCCAGGGCCAGGGGCTGCCAGCGGTTCGGGTCGTTCATGACCGTGCCCGGCTTGACCACCTCCAGCGGGTCGTTGACCGGGCTGTAGGCGGGATCGTCGTAGCGCACGTCCTCCAGGGCGCCATCCGACCCGCCGAAGACGATGGCCGCCGCGGCGATGCGATCGCCCAGCGCGGCGGGGCTGCCGCCCTCGGTCGAGACAACGTCGGTCCTGAGGCACAGGCTGGTCATCGTCGCGGCCAGCTGCTCCGCCGCCACCTGGAGGTCGGAGACCGTCCCGTAGCGCCACAGCAGGAGCCGGTACGCGGCGTAGCTCATGGCCGTCTCGCGGGCCGCCGCGATGTCATCGGCTTCGGCCTTCTCCGTGACGAAATAGCCGTCCGCGGTGTCGTCGTAGGCGGCCCACGCGTCCCACATCGCCACCGACACGTGGAACAGGTTGCGGGCATGGACGGTCGGGGCTGGGACCACCTGGCGGATCAAGGCGAGCGTCTGCTCGTTCCACACGCGAGCGACCGACTGCCCGTCCCGCGCGGCCGGCGTACAGCCCTCCAGCCGCTCTGGCGGCGGGCTCGCGCAACCCGCGAGCAGTCCGGTCACCAGGGCCAGGGCCAAGCCCACGGCCATCCGACGGCGTGGGCGGCGGTCGTGCTGGCCGACGGTCATGCGCTGATCCCCTCGTGGTCGAGCTGCGGCGGCCCGCGACGCCCTCCTCCAGGCGCCCGCGGCGGCTCGATGTGGGGCAGGATGGTGTCGCCTCGGCGGCACGTCAAGTGGTCGGCCCGAGGTTTGTGTTCCTTGTGCTCTAATGCCCGAGTGAGCACCCGTCGACGGAACCGCAACCGGAGGTCCGGCCGCCAGTGACCATCGGAGGGTCCTCGCCGCGCCGTCGTCGCGGGCCGCTGCTCGCCGCCCTGGCCTTCGTCGGGATCGGGGTCGCCGGGCTGGTCGTCGGCCCGCGCCTCGCTGCCGCCGTGCTGGGACCGACGGCGCCGACCAGCGCCGCCCCGCCACCAGCCTTCACGGAGGCGGCCGCGAGCGCTGGCGTGGAGCATCGCTACAGCGGTGGGTTCGACTACTTCGTCGGTGGCGGCGTGGCCGCCTTCGACTGCGACGACGACCAGCGGCTGGACCTGTTCCTGGCCGGAGGCGAGCAGGCAGCCGCGCTGTACGCCAACCGGACGCCGGCCGGCGGCGCGCTCGCCTTCGAGCGACGGCCGGCGGCCACGACCGACCTGACCGGGGTGACCGGCGCCTACCCACTGGACCTCGATGGCGACGGGCAGCTGGACCTGGTCGTCCTGCGCCGGGGCGAAAACGTCCTGCTGCGCGGGCTCGGCGGCTGCGCCTTCGAGCCGGCGAACGAGCGCCTGGGCCTGGCTGGTGGGGACGGCTGGACGACAGCCTTCAGCGCCACCTGGGAAGGCGACGCGAGCCTCCCGACCCTCGCCTTCGGCGAGTACGTGATCGTGGACGAGGACGGCCAGGCCACGCCGGACTGCGCGACCAACCTGCTCGTCCGTCCGGCCCTCGGCGGCACCAGCTACGACCCACCGATCGCTCTGGACCCCGGCTGGTGTCCGCTGTCCATGCTCTTCAGCGACTGGGACCGCTCCGGTCGGCGGGACCTGCGCGTGTCCAACGATCGCCACTACTACCGCGACGGCCAGGAGCAGCTCTGGCGCATCTCGCCCGGCGAGGCGCCGACCGAGTACCTGCGCGAGGATGGCTGGTCACGCCTCCAGTTGTTCGGGATGGGCATCGCCAGCCACGACCTGACCGGCGACGGCTATCCCGAGGTGTACCTGACCAGCCAGGGCGACAACAAGCTCCAGACCCTGGCCGACGGGCCGGCTCGCCCGCTCTACGAGGACATCGCGCTGCGCCGCGGCGCGACCGCCCATCGGCCATTCACCGGTGGTGACATCCTGCCCTCGACGGCCTGGCACCCGGCCTTCGCCGATGTCAACAACGACGGCTTCATCGACCTGTACATCAGCAAGGGCAACGTCGAGGCCCAGGAGGACTTCGCGATGCGCGATCCCAGCAACCTGCTCATCGGCCAGGCGGACGGGACGTTCATCGAGGGCGCGGAAGTGGCCGGTCTGGTCGACTTCGCGCGGGCGCGCGGCGCGGCGGTCGTCGACCTCGATGGCGACGGCTGGCTGGACATCGTCCAGGTCGTTCGCAACGAACCGGTCCGCATCTGGCACAACCAGGGCCCGGCGGCGACCGGCGGCACGGCTGGTGCGAGAGCCGGCCACTGGCTGTCGGTCGAGCTGGAGCAGCCGGGCGGGAACCGCAACGCCATCGGCGCCTGGCTGGAGGTCCGTGTCGGCGAGTGGCAGATGACCCACGAGGTCACGGTCGGAGGCGGACACGTCAGCGGCCAGGCCGGACCGATCCACGTCGGCCTGGGCCCGGCCACCTCCGCCGACGTGCGGGTCACCTGGCCGGACGGCGAGGTCGGGCCGTGGCAGGCGGTCGACGCCGACCGGGTCGTGACCATCGCCCGCGGGGCGGACCCGGTCGAGCGCGTGCCGGCGCCGTGACGTCGATGGCCCGCAGCGCCCGCGCGGCCCGGCTCGCGCCCGTCAGCCTCCCCGACTTCGGCCGGCCGGCGGTCACGCCGGAGGTGCCCGCAGCACACTACCCGGAACGGCTCGCCCGGCTGCGCGAGCGGATGGCCCAGCGCGGCTACGACCGGCTCATCGTGTACGCCGACCGCGAGCACAGCGCGAACCTCTCGTACCTGAGCGGCTTCGACCCGCGCTTCGAGGAGGCGGTGCTCATCGTCGGCGCGGATGGCGATCCGGCCGTGCTGGTGGGCAACGAGTGCCTGGGCACCGCCCGCGCCGCGCCACTGCCGATGCGGCCCATCCTCCACCAGGACCTGTCGCTGCCGAGCCAGCCGCGGGATCGATCGCGGCCGTTGCACGAAGTCCTGGGCGACGAGGGCATCGTCGCCGGCCGGCGCATCGGGGTGGTGGGCTGGAAGCCGTTCGCCGACCGCGCCGTGCTCGATGCGCCGAGCTTCCTGGTCGACGCCATCCGCGAGCTCGTCGGCACCGGTGGACTGGTGCAGAACGCCACGGACCTGTTCGTGGACCCGGCTGATGGGCTGCGCATCATCAACGAGGTGGAGCAGCTGGCCGCGATGGAGGCAGCCGCCTGCACGACGTCGGGCGGCGTCCATCGCCTCATCACCCGGCTGGAGCCCGGCCTGCGCGAGCGCGACGCCGTCGCCCTGCTCGGTTGGGATGGGTCGCCGCTGTCCTGCCACCTGATGCTCACGGCCGGCGAACGGGCACGCTTCGGCCTGCTCAGCCCGGGCGATCGGGCCATCCAGCGGGGCGACCCGTTCACGGTCGCGTTCGGCATCTGGGGGGCCCTGAACTGCCGCGCGGGCTTCGTCGTCGAGGACGCGAGGGAGCTACCCGACGGGATCGGCGACTACGTGGAGCGGCTGGTCGGGCCGTACTTCACGGCCGTGGCTGAGTGGTACGAGGCACTCCACATCGGCCAGACCGGGGGGACGCTGCAGGCCATCATCGACCGACACCTGGGCGACCCGTTCTTCGGCATCTTCCTGAACCCCGGGCACCAGATCCACCTCGACGAGTGGGTGAACTCCCCGGTCTGGCCGGGCTCCCAGGTCGAGCTCCGGTCGGGCATGGCCATGCAGGTCGACATCATCCCGGCCACTGGCACGCCGTGGTTCACGACGAACATCGAGGACACCATCGCCCTGGCCGATGCGGACCTGCGAGCGGCGTTCGCGGCCGGCTACCCGGAGGCGTGGGCTCGCATCCAGGCGCGCCGGGCGTTCATGGCCGACCAGCTCGGCATCGAGCTGCACGAGGACGTGCTGCCGTTCTCCAACATCCCGGCCTGGCTGCCGCCGTTCCTGCTCGGGTCGGAGCGGGTCATGACGATGGATCGCGCCTGACCGTCACGGCGGAGCGGTGGGGCTAGCCCCACCACGAGGACGCCCGCTGGCCGGCTGGGCCGCTGCGCCCGCCGACCGTAGCGTCATGGGCATCGAGTCACGCCCAGGTCGATCCGACCGGATCGACACCCTCGATGCACAAGGAGATCCATGACCATGATCCATCGCACGGCCCTCTTCCTGGGCGTGTCGCTGGCGGCCGCGGGCATCGTCATGCTCGTCGGCACCAGCGACACGGTCGCGGGCGAGGCCATCACCGAGGCCCTGCGGCTGTGGCCTCTGGCCATCGTCGCCCTCGGCGTCGCGCTCCTGCTGCGCCGGACCCAGCTGGCCATCGTCGGCACGCTCGTGGCGGCCACGTTCGCCGGCGTCGTCGTCGGTGGGGCCGTCGTGGCCGCCCCCGACCTCGGCTCGCTGTGCACCGACGGCGATGGCGCCGCCGCCCCGGCCCGCCAGGGCAGCTTCGTCGGCCCGGCCACGATCGAGCTGTCGAGCGCCTGCGGCGATGTCCACGTCACGACCATCGACGGCTCGGCCTGGGAACTGGATGCGCTCGACCTCGGCGACCGCTCGGCCATCGTGGCCGCGACCGTCGATGGCCTTGCGGTACGGTCCGAGACCGAGCGCTGGCACGGCGGCTTCGACCGCACGGGCGACGACTGGCAGCTCGCGCTGCCGACCGGCGTCGTCCTGGACCTCGACGCCGAGATCAACGCCGGACGCGGTCGCTTCGACCTGGACGGCGCGGCGCTCGACGCCATCGCCCTCGACGTCAACGCCGGCGACGCCCGGCTGGATCTGACCGGCTCGACGGCGAGCACGCTCGATGTCGAGGTCAATGCGGGCTCGGCGACCGTGCTGCTGCCGTCGTCCTCCGACCTGACCGGCGAGCTCGACGTTGCCGCCGGCTCCATCGAGATCTGCGCGCCCGCCGGTCTCGGCCTTCGTATCCGAGGTGACGCCGACTTCGGCAGCACCCAGTTCAACGGGCTCCTGCGCGTCGCTGACGCCTGGGAGACCCCCGACCTATCGACCGCGACCCACGTGGCGGAGCTCAGCGTCTCCGCCCAGGCTGGTAGCGTGGTCGTCAACCCTGCAGGAGGCTGCAAGTGACCCCCCGTCGTCTCACCCGCTGCCGGCACGACAAGCAACTCGCCGGCGTCGCCTCGGGCATGGCCGAGTATCTCGGCATGGACCCGACCGTCGTTCGCATCCTGTGGATCCTGTCCGTCTTCTTGGGCGGCTTCACGATCCTGCTGTACATCATCCTGGCGTTCGTCATGCCACTCGAGCCGGCGGGCCCGGTCCCGACGGTCGGTCCGGGTGGATCGGCGGCCCCGCTGGGGTCGGCTGACGCCACGGCCTTCGACGCGACGGCCGCCGACGGAGCCGAGGCCGGCGCCTCGGCCACGAGCGCCTGGACCGTCCCGGCGCCGGCCCACGCGGCGGAGCCGCACGAACACCGCCAGCGCGGCGAGGGCCGCATCGGCCTCGCCGTTGGCGTCCTGTTCGTCGTCTTCGGCTTGATCGCCCTGTTCGGCGCGGCGCTGCCGGACCTGGCCACGGGCTTCGCACTCGGCCCGGCGTTCATCGTCGCCCTGGGCATCGCTCTCGTGGTCATCGCCGTGCGCCGGCCCGCGACCGAGTCGTGATCGGCGCGCCGTTCCTCGTCCTTGGCCTGCTCCTGACGCTGAGCGCCTTCGTCGGCGCCCGGCTCGAGGGCCAGGGACGCGGGGCGGTCGCGACCGTCTTCCTTGCCCCGCTCCACCCAGCCACGTGGTCCGCCCTGGCGGCGATCCTCGTCGGCTTCTGGGTGGAGCTCTTCGCGTTCACCGCGATCATGACCCTGCTGTCCGTCGGGGCGTCGATCCTGGTCATCGGCGTCGGGTTCGTGCTCATCGGTGTCGGGATCGAACTGGCCCGTGCCATCGCCCGCACCGAACGCCGGCGCGCGACGTGGGCGGACCCGACGCCTCTGCACGCGCATCCGTACCGGCCGTATGGCAACGGCCCGCGCGACCTCATCCTGGCCGTCTTCCTGGACATCAACCGCTGGCGGGACGTGGTGTACGTCCTGATCGCCTTCCCGTTGGCCGTCCTGGAGTTCGCCGTCGTCGTGGCCCTCTGGGCGGTGGCCCTCGTCCTCGCGTCGCTGCCCCTCGCCTATGTGGTCGGCGACCTGCCGGTCCAGATCGGCGCCGCAGGCGTCCAGGCGGAGGCCGTGGTCATCCTGGGGACCCTGGCAGGGGCCGGCATGCTGGTCGTATCGGCCGTGGTCACGCGCGGCCTGATGACCCTCCATCGCGCCGTCGTGGCCGGCCTCCTGTGCGTCTCCGAGCGGCGCGCCCTGGAGGCGCGCGTCGAGACGCTGGAGGTCAGCCGGCGGGCGGTCCTCGACGTCGAGGCGACGGAGCTGCGGCGCATCGAGCGCGACCTGCACGACGGCGCCCAGCAGCGCCTGGTCATGCTGTCCATGCAGCTCGGCCTGGCCGCCGAACGCATCGATTCGGACCCGGCCGCTGCCAGGGACCTGGTCATGGACGCCCGCGACCAGGCGCGTCTGGCACTGGCCGAGATCCGCGACCTTGTGCGCGGCATGGCGCCGGCCATCCTCGTCGACCGGGGACTCGTTGCGGCCCTGCCAGCCCTGGCCGGCCGCAGCCCCGTGCCCACCATCGTCGCCAGCGAGCTGCCGGACGGCCTGCGCCTGCCCGACCTCATCGAGCGTGGCGCCTACTTCGTCGTCGCCGAGACGGTCGCGAACGTGGCCAAGCACGCCACGGCGACCCACTGCGAGATCCGCGTCCGGCTCGATGGCGGGCGGCTCATCGTCGAGATCGAAGACGACGGCGTGGGTGGCGCACTGGCGCTGCCTGGCGGCGGGCTGGCGGGTCTGGCCGACCGCGTGGAGGCCCTGGACGGGACGCTCACGGTGACGAGTCCGGCGGGCGGGCCCACCGTGGTCCGCGCCACGATCGCGATCCCGGTACAGGGAGCGTCGGTAGGTCAGGACCCGAGGTAAGTCAGCACCGCGAGCACGCGTCGATGGTCGTGCTCGGAATCGGGCAGCTGGAGCTTGCCGAAGATGTTGGTGATGTGCTTCTCCGTGGCGCCCTCGGAGATGGTCAGGAGCTCGGCGATCCCGGCGTTGGTGCGCCCCTCGGCCATGGCGCCCAGGACCTCGCGCTCGCGCGGGGTGAGGACCTTGAGCCGGTCGTCGGCCTGGCGCGTGACCATCAGCTGGGCGACGACCTCCGGGTCCAGCGCGGTCCCGCCCCTGGCCACGCGGCGCAGTGCGTCCATGAAGTCGCGCACGTCGGCGATCCGGTCCTTGAGCAGGTAGCCGACGCCGCCCGCCCGGTCCGCCAGGAGCAACGTCGCGTAGTGGCGCTCGACGTACTGGCTGAGGACGAGGATCGGGGAGCCAGGCACCAGGCGACGCGCCTCGATGGCCGCGCGCAGGCCCTCGTCGAGCTGGGTCGGCGGCATGCGCACGTCCACGACGGACACGTCGGGCCGGTGCTCCTGGACGGCCGCGACCAGCGACGGCCCGTCGCCCACCGCCGCGACGACCGTGCCGCCCGAGTCGGAGATGAGCCGCACCAGGCCCTCGCGCAGCAGCACGGAATCCTCGGCGATGACGACACGGAGCGGCGGCAGGTCCATCAAGTCGAATCTTGCACCCTGCCGCCGGGTGATGACGGCTGGGCGCGCCGCCGACGCCCGCATGAACCCGCGGCCGTCACGCGTGACCCCGCGGGCCGTCACGGATCCGTCATCGGATCTACGACCCGGTACCGCATGGTTCACCTGGATCAGGAACGCCCACGCTCGACACGGAGGACCGCCCAGTTGGAGCACAGCCAGCCGCTCAACCCCTGGGATTGGATCCACGCCACCCGACAGATGGACCAGGTCGGCTGGTTCGAGGCAGATCCGGTGAACTCCCGGACACTGGTCGAGGATGCGGTCGTCCACGGCGCGCGTAGCGCCCTGGACGTCGGTGGCGGGGCCTCGCGCCTCGTCGACCACTTCCTGGATCTGGGGCTTGACCGGGTCGCCGTGCTCGATATCTCGGCCGCGGCCCTCGAGATCGCCCGGCACCGCCTTGGAGATCGAGCGACGGAGGTCGAGTGGCTGGTCGGCGACGTCGCGTCCACGCCGGACGTCGGGGCATTCGATGTGTGGCACGATCGGGGAGCCTTTCACTTCCTCCTGGACCCTGCGGCACGTGCCGCCTATGCCGACCTCGCCCGGCGCACCATCCCGGTCGGGGGCCGCGCCATCATCGCGACCTTCGGCGACGACGGACCGGAACGCTGCAGCGGGATGCCCGTCCAGCGCTGGGAGCCTGAGCGACTGGCAGCGGCGCTGGGTCCAGCGTTCCGACTGACCGACAGCCGACGGCACGTCCACCACACTCCGGCCGGCGTCCCGCAGCGATTCCAGTACTCCGTCCTGGAGCGTGTCGAAGGAGTCGAGGCGGCCGTATGACGTCGACGACGGCGACCTACGGCGGAGGTCAGGCGCTGCGGGCACACGCCCTCGTCGAGGACGATCGACGCGACCTGGACGACGGGCTCCTCATCCAGATGCACATCGCCCTGCTTCGACTGAACCAGGGCCAGATCCTGCGCGTGTCCAGCCCGCTTGCCGCCGTCGGCGAACAACTCCGGACCTTCGAGGCCGCCAGCGATCACGCCCTCCTGGCCAGCGTGCCGGACCCCCAGCGGCCGGGCTGGACCGATCACTTCCTGCGCAAGGGCCGGGCGCGCACGGACTGGACGACGGGAGCCACGACAGGACCCACGGTGGATCGCGCGAGTGCCGCTGACACCATCGATGCGCTCATGCCTCGGCGGCTCTGGCTGTACACGAACTACGACTGCAACCTCGCCTGTGACTACTGCTGCGTCGTGGCCGGGCCGCGGGTCGACCCGCGTCGCCTGTCGGACGAGCGCATCCACGCGCTTGTCGACGACGCCGTGGCCCACGGCTTCGAGCGCATCTTCCTGACTGGCGGCGAGCCCACGCTGCGGCCGGACCTGCCGGCCCTCCTCGGATACGTGGCCGACCGGCTGCCGGTCACGGTGCTGACCAACGCGATGCTCCTGCGTGGGCCTCGTTGGGAGGGCATCAGGCAGGTGATCGCCAGCGGACGACCCGTCGTGTTCCAGGTGAGTCTGGATTCGGCGACCGCCCATCTGCACGACACGCACCGCGGCCGTGGCGCCCATGCCCGGGCCCTCGACGGCATCCGGCTCCTGGTCGCCGAAGGGGCGCATGTGCGCCTCGCCGCGTCGCTGCCCGAGGCGCATCTCGGTGAGCTGCCGGCCCTGCACGGCCTCGCCGATGAGCTGGGCATCGCGACGTCTGATCGGATCTTCCGGCCCATCGCCCTGCGCGGCGCGGCGTCAGAGGGCGAGCCGATCCGGCCCCAGGATGTCGCGCCCGAGCTCACCTACGACGCCCAGGGGTGGTTCTGGCACCCGATCTCGAACGATCCCGATATGCGCCTTGATCTGCCTCCCGACACCGGCCTGGACGGTGCGCTCCAGGCCGTCCGGAGTCGACTGGAGGCGTACACGACGGCGCGCTCGGGGCGCCTCGACCGATTCGTGTGCGGATGATCCCACCGAGCCAGCAGGAGGACCCGTCCCGTGACTGAAGATAGCAGCGGCATGCGTCGGGCCGACGTCACGTCGGTCGTGCACGATCCGTGGTTCGGCCGGGCGATGGCGGCCCTCCGGGTGTTCTTCGGGATCGTCTACTTCCACAACGGCATCGCCAAGGTGTTGCCGGCCGTCCCAGGCCTGTGGCCCGACACGCCGGTCGGGTTCGTGATCAACGCCACGGGCGGGCGGAGCGCCCGATCGATCCTGGAGTTCGAGGTGATCACCCAGGCCCACCCGATCGAACCGTATCGACTCCTGGTCGAACAGGTGATCCTCCCGAACTTCGGTCCGTTCGTGTTCGGCCTGGGCCTCGTCGAGATGATCGTCGGCATCCTGCTCATCCTTGGTCTCGCGACCTCGGGGGCGGCCGTCGTCGGCGCGCTGATGGCCCTCCATCTGCAGTTCGCCACGCTGTGGAACGACAAGTGGATCTACGAGTACTCCGTGGAGTGGGTCCCCCTGTTGTGCCTGGCGGCCTTCCGAGCCGGACGCTGGCACGGGCTCGACGCCCGTATCGCGGCCACGCGCGCCCGATGGCCGGGATGACCCATCTGGAACGATTGCCGCCGCTGCGGACGCTGGTCACGGGCGGGGCCGGCTTCATCGGCGGGGAGGTGATCGCGTCGCTCGTCGCGGACAGGGCAGAGATCACGGTCCTCGATGACCTGTCGACCGCGGCAGCGGACTGGCTGGACCGGCAGACCGACCGCGCTGCCATCCGCTTCATCAAGGGCGACGCGGCCGACCCGGCCGCGGTGGGGATGGCGATGGCTGGTCAGCAGCGCGTCATCCACCTTGCCTCGGGAACGGATATCGCCGGCGGGTTCGGGCATCCGGGGCGGGACTTTCAAAACGGCGTCATCGGGACCGAAGTCGTGTGTGAAGCGATGCTCGAGCACGGCGTCAAGGAGTTGTGGTTCGCCTCGTCAGGGGTCGTCTACGGCCGCCCGACGTCGGTCCCGACCGCCGAAGGCGACGGCCCGCTGCGCCCCGAGTCCCACTACGCAGCCGCCAAGCTGGCCGGCGAGGCGATCATCTCGGGATTCGCGTCCCTGTATGGCTGGCGCGCCCTCGCGTGCCGGTTCGGCAACACGATCGGGGCCGCTTCCGATCACGGTGTGGTCCACGACCTGGTGGTCAAGGCGCTGCGCAGCCCCGAACGGCTGGAGATCCTGGGAGACGGCACGGCGGCCAAGCCGTACATCGCGGTCACCGACCTCGTCGCGGGCATGCGGCACGCGGTCGGGATGGTCCCCGACACTGGCCTGACGGTCCTCAACGTGGGTCCGCAGGGGACGGTGACCGTCCGTCGCGTCGCCGAGCTCGTCGCGGATGCGCTGGGCCTTGCCGACGTCACGTTCGCCTTCGAGGGCGGCCTGGCCGACGGTGCCGGGTGGCCTGGCGATACCCCCCTGGTCGACTTCGATACCGGGGCGCTCCGATCCCTGGGCTGGACGCCGGCGCAATCCGCAGAAGGGGCCATCCGTGGCGCCGCCACGGCCATCGCAGAGCGCTATCGGTCACGAGGTACGGCGTTGCACACGTCGATGGAGCGACGCGCGCTCCGGGCCCCGCTCCCAGCCGAGGCGTGACCAGGCCACCCGCACCGTCAACCGTCGGCAGCACGGTCGGCTATCGCCGTGCGCGGTCCAGGATCGGCGGGATCGACGGTCCCTTGCTGGCAGTGCTCGTCATCGCGGTCATCGCCGCTACATGGGTCGGGGCCCTGTTATGGCGGCGGCTGGACGGTCTCGCGACGGCAGCCTACGACCTCGGATTCTTCCAGCAGGTCCTGTGGGACATCCGAACGAACGGATCCTGGACGTCCAGCTTTCACGAAGGGTCCTTCCTTGGGCTCCATTTCTCGCCGATCCTCGCCGTGTTGGCCCACGCCCAGGGGCTGGCGAACGGCGCGGTCCATGTCCTCGTGGTCATCCATGCGCTGGGCATCGGCGCCCTGGTGCCGGCGACGTTCCTGTTCCTGCGAGCGGCGCTGCGGCCCAGCCCGTGGGCGAGTGTCGTCGCCGCGACGATCGCCGCCGGCATCCCCATCTGGGCCGCGACACAGTGGGTCATCAGGTCCGACTTCCACCCCGAACTGCTCGGCGTCGTCCTCGCGCTCCTGTGCGGGTGGGCCGGACTCAGCGATCGACCGTGGGCCATGTGGCTGCTGGCAGCCGTCGCCCTGACGACGCGTGAGGACGTGGCCTACGCCGTGGCGGTCATGGGCCTGGTGGTGGTGGCGCGCGGCTCGACCCGGATGCGGCGCCATGGCGCGGCCATGGTCGTCGTCGCGGTCCTGGCGGCCGTGCTTATCCTCGGGGTCGTGATGCCCTGGTTCCGCGATGGGCTGCCCAGCGACACCGCGCGCTACTACCGATGGCTGGGCGACGGTCCCGAGATCCTGACGGCACCGTTGCGCCTGACTGATCGGGTGGTCGCCGCGCTCGTCCGGCCGGCGCCGTGGCTCATCTTCGGCGGCATGCTGGCAGCGGTGGCCGGCCTGCCCCTGCTCCGACCACGCTGGCTGCTGCCGATCGTCCCGCCGCTGCTGGCGGTCCTCTTGTCCGGGCATCCGCCGCAGGCAGCCCTGATCTTCCAGTACCCGCTCCTGCTCATGACACCGCTCCTGGCAGCCACCGCCATGGGCGGGCGGCGCGCGCTGGCGATCGGCGGTCGTGCCCGGCGGCGCTGGCGGCTCTGGCGGCGCACCCGCCGGTCGCAACCCCAGGCGGGCGTGGGACCGCGGCGGCGCGATGGCCCGCTCGCCGTCGCCATCCCTGTGATGATCGTCGTGGTGCTGCTGACACCGGTCCTGGTCCTCGCTCGTGTCCAGGGCTCCATCCCACCGTTCGTCGCCACGGAGCCGACCTTCCTGGAACGCCCGGCGGCTGCCGGCGCCCTGCAGGCGATCGCGCGAACGGTCCCCCTTGACGCCGCCCTCGCAGCCGATGAGGGCTTGGTGCCGCTGCTCGCCGCGCGCCCCGACATCAGGCGCCTGACCGCGGCCCGGGTACCTGACCCGACGGCCTACGTGATCATCGACCGGATGGCCTGGTCGCCCCGCCAGGCGGTCGCCCACCGTGAACGGATCCTGGCCGTGCTGCCCGACAGCGGGCGGCCGGTCGTCGCCGACGACGGCCGCTTCATCGTGTGGGGTCCGCGACCCGTGGCGGCCACGCCATGAACCGACCGTTCGCGGCGGTCATCCCGGTCCTCGATGAGGCCGCGGCCATCGGCGGCGTCGTCCGCGAGATGGTCGAGGCTGGCGCGTGTTGTGTCTTCGTCGTCGACGGTGGGTCGCGCGACGCCACGCGAGTGATCGCGCAGGAGGCAGGAGCTCGCATCATCGAGGAACCCCGGCGCGGCTATGGACGGGCGTGCCTGACCGGCGCCTCGTGGGCGCTCTCGGACACGCCCCACGAACACCAGGCGGTGGCCTTCCTCGACGGCGACGGGTCGTGCTCAGGTACGGACATCCGGGCGCTCGTCGATGCCCTCGAGGATGTCGATGTCGCGCTGGGGCGGCGCAGGTCCACGCGGATCGAGCCCGGTGCCATGCCCTGGCACGCTCGCCTCGGGAACGCCCTGGTGGCGCGGGTACTGTCCGTCGCGACCGGACGGCGCGTGCACGACCTGCCGCCGGCGAAGGCGATCCGACCGATGGCGCTCGCCCGGCTGCGCCTGACCGATGCCGGGTACGGATGGACGGTCCAGTTCGTGGCCCGGGCCCTGGCTGAGCCGAGGCTCAGCGTCCGCGAAGTGGACGCTGGCTTCCGTGTGCGGCGCGGCGGTCAGAGCAAGGTCTCCGGTTCGCTGCGGGCATCCGTCCACGCCGGGGTGGCCATGGTCCGCGTCGCCATCCAGCAGGCCCGTCCACGGCCGGTCGTCGCGCTCATGGCCAAGGCCCCGGGGGTCGGGCATGCCAAGACCCGGCTGGCGCAGGACCTGGGTGACACGCACACCGCGTCACTGTGGGAGGCCATGCTCGCCGATACCGCCGAGGCCGTCGAGATGGCGGCCTGCACCGGCGACCGGCAGACGATCGTGGTGCTGCCTCGCGAGGCCGACGTGGAGCCGGTCCTCGGTATCATCGGCCGCGCCTGGACCCCGCACGTCCAGTTTGACCCGGGCCTGGCGGCCGCCCTGCGCGAGACGTTCCTCGCTGCCTTCGATCGCGGCACGGACCAGGCGATCGCGGTCGCCGGCGACGTCCCCTCGCTCTCGCCGCGGTACGTCGACGAGGCGGCCACGGGCCTCGCTGGGCGTGGATCGGGGGCGATCATCGGTCCGAGCGCCGACGGTGGGTACCACCTCGTCGGCCTGCGCTGGCGGGGCGCACCCGTGTGGTGGCCGCATCGGCTGCGCGCCCGCCGCCGCCGACACCTTGCCGATCGTCTGGGCCTGGTCTTCGATGGGGCGCTCGGCGGCTCGTCGGCCCTGGCGTCCCTGCGCGAAGGGTTGCGGCAGGCTGGGATGAGCGAGACGCTCCTGCCCACATGGGCCGACATCGACACCGTCGCCGACCTTGATGCGCTCTCTTCGGGCGTTCAGGACCTGGGCGGGGCGGCGCAGCGCACGCGGGCGTGGATCGCCACCGCTCGGTCCAGCTCTGGCAGCGCGCTGGACGCGGACCGCTGACGCAGACCGCTGACGCAGACAGGCGTCAGGTGGCGACCTGGCGCCCCTTGGTGAGGACCAGCTGCAGGTCCTGGGTGACACCGGTAGCGAAGCCCGCCTCGGACAGGGCGAGGTAGTACTCCCACATCCGGATGAAG
>Ga0163153_10004237_pt1 | contig 18234 bp, 14 predicted proteins | sample OliLakLV19MP6IB1_FD_148629 | JGI IMG/M metagenome (GOLD analysis project Ga0163153, IMG submission 148629) | Freshwater microbial mat bacterial communities from Lake Vanda, McMurdo Dry Valleys, Antarctica - Oligotrophic Lake LV.19.MP6.IB-1 | ecosystem: Environmental > Aquatic > Freshwater >... | reverse complement strand
TCTATATTGAACACCGGCTCGCGAGCCGTGCCGGCCTGCCCTTCTGACGCAGCAATTCTGCGACGCAGCGAAACTCCAACCAGCGAATCTTCAAACACTGAGGCCCCCGATGATCCACCGTATCGGCACACTCCTACTACTCTCGTCCGCCCCAACCTGGCTCGGCTGTGGAGGCAATCCGGAAAAAGCGTCGGGCACGGGCTCGGGCTTGATCTCAGCCTCAGCCACGGGCTCGAGTTCAGCTACGGGCGCGAGTTCAGGTACAGCGTCTCCCACCGGTACGGCCTCACCTCCATTCTTAGACGAATTATCTTTGCGCGGGGGCCCGCCCACGGTGTACGTCCCAGGCACGGGCGTCTCAGACTTACGCCCAACCCCAGGCCCAACCGCAGGCACGGGCCCCATGTTTTTCGACACGGTCACCGCCCCACGCACGGGCTCCGCCACGGGCACGGCCCCGGTCTCCGCGACACCGCCGTCGGTTCCGGCAGCCTCAGTCCCGGCAGCCTCGGTACCAGCAACCGGCCCCGGCGAAACGCTCTCGAACCTGCGCCGCTTGAAAAAGGGCATGTCAGCAGACGAAGTCTGGGCCATCTTGGGAAAACCCGAGAAAAGCGAGCTTAGCGACGGCACGGTGATCTATTACTTGGAAAACGGGTCGCTCGTATTCGTCGAGGATGGCAAGCTCACCAACGCCGTGATCAACACGGGCCGATCGCTGATCGACGCCGACTTGCACACGCAGGACTGACTCACATCGGCGGCGCACCATAAAGCCGCGACCGGTGGTCGCGGTCTGGCGCGCTCCCGCTTCGTCAGACCCGCCTGTCCTGCCTGCCCCGAGCTCGTCGAGGGGCGCCTGATCACGGTTCGCTTCGTTCGATTCCCTCTCCGCGCATAGCCGAGCGCGGAGAGGCCGACGATCCGGCGGCCCCGAAGTTCGCGCCCCGCTTTTCCGCGGCTTCGCAGCCCCCGAAGCGGGGCGCCAGGGTGTAGCCCGGAGTGTCAACTCCGGGTCGCGAAACGACAAAGCCCGTCGAAAGCCCCCGCAGGCGGGCGACACTCCGGTCTGCGCTCCCCGTCGCTCCAATGGTGCGAACGCTGTCTCCGGCGTTCCTCCTGCCATGGTGCGAACGCTGTCCCCAGCGTTCCTCCTGCCATGGTGCGAACGCCGTCTCTGGCGTTCCGTAACGAAAGTAGTCGTCTCGCTCCGCCGAAACGACAATCGCAAGCGAAGCGTGCGCAACAAACTGCGGGCAAAGCCCGACGCCTCTGCATCCGGCACGCCAACGGCGTTCAGCAAAATAGCCTAGGGTTGGGCCGTACTCGCTCCTACCCTAGCAACCGTCCGATGACGCGTCCCTTACGCCAGAGGCGTTACAGCGATCTCGATTTGCGGCGTCAACCGACGAATGATCGCCCCCTCAACCGGTTCGCCCGCGATGGGATTTACGGCAAGTACGTCTGCCAACAAAGCTTGTGTGGGTTCCCTTTTTCATAGGCGATGACGAACATGCCGACATCGAGGAACATGACCTCGCCGGCCTCTTCGGATCGAAGCCCGGCTTTGCCGGGAGCCAGGCGGCTTGTTCCACACCTTCCGTGTCCGGCGCGACGTACCCGATAGCGCAGAGAGCCGCTGGCGATCGAACGACGTTATCCGGGAAGAGGGGTCGGGGGTGGCCCGATGAAAAACTCAGAAGCGATTCCTTCCGGATTTCATTGCGCCGCGGAGTGGTCTGCACGAACTGCCTGACTGTCGGCATCGAAGGGTTCGGAGCCACGGAAGTGGCGCCACTCCAGTAGCCTGGGGCGGAAGCCCCAGGTTAGGTAACGGAAGAATCATGTTCGGAGCCCCGGGAGGGGCGCCACTCCGGATACTCACGCTCCCAATCGCAACATCATTCAATAAGGAGAGACTTCCTACGGACCTATAAACCCTCGCCGGGCGCATTCCAGAGAGATTTTCATCAGCCCAGGGATGGGCTGAAGCAATGGCAGGCTTCGCATCAGTAGAATCCACTCGCCCAACGACGCGATTCTCGCCCTAAGTAAGACTGCTGGCGTTTTCTATTCCCGGAATCTTGATCTGGCTTGGGCTGGGCTATCTGGGCGGTCGGATGGCGGCCCGCAAGGGTTACGCGCCGCACTACGGCTACCTCTCCGCTCTCATTTTCGGACCGTTGTCGTTAATCGTCGTCGCCCTGGTGCCGCAAACGGAGGAAGGCCGCTTCCAGACCGAACTCGACGCCGAGCTCGATGCGGAGGCCGACTACTACGATCGGAAGCAATCCTGTCCGAACTGTCGCCGCGAAGTTTCCCTCGCGACGCGAGTTTGTCCCGCCTGCGAACATCACTTCGCTCCGCCGCAGGGCAACGCAGGCCGCCGAGCGAGCAACTGAGGCCGCGGAGCAGAAATACAGCGAGCCCTGAAAGTAAGACCAACCGCCGCCGTCGAGCGATTAGCGAGGGGCGAGGCCAAGGGCGGTAGTCTCGCCAACGGCGTGGGGGGTCTTCGAATGACTCGGCCCCGGTAGGGCGCGAACTATCCGACAACATTGCGCGTGGTCCGGCAACGCTGAAAGCGTTGGGCTCCCAAAGCCTGGGGTTGCTCGTACTCGAGCTACCCCGGGTGGCGTCAAACAAAAAACCTTTTTGGCTCCTCTCCCCGGCGCGAGCCGCTGGCGATCGAAGGACCATTATCCGGGGAGAGGTTGGGTGAGGGGCCGCGCCAGAATGCGGTTGGCAGCACCAACACAAGCCGGCCGACGTATTACGTTCCATTCCTGCACGCGATTTCCGGCGGCCCGCAAAGGGTCGTCGCAAATCAATTCTCCGAGAACCTTTCCTCCTCAATTATCGGTTTCAACCTTTTCCGGCTCCCCATCTGCCCGCCCGCAAACGGAGGAAGGCCGCTTCCAGGCCGAACTCGACGCCGAGATCTAGCGCAGGCTGGGACAATCGCACGCGCCGCGTGCGTAACCGCCGGCGGGCGAAGCCCGACATGCCTTCATCCGGCACGCTGAAGGCGTACAGCCAGATAGCCTAGGGTTGGGCCGTACTCGCTCCTACCCTAGGAACCGCCCGATGACGCCTCCCTTACGCCAACGGCGTTACGGCGATCCCCATTTCAGCTTCGGATCGGCTAAAATTCGGCGATGAGCGATCCGACCATCCCTGTATTCGCCAACCTTTCTGAACCCGAGTGGGAATCGGTGAAGCAACGATTCCCGATCGTCACGGTCGTCACAGGCCGCGTCGTGAGCACGGCACCGTTCGGCATCTTCCTGGATTTCGGCGCAGGGGTGCTCGGAATCATCGAAATTGTGACTTTGAGGTTATCACCGGACGCCAGATCGCTGCCACCTGACCGCCATACATGGCCCAAACAAGGCGAACTTGCGTCCGGTCGCGTGATCGGCTTTCGGGAGCACAACCGGCAAGTTGGCCTGGAATGGCTGCTGGCAAACTGAGAATGAACCTTCAATCTCGCGAGCCTGCTCATTTCCTCGGACTTTCCTAAGTAGAATTCGGTCGGAAGTCCGCGGCGAGATTCGCGGAGGAGGGCAAGCGACTTGAAGGTCGAGCCGCACCGCTAGCCGGTCGCTCACGGAGAAAGACAAATGCACATGGGTTACTCCGGTCGCCTGCGAGAACTCGGCTGCGCGCCTTTTAGGAATCGAACCGAGCGTGACGTCGGCGCCATCGAAGCAGCCATCGGTGTGGCACTTCCACCCGCCTATCGTACGTTTCTGGCGGAGTGCGGCGGTTGGTGCGGCGACATCCGCTGTCCATCCGAGCAGCCGACGCCGTTCGGGAATCACACCATTGCCGGTTTTCATGATGCGACGGCGGTCCACGACCTCTTGGACTCGATGATCACTCCCAGAAACATGGTCACCATCGCGTCCGGCCACTTCGGGGCTTGTACCTGCATCTCGATTGCGGGAATCGACCGTGGCTCCGTTTACGCCCTCGATTCGGAGTTTCGCGTCTTCTGGAGCGAGGAAGAGTTTCATCAACGCTTCAATGCAATGGCGGATTGCGTTCGCGAGTACCTCGACCTGCGACGCCTGGATCAATTGCCCGAGAAACCCGCCGGCTACGAAAGCACGTACTTCTTGGCGTCCGACTTCGACGAGTTCCTCAAGCGCTGTCACCGTTGCGGCTAGGGCAAGTGCGACCTCGCGACGGTCACGTCGAACGCGTGCCGCCAACGCGGTCGGCATCGCGCCTCCGGAAGCCCCCGACGCGGGGCGCCAGGGTGTAGCCCGGAGTCGCAATGCGAGAGCTACCCGTCCAAAGCCCCCGCAGGCGGGCGACACTCCGGCTTTCCGATCGAACCACGGTTCGGGCAAAGAGCCGAATACTCGTAGGTAGCGACGGCAGTCTTCGCATCAGTAGAATCAGCCCGATCGACCGCGCGATTCTCGCCCCGAGAAATCGATGCTGGCGTTTTCCATTCCCGGAATCTTGATCTGGCTTGGGCTGGGCTATCTGGGCGGTCGGATGGCGGCCCGCAAAGGTTACGCGCCGCACTACGGCTACCTCTCCGCTCTCATTTTCGGACCGTTGTCGTTGATCGTCGTCGCCCTGGTGCCGCAAACGGAGGAAGGCCGCTTCCAGGCCAAACTCGAGGCCGAAATCGATGCGGAGGCCGACTACTACGATCGGAAGCAATCCTGTCCGAACTGTCGCCGCGAAGTTTCCGCCGACGCGAGTTTGTCCCGCCTGCGAACATCACTTCGCTCGGCCACGCGGGAGCGACCGAAGCCGCTGAGCGATTAGCTCGGAGAAACGCAACTCATTTTCACATTCGCAACTAAGAGTTGAGGTCGCGACCCGATGAAACTACGGGAATGCGAAGGAAGGGTGTCGAGGAGGTCTACTGCCCTGCGCTCGGTCAACGGATGTAGTCCGACATTTGCATCGTCACTGATAGGGGTGTATCGTGCTTCGGGTTTCACCTTAGGCAGGGCTCAAGGCATCGGCGATGACTTGGTATTGTCGCAACGGCTACGAACGTGACGGCGTCGACATTTGCCACGAACATGGTCGACGACCGCTAGCCGGTTCCGGACGGCCGATCATCCGGACGGTCGGCACGGAGAAAGAAGCCGATGTTAGGGGCTTGGCTTTCATCTCCGTCGAGAAGGGGCGAGGCGGTGGCAGCTAAATCTCGAAAGAAGCCCGAGTCGGTCCCGCCATCAGCCGCGGATTTGATCGAATCACTTCGGGATTTTGGCTACACGCTCTCGACGGCACTTGCCGACCTGATCGATAACAGTTTGGCTGCACTGGCTTCGAAGATTGAAATTGTCGTCGATCCCTCGTTTCCATCACCTCATATTGCGGTGCTGGATGATGGTCTTGGCATGGACGAAGAACGGCTAGTTGAAGCGATGCGCATGGCCACGATCGGCCCACTGGCGGCGCGGAATACCGGCGACCTCGGCCGCTTTGGACTCGGTATGAAGACGGCTTCCCTCTCGCAGGGGCGATGCTTTACGGTCATTACCAAGAGACGCGGAAAGGCCGAGCCTTCGATCCGTCGCTGGGATTTGGAACACGTTCGGACAGTAAACGATTGGGAGCTTCTCGCTGAACCGACGCCGACCGCCGAACAATACCTCGAAAGGATTCACGGCAGTAAGCACGGAACGGCCATCATAGTAGAGCAGCTCGACCGGGTCACCTTCGTAAACCTTCCCGAGACGATGAAAGCCACTGCACTTGCATCCGTGCTTGATGATGTGCGACGTCATCTGGGAATGGTTTTCCATCGGTTTATCGCCGAGGATGGCCTCATTGTCCGTCTCGGCGAAACGGCGATTCACGGCTGGGATCCATACGTCACTGAGTTGTCAACTCGCCTGCCAACAGAGCAACTACGGCTCCACAGTTTAAAGGGAAACATTGAAATAACTCCGTTCGTGCTGCCACACCACAGTCGGTTAACAGATGAAGAGCACGAGCGCGCCGCGGGGCCGTACGGATGGAACGCTCATCAGGGTTTCTATATCTATCGCTGCAAGCGTCTCATTGTTCCCGGGACTTGGCTCAATCTAAAACTCAAGAAAGAAGAACACCTAAAGCTCGCTCGCATTCGCGTTGATCTGCCGAACACAATGGATGCAGAGTGGCAGTTGAATGTGATGAAATCCCACGTCGCAGCTCCGTCCGCGCTGCGCGACGACTTCCGCCGAATTGCAGCTGACGTAAGGCGACAGGCGTCCGATGTGTACAGGGTCCGGGGTGAACGTCAGGCCCCGACGCAGAACAAACCCGAACGATTCGTGTGGTGCCGACAATCGACACGAACAGGTGTCCGCTACAAAGTCGATCGCACTCATCCGGTGCTGAAGTCACTACTTCATGCGGGTTGCGACCACGATCGCTTGTTGAGCGAGGTTGTGACGCTAATCGAGAGCACGCTACCCATTGCGTCCATGCTGCAGGAACATCCGAAAGCTATCGATGGCTCGGTGCCGAACGAGCCGCCGCTTGATATCGAGGTGTTAGTCGATGTGTTGTTACACACCGAGCAACACTTCATTCGCACCGGAATGAGGCCCGAGGAGGCTCGAAAGCTCGTGCTATCAAGTGAGCCGTTTGTTCGATTCAAGAGCGAGATTCTCGATCGGGTAAGATCACGGACCAACGACAGCTAACACCTTGGTGAATCATGACTGGTGACTCCGCTGCGATCAGTTTTGGCTTCAAACCGGAGCACGTAGTCGATATCTTCCTTCGGGGTGCGCTGACCACTTCCACGCCCACCGTGGACGAAGTGCATCGGCAGGTCGAAGCAATACTTCTGGGACCTTTTGAGTCGCTTCGTCCGCATATCGGACAGATCGTGAGCGAGATTCTTCGTCGCATCGACGTCAAGATCGGCGCCGCCGAGATTCTTGACTATTCGGTCGATCACGAACCGTGGCTGGAGGACATCGATCGCTCCCAGTGGCGGCTATCGCCTCGTCTCCAGGGCTACTTACGAGATCATGACCGGTTACCGGTTTCGGTTCTTGGTGAGCTGGAACGCTCAACCGATCAGGCGCTAATGCGGCTTGAATCGCCGAATCGCCCTGGAAAGTGGGATCGTCGCGGCTTGGTCGTAGGTCATGTCCAATCGGGTAAAACCACCCACTATACCACGCTCGCCGCTAAGGCGATCGATTCCGGGTATCGGATCGTGATCATTCTTGCGGGGATCCACAATAACTTACGAAGCCAGACCCATGAGCGGATCGACAAATACCTGCTTGGGCGCGACAGTTGCGCCTTACAGCCCGCGGGCGGTCATTCGCCAATTACCGGCGTCGGCCAATATGCGCGACAGCAGGGAATGGAAGACGTCGCATTCTCGATGCTTACATGCACCACAGCCGCCGAAAATGGGGATTTCAAGGACCTGATGGCGCGGCAAGTTTGGTTCCAAGTAAACGAAGGTGCGCGCTTGGTCATGGTAGTGAAGAAGAACGCCTCAATTCTTCGAAAGCTTCGGGACTGGCTTCGAGTCCTCCTGACTGAACAAAGCGCTTCGGGCGATCGCCGTCCGATCCGCCATCCGACATTGTTCATTGATGACGAAGCGGATCAGGCTTCAATCAACACCAAAGATGCGGACGAGGATCCGTCCGTCATCAACGGCCTCATTCGTGAACTCCTCACGTCATTCGAGCGCGTCGGCTTGGTTGGCTACACCGCGACACCCTTTGCTAATATTTTCATCGATCCTTCGGAAACCTCGGCCGCTTCAAGATTCGGACCGGACCTCTTTCCACGTTCCTTCATCATTAGTTTGAAACCGCCGAGTGACTACATCGGTCCGGACGTAGTCTTTGGTCATCCCGGCGATGAGTCTGCTGGAATCCTGCCGCGGGAACGACTCCCGATGTACAAGGAGGTCGACGACGAAATGCAGTGGGTTCCGATTCCGCATAAGAAGGACCATGTGCCTGGGCCCCTTCCGGACACGGTGCACGAGGCGATTAGGCACTTCGTCCTTGTTTGCGCGACGAGGGCGTACCGTGGAGACGGTAACGCGCACAATTCGATGCTCGTGCATGCCACCCGCTTTGTTAAGGTTCAGAGTCGTATCGTGGAACAGATCCAACAAGAGGTCGCCACAATCCAGACGCTGCTTTCCTTCGGCGCCCCGGCGACCGTGCGGGCGTACCACGACGCGCTTCAAGAGATTTGGAACAAAGAGATTGCCGGCAAACATGCGGCATTTAAAAGGCGGCTTGGTGAAAGTTGTTTCCCGCTTCCATCGTGGAATGATATCTGGAGTGAGGTTCCAAGAGCCGCCGGCAAGATCAAGGTCATGGAGATTAACGGAACGTCCGACGATGCGCTGACTTATGCCCGTGCTCCGGAAGGTCTGTCCGTTATCGCCGTCGGGGGCGACAGACTCAGTCGCGGACTCACGCTGGAGGGACTGTCGGTCAGTTATTTTTTGCGCACGTCGATTATGTTCGATACGCTCATGCAGATGGGCCGGTGGTTTGGCTATCGCCCTCGCTACGCCGATCTTTGTCGCGTATATACGACCAACGACCTGTACGGAGCCTTTCGCGAGATTGCCCTTGCGGTCGAAGACCTTCGCGCCGACCTCGATCGGATGGCCCGCGCCAATCGGACACCGGAAGAATTCGGGATGCGTGTCCGAACCCCATCGGACGGCCTGCTCATCACTGCGGCCAACAAAATTCGCCGAGGCGAGCCGGTTCAGGTCCGTTTTGCAGAAGAGCTGGTGCAGGCGCTTCAAATGCCCGGCGCGGGCGCTGCCGCGCAAGCAAATCGTGACGCGCTCTCCGGCCTCATAGGGCGTCTGCCGTCGCCGCGACGCAGTATCAGGGAAAAGAAGTCGCCCTACTTTCTTTGGGACGAAGTTCCCGCGGCTCATGTGCTCGAGTTCCTTACAAGCTACGATGCGTATCGGACGCATAGTTTTCTCAACCACTGTGAGCAGCTTCGCACATATATCAAGGACCGAGTTGCCAACGGTGAATTGACGAAGTGGACCGTATGCCTCGTTTCGCAAAAGCCAACCGCCGACGTGCCAGTCGTCCGCTTCGCAGGATTTGACTTGCCCCTCATCAATCGCGCGTACGATACAGATCGAGTATTGCCGCCCGGTCATGTCGACTTCAGAGCCGTTTCCGGCCGCGAGGAGGAACTGGCCGACCTTGACCCGGATCAGTTCAAGCAGGCACTGGAATCGACGCATGCGGACGATCGTAAAGAAGAGAAAAAGCTCAGCTCAATTCCTGCTCGCGAGCACGCCCGCGCCGTCCGACCCGCCGAACGCGGACTTCTGCTCCTCTACCCGATTGTTCCCCTTTCACAGCCGATGGAAGAATTCGTCGTTTCCGCGGCGATTAGTTTTCCGAAATCGAAGAAGGTCGAGTCTCTCTCCTACACCGTCAACGACATCTGGCGTGCCGAGTACGGGTTCATTGGGGACTGGGATGAATCTCTCTAACCTTCCGGAACTATGGGCGTTGCTTCGCACTTCCGCTCCGGCGGAGATAGCCGGTGACTTTCGCATGCGATTGTGTCATGAGGGCCAGGGCCTCCGGGTCTTTGCCGCGGTGACTGATGCCGCGCGAACCGCCTCGATTGTCGTGGAGATCCCCGAGCAATTGACGCCACGTCGTCTGACCATGGTCTCCGGCCGACGGCTATCCGTGATCGCCGGCGGAGTCGCCGGACTGCCTGCGGGACGAGTCGCCATCGTCTTACGTCTCCGGGATGCGGAATTTGAGGACTTGTTTGCCCAACTAGGGACGGACTTGCTCGCGGGGATTCAGCGATCAACGTCGGCAGGCGCCGCCGTGCAGAGCATCACGCGCCTCATTGAACGATGGCGACGGTTTCTGGACCAACGCCACTCAATGCTCGCGGCGGAAGAAGTGCGCGGGCTAATCGGAGAACTGTGTGTGCTTGATCGATCGGTTGATCGCCTTGGACCTGCGGCCGCGTTAGCGGCCTGGAAATCGCCGCAAGGTTCCATTCGCGACTTCGAATTCACCGATCGGACGATCGAGGTTAAGACCATTCTTGCTGCAGTGGGTGGCTCTGTGCGGATCAATGAGCCAATGCAGCTTCAGCCGGAACCCAGTGTTCCGCTCTTCCTCGTGTGCCAGGAGCTTGGCAGATCAGACACCCCGCAAAGCGCCCTTCCCGGGCATATCGCACGCGTAGCCAGTAGGTTCGCTCACGAAATGAAGCTCGCGGAAGATTTTGAGGATGCTCTTGCCGCGTCCGGCTACCTACCAGCGCACGCTGAGACCTACACTGACGGATTCACGCTCGGACCGCTTCATGCATTTCTCGTCGGACCTGGTTTTCCTCGTATTCACCCCGACGCCGTGCCGCCCGGAGTGCTGCGAGTTCAGTTCTCGCTGGAGGTCTTGCAACTCTCCCGATTCGGGACGGATCCGGATCTCGCTGTTGGCCCCGTTCCGTCCCCATCGACCCAACTGCCATGAACCAGAAGTTCCTAGACTGGATTCTTCAAGAAGTGTTTGACCGGGCGCATCACCCCGAGATTGGGAGCATTCGGCTTCCGGCGCTTACCGGCGTGCTGCTCGATAGCCTTGAGGAAGCCGGGATCCTCGCCGGGCCGCAGCCGTCATACTTCCGGTTCGAACGCGGAAACGTTGCGGCGGAAGTGCATGCGTACGCCTGCGATACCGAAGACGACGTGATTTCGCTTTTCTTCTGTGTCGATGCCACTGCCGATATCCCACTCGGCCAACCGGCCGAACCGTGCAATACCGGGAAGGATGTGCTCGACCGGGCATTTCGGCGAATGGAGGCGTTTATCAAGCTTGCGCAGTCGGAGCGAACTGCCGAAATCGAGGAGTCGCAGCCCGCGCGCGAACTGGTCGATCTAATCAAGGACGCCCCGCGACAAAAGGCGACCATCGAACTCAATGTCGTCACGACGGGGCTTGTATCCGATCGCGCTTCCGGATCGCGGGAAGCCGGGTCATACCGTCGAGAGATTTGGGATCTGCTGCGGCTTGAACGAGTTTGCGGCGGGAACCGCGACGGATCGATCACGATCGACTTTACTCAAGACTTTGGAACGACACTGCCCTGTCTCGTGACGCCCAAATCGTCAGACGGCCTTCAGGTGCTGCTCACCTGCATTCCCGGGCAGCTGCTGGCCGACATTTACAACACCCATCGCGCGGGGCTTCTGGAGCGGAACGTCCGCTCATTTCTTCAATTCACAGGAAAGGTGAACAAGGGCATTCGCGACACAGTGCTGAACGAGCCGCACCGTTTCCTGCCCTACAACAACGGTCTTTCCGCTACGGCCGGCGAAGTGGAATTCCAGGTGCTATCCGGGAGCCTCGCTCAGATTCGCATTGTCAAGGACTTTCAGATCGTGAATGGGGGACAGACGACGGCATCAATCGCAAGCTGCGCACGACGGGACGACGCCGATTTGCAAAACGTGTCCGTACCCATGAAGCTCACTGTCGTTCCCCGCTCGATGCTCGACGGTCTCGTGCCGAAGATTTCCCGATACGCCAACACACAAAACCGGATTCAGGACTCGGACTTCAGCGCCAATGATCCGTGGCATATCGGACTTGAACGCCTTTCGCGCAATACATGGACTCGAGCGACGCCGGAAAATCCGCGCGGCACTCGGTGGTTTTTCGAGCGATCGAGGGGGCAATACGCCGATGGACTCGCGGCGAACGCGACACCGGCCGGCAAACGCCAGTATCGAAGTGAGAATCCGCCAGGGCAGAGGTTTACGAAGACTGATTTGGCGAAATTCGTTTTGAGCTGGGACCAGTATCCCACCGTCGTAAGTCGCGGAGCGCAGAAGTGCTTTATGACCTTCATGCAGCATCTCTCAAGCTCGCAGCGGAAAACACCGGAGGAAGTAGATTTTAAGCGGATCGTGGCGCTGGGCATTCTGTTTCGTTTCGCGGAACGACTCTACGGGGAGATGGACTATCAGGGTTATCGCGCACAAGTCGTTACGTACTCCATAGCGAGGCTGTCGCACGAGTGCCAACGTCAATTGGACGTCGAAGCAATCTGGAAGGAACAGCAGATACCCGCCGACATTCAAGGGGCGCTGAAGTACATTGTCACCGGGGTACGAGAGATGATTACGGAGCCGCCGAAAACGCAGAAAAACGTCGGGGAATGGTGCAAACGCGATGAATGCTGGACTGCGGTTCTTGCGCGGTCAATCAAGGTGACGCTGAAAACCGTTCCGACGGGAAAGCGAGACGAGAAGTACGGGAGCAAAGTGGATATAGCCCCTGCTCTGCATCCGGATCAGCAGGAGTTCCTAGATGTAATCCGTACCGTTCCTGCCGTGGTTTGGTTTTCCGTTTCCTCGTGGGCGAAGGAAACGTCGACGCTGCAGCCCTGGCAGAGAGGGCTTGCCTATTCGCTTGGAGACCTTACCGAGCGCTCGAAAGTGCCGTCGATGAAGCAGGCCGTTCATGGACGGAAAATCGTGCTTGAAGCATTGCGCCTCGGATTCACGCACGACGCGATCGATCAACGGCTCGCGGCATCGATAGCCGATCTCTCAGATAGCGTCACGCCGTAACTTGCCAGCTACCGGGGAGACGAATGGCAACAAGCGGGCCAGGCAGCTTATCGCCACCTGGGAACCATCCCGCAAGAAAGCCATAACATGGCGTTCAAGTTCTGGATTAAGCAAAGGGCTCGGAATTCAGCGTTCAGCAAGCGACTGAAATTGGCCGATCAGTGTTCGCCATTGAGACCGACGAATGGTAATGAACGGAATGAAAAGAGCCGGTCACCGCTCCTGGGCCGCGCGCGGTGCCCCTGTCGCCGGTACTCACCGTGGCGACATCATGTCCGCAGACAAGCGCAGCGCGCTAATGTCGCGGATTAAAGGATCCGACACGAAGCCCGAACTGGCACTAGCCGCGTGCCTGATCGAGAAGGGCCTGAAGTACGAGCGACATTCTAAGGACTTACCAGGCAAACCCGACTTCGTCTTTCGTGCAGTGCAACTCGCCGTCTTTGTCGACGGTGATTACTGGCACGGCTTTCGATTCCCGCTTTGGCGACACAAACTATCGCCATTCTGGCAGGAGAAAATCGGCAAGAACAGGCTTCGCGATCGGCGGAACTTCGCCAAACTTCGACGGCAAGGCTGGAAAGTCATCCGACTTTGGGAGCACCAAATCGAAACGAACGTCCAAGCATGCGCCGATCGTGTTCAATCGATGGTCGCGCAGCTAAGCAAATCAGTCCGCAGCGATAAGAGACCGAACCACGGCTCTCATGAGCGGCGGGCAGACCGCGTTGCCCATCAACTTGATGCAGTCGCGCCGCGTCGCGGCATCGGGAAACTTGTAGTTCGCCGGAAAACCCATCCCGATCGCTAGCTCGGAAGGCTGAAGCATTCGCATCTCGTGCCCAACGCAGTTCTTCCGTACGAGCGCAAATCGGTCCAGCGTCGTGATCGTTCGCAGTGGTCGGTCCAGTTCCTGAAACCCGCCCGCAGCGTCCGATCCGTAGTAGACCATCAGGAACTCTCGTTCCTCGCCGACCTCAGCAATGGCTCGCTCCGCTCTTTCAATGGTCTTCAGCGCGCGACGCCCATTGTGTAGCGGAGTGAACTTGAACGACCAGTCGGCCCGTAGCGCACTTCGAAGGATCGTTTTTACTGTCGCGACCTTGCGACCACTCGGTTCTGGTGCGATCGGAGCCTGAACTCGATCAAGAAGCACAAACAGGCGACGTCGCGTTTGTGGCACCTCGAAGTCAGCGGCATTCAGCTTGACGACGAGCGAATGGTAGCCAAGGCCATGCAGTTGACTAAGCCAGTCATTAAAGGCATGCCAAGTGCTCATTTGAACCACGTTTTCGACGACGATCCAACGCGGCTCAAGCACCTTGGCAAAGCGAACCACCTCATACGCCAGTTGCTTGCTGTCTTCAGACCGCGGTTTGTTCCCTTTGGCAATGCTGTGGTGCGTGCACTCGGGCGACGCCAGCAGCAAGTCGATCGGGCCTAGCTCGTTGAGTACTTTCTTTGGCGAGACGTCGCATAGCTTTTCTGGGTACGCCTTAGCCCCTGGCACGTTCAGTTCATAGGCATCAGCGGCAAGCGACCAGCAATCGACGCCCCCTACCGGGATCGCTCCCGCCTGCCGAGCGCCGAGCGAGCTTCCGCCGCCGCCGCAGAACAAATCGAATGCTTTGATTCTGGTTTTTCGCCCGTTAGGCATCGTGCCGCCCCCGTCCTTGCAGCGTCGCGAAGTTGGAGCCCAATTCTATTCGATTTCGCGGTCGCTGCCAGGCGGACAAAATCAGCGTAAGAAATCAACACGGTTCGGCCTGGCAGTGACGATCGGAGAAGGTAAAATCGAGGCAACCCAGTGGAGCAAGCTATGCCGCTGATCGAAAACGAACTGTTCCTGCAGCATTCCTGCCAGTGGACGTCGGCGATGGGCTCTCCCGCAGAAGCCGACCCGCTCGAATCGGCCGTCGCCCGCGGCAAGCTTCAAATCCTACGCGATGTCCGCCGTGGCGACGTACCAATCACGGCTACGTCTTTCGCTCAGCTTCACGACTACGTCGATGCGAACTACTACGGCGACGGCTTCAATTGGCCGGTTCTGCCGAGCGATTTGGACGACGATGCCTATGAAGAAGCATTCACGAGCTTCTGGAACACCGTTCAGCATCGGTTAGATGCGTGGATCAGAACCGGGCAAATGCGGGCTGCGGTCGATATCAACCGCAGCGACGCCCACTGAGCATGCCCCTGCCGCGTTCGGAACTTCTCATTGGGCCCGCCAGGGACGGCCTGGCGTAAGGCGTCATAACGAACTCAGACTACCGCCCTCAGCCTCTCCCCCGCCCTCATCGCTCGGCGGCCTCAGTTGCTGGTCCGCTGCTCGGAGGCGGAGCCGGCGAAGTTTCAGCTCTATCGCGTGTTCGATTTTTCGCGCGTGCCGAAGGTTTTTGTGCTGCCGGGGTCGCTGCGGGAAAGTTGTGAGCTGGCGGCGGTGCAGTGGAGGGCCGTAGTAGACGTTAGACGTTAGAGTTAGAGTTAGAAATGCCGGAGGGAGCTCGGATTTTTTAACGCTAAGGCGCAAAGGTGCGAAGGCGCAAAGAAGACACGGAAGTTAGAAGTTGAGGGTGCCGAGTACGGAGGGCGAGGCGGATGTCGGCGGCTCAGTTGCTCGGCTTGGGGGTGCGAGATTTCCCCAGCAACTTGAGGACGAGGGGGGCGAGATAGTCGTTGGGATTGGTGGAGATAAGCGCAGTTGCTTTGTCTTGGTCAGCGCTCGTTGGCACTTTCGCGGCGCGGGCTTTGAACTCGTCGCAATACTTATCATACGTGGTGTATAGTCGGTCGCTGGTTAAGATGTCGTCCGGCTTGGCCTCGGAGACCCACGCCCAATGAAAGAGGGCCGAGTAATGATCGGGAGGCGCCGCCTTGACCGCCGCCATGGCTTGTTGCTCATGCCATGACGGATCAAGCCTCGCTTTGAACTGGCGGAACTCTTTCTCGTTGGGAGTATCCTTGAAGTGGAGGTCGACGAGCAAGACATGCCGATTGCTGCTAACCGCCAGCCATCGGCCGTCGGGAGTCTTGTTGTTCGACGAATTGAAATCAGGCCATTCCTTGGGAGGCTCAAGGCGCGTGCCTGATTCCGCATTCCAGGCGATTCGGTCGTTCGCCAAATCTTTGCTGAAGAGCCTCGCGCCGTCGGGGCTGAACGTAACTCGCAAGACCGAACTAGCATGCCCGATGAATGTGCGGAGTTCCGCGCCGGAGCGAGTGTCCCACAGTTTGATCGTTCGGTCAGCGCTTGCCGAGGCGAGCCGCGCGCCGTTGGGACTTAACGCCACGTTTGTCACCCACTCTGCGTGCCCGGTAAGCGCGCGAATTTCCGCGTCAGATTGCGCGTTCCACAGTTTGATCGTGCGATCCTTACTTGCCGAGGCGAGCCACGTGCCGTCGGGACTGAATGTCACGCTCATGACCCAATCCGCATGTCCGGTGAGCGTGCGGAGTTCCGCGCCGGTTTCTGCGTCCCACAGTTTGATCGTCCGGTCATCGCTTGCTGAGGCGAGCCGTGCGCCATCGGAGCTGAATGTCACGCTAGTGACAGTATAGAAATGCCCGGTAAGCGTGCGGAGTTCCGCGCCGGTGTGTGTGTCCCAAAGTCTGATCGAATTATCACCGCCTGCCGAAGCGAGCCGCGCTCCGTCGGGGCTGAACCTCACACTCTTCACGATAGTTCCATGCCCGGCGAGCGAACGGAGTTCTTTGCCCGAGCCCGCGTCCCACAGCTTGATCGTCTTATCCCCGCTTGCCGAGGCGAGCCGCGTGCCGTCGGGGCTGAACGTCACGTCATTAACCCAATAGGCATGTCCGGTCAGCGTGCTGAGCTCCGCGCCAGAATGTGCGTCCCAGAGTTTAATCGTCTGATCCCAACTAGCCGAGGCGAGCCGAGTGCCGTCGGGGCTGAACGATACGCTTGTTACTCCGTTTGTATGTCCGGAGAGCGTGCGCAGTTCGGCCCCGGTATGAGCGTCCCACAGCTTAATCGTCTTGTCCGAGCTTGCCGTGGCGATCCGAGAGCCATCGGGACTGAACACGACTTTCGTGACGTCTACCGAATGCCCAGTAAGTGTGCGAAGTTCCTCCCCAGAGCGGGCATCCCACAGCTTGGTCGTCTTGTCCAAACTTGCCGTTGCGATCCGAGCGCCGTCGGGGCTGTACGTCACATCACTAACCCAATGATCATGCCCGGTGAGCGTGCGGAATTCCGCACCTTTTTGGGCGTCCCACAGCTTAATCGTGTTGTCTCCGCTTGCCGACGCGAGTCGTGCACCGTCCGGGCTGAACGTCACGCTCCCTACCCAATAAGCATGTCCGGTGAAGGTGCGGAGTTCCGCACCGGTTTGAGCGTCCCAGAGCCTGATCGAGTTGTCCTTGCTTGCCGAGGCGAGCCGCGTACCGTCGGGGCTAAACGTCACGCTTGTGACCTGATCCGAATGCCCGGTGAGCATGCGGAGCTCGTGGCCAGAGCGCGCGTCCCACAGTTTGATCTTTTTATCGCCGCTTGCCGACGCGAGCCGCGCACCGTCGGGGCTAAACGTAACGCTCGTCACTATATCTCCATGCCCAGTGAGCTCGCGGAGTACGGTGCTGGTGCGTGGGTCCCACAGCTTTATCGTATTTCCGCTCGCCGAAGCGAGTCGCATACCGTCGGGGCTGAACGCCATGCTCATGACCCAATTCTTATCACTGAGCGTGCGGAGTTCCTCGCCGGTTTCTGCATCCCACAGTTTGATCGTCTTGTCGTCGCTTGCGGACGCAAGCAACCCACCGTCGGGACTGAACCTCACGACGTTGACATACTTTCCACGTCCGGTAAGCGTTTGGAGTATCAAGCCGGAGTCGGCGTCCCAAAGCTTGATCGTCTTATCCCAGCCGGCCGAGGCGAGCCGCTTGCCGTCGGGGCTGAACGTCACGCTCCTGACGACTTCGGCATGTCCGGCAAGCGTCCGGAGTTCGGCACCGGTGTGTGCATCCCAGAGTTTGATCGTATTGTCACCGCTCGCCGAGGCGAGCTGCGCACCGTCGGGGCTAAACTCAACGCTCGTGATCTCGTTCGTATGCCCGTAAAGGGTTACGTCGCTTCCCTCGCATTCCCGGCGGGCCAAATGCCACTCGAACCGGCGATGTTCGGGTGGCACCGATTCCAACAATTCGCGCGCTTCTGCGACTCGCCCAGCTTTCCAACGCGCATCGGCCAGGAAATAGTTGGAACGGGCCAGGCGCGCGATCGATTTCTTTTCGCTTGCCTGGGCGGTTTCCTTATGCGTCTCCGCCTCCTTTTCCTTGGCCTCCGCTCGAGAAGCTTGTTCTTCGGCGGTGTTTTTTTGCCGTCTCGCTTCGTGTTCGCCTGCGGCTGCGCGGGCCGCTTGATGACGGGCGGCGCGTTGTTGGGAGAGGGCGACGAGGCCGCCGACGACTGCCGCGGTCGTGAGCAGACCCATCGCCGCCATCACCCTTTGGCGGCGGCGGCGAGTGCGGGTTTTTTGGAACTGGTCGTAAGTGATTGAGGTGCGGATGTAGGCTACGGTTGCCGAGTGCAGGAGGTTCTCGCCGGTTGCGAGCAACTGCCGAGCTTCTTCCAGCGGGAGGCCTGGAGGGAGCAGCAAGCTCGCGTTGCGGTCCTC
>Ga0163153_10004234_pt1 | contig 18243 bp, 14 predicted proteins | sample OliLakLV19MP6IB1_FD_148629 | JGI IMG/M metagenome (GOLD analysis project Ga0163153, IMG submission 148629) | Freshwater microbial mat bacterial communities from Lake Vanda, McMurdo Dry Valleys, Antarctica - Oligotrophic Lake LV.19.MP6.IB-1 | ecosystem: Environmental > Aquatic > Freshwater >... | reverse complement strand
CTAGTGGGAGGTTATCTAGGTCAAGTCTTTTTCGGGACTAGCGCGGGAGCTTCATTCGGAGCATTGACTCTACCCAGCATAGCTTTTGCAGTCATCGGTGCGATCGTGGTACTTTTCATCTGGGGATTGTTGACTCAGCGTGCAGCATAATAAATATTGCCAATTCCCAGTCGATCGACTTTTAGGGTATTCATAAACCCGGTTTCTTGAAGAAACCGGGTTTTTCAGATCGGACTCGGTTGAAACTCGGCGGTTGAAACCGCTACTACACAAACAAAACCCGCCTCCGCGGGTTGAAGATTAGACTCGGCGGTTGAAACCGCTGCTATACAAACGAAGTCCCTCTCTAAGAGACTGAATAATAAACTTAATCAATCCGCAAATTGAAAGGCAAGCGAACGTAAATCCCCTGCGGGTCGTTCATCGACTTGATCACAGCCAATTCATCTTGCATTTTCTTAAATTCGGCCGTTAGCGGGTCGAGTTTGGCGGCTGGTTTCAAAACGTGAACGCCGGAAATTTTTTCCAAAATTCGCTCCTCCAAACTGCGGCGTTTTGGATATTCTTCTAACTTCCAATCGTCGCCGAGTTTAGCTTGCTTAGCAGCCTCTCTGACAGCATCTTCAAGCCCGCCAATTTCATCGACTAAACCCAACTGTTTCGCAGCCGTACCAGACCACACTCTGCCTTGAGCAATTTCTTGTACCTTGTTTTTCGGCAGTTTGCGGGAGTTGGCGACTTTAGTAATAAATCGATCGTAAATGCGATCGACTATCCTCTGAATATTCGCCAATTCTTGAGGATTTTTCGGGCGGGAAACCGTGTTAGTATCCGCAAAGCGGCCGGTTTTCACCACGTCCCAAGTTAGGCCGTTGTTAGCAGCCAACTTTTCGGCATTAAACAGCATTCCAAAAACGCCGATCGAACCGGTAATCGTATTGGGTTCGGCAAAAATGCGGTTGGAACCCATCGAAATCCAATAGCCGCCGGATGCTGCTAAATTGCCCATCGAAACGATAACTGGTTTCTTTTTGCCCGTCAGCATAACTTCCCGCCCAATGACTTCGGCCGCCGTCGCACTGCCTCCGGGACTGTTGACGCGCAAAACTACTGCTTTTACGTCGTTATCTTCTCGGATTTTTCGCATTTCTTGAGCGATGCGATCGCCTCCTACTTGAGTCGGGCTCCCTTCCCCGTCTACAATCTCTCCTTCAGCGTAAAGTATAGCAATTTGGTTTTTCTTGTTAGCGTGAGTTGAGTTTTTATTCTCAGCAATTCTCGCATAGTTTTTCAAACTAATTTGCTTGAAAGATTTGTTTTCGCGATCGGTTCCTGTGAGTTTTTTGAGTTCGGTCGATATTTCGTCAAAGTATACAACTTTATCAACTAACTTGCTTTTGAGAGCTTCGTCAGCCATCAAAATTCCGCCATTATCTGCAAGCGCTTGCAGTTGCGGAACAGTCACTTTGCGACTCGGGGCGACAGTTTTCAGGTATTCTCCCCACATATCTCCGAGCAACTTTTGAGTTTGCTGGCGATTTTCGGGACTCATTTTTGTGAGCAAAAACGGCTCAACGGCTGACTTGTATTTGCCGACGCGAGTCACTTGCACTCCGACGCCGTATTTCTCCAAAGCACCAGTGAAAAACATTGCCTGACTGCTAAAACCGTTGATTTCCAAAGCGCCGTAAGGATTGACGGCAATTGTATTAGCAACGGAACCGAGGTAATAATCTCGCTCATTCCAGTCCATCTGGTAAGCCAAAATGGGTTTTTTGGCATCTCGGAAACGCTGCAAGGCTCCTCGAACTTCTTTGAGATTGGCAAACCCGCTGCTGCTCGAATCCGAGCTACCTTTGAGATAAATGCCAACGATTTTCGGGTCTTTTTTTGCATATTCGATCGTGTCTAATACAGTCCGCAGCGTCACTGTATCGCCGGAATCTTCCGAAAGCACTTCTTCAATCGCCGCGCTAGTGCTACGGCTCGGTTTGCTGTCGGTGATATTTAAAGAAAGGTCTAATACCAATACCGACTTATCTTTAACTTGCGGGCCTGAATCTTTAGACGACGATGCGGCCAGAGCAATTAGCAGTACCAGCCCTCCCAATCCAATGCTGCCCAGCAGCAACAGTCCTAGGAAGGTTCCCAGTAAACTTGCACAGGTATATTTTAGGAAATCTTTCATTTAGATAATTAGTTGAGTTGACAGTTGACAGTTGACAGTTGACAGTTGACAGTTGACAGTTGACAGTTGACAGTTGATAGTTGATAGTTGACAGTTGACAGTTGACAGTTGACAGTTATCAGTTATCAGTTGTAATTGGTAATTGGTAATTGGTAATTGGTAATTGGTAATTGGTAATTAGTCATATCAAATCCGGTTAGAACAGAATGATACGGAGTGTGCGAGCGTCCCCGCACGCGAGCGGGACGCTCGCACTGCACTCGGAAAAATATTATTCCGATGCCAGCGCCAGCGGAAACGATATTACTGGTCATTGCTGCAATTAGGATTTAGCAATTATCCGCAGTCGTTAGTTATTAGCTAATGACAACTGACAACCAACAACTGACAACCAACAACTGACAACCAACAACTGCCAACTGCCAACTGTCAACTGCCAACTGTCAACTGACAACCAACAACTGTCAACTGACATACTTTTATCTTAACCTTTCCAAAACCCCAGAATGTTTTAACTCATCCAAGTTAGCGCAGCCCGTACAGAACATCACGGTAGCGATTTCTGCAATTAAAGCCTCAGCTAGGAGGGCTGCGGCTGATTCCGATTCCGCTGCGGCTTGTAGAAACGGCCGCGCCAGTCCCGCAATATCCGCGCCAAGGGCGATAGCCTTCGCTGCATCCAATCCATTCTGCAATCCTCCAGAGGCAATCAGGGGAACATCCGGCGCTACGGCGCGGGTGCTGACAATGCACTCGGCTGTTGGTATTCCCCAGTCGGCAAAGGTTGCGCCCAATCTGCGCTGCTTGCCGTCTTTGGCTCGCTCTCCTTCTATTTTCGCCCAAGAAGTGCCTCCGGCTCCGGCAATGTCGATCGCACTTACTCCAGCCGCGAGCAATTTCTGTGCCATTTTTCCAGAAATACCGTTGCCGACTTCTTTAGCAATAACTGGTACTGGTAATTTAGCGCACAATTTGGCAATTTTATCTAGCAGTCCTTTAAAGTTAGTATCGCCTTCGGTTTGAACGCACTCTTGCAGCGGATTGAGGTGCAAAATTAGTGCGTCTGCTTCTAAAATATCAACAATTTTTTGGCACTCTTCCAAACCGTAATTGTAATTTAATTGAACGGCTCCGATATTGGCAAACAGGAGAATATCGGGAGCGCGGCGACGGACGGCAAATGTAGGAGCTAGTTGAGGATTTTCTACAACAATTCGCTGGGAACCGACTCCCATTGCTAGTTTGTATTCTTGAGCGACATCGGCGAGGCGATAATTGATTTTCTGGGCTAATTCTGTGCCACCAGTCATCGAGGAAATTAGCAGGGGAACGGCTAGTTTTTTGCCGAGAAATGTGGAGGTTAAATCAATTTCAGTGCGATCGAGTTCTGGCAAACAGCAGTGCTCAAAACGGTAGCGTTCTAGGCCGCTGGTAGTTTCGCGAAATTGTACGTCTTCTTCGAGGCAAATCCGCAGGTGGTCTGCTTTGCGAGTTTCGGTTTGCGAGGGGGAGGTTAGCGGCAAGTTCACAGTGGCTATTTGGGGAAAGAGTTGTGATTTGGGAATATAGCAATTTTATTTCATTTTTGAATTTTTTAATGAACCGCAGAGAGCGCAGAGGGCGCAGAGGAGAAGAAAATAGAGATGTGCGTAAATCCTGCCAGGGTTGCTGTATTATCCAGGAACAGTCAGCGGCATTCCGTTATCGGAAGGTTTTAACTTGAGTAAAAAAGGAACTGCTTTTTGCACCCAGGCTTTGGCTGATGTGTAACTTGCTGCATCTTCGCCGAAACAAATGTCCAGCATATCCGTGTGAATTATCCCCGGATTCAAAGGAACTGCTGCCATACCTGCGGGCAATTCTTGAGCGAGCGATCGCGTAAGTCCTTCTATCGCCCACTTGGAAGCGCAATAGGGCGCGACTTCCGGCGAAGTTGACCTTCCCCAACCAGAACTAAAGTTGACAATTATGCCGCTTTTTCGAGCAATCATTGCCGGGACAAAGTGGCGAATTACATTAGCCGTACCTTTAATATTAACATCAATTACCTGGGAAAATTCTTCGTTGCTGACATTCCAAAGCGGCGCGAGATGATTAGCTACACCTGCATTATTAATTAGCAAATCTGGCGGCTCTTTTTTTGCTAGTATTTCTGTTGCCCAAGCTTTTACTAGAGCGTCGTTGGTGACATCCAAACAAGTAAAATGGTGGGGCGCACTATATTTTTGGTTGAGTTTTTCCACCGCTTCTGAAGAACGGGCGCATCCCACAACTGTATGTCCCAATGCAATAAACTTTTCGGTCATGGCAAGACCTAGACCGCGACTGACTCCGGTAATTACAATTAATTTGGTCATAGATTTGCTGAATTTTGACATTAAGTAATACAATACATATTGACTGGTGAATTGACAAATCGATCGCAGGAGAAAGCATGAAAGTAAAAGCAGCAGTTGCTCGCAGTGCCGGCCAACCTTTGACTATTGAGATGGTTGATCTGGATGGGCCGCGGGCTGGAGAGGTGCTGGTGGAAATTAAAGCGACGGGTGTTTGTCACACTGATGCTTACACTCTTTCCGGTGCCGATCCTGAAGGCTTGTTTCCTGCTATCTTAGGCCACGAGGGAGCCGGGATTGTCGCAGAAGTTGGGCCGGGAGTCACGAGTGTCAAAGTTGGCGATCGGGTAATTCCACTTTATACTCCCGAATGTCGCAACTGCGAATATTGTTTGAGCCGCAAAACAAATCTCTGTCAAGCAATTCGCGTGACTCAAGGACAAGGCGTGATGCCCGACGGCACTAGCAGGTTTTCAATTAATGGCGAGAAAATTTTCCATTACATGGGAACTTCTACCTTTGCTAATTATACAGTATTGCCAGAAATTGCGGTAGCAAAAATTCGCGAAGATGCTCCTTTTGATAAAGTTTGTTTAATCGGATGCGGTGTAACAACTGGCATCGGCGCTGTCATTAATACTGCGAAAGTAGAGCCTGGTTCTAATGTGGTAGTTTTCGGTTTGGGCGGCGTGGGTTTGAATGTAATTCAAGCGGCTCGCATGGTGGGAGCTAACATGATTGTCGGCGTAGACTTGAATCCCGACAAGCGAGAGATGGCGGAAAAATTCGGCATGACTCATTTTGTCAATCCCCGCGAAGTGGAAGGTGATTTAGTGCCTTATTTGGTAGATTTAACCAAAGGCGGAGCTGATTACAGTTTTGAATGTATCGGCAACATTAATGTGATGCGGCAAGCTTTGGAATGCTGCCACAAAGGTTGGGGCGTGAGCGTAATTGTCGGGGTAGCGGGAGCCGGTCAAGAAATTAGTACCCGCCCGTTTCAGCTAGTAACTGGTAGGGTTTGGAAAGGGACGGCTTTTGGCGGCGCGAAAGGCAGAACTGATGTTCCTAAGATTGTTGATTGGTACATGGACGGTAAAATTGATATTGATAGTCTGGTAACTCAGGTAATGCCGATCGACAAAATCAATGAAGCCTTTGATTTGATGCACAAAGGCGAAGTAATTCGCACAGTGTTGACATTTTGAGTTTTTGAAGGAAGAAGGAAGACAGGACTTACGGAAAAAGTGGTTTTACGCGCTATCTATAGCCGTAAGGTACACGGCTGCACCCTACATAACTTCTCTCTTCTCTCTTCCTCTGCGTCCTCTGCGCCCTCTGTGGTTAATAAAAAAAATCTAATTCAGAAATGAAAGAGAATTAATATGCTCTCTAAATCCCTCAAACTGCAAAAAGAATATAAGAGTTTCGGTGGAAAACTCGGCTTTTACAGCCATCAATCCTCTGCTTGCAACAGCGAGATGAAATTCGCTGTTTACCAGCCACCGCAAGCTTTATCTCAACCCGTACCAGTTTTGTATTTTCTATCAGGTTTAACCTGCACAGAAGAGAACTTTATGGCAAAAGCGGGGGCGCAACAATTTGCGGCAAAATACGGGTTAATGCTGGTTGCGCCCGACACTAGCCCGCGCAATACTGGCATTCCTGGTGAAGATGACGATTGGGATTTAGGAAGTGGTGCGGGTTTTTATGTTGATGCGACAGCCGCACCTTGGAATTCTCACTATCGAATGTACAGTTATGTGGTTGATGAATTGCCGAATTTAATCGCCGAAAATTTTCCAGCGATACCGGAAAAACAGGGAATTTTCGGTCATTCGATGGGGGGACACGGGGCTTTAATTTGCGCTTTGAAAAATGGCGATCGCTATCTTTCAGTTTCCGCTTTTGCGCCTATTTCCGCGCCAATGCGCTGCCCTTGGGGACAAAAAGCTTTTGCAAACTACCTCGGTGGCGACAAAGAGATTTGGAGGGCTTGGGATGCTAGCAAATTGGTGCTTGAGGCGCAATACAACCGTCCGATTCTGATTGACTGTGGCACGGCTGATTCGTTTCTTGCTGACGGGCAGTTGTTGCCGGAAGTGTTCGCACAAGCTTGTGAAAAAGCGGGACAGCCGCTAACTTTAAGGATGCAGGAAGGTTACGATCACAGCTATTATTTGATAGCTACTTTTATGGAAGATCACATTCGCCATCACGCGGCTGTTTTGTGCGGGTAGTTCCTAGCAGGAAGCAGGCAAGATGCCTGCTCCACAACAACTGGTTCTTAGGCTCTGCCTGGGAACCGATATCCAGAGGCTCTGCCTCGAATGGCTGCCATGAAATGTGGAGGCAGAGCCTCCTGATCTGCTTTACCAGGCAGAGCCTGGTAACGAGTGAACTCGCTTCTAGGAGCACAGGTATTTTCGGTTAATTAAGATTAATCGGAAATACCCATTCTTTATAATTGCTGTCGCGATTTTCGATAATCTCGGTTAGTTTGTCCAAAATCTTTTCGGTGATGGGTCTATTTTGGGGCAATTGATAGTTTTCTACTCGGTTAATTGGCGTAATTTTGGCGGCGGTTCCACAGAGGAAAATCTCGTCTGCAATCAACAGTTCTGATTTATCAACTGGTCTTTCAATGACTTCTATTCCTAAGTCTCTGGCGATGGTAATTACGCTGTCTCTGGTAATTCCTTCGAGAATATCTTGATCGAAACCGGGAGTAACTAATTTACCGTTTCTGGCGACAAATATGTTCATTCCTGAAGCTTCGCTGACTTTTCCCTGAGTGTTCATCATAATAGCTTCGTCGAAGCCAGATTCTACGGCTTCTGTTTTTGCTAAGGCTGAGGTGATGTAGGCGCCGCTAATTTTACCTCTTAAGGGCAAACTGCGGTCTTCTTGTCGGTACCAAGAGCTAATTCTACAGTTGACTCCTGCTTTGGGCAAGTAGTCTGAGAGTTCTAATCCGTAGACAAAGAAGTCTGTTTCTACGTTGTGCAGTCGGGGGGCAATTCCTAAGCTGGATGTGTAGATGAAGGGGCGGATGTAAAAGGATTTTGTGGGCTGGTTTTTCTGGACAAAATCAATGATTATTTGTTGGATTTTGCTGGCTGGCAAATCGCAGTGGAGGAAGCTGGCACTTTGGCTTAATCTTTGACAGTGGCGGTCTAATCTAAATAGTAAGATGCGATCGGCATTTTGGGGGTCTGGAATTCCCCGCAACCCGCCTAAAACTCCGGTTCCATAGTGCAGTGCGTGGGTGGCTATGGAAATTTTGGCGTCGGTAAATGGGAGAAATTGGTTTTGAAAGTAGGCAATTGGTAGAAAACTATCCATGATTCAAGCTGGCGATGAGTTTTGCAGTCCGCGAGGAAAGCTGAATTTGGTTATATTACCATAAGTTATACCATTTTAGATTTTAGATTTTAGATTTTAGATTTACAATGACTGATTTGATATCAGTTTGGAGGTTGTAAAAAGTTACCTTTTTTTTATTAAATGAGATGATTATTGTGTTATTCGAGGAAGCGATAAAATAATATAAAATGCGGTCATTTGGGTTGATAATTGTTTTGGTAAAAAGTGCGATCCTCTTCTGCAAGCTTCGCTAACGACTACAAACCAAAATCAACCAAGGGGCAACTATGGCACGTAAATGTTTCATCATTGAAATGGGGATGGGTATAGACCAGCACGGGCAGGAACCGACTGTAGCCTGTGCAAGGGCTGTACGAAATGCGATCGCCCACAATGCTTTGCTGGGCGTCTGGGAAGTGGCGGGTTTGACTGACCCAAATCAGATGATTGTTGAGGTTAAGGTGGCGGTTCCTTAAACAACTTACCATTTACCAACACTTACAGCCATCACTAACTCAGATTCTAGGACTTATCTAGTAAATTAACCATTTTAGGTACTTCTGAGTCTTACAGTGACTGACTTACCACCTATCAGCGCAGTCGCGTGTCACCTACCTGCTACCGGTACACAAGCAGTCTCATCTAGCATTATTCTAGAGCTTGGTTATTATAAGGTGCTTCTACTCTGCTGGCAGCGTCGGTAGCAAGTTTAAATCACACTATGCGTATGTTGTGATTATGTAAGTTAAGCGTCAGTGCCAGAGCGATCGCCCCCTATTTCTAAACACTTAAACTTCTAAACATTCAGACACCCAAACATCCCCTTAACATTTAAGCTTTAAGTGCATTTAAACATTTAAATAAACAGTGACTCCGCTCCGTCTATCTGACATCTCCCACAAGGTATCGCTCTTAATCGCCCCTAAAATGACCATTTTTGCCACCTTAAAGCCCGATTTGTAGTCGAAGTCCTGGGGGGGATTTACTCATTTTCCTACCTACCTTAATCATTATATTTTCTACCTCTCTGTTCACGTTATTTTTTATATTTTTATTTAAATATTTATCAGTATTTACTACCTAATTTAAATATTTTTATTTTTTATATAAGCTTTACTTATCTTTTTTGTTAGTAAAATCTCTATTAATCATTTTTAGTCTAATAGTTAAGTTATAATAAATAAACCATATTAGCTACTTAAGCTACAAACAAAGGTTATATAACGAACTTTTATTTTTATTTATTTTGTGCCATTATTTAAAGGTTTAAACATAAAAAATGAAGCTATTTGGGTAGGTAGCTTCATTAACATATTATTTATTTGATTAACCTAGTCACTTAAAACGATATGTTTTGATTTTGATTATCTTACCGTTGTTTCTCGACTATATGTAACTTTTAGGTAACTTGACTAAAGTTACGGGTAAAGTACAGAAAAAATTAGATTATCAGCATAGCCATTTCGTCTCCCTGTTTTTAGGCATATATTACGACATACTAATTTTGCAAACCTATTAGGTTTAGAAATATATTAACCTATACTGAAAACAGCTAGCGATTTAAGCGCAAAGTATTCTGAGCAAGTAACAAAATGAATGTAAGTTACGAAAATACACCCACCTCTATGCCCTCCTATTGGGAACACATAGTAACGTCTGATTACCTGACAAAGAATCGTTACGTCCCTACTTACAAGCTAAAAGCGCTTAATGATGGTGATAGCATAGTTGATAGATGTCGTCGTAGATGGTGGAAGATTAAACTAGATGAACACAACCAACATTTAAAACCACAAGGTGCTATTGCTCGTTTTGTTTACTGCAATTAACCTTTTACACCTATCAAATGATGGGTGTAAATCACAAGTGACACAACAACCGTCTAAGTAACCCTCAAATTAAAACCCTCCTAAATTAACCTAGGGGTTTACTTTTTGCAATGTTACACATAAATGCCTTTCCTATGAGAGACAGTTTTATCTGTAGCGTTTATTCGGGAACGCGCTTGACACTACCTGATGAGTCTGCTATCTTATAAATAAGGTGCCAGCCAAGATTGCCGCACTCGCAGCACATAAACCCGTCGATAAGTAGGCACTCATTGCGAGACCGAACAGGGCGGGTTTTGTGTTGTTTACTTACCTTATCTGATTTACACCCATCATTTGATAGGTGTAATTAGTAAATATAAAACAGTCACAAGTAAAATAGACACAAAAAAACCTACCGGGTTAGGGTAGGTGTTGGGTTAGATGTCAGTAACGCTCACATCAGGGTTAATACCTAAGTAGTGCTTTTGGATAGTCTCTACACTGTTACCACATATCGTAGCTAGCAGGTATAAGTCAGTACCAGCGTGTGCTTGTAAACTAATGAAAGTATGACGACAGTTATAAAACGGTAGGTAGCCATCAATTAAACCATCAGTTACTAACTGAGTTACTACGCCGGGATAGTAGAGTTTACTATCCTTATACGGCCTAATATCCATATGCCATATTTTGCCTACAACAGGCGAGCTCCAACTTGTACCATTTAACTTAGTAAAAACTAAATCGTTAGGTTGCGCGTTGTCAGGTTTAATCCGTAGTAGGAAGTCACGTAGCTTAGGGTACATTTTGAAGATACGTATATCACCTTTTATCGTACCCTTAGTAATTTTCTTTCGTCCATCATAGCTACGCGAAAAAACAATGTTGTTTTGTTCTTTACCGCGAAAACAGTCACGCCAGCGTAGCGCAAAAGCTTCACCGCTACGGCATCCCGTTAAAAATCGGAACTCGACTAAAGGTGCTAACTCACGCGGTGACTCGTTCTTATGGTTGTAGAAGGCATCAATGATAGTGTCTCTGTCAGCTTTACTAAAGCAGCGTCTATCGCGTTCATCATTGTCAGATTCATTATCAGGTACATCCCACCATTCACGCTCTATACCATCGGCATCAACCGATGATTTGTACTTATCCGTTTTATTTTCAGCTTTACTTTCGAGTACAAACGGGTTTTTTGTAAGCTTAGTTTTGCCTTGCGACTGTAACCGGGTAAAGGCCTCAGACAGAGAAGCAATACAGTTGTATTTACTTTTGCTAGCATAGGGATGATCGAGTATCATGCTAGTTGTCACTTCAGACAAACGAATATCATAGATACTCGTACCAGTATCTAAATACTTTGTTGTTACTTTGTCCCATTTAAAACCCTTGACAATATTTGAGTAGGTAACATTGTAATCGGCGTTAAACGTAGTTTCTTCTACTACAGTTTTTTTCCAAACTAGATACTCTTCCCACATAGCGCCGACTGTTATCTCAGGTTCAACCTCTGGTATAGGTGCTGCTAGTTTCAGTGCTGCTGCACTGTACTTGACTGCTAAACCGTACTTAACAAAAGTTGGGTCAAATAGTATCTGCCAGTTTTCAGAGTCTGACAAGTCACGTTCTATCCTGAGTGCTGCTGATTGAGCTAGTTTCCAGTTTTCAGGCGACTCTCTTAAACCTAGTCCCATTGTACGCTGTTTAGTCGGTGCTTTACCGTCCAAGATTTCAAACAACGGATTGTACTTGCTGCTGAATCGGAAGGCTAAAACACCCTTCTCAGCATAGACGGACACTAGGGGCTTAGGTGCTGTGTTTTTTGCTTGCATATTCTGTTTTCAATGTTCGGTAAGGGTTACAGCGTTCTAGGAAAGTTCTAGACTATTGGCTAGATTTAGCTAGAACTACAGATATGAAATACACCCATCATTTGATAGGTGTAAACATAAAATCAGTATAACAGGTTTGAGGTAACAGTGGCGGTTCCTTACCCGGAACAAGTGCGCGCCGAGGAGGTGTTGGCGGTGCTGCCTTTCGGCAGCAAAACTCTGATTGTGGAGCAAGGAGGCATGATTGTCCCAGGAAGGGCGATCGCCTCTCTGAATGATAAAAATGATGAAATGCTAATCGCTGTGGCGGCTGTGACTGTTTTTGTGGACACTGAGGACTAATTAATTTGGTGTTGTTTGAATAAATCTGCGGTGAAATTACGATCGCCCGATCGCACTTGCCTGTTTCGGCGATCGGGCGCCTGTCTGTTAAAAAATGATTAATTTAGGCTAAGTCTCAGATCGCCAAAGGTAGAGTGCGATCGTCTCAAACCCGATCGCACTCTACCTCATGAATTTCTAAGCCTCTAAGTTGTTTTCAAAAGTATGTGAAGCGAAGCTATCCCGTAGGAAATCGCCCGAAACTACCGATGGGAGGGTGTACTGCCTTTCCGAAACAAGTTGATCAAACCAAACGCGCCCAAGGCCCCCAGCCACCCGAAATTGTTGGGGCGATCGCGCCGAGCATTCAAAACTCCAGAATTAGTATCAGCCGGCGTCGGTGTCGTACCGTCTGTCGTACCGGTTGTACCCGTTGTACCAGTGCTGGTTGTACCCGTTGTACCTGTCCCAGTTGTACCCGTGCCCGTCGTATCGGTTGTACCCGTGCCCGTCGTATCGGTTGTACCCGTTGTACCAGTGCCGGTTGTACCAGTGCCCGTCGTATCGGTTGTACCCGTTGTACCCGTTGTACCAGTGCCGGTTGTACCCGTTGTACCCGTTGTACCAGTGCCAGTTGTACCCGTACCCGTTGTACCCGTGCCGGTTGTATCGGTTGTACCAGTGCCGGTTGTGCCGGTTGTGCCGGTTGTACCAGTGCCGGTTGTACCGGTTGTGCCGGTTGTACCAGTGCCGGTTGTACCCGTCGTATCGGTTGTACCGGTTGTACCCGTACCCGTCGTATCGGTTGTACCGGTTGTACCCGTCGTATCGGTTGTACCGGTTGTACCCGTCGTATCGGTTGTACCCGTGCCGGTTGTACCCGTACCCGTCGTATCGGTTGTACCCGTACCCGTCGTATCGGTTGTACCCGTGTCGGTTGTATCGGTTGTACCCGTGCCCGTCGTGCCGTCTGTCGTACCCGTTGTGCCAGTCGTGCCTGTACCGGTTGTGCCCGTGCCGCTTCCAGTACCCTCGCCTGACTGGGCAGAAGCAGGCACTGCGAAGGAAACCGTTGCTAAACCTAAAGTACAAGCGCTTGCTAAAACAACTTTCAACAATTTAGAAGATTTCATGGTAATGCTTGCTTTTGCGTAGAATCCTGCGATCGCTGGTGATGCGAAAACCCCAGGGTCAAATTGACAGCGTAACGTGCAACTTTTCTAACCTTTGCTGCGGAATAATAATGAAGGTAAAGGAGCATATTTAGTCCCGTTTCCTCGATTATTTCCCCCGGATAAATTAGACCGCCACGTTAACAGTTTATAAGCTATTAGGTATCGTTCAAGTTCGCCATTCATCTTTAGGAATATTTGGCAAAATGGCGTTTTATTTCAGGTGGTGGATGATATTTGATGGGGCGGCCGACTAGCTAAATCAAAATTTGTGTACGGGGGATAAAAAGCGGGTTGATCTGAAAAATTTTGGGTTGAGTAACGAAACATATACGCATCAACCGGGTTTCTGAGACAAGCGCGCGGTTCTTCCTATAAATTTTCTCCGGCGGCTGGTGCTTTGAGACAGAAATTCTTGATTTTCTCACCGTCAATTTTGGGTTGGCCCTACGCCCTAGGAGTTAGTTTCAAATTTTTTGAGCGTTATTTTTCCTTAACTTGCTGCTGGCAATTTGGGCACTGGCAGAATACCGCTCAAACTTTCCCAGAAACTAAATTATCTCAAAACGCCCGATCGACCGTTTTGAGTCGCCAGAGCGCCTGTAAGCCCGAAACAGCAAGGCTTTTGACTGGATTTTGACTTGCCTAAAACAGGAAGGCGAACTGAGGGCTATCCCAGTCGAACCCGTGCGAGATTAAATTAACCAGGGTGGCTGAGTCGTCAGAATTGCTTGTGAGTGCGATCGGCTAAACTCTGATATAGTAAAGCCAAAACTATGCCAGATAGCGCTTATTCCCTAACACATTTCACAAACAGACATCAAGTATGCTGTATCGAATTATTGCCAGAATTGGCTATCTAATGTTAATCGCTTTTTCTAAGTTCGCAAGTTAAAAAGCCGAAATCAGATTAATGGCTGTTTGAGCAAGGAAATTAGCCAAATCCCGCTGAACCAGCAACGGCAATCAAGTTGCATTATATTTCACACTAACTTTAATATTACATCTGTCTTTGGACTGATAAGAATGCAATCTTAAACTTGCTTTTAGAGAGAGGAAAGTAGTGGCTTCTAGTATATAAGATTTAATTTATGTTTAATAATTAGAGGTCATTATGCCAGAACAACAATTTGATACCTTACCTTCAGAAGCACAATAACTCCCCCAAGGGGCGAAACAAATTTTTCAGGCTGCTTTTAAGAGCGCTAGTGAAGATGGAATGAGCGCCGATGGTGCTACTAGCGTTGCTTGGAACAGCGTAAAATCTGAATATGTTAAAGGCGAAGGTGGCACGTGGTATCACAAGGGCGACGATACTAACCAAACCCGCAAATCTGTACAGTCTGGTGGCAATTAGTTATCAGCCATCAGTAATATCGTGTCCGCTAACATAACCCCTATCCGCTGTGTAGTGAGGGCTTCCTTTCTCAAATTTTGATGAGAACGAAGAATCCTCACTACCAACCAATTGCAGTGACGTTATTCTAGCGGGCATGACATCATCAGTCATTAGCAATGTACTCATCACTTGTGGTTAATGCTTTACGGTTAATGCTTTACGTTGATAGCTGTTGCAATCGCGGTGGTACAGGAGTTAATGCAGCCTGTTAAGAGGCTGGCGCATATCCCATTGCAATTCGGCTAAAACGAGCAAGCTAAATACCATTACGCCTCCCGTAAATAGGAAAGACCAACCGCCCGTGTAAGGCAAAATCAAAATCCCCAACAGGTGAAATAAACTTGCTGCTAAAAGCGCGCGCGATCGCACTGCAAATCCAGTCCCCAAATACCCTATTCCGCTCATTCCCAACCACAGGGGACAGAGATTAGCCAACACTTTTCCCCAACTGAGAAAAATTGCTAAATCGGTCAGCAGCAATCCTAATAACATTAGTAGTACCCAACCGTAAAGCACCCAAATCAGGCGTTCTATTTTGACCCAAGAGTATGTCATGCTTACCATTGCTGCTGTACCTACGAGGCTGATCGCTGACCACAAACCTGCTTGCAGCATCCAACTCACAGAAAAAAATTGTGCTGTGCCGAAGATGGGTATTAACAGCAAGCTCCACAGCAAGCAAGTTCGATCGAGACAAGTGTAAAATTGTGAATAAAATCGATCTTTGCCAAGGGGAAACTGAACCTGCCAAAGCCCTTCTAACTCCTGAACCTCGATCTTAAGCTGTTTCCGGCGCAGAGGCGGAACTGAATAATTAAAAAAGGTCATATCTGACATTATTAAAATTTACAATTATTTGCTTAGGTACTATCTCACCAGCAATCGCTATAATTGCAATCTGTCAATCGGATTAATCTAGTTAATTTGATAATCTGTCGGCAGTAATAGTTATTCGATCGCACCAGATAAAACAGGAAGAGAGAGATTGGACAAGTTGAGAAAATAGCTCTTGCGACAGATGGCTGGAATATTACTTATTCGATACTTTTAAAATAGTCAACTTTGTTACAGAATTTATGCTCACTTCATCCCATCCTCTGAAACAGGTATTCCACTGCCCGGAAGAATCGGATTTTTACGCGCACTGCTTGGAAAGTTTAGTGTTAAATGCTAGTGACAATTCTCGACTTATCGTAGAGTTTGGTTCTGGAGAGGGAAGTCCAGTTATTAAGTCTTTGCTGAGAACGGATTTTAACGGAAAAATACAGGGATTTGAGCTAAATAAAGTAGCTTGGAAAATAGCTCAGTCTCAAATTAAGGAATATCAACTGAGCGAAAAATACGCCGTCAACAATTGCTCTTTTTTTGATTCGCCTTTATACGAGTCGGCGGATTGTGTCATCTCAAATCCGCCTTACTTGCCGGCGGTGGATGATAAGATTTACCAGCCGCTGTTGCACGGCGGGAGTGATGGTTCGACAATTGCTAAGAAACTTTTATCTTTGGGCTGCGATGAAGTTTTGCTGATGGTTTCTAGCTATTCTAATCCTGTGGGTTTGATAGATTATGCTTTGGATCGAGGCTACTCGGTTGCGAATTTTGAAATTGCACCTTTAACTTTTGGCTATTATAGTTCGGAACCCAAAGTGAAAAGCGCGATCGCCACTCTCCGAGAACAGGGAATGGCTTTTTATTCGGAAAACATCTATCTGCTGGCTGGAGTTTTGTTTAAGAAGCACCAAAAGTCGCAAAGAGATTTGTCGATCGAACTAATTCAGTTAATGACAGCGTTTTAAAATACATCGCTGGTAGGGTGCCTCTAAGATGTTGCACCATTGTCAGCAACAGGCTTTCCGGCCTGTTCCACAAAGAGTGTATTTCTTGTGGAACAGGCATTTTGCCTGTTGTTCATCAAAGGCTTATTGAGAACGGTGCAAGATCTAGGGTGCATCAAAGACTGATGCACCCTACTATATAGCCGTTAATTCCGTTCTGCGGCTTGGATCGATCGCACCACAGCAGCCCCAGCCCGATCGCCGATCGACTTCTCCTGATCGTACCCCAACACCAATTCCCACGCTTCCTGCGGGTATCTGTCAACCAGCGGGATCGCCACCTCATCCAGCATCCAGCGCCCGTGACGCTCATCTTCGCGGATGTGTAGTTCCCAATAACCCATCGCAGCTTGCGACAGGCCCAGACGCTGGGCGGCGGCTAGATAATTGCGGTAAGCGACGGGCCCCGCCACCTCAAAATAAGTGAGTCCGCCGTTATAGCGCAGAAAATGGCGCTTGCGTTCGGTAAGCAGGAAGTTGTGGTTGATGCTTGCGAGCACTTGCCAAGGCACTAAATCGAAGTAGGCTTCCGGTTCCGTACTCATCCCGAATTCTGCCAGCATTTGGGCAAAATAAGTCGAGTGCTTGCGGGCTAAGCGACCGCCGCCGTATTCTTCGATCAGCACCCGCGTCAGTGTTGACTGAATTTCGTTGCCGGCACCGCCGATGATGCGAGAAACGCGGCTGGCTTCCACTAAACCGTCGAAGGAGGCGATCGCCAGCAGGTGTCTGTATCCCCCTTCAGTCATCTGTTCTCGCAGGTAGCGATCGATGTCAGTGAGTTCTGGATCGACATCGGCGGCGGCGCGATCGCGCAGTGCTTGTTTGACATCCTCGATATTTTGCAGCGCTGCAACGTCGATTTGCGCGGTTTCCCACTGCTGCCACGGTTCTTCAATGCGATCGCGCACTCCTCGCAAATAGTGCGATCGCTCGTTATTGTAGCGGCGCAAATCGTCGTACCAAAACAAGTTGAGGCGGTTGATGCGGTAGAGCACGCGCTGCAAGAAGCGGTGAGCGGCCTCATCGCCCGGTTCCTGTTGGTAAGCTGCTTGAATTGCATAGGCGATCGCGCTTTCAAAATCGCTGACAAGTAACGGTTTTGTTGCCACCGTCTTGTCTAAATCCTCTACCTCTAGCAAATTGACAAATTGGCGATCGGCTGCTTCGTAATTTGGGAGTGCGGGTTGCTTTTTGGGAAGACTCGGCGAGTCAATTTTTGGGAGTAAGTCTGCGGTATTTTGCATGGAATCAAGTTATGTTAACTCGGATGATTGTGCTGCCTGCCACCACAGCCAACCCTTGCAGATTGCTGAATATTCTGGCTGCTTATTTTCAAGATACCGAATCAGTCAGCAGGATAAACCTTTCTATTGATAGATATTTTTGACTTACCCTTCTTCTCTGCTCTTGCTTTAACTAACTAATTACTTCTGACAGCCTCTGGGAGCGATCGAGTAATTGGGGCCAATATTTGAGCATCTTGTTTAGCAGGTACAGCTTCCCGCCACGCTGTGATACCGCCTGAGAGGAAAGCTAAATTTAAACCAGTTTTTTGCAATCTTTGGTATGCTTTAACTGAGCGTCCCCCCCGCGCACAATAAAGTACAATAGTTGGCTGAGGTTGATTGGATGTGACACTAGATCGAGCAATAGCTTGCACTTGCTTGACACCGAATCCAGCTTCAATGTCAATGAGGGGAACCAGCGGACTTTCACCGATGCGATCTTCTGCGTACTCTTCGGGCGATCGCACGTCAATCAAAATCACAGGTTTCAACTTACCCTGCTGCAATTCGGCAACAGTTATTTTTTGGGAATTCAAACTGGCAATAAAAGTAGGGATATCCATGCGATTAATTAAGGAAACTGCACTCAGAGAACTAACCGCAACTAATATCGCACCAAGCGTTACAGGCAAAGGTCGAAAATAGCGACTCATACCTTGTTTTAATTTGTTATTTACCATTTTAATGTTTCCGA
>Ga0163153_10004233_pt1 | contig 18246 bp, 17 predicted proteins | sample OliLakLV19MP6IB1_FD_148629 | JGI IMG/M metagenome (GOLD analysis project Ga0163153, IMG submission 148629) | Freshwater microbial mat bacterial communities from Lake Vanda, McMurdo Dry Valleys, Antarctica - Oligotrophic Lake LV.19.MP6.IB-1 | ecosystem: Environmental > Aquatic > Freshwater >... | reverse complement strand
TAATTGATGAATTAGGTCACAATATACTTGATTGTTTTATATCAAAATACTAATTTGACGTCAAAACAAATCTGTTATAATTCATATCTCGAAAGGAAAATTAATGAAGAAAACAATTCTTACTTTTACAATTTTAATAATCTTAACTTTCATTTCTGTTAATTCAAATGCACAGACCGTGTATTATAAACATTCAAGACCAGCCTGGACAGTAGGTTTCGGACCGGCATGGCAGCTTGCAACTAATGATGCATACGGGCGTGCGAATTACAGCTCACAGGATCAGATCCTGAGAGATAATTACGGAATGAGATGGGGTTACGGTGCATACCTTTACGGTAAGTATAGTCCCGGTAAATTGAAGAATGACAGAATATATTTGGGATTCGATTATAAAGGAATGAACAACAGGGATTTTGATAAGACAGGAAATAAAACTAGCTATGATATAATTACAGTTGGTGCCGGATATGAATATGTGTTCTACGGAACATACGGATTCAGAAGCTATTACGGTGCAGGTTTGACAGGAAACATTATTTCCGGTGATTATGAACCAAGAGCAGTTACAACTGTTAATTTTCCTAAATCTTTCAAATCGACTTTCAGGGTCGGAATGGAATTAAAGGCGGGACTTGAATTTATTTTCAATACAAGAAGGAAAAACTTCGGTCTTAATGTCGGTGCAAGATATAATCTTATGAATTTATTCAATGATGAGAATAAAGCAGATCTTATCGGACAAACAAAAGACTTATACCTTAATGACGGTGACGGAGCAAACGGTCCCGGATTCAAAAGATATATTGGTGTTGTGAGCGTTGATGTTGGCTTGAATATTTATCCTGATGTAAAAAGAACAAGAATTGTAAGATAGTTTTCAAAAATTACTAATAATAATTATTCATTAAACAAAAATCTTTCTGAAGAATATTTACCTTATATAAATTAAATTTCAATCACCATTAATATCTTCAGAACATTCAGAGTATTATTCGCAGCAGTTACATTGCTAATTGCTGCGTTTGTTTTTTATTCGTGCGAAAAAAAGAACGACGCGATAATCGATCCTTCTATTTCGGCTCCGATAATCACAAACCAATATCAGTCCAAAGATACTGTCTTTACTACTTCCGCAAGCCCGTTAATTAATTTAATTGCATCCGTGGCAGTAAACATTAACGGCGGCACAGCCATCACAAATGTAGTATGCTCTGTTATCGGTCCCGACGGAAATACCGCAGGGCAATTCAACATGCTTGATAACGGCGCTGGAGGAGATACCAATGCAGGTGATTCACGCTATACCGCCGCAATTAATATAAGTAGTATTCAATGCCTCATTGTCGGAAACTATGGTTTGGAATTTGTCGCTGAAAACAGTTCGTCATTGTTCAGTAATTTAATTACTTCTTCAGTAAGAGTAGTGAATTCCGCAAACGTTCCTCCGGTTATCACAGCAACTAATTTGCCGGACAGCGTTGTCAGACCGGCTGTTGCCACCGATTCAACATTGCTTACGATATCAATAGATGTTAATGATCCCGACGGACTTTGCGATCTGAAGGAAGTCATCTTTGTGACAACACGTCCCAACGGAGTTTTACTTCCGCCGATACCAATGACTTATTCCGGCAACGGAAGATTCGTATTCTCAAACTATGTTCTCTTCAGCAGTAACCCGACGTCATTCGGATACTTTAAGTATGAATTTACTGCAAGAGATAATTCAAACCTGTTCAGCGTCCCGGTAACTGACAGTATAAAATTTGTTAGGCCAATAAATCCATGAGAATTTTAATTTTAATATTTTTCATTTCAAATTTCTGCGTCGCTCAGAATATTCATAAAGCTGACGATTACAGGTTATCTGATTTTAAATCACAGAATAATAATTTCAGAGATAACAGTCCTTCAGGAGTTTCTGTACTTGTAACTCCCAAGACTTCCAATACTCCGATCAGTAATTTCATAACAGACATTGTTCTCAATGGTGATACCGTATGGTTCGCTACCGGCAACGGACTAATGAGGACAGTAGATCACTTTAATTCCTTTCAGTATTTTACAGGACTTGATCCGTTTGGTGAAGATGATATCGCAGGTTTCAATCTTAACGGAAAAATGATCGTTGCGTCAACTGCAGTCAGCCAGGAGATCAGCGGTGAGTCAGTACCTGTAGGAACAGGTATTAAGATTTCCACTGATTACGGGTTGAACTGGTCCGCTTATCCTCAGCCGATTGACGGCAGAGGCGATTCATCAATTGCTTACGGCACAAATATACTTTACGCTTTACCTGTTGTGGTTCCTCAGCAAAATCTTTCGTACGATATAGCAATTACAAGAACTCAAAATGATCCTTCAAATTATACAATATGGATCTGTTCCTTCGCAGGCGGTTTAAGAAAGACTACTGATTACGGTGCAACCTGGAGCAGAGTGCTTCTGCCGCCGGACGATCTTGACAGCATTAACATCAATGTAACCGGATATAACTTTGGACTTAATCCCAGAGATAATCTTAATCAAAGAGTATTCTCGATTACAGCCGTGAATGATTCCACACTTTATGCAGGAACTGCCGGAGGAATAAACAAGACCTCCAGCTGGGGTGTTAATTGGAGAAAATATAGTTTCAGAAATACAGATTCACTTGCTACCGGTAATGGCGTTGCAGGAAATTTCGTCGTTAACCTTGATGTGCAGAGATATAACGGAAAGGAAATAATCTGGGGTGCAACAAGACGCGCTGAAGGCGGCGGTGAATACGATGCGCTCAGCTATACATCAAACGGCGGCACCAACTGGTTTAGCACACTGGATGATATAAAGCCAAACGGAATGGCATTCAAGGATTCAATTGTATATGGATTTACAGACGCAGGTTTATGGAGAAGCTTGTTCGGAGTATTTAACTGGGCGAAACCCGGAATCATTTATGATGAACGTACAAGAGATCAGTTGAGAACAAATCTGTTTTATGCAGGAAATCATGTCGGTGATACATTGTATTTCGGCAGTGCGGACGGGCTCTTACAGACGATTGAGTATGGACTGCCATGGATTGGAAAGTGGAAGATATTCAGGGAGATCTCCCCGATCGATCTTTCATCTGAATTGAAAACTTATGCTGCTCCTAATCCTTTCTCACCTGATGACGAAATAACAAGGATCTTCTATAAGAGCGGCAAAGCAAGCGCTAAGATCACGATTAAGATATTTGATTTTGGAATGAATCCCGTAAGAACCGTTATACAGAACGCGACACGTTCCGGGACTGATGAATTATTTACCGCATGGGACGGAAGAAATGATAATGGCGCGCAGGTAGCTAACGGCGTTTATTTCTACAGGGTTGAATTTGATGATGAGGATCCCGTGTGGGGAAAAGTTTTGCTGCTCCAATAATTAATTATTTAAGTTATAACAAACGACAAATAACAGATTGAAGAAATTTCTCATAACAATATTATTCTTATCAGCCGGCTTTGATATTTCCTATGCACAGCTTGGCAGTTATGCAGGAGCATTCTCACGAATGGGATTCAGTGCAAGAGGAATGGGAATGAGCAATGCAATGGTATCTGATATATTCGGCGATATCAACGGAATTTATAATCCTGCTCTTGCAGCTTTCCAGGAAAAGGGCGTTGTGAATTTAGGCTATACTTTTTTGAGCCTTGACCGTAAGCTGAATTTTATCGGGTTCACAAAAAAATTCAAGCTGCCAAAACAGCAGACCGGCGGCGCAGGTATTACAATCGCATGGATAAATTCAGGAGTTACCGATATTGACGGAAGAGATAATGACACCAAGAAGATCGGATTGTTCTCTACCTTTGAAAATGAATTTTATCTTGGAACAAGCTTTCTGTTGAGTGAGCAGTTCGCACTCGGTGTCGGCTTTAAATTATATTATGCAAAGCTTTTCAATGAAATTACCGCCTCCTCTATCGCATTTGATGTCGGCGCTCTCTATAAAGCTACTGACAAACTGGCAATAGGTTTTTCAATTAAGGATATTGGCGCAAAATACGAATGGCAGACATCTTCTTTATACGGAAGTCTTGGAAATACAACAAAGGATAAATTTCCAAAGCTTGCAGATCTTGGAGCTTCTTACCGCCTTCCAAAAAATTTAGGAATTGTATCTTTGGCGGTTCAGCAATATTTTAATCCTGAAAGCAAAGCCGATTCACTTGGTATCGTTCCGGAAACTAAAAATAATACAATTGTCCGTCTTGGTCTTGAAATAAATGTAATAAGCCAGGTAAAGTTCAGAGCAGGTCTTGACAGAATGGATCTTTCCTCGGATGATTTTACCGGCAATCTTAAGCCTTCGTTTGGTTTAGGACTGAACAAAAGTTTTTCTCCAAATATCAGTCTCGGTCTTGATTACTCTTTCCAGATCGAACCATTTACACATGATCCGGTTCAGAATTTAGGACTGGTTTTCAAATTTAAATAATTTATGAATAGCAGAATTAAAATATTAATATTGTTCTTTTCACTTATGTTTAGCTCAGCCTCATATTCTCAGAATGACGGTTCGGCAAATACGGGCTTGTCATTTCTCAAGTTGGGTGTAGGTGCAAGGGCGATCGCGATGGGTGAAGCCTACTCTTCAATTACTGAAGATGCTACAGCTTTCTTTTATAATCCCGCTCGTCTCAACTTTGGAAACAAAAGTAACGTGACCATTATGCACAACGCTTCAATTCAGGATATGAATACGGATTACATTGCTGTTAAATTTCCTTTGAGCGGCAAACTATCCATGGGAGTCGGTTTACTGACTACAAGTGTAAATGATATCGAGATAAGAAATATTCCCGGGACAGCAATTGATAAATTTGACGCAAGAAATCTCTCAACCGGAATTTCACTTGGTTATAAGATCAATCCTAATCTCTCTATCGGTGTAACAGGAAAATTTCTGTATGAAAAAATTTATATAGATGAAGCTTCAGGAATGGGATTTGACTTCGGTACAAACTATACTAAGGATAATTACAGCTTAGCTTTTGTTGTAGCTAATCTTGGTTCAGTCAATGAACTGAAGAGTAAAAGTTCAAAGCTTCCTTCCCTAGTCAGATTCGGCGGCAGTTATAAATTTACCAAAGATAAATTCGGGTTCAATATTGGCGCAGAGGGCTTCAAGATACTTGACGGTGGTAAATTCCACGCGCATGCCGGAGGTGAAGTCGCTTACAAGGATTTTGCTTTTCTGAGAGCGGGATATCAAAGCGGCTATGAGAACAGAGGCATCACAACCGGAATTGGTTTCAAGTACAAAGCACTTCACATTGACTATGCATTCGTTCCATATACCAATGAATTCGGAACGAGCAATACATTTTCACTCGGGATAAATTTCTGATATTATCTTTGGTGATAATATGCCTTTACAAATCCTAAATTTTGACAACTACTTAAAGACAGGAAAAAATTTATACAAAATAATTTTTTTAATTGTCGCCTTCCTTTGCATTGTAAAGCTTCCTTCACTATTTACTTCGGATATCCAGCCTTGGGATGAGGGTATGTACGCTACAAGAGTATTGTCCATTCATACCAACGGTGATTTTATTGATCAGACCTCACACTCGGTTGGAGCGTTCTACTCCGGGTCACATCCTCCGCTTCTAATCTGGATAGGATATTTATCTACTTCGCTTTTGGGTATCAATTCTACCGCGCTGAAAATAATACCTTTCATATTCAGTCTGCTATGCGTGATAATTATAATTTTATTTTGCCGGAAATTTTTTGATGCCTCGACAGGGATTTTTGCTTCAATGATGTTTAGCAGCAATATTATCTTTGATGTTTTCTCACGGAGATTTCAATTCGATTATCCATATACTTTTCTTATCCTTCTTTCTGTATATTTGTTTTTCCTGTTCAATGAAAGACGGGAGGCGAAATATTTATACCTTAGCGGAATTACATTTGGCTTATGTCTGATGATAAAAATTCTTGTTGGCTTTTATATTCCGATCATAATACTGGCAAGCTATATTTTTGTTAAGGATAAAGTTAATTTTAAATTTAAGGATATCGTCACTCTTACCTCTATCGGTGTTCTTATTTGTCTCCCCTGGCACATCTACATGCTGGTCAAGTATGGCACGGACTTCACCGATTACTTTCTGAAATTTCATATTTATGAGAGGGCACTCCATGGTGTTGAGATGAATGAAAAAGAATCCGGGATCTTTTACCATTTCAGCTACCTGCTTACAATAATTCCTTACAGTGCGCTTGTGTTTGTTGCTTTGTTAAAAGACTTTACCGAAAGAAAAATACTCAGTTGGCAAAAGATATTCTTATGGGTATGGTTTATAATGGGATTTATGATAATTACATTGTTCAGAACAAAGCTTGAGGTTTATATACTTATGGTCATGACTCCATGCTGTATTCTGCTCGTCCTGTTTGTCCGGGACTTGAATAAACAATCTTTATTTTTCAAGACTTTGACTGTTTTTATGGTGATAATAAATATATTATGGTTCGCGACCGAATCTCAAAGACCTGCTATTAAATTATTCTTTCTGCATTCAAACAAATTATTTCTCATAGCCGGACTGATCGCATCATTATCGGTGCTTGCTTATCTTAGCAGATACTTAGCAGGAAGATTTGAACTACAAAAAGTCTTTTATCTTTTTATATTCTTCTTCTTTATCAGCATAAATATTTACTATTTGTTTAATACACCGGTCTGGGAAAATAAATTCAGGCTCGAAGAGATCAAAGAGCATATTGAAAATTCCGGAAAGAAAAAGATCATTTACGTAGCTACTAACTTCCGGCATAATCCACAGTTCAGCTTCTATTTCAAAGGACTGGATCTTAACTGGGAAAACCCACAGTACCAGTACACGTTTGTTGACAATAAGAATGGCGTCGAAAATACAAAGAAGATGCTCGAAAGTCTCAACATGGGTGAGTATGAAATTCTTGTGGAGAAGGATTATATCAACAGGGCGGTTTATGATGATTCAAAATTATTTATTCCGGAAAATGCAAAGCTTGTTATGAAGAGGGGAGGTTATGAACTTTATGAAAATTAGATCATGATCGAAGTCATTAGAGCACCGGAAATTGAGGATGATCTTGAATGGAAAGAGTTTCTGCGAAATCAGTATAATCTGTTCTATGATTTCACCTTTAATTCTTACAATGATGTTTTTGAAAAAAATATAATCTGGCATCATTTAAAATTCAAAGATCTTGAAACAAATAAGATCCCTGCTATAATGATCGGATGCGAAAAGATCATTGACGGAAAGCTTACTTATGTTTCATGTGACGGCGTCAGTTTTGGGGGCTTTCTCTGGAAGAAAAAAATAAATCTTATTTACTACATGAAAATTGTGGAAGGGTTTAAGCAGTATCTGAGAGAAAACAATTTTCAGAGCTGCATTCTAAAGAATCCTCCCTTCCTTTATAATAAAAATGCAAATGAAGAAACAGATTATGCTTTGATAAAAAACGGATTCAGGGAAACATCCGTTTCAATTTCAAATATTATCGATCTCACTGATTTTGAGTTCAGAAAAATATCTGAGCCGAAGAAGAGATCAATTAAGAAATCATTGAAGAAGATAACGGTTGAGATAATTGATCAGATAGATGAAGAAGACTTTGAAGAATATTACAATATTCTTTTTCAAAACCGTAAGCTGAAAAACGTGAAGCCCACCCATTCACTTGATGAGCTTATTTATCTTAAAAAGAATCTGAAAAATAATATAATAATGTTCGCTGCTCATCTTGATTCAAAACTGGTAGCTATTTGTATTTTATTCTCAATAAATAAAGATATGATATTAAATTTTTATCTTGCCGACGATGAAGACTTTAAAATGGAAAGGGTTTCAGAGTTTCTCCTGTTCAAATCCATAGAGTGGGCAAAGGAAAAGGGTTATGTGTTTTACGATACCGGAACTTCCGATTCTGGGGGAGAATTGCTGGAAGGTCTGTTTGCATTCAAAAAAAACTTTCTTGCCAACGGCTTTCTTCGAAAGACCTATGAGCTTGAAATAAATTAAATACATTCACATTTGAAAATCAAAAATAAAAAAATTTTTTTAACCGGTGGCGCCGGTTTTATAGGAAGCACTCTTACAGCCGCTCTGATAAAGGATAACGAAGTGCTGATCTACGATAATTTTTCACGTGATTCACTCGCCAACAAAAACATTACATCTAAAAATCTTAAAGTAGTAAAGGATGATGTTCTGAATTTTGACGCGTTGAGAAAAGCTTGTGAAGATTTCAGACCTGAAATTGTTGTGCATCTGGCTGCCATCGCGGGAATTGACACGGTTATCATTAATCCTGTCAGGACACTCGATGTCAATATTAACGGGACATTGAATCTTCTTAAAGCCCTTAAAAGATACTCGGGAAAACTGGAACGTGTTCTTGATTTTTCTACAAGCGAAGTTCTTGGCGCTTATGCCTACAAGTCGAATGAAAAATCCTCAACTAACTTTGCTCCGGTCGGTGAAGCAAGATGGACCTATTCAATAAGTAAAGTCACAGGCGAGCATTTGATGCACAGTTTTTATAAGATGCATGGATATCCCACCGTTACAGTAAGACCTTTTAACATTTACGGACCAGGTCAGGTCGGCGAAGGAGCCATACAGATATTCATAAAGAATGTTGTTAAGAAAAAGAATATTGAAATTCACGGTGACGGTGATCAGATCCGTTCATGGTGCTATATTGATGATATGATGAACGGAATTGAGAAATGTCTTACAAATAAAAAAGCTGTCGGTGAAATTTTTAACATAGGTAATCCAAAAGGTACGATCACAATTTCCTCGCTTGCGGAAAAGATCGTCAGCTTGTGCAAATCACATTCAAAAATAATTTATGTACCAAAAAATTATGTTGATGTTGAATTGAGAATACCCAGCATTGAAAAAGCCAAAGAGCTACTCGGATTCATTCCGAAAGTTGATCTGAATGAGGGAATTCTCAAAACATATAAGTGGTATAAAAAAAACAGGGACTAAATAATGAAGATCATAGACGCACATATACATATAGGAAAATGGAGCAAACTGTTCTTTGCGTACGGATCAACCGTTGAACAGGCAATAGATGTTCTGAAAAGCTCCGGTGTTGATTCGGCAGTATGCATGCCCGCAGATAATACTACCAACACGGATCTGTATAATGAAACAATTGATAACCCCGATTACAAATTTTATTTTAATGCATGGATTGATCCGGTAGATAAAGAGCTGGATCATTTTCTTGAAAAAAATATCGAGAGAATTTCTCTGTTTAAAATTCATCCTTCAATACAAAGGAAAAGAATTACCGATCCTTCATACGAAAAATATCTTGAGCTCGCATCGGAAAAAAGAAAGCCGGTTGTAGTTCATTGCGGAAGATGGCAGGACATTGCGAGCTATAAGTTTCCGCTTGAGCTTGTCGATAAGTATCCGGAGCTTATATTAATACTTGCGCATCTGGGAGGGGATCAGCCCTCACTATATCTGGAATGCGCTGAAGAGATTAAAAATAAAAAATTTGCAAACGTGTATCTTGGAACTGAATCCGTGAGAGAGTTTTATTTTGTTAACAAAGTTGTAAACACCGTCGGAGCCGAGAAGGTTATCTTTGGAAGCGACTATAATCTGGGACTCCCGATGATGTATATTCCCATAGTTGATAGTCTGGATATTCCTGCATCGGATAAGGAAATGATCTTTTCAGGAAATATTCTCAGACTGATGAACAAATGATCCTTTTCAGTTTTATCTCACCCGTGAATTAAATAATTTGCATAAAAATATTTATTGTCTCTGAAAATCCTGCATATTGCTCCGCAAAATTTTGCCGGGATGCCTTTTGATTTTGTCAAAATGCATAACCGTTCAGGGTATGACTCCCGCCTTATTACAATGTTCAGAAACACTCTTAATTTTGAAGAAGATATTTCATTGGGTTTCTCATTGCCTGCCGGCAAAGGCGCAAAACTATGGCGCGATAGAAAGGTATCCACAGAAAATTCCAAAGAGCTTAAGTATAACAAACCAAAGAACGCCATTGAAAAATTTTATTTCTATCTGCGTGATGAAAAAAACAGATCCCGCATAAATGATGCCATAAAGAAATTCGGTCTCATGGATTTTGATGTTTATCATTTTGACGGAGGTATGGACTTTTTCAGAGATAACAGGTTTGCACGGGAGCTGAAGAAGCATAAAAAGAAAATTGTCTGCTGCTATTTTGGCAGCGACCTCCGGACACGGGGCATCTTCAGAGAGCTTGATGAATTAAGTGACCTGAACCTTACTGTTGAGTTTGATCATCTTTCACTTCATAAGAACATTAACTACATTTTTTTTCCATTCGATGTTTACTCATACAAAATTAAAAAAAGGAATAACAAGAAGCTGAAGATCATTCATTCGCCGACAAACAGAAGATTCAAAGGGACTGATAAAATCATAGAGATCATTAAGGAAGTAGAGAAGATCAGGAATATTGAGTTTATCCTTCTCGAAAATGTTGACAGGGAAAAAGTTCTTGAAATTAAAGGCGGCTGCGATCTTGCGATAGATCAGGTAGGAGGTGAGATGGGAGGAAGCGGTTACGGGAAAAATTCGATAGAAAATCTGTCAATGGGAATTCCGACCTTTACAGAATTTACCGATGATTATTTAAGCTTTATAAAAGAAAACCCTTTCATTCATTCAACTCAAAATACCCTGAAGGACAACCTGCTTAGTCTGATCGATAATGAAAATTTGAGGAACGATCATTCGGTAAGAGGCAGAGAGTGGGCGGAGAAATATCATTCCTTTGAATCAGTAAGCAGAGTCCTGAATGATCATTATAAAAAGCATAGCATAATATAATTTGGAAAAGAGATCCCACGTAAAAGAGCTTTTTTCACAAACGGTGATATACGGTCTGGGTATCATTCTTAATAAATCTGTGGGCTTTATTCTTCTGCCTGTCTACACAAAATTCTTTTCGCCTGAACAGATAGGACTCTTCACATTGATACAGTCACTGTCCCTTTTCTTCGGAGTGATATATATGTTCGGAATGGAAACTTCCTTCATGAAATTTTTCATTGACGCAAAAGACACAAGGTCTAAATCGGAGATATATTCCGTAACGTTGATGACTCTTAGTATGACCTCATTGATATTTTCCATCATCATTTTTTTTAATGCGCAGAATATTGCAGAACTGTTCAGGTTTTCCGAATTAAAAGAGAGCATTTTCTTAATAAAGATCTTAAGCGTGATGATGTTCGTGGATTCACTTTCGAGATTCCCATTATTGCTTTTCAGAGCTGAATTAAGATCACGAACTTATGCTGTCATTAACTTTCTGACTTTCGTAGTAAATGTATTCTGCAATGTGCTGTTCATAGTGATCCTGAGAATGGGGATAGAAGCGATCTTTTACAGCTATATAATTTCAGTAACAGTTACTTTTACTGCGGGATTGTTCATTACAAAGAAATATTTGATCCCGGGCTTTTCAACAACCAAACTGAAAGAGCTTCTGAAGTTTGGAAACAAATTCATTTACATCGGATTCTTTGTACTGCTGATTGATATCTCAGACAGATTCTTTCTGAAATATTTCTTTGATGAAAGTGTTGTAGGCATTTACTCGGCGAATTACCGCCTTGCATCGGTAATGGGTTTCATGATAGCGTCATTTAAGTTTTCATGGACTCCGTACTTTTTAAACATGTCCTCAAATCCGGATAATAAAAAAATCATTTCTACAATTTTTACATACTTTGTCTTTGCAGGGCTGCTGTTGTTCCTCGTGCTTTCTGTTTTCATCAGCCAGGCGGTTAAGATACGGGTCTTCGGATTTGAGTTTTTAAATGTAAGCTATTGGGAAGGTTTGTCGGTAGTTCCTATCGTACTGCTTGCATATTTTTTCTCGGGTGTATATTCTATGCTCAACGCTGCTCCGTTCTTTACTAACAAAACCATATCAATTCTGATAATAACTTTTACAGGACTGGCTGTAAATGTAATGTTTAACTTGATCTTAATACCCGCTTACAATATAACAGGTGCCGCAATGGCGACTTTGCTCACTTACTTCTGTATGTTCCTCATAATTTATTTCTATTCACAGAAGATTTACAGAATAAAGTATGACTGGGGCAGGATCTTAAAGCTTGTAGTATTAACTCTAATAACTTTTCTGATCTGCTATTTCCTTTTAAGGAAGTTCATCTCCGACAGTGTGGTGATCGTTGCGGTTCAGTTGATCCTCATCGGTATATACCTGCTTTGTATCCATACCTTCAAGATCATTGACCTGAAAAAGATCACTATGCTCTGGAGCAAAAATGAAAAAGCCGTCACGGAATAGTTTCCGCAACGGCTTTAAAAGATCCTTGTTAAAAGTTTATTTATCAGTCAGTGTAACTTTTGTCATTTTAATCTCTGTAGTAGGCTTATCATTAGGTCCTGTCTTTGTCTTTCCGATCTTTTCGACTACATCCATCCCGCCAACAACTTCTCCGAAGATCGCGTGCTTTCCGTCAAGCCATGGTGTCTCTGCAAGAGTAATGAAGAACTGTGATGAACCGCTGTTCGGTCCGCTGTTAGCCATTGAAAGCATTCCTTTCTTTGAGTGCTTAAGACCCGGTCCGAATTCATCTTTTATTCTTTCTTTCGATCCGCCTGTACCTGTTCCTGTAGGATCACCGCCTTGTAGCATGAAGCCGTCGATGACTCTGTGAAAAATTATTCCGTCATAAAATCCTTCACTTATCAGTTTCTTAAAATTACCTGTTGTCAGCGGTGCTTCCTTTGTATATAATTTAATCTTGATCGTACCCATGCTGGTTTCCATTTTTACAAAATCACCGTCTGACTTTGTTTCCTGTTTCGCCGCAGTCTCATTGCTTTTTGCTGAATCCATTTTTTGTGTAGTTTGATTTGTTGTTGTTGTTGTATTGGTTGTTGTTGTATTGCTTGTTGATGTTCTAACGGAATCAGTAACTTTGGTTTTCATGTCACCGTCTTTTTTCTCAGTCTGTGTCGAGTCTTTCTTCTCACCGCAGCTCATTAAAGCTGCTGAAATAAGAATCATCAACGACATCACTAACATTTTCTTTTTTAACATTGATTGCTCCTTTTAGTTGTGATTATTTATTTAAATAGAATGTTTTTAAAAATCAGAATTGCTTTAAAAATCTTATATCGTTTTCGTAAAAATATCTTATATCAGGTATACCGTATTTTACCATAAGTGTTCTCTCGATTCCCATTCCGAATGCATATCCTGAATAAACCTCCGGATCATATCCGACAATTTTGAACACATCAGGATCCACCATTCCGCAGCCCCCTATCTCAAGCCATCCGGTATATTTGCAGACCCTGCATCCCTTTGCTTTGCATAAAAAACATTCTACATCCATCTCAGCCGACGGCTCGGTGAATGGAAAGAATGACGGTCTTAATCTTGTCTTTAAATTTTCACCGAAGAACTCTTTCGCAAAATAATTCAGCGTACCTTTTAATTCCCTGAAGTTAACTTTCTTATCTACATACAATCCCTCGACCTGATGAAACACCGCAAGACTTCTCGCGCTCACAGCTTCATTCCTGTAAACCTTTCCCGGAACAATAACTCGTACAGGGGGCTTTGTCTGCTCCATTATCCTGATCTGTCCCGGTGATGTATGTGTGCGTAGAAGGTATCGCTTGTCTTTTCCTCTGCTGTCAAGATAAAATGTGTCCTGCATGTCTCTTGAAGGATGATAATCAGGAGTGTTCAAAGCGTCAAAATTATGATACTCGTCTTCAATCTCGTAACCTTCAAAAATATTGAAGCCGATCTTTTCGAAGATGCCGGTAATCTCTTCCATCGCCTGGTTGATAAGATGCTTTGTGCCTTTATTGTAAGTCCGTCCGGGAAGACTTATGTCGACAGATGTTCCGCTGTCATGACTTCCGTTTTCCGATAACAATGATTTCTTCTCTTCAAATATTTTCTGAAGTAAAGTCTTGGCATCGTTTAATGCTTTTCCGACCTGACCCTTACTTTCCTTATCGACATTCTTGAACTGCTCGAACAATTCATTCAATAAACCGTTACGGCTCAGATACTTAATGCGGTAATCTTCAAGAGATTTTTCCGATGTAAGTTTGGAAGCTTCTGTTTCTGCTTCGCCCGTTACTGATTTGATTTGTTCAAGCATTGTTGGATGAATATCTATGCGGGTAAAATAAAATAAGGCGAATAAATTTTATCCGCCTCTTCAGAAATTATTTTTGTATCAAAATTATTTTAATGCGAACTTTACGATCTCGTTGAAAGCGTCGGTATTGCTGTATGCAAGATCTGCAAGGATCTTTCTGTTGATATCGATGCTCTTTTTATTCAGCGCGTTAATGAGCTTTGAATAGGTAGTGTTGTTAAGTCTGGCAGCAGCATTGATTCTGGTGATCCATAAGCTTCGGTATTCTCTCTTTTTTAATCTGCGATCACGGTAAGCATGCGTCAGACCTTTTTCAACTGCATTCTTCGCCGCAGTATAGACCTTACTTCTGGCACCATAATACCCTTTGGCTTCCTCAAGCACCTTCTTTCTTTTTCTGTGGGACGCAACTTTATTTCTTGAGCGTGGCATTTAATCTCCTTCTAAAGATTTTTTTATTTATAAATTTATGCTTGGATCATTCTTTTGACTGTTCTTGTTTCCGCTTTGGAAACTAATGTTGCCTTTCCAAGATGTCTTTTTCTCTTGCTGGATTTCTTTGTCAGCTTATGGCTTCTCAAAGCTTTTTCTCTCTTTACTTTTCCGGTGCCGGTAACCTTAAATCTTTTCTTGGCTGACCGGTTTGACTTCATTTTCGGCATCGCTGGTTTCCTTTGGTTTATTTTCTTCTGAAATATTTTTCGGTGTTTCTTCTTTTACTGCTTTTGGAGCCGGCTCCTTATGCTGCTGTATCTTATTCTTGTCCGGCAGAAAATATGCGAACAGTTGCTTGCCTTCCATCTTAGGCGGTGATTCAAGTTTACCAATGTCCTGAAGCTTTTCTACAATGTAATCCATCAGCTTCCTTCCTATTTCCGGATGAGTTATCATTCTTCCCTTGAACATCACATAAGCTTTTACCTTATGTCCTTCGATCAGGAACTGCCTTAAATGCTTTGTCTTGAAATCAATATCGTGCGTATCGGTGTTCGGATTAAATCTTATCTCCTTTATGTGCATCACATGCTGATGCTTTTTTGCAAGCTTCTCTTTCTTCTGTCTTTCATAATTGAATTTTCCGTAATCAACTATCTTACAGACCGGCGGCTTTGATGTCGGTGAAATTTCAACCAGATCAAATCCCCTTGAACGGGCGATCTGAAGTGCTTCCTGCGTTGATAATACTCCGAGCGCATTTCCGTTTTCATCCAGTACCCTTACCTGAGGAACACGTATCTGCTCGTTTGTTCTTTCTTTGCTGACTTTGTTTTTAATATTGTCTTTTTATTTAATTGTAATTTTCCCTGGTTGAGGTCTGTAATCTAAGTTTTTCAATAAATGCATTCAATTCAAATTTTCCTATATCTCCTTTGATATGCTGACGCACCGAAAGGTTGTTATTCTCAACTTCCTTGTCTCCCACAACGATCATGTAAGGAATCTTTTTGTTCTCAGACTCTCTTATTTTAAAACCTATCTTTTCATTTCTTGAATCAAGCTTTACCCTGAAACCTTCTTTTCTTAATTTATCATAAATTCCTTTTGCATAATCATGATGTGAATCTGTAATTGTCAGTACATTTACCTGCACGGGAGTCAGCCACAACGGAAAGTATCCGCCGTAATGCTCAGTCAGAACTCCAACAAATCTTTCGAATGAACCGAATATAGCCCTGTGTATCATAACAGGTCTGTGAATGCTGCTGTCAGCGCCTACATATTCAAGTCCGAATCTTTCAGGCATTGAGAAGTCAAGCTGAATGGTACCCAACTGCCAGTTGCGTCTTAAGCTGTCCTTAACCACAAAATCTATCTTCGGTCCGTAAAATGCCCCGTCACCTTCATTAACTTTATATTTAATTCCGGCTTTATCCAGAGCTGATGATAATGATCTTTCCGAATTATCCCATACTTCTTCCGATCCAATAAATTTCTCCGGACGTGTTGACAGGTAAACCTGTACATCATTAAATCCGAAAGTGTTGTAAACTTCAAAAACCAGGTTTATGAGAATGATCACTTCCTGCTCGATCTGTTCGGGAGTACAAAAAATATGCGCGTCATCCTGTGTAAAGCTTCTGACTCTGAAAAGTCCTGATAAGACGCCCGAAAGTTCGTGTCTGTGCACAAGACCGAATTCATATAATCTCAGCGGAAGGTCACGATAAGACTTCATTGTTGTTCTGTAAACCAAAGTGCTTCCGGGACAATTCATCGGCTTTACCGCGAAATCCCGTTCATCAATATCGGTGAAGTACATGTTTTCCTTGTAATTGTCATAGTGTCCGGACTGAAGCCATAATTTCTGATTGAGTATGATGGGAGTATTTATCTCTTCATAATCCAGAGCGACCAGCTTTTCTCTTAAAAATGTTTTAAGATTATTGAGAAGTATCATTCCGTTGTTATGCCAGAACGGAAATCCCGGTCCTTCTTCATGGAATGAAAAAAGTTCAAGCTCTTTGCCAAGCTTTCTGTGATCACGCTTCTTTGCTTCTTCAAGATTCTTCAGATATTCATCCAGCTCCTTTTGCTTTGGAAATGAAATTCCGTAAATCCGCTGAAGCATCTTTCTTTTCTCGTCGCCTCTCCAGTATGAACCTGAAACCGACAACAGCTTTACGGATTTTACTTTGGAAGTTGAAGGCAGATGAGGTCCTCTGCAAAGATCGGTAAATTCACCCTGCTCGTACAATGAAACATTCTCTTCATCTTTGGCAATTGTTTCAAGTATCTCTACTTTATACGGATCATCTCTTTTACTTTTAAAATATTCGATCGCGTTGGTTCTCTTTATATCTATCCGTCTCGGCTTAAGATCTCTTTTTGAAATATCAAGAATCCTGTCTTCAATCTTTTTAAGATCCTCATCACTAAATTTCCTGTCGGTATCAACATCATAATAAAATCCACCTTCGATAGGAGGTCCGACGCCAAATCTCGCGCCCGGAAACAATTCCTCTATCGCCTGAGCCATCATGTGAGAAGTCGTATGCCAGTAAACTTCCTTTCCCTTTTCCGAATCAAATTTATGAAGAACGATTTTCGCGTCTTCATTTATCGGTGCATCAAGGTCTTTCATCGAACCGTTCACTTCTGCGGCAAGGATCTCTTCAGCAAGCTTTTTGCTGATAGAACCGGCAACGTCAAAAGCTGTTACACCTTTATCGAATTCTTTTACTGAGCCGTCGGGAAATGTTATGTTTATCTTATCTGCCAAAATATTTATAGTTTATAAAGCAGTTATTCGATGAAAAAATTTTCGAAATCTCCAATTTACCATTGAACATTTATATTTGAAAATTGAATGAGTGGGCGGTAATGGACTCGAACCAATGACCCCTACCATGTCAAGGTAGTACTCTAACCAACTGAGCTAACCGCCCTTATTTCGTAACTTTCAAAATACTCTTTTTTGATTTTTTTTACAATGGAAGATTTTAGAATTTTTAAAACTTTGGCAATTGCCGTCCAAAATAATTTTCATCAACACTTAAAGGTTTTAAATTAATGAGCAAACGGGATAATCATTATTATTTTTAAATAGAACCCGCCTGTGAGAAATTGCCGATAAGAAATTCAGAGCAATGGCGACAAGCAGGAATTCCCGAGTCAAGCACCGCTGTAAGGTGATCACCTCGTTTCGTGTTGGAATTCCTGCCGCTATTGATCTGAATTTCCGGCAATTTATCACCAGCGGGAAACTTTTCTTTGCAAAGCTTTCTGGCGCCTGTCCCGCAATGCTTTTATGCGGGAGTTTTTCAAAAGAAAGCGTGCTTAATCGAAACTAAAATTTTCATTTTCTAAATCACATTGTTTTGGACGGATGTGAACTTTGGCAATTTCAATTAAAAAAATATACACTTGAGCTAAAGCTCGGATTTGGAATAAATTTGCCTGCAACATGGTTGGAGTAATGCATCAAACTATTTCAAAATTGAAATTACTAAATTACTAAATTCCTAATTCCTAATTCCTAATTCCAAATTCCTACATTCCTACATTCCTAATTC
>Ga0163153_10004229_pt1 | contig 18259 bp, 15 predicted proteins | sample OliLakLV19MP6IB1_FD_148629 | JGI IMG/M metagenome (GOLD analysis project Ga0163153, IMG submission 148629) | Freshwater microbial mat bacterial communities from Lake Vanda, McMurdo Dry Valleys, Antarctica - Oligotrophic Lake LV.19.MP6.IB-1 | ecosystem: Environmental > Aquatic > Freshwater >... | reverse complement strand
GCTTATAGCTTTGTTAGTAAAGTTTTATTTGAGGTTGCTATAAAATAAAAAAAGTTTATTAAAATTACAGTGTAAACTTAAAATTTAAATGAAAAGAATTTACTGATGCAAAAAAATTACTCGTTCACAGTTCCGCAGGTATTAACAAAGCAAAGAATTGATAAATACATAGCCAACTTTATCGAGAACGCTTCCCGGACAAAGGTTCAGAAGGCAATAGACCTTGGTTACGTTACCGTAAACGGTGATCTGGTAAAGTCAAATTACCTTGTAAAGCCGGAAGATGAAATTGAGATCGAGCTCGATTATCCTGATAAGCAAGATATTGTTCCGGAAAACATCCCTCTCAACATAGTATTTGAAGATGAATATCTGATGGTGATTAATAAACCTCCGTCAATGGTCGTTCATCCTGCCTATAAAAATTACAGCGGCACACTTGTCAACGCGATAATGTATTACGCGCAGCAGAAGAATGATTCTCTTTCCAGCCTGAACGGTTTTGAAAGAGCGGGGATAGTTCACCGCCTTGATAAGGATACTTCGGGATTAATTGTAATTGCAAAAGATGAACTGACTCACAGAAAACTTTCCGAACAGTTCTTTAATCACACCATAAAGCGCGAGTATAATGCCATCGTTTGGGGAAAATTAAAAAAGAAAAAAGGTGAGATCATAAATAAGCTTGGAAGGGACAAACGTGACCGTAAGAAAGTTGCTGTGCTTAAGGATACTGCCGAAGGAGGCAAGACCGCGATCACACATTACGAAGTACTTGAGGAGTTTGATTATCTTTCACTTGTAAAATTAAATTTAAAAACCGGCAGGACACATCAGATACGTGTTCATCTTTCACACGCGGGACATCCTGTCTTCGGAGATGAAACTTACGGAGGTCGTGATCATCACGCTCCAAATCTTACAGCGAGTAAGAAAGCGCAGATAAAAAACCTGCTCGAAGAGATGCCGCGTCAGGCGCTGCATGCTAAGATCATTGGGTTTGTTCATCCACGGAGCAATGAAGAAATGTTTTTTGAATCCGAACTGCCGGATGACATGCTCTCAATCCTTGGAAAGATTGCAGATAAAATTAAAAGTTAAAAGTTGAAAGTTTCAAAACTTTCTACTTCAACTTTTCAACTTTATAAACTTTCAACTTTATACTTACCTAGTCTCACTTCTCCGGGGCAGCAGACTCCCACGGCATTCTGTCTTCACGTATTTCCGGGTGATGGATCTTACCTCCGAGGTTAGCGGTGTATGCCATCATTCCGTTGGAAATTAAAAGTATGAGAAGTAAAGCGTATGCTATTGACTTCGGAAGTGTCTTTGGTTTTCTGTAAGCGAATAATGCAATAATGGCAAAAGCTCCGGCGATATCCATTACAATAAAACTATAGAGCGCAAAATCTTCATGGGCATCAATGAAATCTTCATCCACGTCTTCGTAATTCCCTTCGATCTTTGCCTGCGCCTTTTCTCCTGAGAGATAGACCGGTATCGTGATAAGAGAAGTAAGCACAAGTATCATAAGACTGACTTTTTTTATGTCGTCGCTTCTCTTTAGTATGCCGATCAGCAGGACAAATATAGCAATGGCGGATCCGATGACAGGGAAATGATTTAACACAAGATGCAGATGAGCAGCGTTCATATAGTATAACTCCTTCTTTAAATTTTTATAAAATTAATTAAATTGTTTTACAGTGTCAAACTTTTTCTGACTTACAAAAGTATTGTACTTCACTGACAAAGCAAAACAGAAAATTATTTTATGTGTAGGTTTCTGTTTCTAAGTTAAAAGTTAAAAGTTAAAAGTTGAAAGTTGAAAGTTGAAAGTTGAAAGTTGAAAGTTGAAAGTTAAAAGTTAAAAGTTAAAAGTTGAAATTAGTGGTAATATTTTAATTCGTAATGCTTCATGAAATTCATGGCAAGTTTTTCCTTATTTTGGATTGATGTGTTTGTAACTTGTGAAATCCAAACTAAATCTCTTATAATTTAAATTCAGAATCAGTATTTTACATTTTCCCAATAAAAATTTAACTAAATAAAAAATATAACCAAATGAGAAGAGAGATTTCAAAGTGGTACAGCCCGAATTTACAAAAGGAAATGGATATTGTTGCTTACGGTGATTATGGATTTGCACTGTTGCTGTTTCCAACTGCAGCGGCGGATTATCTTGAATACGAAAGGTTTTTACTCATTGATGAATTGAAGCCATACATCGAAGCGGGCAAGTGCAAAGTTTATTCCATCAATAGCATCAACAGCGAAAGCTGGCTCAACGATGAAATGCATCCGAGAGATAAGGCAGTCAGACACCAGCAGTTCAATGATTACGTGACCGATGAAGTTGTGCCTTTTATAATTAAGGACTGTAACGGTGAAGTGCCGATCTACACTTCCGGTGCATCACTTGGTGCTCTTCACAGCGCGAATAATTTTTTCAGAAGACCTGACCTTTTCGCCGGCACAATTGCGATGAGCGGATCTTATGACCTTCAGGATTATTCAAAAGGTTATTTTGATGAAACATGTTACTTCAATTCACCTGTTGCTTACCTTCCAAACCTCACCGATGAAAATATTTTAAATGAGCTCAGAAAAAGCCAACACATTCATATTCTTACCGGACAGGGGAGTTATGAAAATCCTCAGGCATCCGAAACACTGGCTGAAATATTAAACAGTAAGAATATTCCTAATGATCTCGAACTTTGGGGCAAAGATGTTCCGCATGACTGGCCGACGTGGAGAAAGATGCTGCCGTATGTACTGGCAACAAAGTTTAACTAGATTTGTCATGCAATTAGAGATCTGCAAAAACTTTTAGATAAATAGCGTTTCAGAAAAAATCATAAAAATTTGAAAATAGCTTTTGTTGCTTCAGAATGTTTTCCGTATGTAAAGACAGGCGGACTCGGAGATGTTGTGGGTTCGCTGCCGAAGGCACTTGAAGAGGAAGGTTGTGTCGTAAAATTATTCCTGCCATTGTACAGCGGTATCAAGACCGAACAGCATAACATAAAACCATTCGAAGAATTCAAAGACATTCCCATCCGCATTGGTGATAATGAAGTTACATTTAATCTGATGCACGCAATCCTTCCCGATACTTCCGTCGATGTTTACTTTATTGACTGCCCAAAATATTTTGACCGCGAGAAGCCCTATACAAATGATCCCGATGAGGATGAAAGGTTCATTCTATTCCAGCTTGCTGTGATCGAAACTCTTCAGCGAATGAAATGGGCTCCCGATATTATTCATTGCAATGATTGGCAGACAAGTCTGTTACCCGTCTATCTTAAGACGAATTATAAATGGGATAAGCTTTTTGAAAATACTAAAACACTTTTATCAATACATAACATAGGTTACCAGGGAAGATTTTCAGGAATGTCAGTTCATAATGCGGGGCTTTCCTATTCAGAATATTATCCCGGCGGATCTTATGAACTTGACAACACATTTTGCTTTCTTAAAGCGGGAATTCTTTTTTCTGAAATTATAACTACTGTAAGTCCGACATACGCTGAGGAAATTCAGACAGAGGAATTCGGGGCGGGCATGGAAGGGATACTTGAGTTGAGGAAAGATGATCTTTATGGTGTGTTGAACGGAATTGATAGTGAAATTTGGAGTCCAGAGACAGATAAGTTTATTCCGTTCCGGTACACGTTCAAAGGTCTGAAGAATAAGAGGAAGTGTAAGATGGATCTTGTGAAGGAAGCAAAATTCGATTATCAGGAAAATGTTCCGGTCATAGGTATCATTTCGAGATTTGCGGGACAGAAGGGATTTGATCTTATGTTTCCGATCGCTGATGAACTGATGAGTCTTCCGGTTCAGTGGATAATTCTCGGAAGCGGTGATGACAGAACGGAAAGTTTTTTCGAACAGCTTGCAGAGAAGTATCCGGAAAAATTAAATGCATATATCGGATACAATAACCGGCTGGCACATTACATTACTGCCGGTTGTGACATGTTCCTGATGCCGTCACAGTATGAGCCCTGTGGACTTAACCAGATGTACTGCCTGAATTACGGTACTGTTCCTGTCGTTAGAAAGACAGGCGGTCTTGCCGATACGGTTAAAGATTATCACGAGACTGATGAAAATGGAAACGGTTTTTCATTCAAGGACTTTACTTCTTATGCTCTTTACTCGACCATTGAAAGAGCGGTATATATGTTCAAAGATGTAAAGGTATGGAAAGAGATCATGAAACGCGGAATGAAAGAAGATTTCTCCTGGAAACATTCTGCAAAAGAGTATATGAGATTGTATGGGAAGGCAATTGAAAGCAAATAGAGCCCCAACTTACCTCACTTACCTCACCCAACACACTCAAACTAAGTTAGACATTACAGTTTTAATGGATAATAAAGAAGCCGCCGCAGTCTTATTACGACGGTCTTCTAAAAAAAATTATTTAAATTTTGAGAGCAAACCAAGAGCTGTGATAAGTGAACTTTGCTTACCTTTGCTTTTGAAAGATTTTGGATTTATAAATCCAAGTATACCCGAAACTCCACCTGCAACATCAGCTATGTTTCCTGCTGTCTGAAGTTTATCAAGGATCCCGTCTTTTTGATTCGCCCAGTCCGGCAGAAAAGCAGATCCTTTTAAAGCACCAGCCAGCGAACCGGCAAGACTTGCATACTTCAGATAATCCGAAGATCCGATACCGCCGATCATACCCAGCAGATCATTCTTTCCGGTCTTTCCGTCGGAGAAAGAATTGGTCTTAAGACCTCCTATAAGTTGTCCCATTATATCACCAATCCCGAACTGCATGCCGGAATTATTTACATTAATTTTTGCAGGATCATTTTTGGCATTAATGCCTGAAGAAAATGCAAACAGAAGTGCAAAAGCCATTACTAAGAATTTAACTTTCATTAGGTTTAGTTTAATTAAGAAATATTTTATTAACTTTGGGAATCAAAAATAAATATTCTAATCGAAATATGAAAGTCTATGAGTTTAAATAATCGTTAAAGTAATTGCTCTCAAATTGTCATTCCCGACCGCCAGCATAGACACAGTTTACTCTCTATAATTGTCATTCCCGACCGCCTGCATAGAAATATTATAAAGTCAGAAGCAGACTTCGAGCAAGCGAGTCCCCCGCATTGTCATTCCCGACCGCCTGCATAGAAATATCATAAAGTCAGAAGCAGACTTCGTGCAGGCGAGTCCCCCGCATTGTCATTCCCGACCGCCTGCATAGAAATATTATAAAGTCAGAAGCAGACTTCGTGCAGGCGAGTTCGGGAATCTCTGAATCGAAACCCAAACATTTCATAAAAAAGAAATTGAACATCGTAGCACAGTTTACTCTCTATAATTGTCATTCCCGACCGCCTGCATAGAAATATTATAAAGTCAGAAGCAGACTTCGAGCAAGCGAGTCCCCCGCATTGTCATTCCCGACCGCCTGCATAGAAATATTATAAAGTCAGAAGCAGACTTCGTGCAGGCGAGTTCGGGAATCTCTGAATCGAAACCCAAACATCTCATCAAAACGAAATTGAACATCGTAGCACAGTTTACTCTCTCTCGCATTGTCATTCCCGACCGCCTGCATAGAAATATCATAAAGTCAGAAGCAGACTTCGAGCAAGCGAGTCCCCCGCATTGTCATTCCCGACCGCCTGCATAAAAATATCATAAAGTCAGAAGTAGACTTCGTGCAGGCGAGTTCGGGAATCTCTGAATCGAAACCCAAACATTTCATAAAAAAGAAATTGAACATCGTAGCACAGTTTACTCTCTCCCGCATTGTCATTCCCGACCGCCTGCATAAAAATATCATAAAGTCAGAAGTAGACTTCGTGCAGGCGAGTTCGGGAATCTCTGAATCGAAACCCAAACATTTCATCAAAAAGAAATTGAACATCGTAGCACAGTTTACTCTCTCCCGCATTGTCATTCCCGACCGCCTGCATAGAAATATCATAAAGTCAGGAGTAGACTTAGTGCAGGCGAGTTCGGGAATCTCTGAATCGAAACCCAAACATTTCATCAAAACGAAATTGAACATTGAACATTGAACATTGAAAATTGTTATGAGATACTTGAATAGTCTTAATTCATAATTTCTTAATTGGTAATTTATAATTATAAAGGACTCAGTAAATAACACTTTCATTCATAATTCATAATTTGCATTTTCCAGTTCATGGAAAGTAAACCTTCCGGTTTCGTCACGTTTCTTTTCACCGACATAGAAGGCAGCAGTAAGTTGTCGCAGCAGTTCCCTGATACAATTCAGATTACACTCGAAAAACATCATTCGATAATTCAGAAAGCAGTTGATGCAGCGAACGGATTTACTTTTAGAACAGTTGGTGACGCCTTCTGCTGTGCATTTCAAAATGCTTATGACGCGGTCGCGGCTGCAGTAAGTGCTCAGATGATTTTATCGAAGGAAGAATGGAATGGAGCGGATGTAAAGGTAAGAATGGGAATTCACGGCGGTGAAGCTGAATGGAATGGCACAGATTATATGGGCTACATAACGCTAGTCCGTACATCAAGGTTAATGGCGGCTGCGAACGGCGAACAGATACTCATCTCAGACATTTCATATGATAAATTTAAAAAAAATAATGATAACGAATTATCCTTTAAAGATCTTGGTGAGCGAAGACTGAAGGATGTCATAAAGCCAATCAAACTTTTTCAGATAATATCTCCCGGTCTTCGGGAAGACTTTCCGCCTTTAAAAACACTTGATGCAAGACCGAACAATCTCCCGATCCAGCTTACAAGTTTTATCGGCAGAGAGGAAGTTATGAAAGAGATAAAGAAATTACTGACTCAGAACCGTCTTCTTACGGTTATTGGTACCGGTGGAGCCGGAAAGACCAGGCTTGCAATGCAGGCAGGTGCCGATATGATCGATGAGTTCGCAAACGGGGTTTTCATAACTGAATTAGCGCCTGTAACGGATGAGGCAATGATAGTTCAGACAATACTGAATTCTCTTCGTGTAAAGGAAGAGCCGGAAAAAACTTTGCAGGAAACCCTGATAAATTATCTTAAGGACAAAGAGCTGTTGTTTATTCTTGATAACTGTGAGCATCTTATAAACGAATGCGCGCACCTGTCCGAAATATTGTTAAGCACCTGTCCTCATTTAAAGATCATTGCAACAAGCCGTGAATCGTTAAATTGTTCGGGCGAGCAGACTTACAGGCTTCCTTCACTTTCACTTCCTGATTCTTCACCCGATAAAACACCGGAAGCGCTTTCACGATTTGAATCAGTTCGTCTCTTCATTGAAAGAGCTTTAATTGTCGATTCGAATTTTCGGATAACAAACGATAATGCTATCTTGATCTCAGATATTTGCAGCCGGCTTGATGGAATACCTCTTGCAATAGAACTAGCTGCAGCGAGAATAAAACTTTTATCAATTGAAAAGATCTATCAGCGTTTAGGTGATAGCTTTAATTTGCTTACAGGAGGAAGGCGAACAGCACTGCCGAGACAGCAAACATTACGGGCATTGATAGATTGGAGTTATGATCTGTTATCAGAGAATGAAAAAATGCTGTGGAGGAAGGTCTCGGTATTTACAGGAGGATGGACACTGGAATCTGCAGAGGAAATTTGTTCGGGTGACAAAGTAAAAACTGAAACGCTGGATCTTCTGGATCAGCTTTCAGAAAAATCCATTATTATATATGATGCGGAAAAGGAAAGATACCGCATACTTGAAACAATAAAACAATACGGGGAAGAGAAGCTAAAAGAAGCAAATGAGAATGAAGAAATGGTTTCAAAACATCTGGGAATGTTTCTGGACCTATCATTAACTGCCGAGAAAAATTTAGTTGGAAATCAGGCTTTGCAATGGCTCGAAAAACTTGAAACCGAACACGGTAACCTTCAGTCTGCAATAATCAGGTCAGTTAACAATTCCGAATCAGAAGAGGGAATCAAGCTTGCTGTTGCTCTTGAAAAATTCTGGAATCTGAGAGGATATTATTCGACAGGCAGACGACTGCTGGATGGTATTCTGGTTAATGCTGAGGGAGTTGACAGATCACTTCTTGCCAAAGCCCTTCAGTGCGCCGGTTCACTTACGATACGTCAGGGTGAATATGAGAAAGCACGGAAATTTTATAAAGAAAGTCTGAAGTTAAGGGTTGAAATTGGCGATAAGCAGGAGATCGCTTTAGCTCTTACAGGATTGGGAAACATAGAAATGGATCAGGGAAATTATGAGGGCGCTGAAAATTTTTTTAATGAGAGTCTTTCATTGAACAAACAGACCGGAGATAAAAGCAGCATTGCAAATTCACTTATGAATATCGGAAATGTTAATTACGGAAGAAGAAATTTTGAAAAGGCAAAAAAATACTATGAAGAGAGTCTGGTAATAAGCCGTGAGACCGGTGAGAAGAATATCATCGCTTCGCTGATCAATAACTTTGGAACTGTTGCATTTTATCTGGGAAATTTTGAGGAAGCGCAGAAATATCTTCAGGAAAGTATTTTATTAAAAGAAGAGCTTGGGGATAAATACGGAGTCTCGGTTACTTTGAGAAATATGGGTACAATAGCAATGAAGCAAGGCGACAATGAGCAGGCGCAAAAGTATCTTGAAAGAAGTCTGTCATTCTCAACTGAAGTCGGCGACAAGCGAAGTATTGCAATCACCTATAATAATCTGGGTAATGTAGCCATTGAACGTGAAAATTTTGAACAGGCGCATCAGTTCTACGAGCAGAGCCTGACATTATTTCGTGAGGTCGGAGATAAAAGCGGTATCGCATTCTCCCTTACAAATCTTGGGAGCATAGCATTCAATCAATTGAATTATGAACTTTCTCAGATATATTATGAAGAGAGTCTTTCAGTATTTATCGAGATAGGGGATAACAATGATATTGCTGAAACGCTTATAGGACTTGCAGGAATACTAAGTAATGATAATGATTTTGAATCCGCTGTAAAGCTGCTCGGAGCAGTTGAAGCTCTGTTAAGTTCAGCAGGCAGAATACTTGAGACCAATGAAAATAATCTGCTAAGTAATATCGTGGACAGGATAAAAGTGAAAATAAGCGTCAAGGAATTTTCGGAATATTTTGAACAAGGGAAGAAGTTGACGGTGGAAGAAGCGGTTGGGATTATTAAGAAAGACGTAATAAATAAAACGAAGGACTAAGCAACTTTTAACTTTCAACTTTTAACTTTCAACTTTTAACTTTCAACTTTTAACTTTCAACTTTCAACTTTCAACTTTCAACTTTCAACTTTTAACTTTCAACTTTTAACTTTCAACTTTTAACTTTTAACTTTCAACTTTTAACTTTCAACTTTTAAAAAAAAATATTTGAAAAAATTACTTCAGATTTCCAATGGTGTAGCTTTGATCATCACCATAGTAATAAATTATCTTTCCAATACAGGGATATTCGGCGGTAATACGATCGGCGGAGTGTCAGGTGAATACCGGAATTATTTTACACCTGCGGGTTATGCATTCTCAATATGGGGATTGATATATCTTGGATTGATCGCATTTGTGATCTATCAGGGACGCAGTCTTTTTATTAAGACTGCTAAAGATGATTCGCTGGTATTGCAGATCGGTTGGTGGTTCGTGATTTCGTGCATTGCAAATTCACTCTGGGTTCCGGCTTGGCTATATGGCATGACAGGAGTGTCGGTAGTACTAATGTGCTTACTTTTTTTCTCGCTGATTAAGATCGTTGTCAATACAAGAATGGAGCTTGATGATGTTCCACTTGCAAAGATAATGTTCTTCTGGTGGCCGATCGATTTTTATTCGGGCTGGATAGCAGTCGCGCTCATCGCTAACGTATCGGCTTACTTAACAAAAATAAGCTGGGACGGATTTGGGATCTCAGAGATAAGCTGGGCTATAATTATGATATGCGTTGCAGGAGCAGTAAATCTTTTTATGACCTGGACAAGGAACATGAGAGAATTTGGTTTAGTCGGAGTCTGGGCTTTGGTTGCTGTGGCTGTAGCTAATGTTGACGGTGTACTGTCAATTTTCATATCAGCGATCATAATGTCAATCATTGTATTTATAAGCAGCACTACTCACGCTTATAAAAACAGGAAAAGTTTTCCTTTAAAATTTTGAACGTAAAATGTAAGACGCGAGGTGTGACATGGATAGTGAATTGAAAAAATACTATCCATTGTTCTTTGTACTTAACACAAAATCTATGATCTCTTCCTTACCAAGTACCTTTGCCTTAAGTTCTATTGCCTGATAATTTTCGATAGAGATTATTTCACTTAATTTATTTCTGAAAGTAAGAGCAGTTTCAAGAAGTTCCTTTCCTAAAGGGTCATTGTGCCCGTCTGTAATTTTTTTAAGGAATATAAAATGTGAAAGTGCAGTTTGGTGATCATTAAGATCATAATATGCTTTCGCTAATTCATACAGATTCCTTGACAGGAAATAGTCGATGTGAGTTTCTTTACCAAGTAAAATGGATTCTTTAAAATTTTTAATTGCGCCGCCGTAATCTTTCAGTGAAGCAAGCGTTTTTCCAATAGAATGCAGAGCAACCAGGTGATTACTTTTATATCCGCCTTCCTTCACAATTGCAAGCGCCCTGTTGTAAACTTCAAAAGCATCTTCATATTCTTTCTGAAACGAGTGTACATTCCCGAGTACAATTAAATTTATTGAGATGAGAAATTTATCATCTATCTCATTGCATATCAAGAGACTTTCTTCAATGTATTTACGGCTTTCAGTTATGTTTTTATTATTAAATTCATGAGATGCGAGATGTGCAAGTAATAATGCTGTGTTATGGGTATCATTAGTTTGTCTGTAAAGGTCAAGGGCTTGCATCTTGTGCATTATTGCAGTATCTAGATTTCCTTCAAGATGCTCGATGAAAGATATATTGTATAGAGATGTTGCGATGTCATTTTTTGCATCGAGTTCAACCGCCAATGCAAGACTTTCATTGTAGTAATTCTTTGTTATCTCCATTTTTGATGAATCAAGAGCTGAAACGACTCCGAGGACACTGAGTGATTTTAAAATTCCATACTTTTCTCCCGCTTTTCTGTAAATGGCAAGAGCCTCTTCTCCTAACTTTTGCGCTTCATCAATATTCCCTAAATAATGAGATGACAGAGCAATGTAGTAAAGCATCTTTGCATAATTGGTTTCCTTCAGGGATGACTTCAGGTCAAGCATCTTCCTGCAGATTCTGTGTCCTTCCGAAAAATAGCCTTTTAAGGCACAGAATTCTAAAAGACCTGCCACGACATCAGAAGCCTGATCTGGCTCATGATCTGCTCCCCAGTCAATAGCCGAGCGTATATTGTTCAGATCAATTTCAATCATTCTGATCCATTTTATCTGAGTGATATTCTTTGCATTCAGATTCCCATAATCGCTGAGGTCTTTAAAGTATAAAAAATGTTTTCTGTAAATATCTTCATTCCCATCATACTTTTCTCTCGCATATTGCCGGACAGATTCAAGTAATGAAAATCTTATTGTACCTGAAACATCGGTTGAATTGATAAGAGACTTATCCTGAAGATTTGAATGAGTATCCATAAGATCATATTGTCCGTCTTCACAAATTATTTCCGCCGCCTCAAAAGTCCAGCCTCCTGAAAAAACAGCCAGCTTCTTAAACAATATTTTTTCATCTTCAGTGAGCAGGTCATAACTCCAGTCGATAAGTGCTTTAAGTGTCTGCTGCCTGGGAAGTGCTGTGCGCCTGCCTCCGGTAAGAAGCTTAAATCTGTGCTCAAGCTTCTCACATATTTTATCAAGTGGCATCAGACGGGTTCTTGCAGCGGCAAGCTCAATTGCAAGGGGAATTCCGTCAAGCTGAAAACAAATCTGAGCAAGAGCAGGCGCATTCTCATTTGTGACTCGGAAGGAAGGATTTACCGACAAAGCTCTTTCAATGAATAATCTCACTGCTTCATATTGTGAAAGTTCAAGAGGAGTATTTTTATCTTCCGGCTGAGGATGAGTTAGTGATAAGACCTTATACATCATTTCGCCTTCACACTTTAATGCTTCACGGCTTGTAGCTATTATTTTTAAATTGCTGCATTTCTTTAAGAGTTTTTCTGTAAGGACTGCGCATGCTTCAATGAGATGCTCGCAGTTATCGAGGATGATAAGTGTTGATTTATCTTTCAGATAATTCACAAGAGTGATCTCAGTATCCTGTCCGGGCTCCTCGTTGATCTTCAGTGTTCTCGCTATTGTAAAAGGAATGAGAGAAGGGTCTGATATCGGTGCCAGCTCGACAAGCAAGACCCCGTCATCAAAATCATCCATGGTCTCGGCAGCGACCTGCATTGAAAGACGAGTCTTGCCTGTACCTCCGGGACCAACTAAGGTAAGTATTCTGCCGGTTGATAATAATTTTTTTATTTCACCTATTTCTTTTTCTCTTCCGATAAAACCGGTAAGCTGGATCGGGAGATTATTCAGCCGGTCGTCAAGCGTCTTCAGAGGCTGAAAATTTTCACGAATACCTTTTGATATTACCTGAAACAATCTTACCGGCTGGATAAGATCTTTGAGTCTTTTTTCGCCAAGATCAAGTAAGGATATTCCCGATCGGATGTTTTTCTTTAATAGATCGAATGTACTGTTTGAAACTATGATCTGTTCTCCATGAGCTGCGGACATGATCCTCGTGGTCCGTGCAAGAGTAAGATAGCCCATATATTTTTCACCGTTCCATTCGGCAGATCCTGAATGAATCCCCATTCTGACATTTATCACCGCTTCATCCCATTTCTCTTCTGAAAGTTTGATCTGTGCATTTACTGCCGCAATGACGGCATCATCTGCGTTTTCAAATGCACAGCAAAAGGCGTCGCCAATAATTTCAAATACAAAGCCGTGATTCGACTCAATCGATTCTCTTAAGATTTTGTGATGCTTTTCTAATGAATGCTGGAGTTTATCGGGAAAGTCCTGAGCAAGCTTAGTGCTGCTTACGATGTCAGTAAAAAGAAAATTTACATTACAGGTGGGCGGACTTTGTATGTTCAAAATTATTAATTGGGGATTGTTAAAACATAATTACAGAGAAAGTAACGGAGAAATAGAATTAGAACGTTAATCCTTAATTAAAATTGTAATTGGGAATTAAGATTACTATTCCCAATTACAAAAAATTACTGAATGAATGAGTAGCCGTAGTTATTATCCATTAAGAGAAAAATGCTGTACCGGTGTTTTATTTTCTTCTTTATATTTATTAATTAATTGCAGGAATGCTTCAGCATCTTTTACATTATTTTTATCATCATTTCCGTGAATGTCAGCAAAGTTTTTTATACCTGTGAGGTAATCCTTTACTTCTTCGCTGTCAAAATCAATTTTTCCTGAGAGCATGTCATTGACCCTGCATGAAGCGGGACCGGAAAATCTTGAATCTATAGAACTCAGTATTTCTCTTAATTTAACATCCATTTTATTATTATTTTAATTTAACTTAAATTACCATTAATGAGATCAACTTAAAACCCTTTTATTAATCACCGTTTCATTTATTTTAACACTCACTTATTTAAATTACATTAATTATTTTTAAAGTAATACTGAACACATCCAACTATCAATTATCAATTATCAATTATTAATGAATAATGGGTGAAGCAAACTTTCAACTTTCAACTTTTAACTTTCAACTTATCACATGATAAATTTATCAGAATACAAATTAGCCGGGGCATTGCTGATGCTCGTACTTTTCGCTTTGACATCCTGCGGTAAGAAAGAAAAAAGTGATGTCACAGTCCTGCATTCATTCAGCGGCAAGGACGGCTCGACACCTAAGGGAACAATGCTGCTTGTTGAGAATGAATTGTACGGCTTCACTTCCGCCGGCGGTAACAATGACAAAGGTGTGATCTTCAAAATGGGGATCGATGGAAAAAACTTCAATGTGCTTTATAATTTTGAGACGGGTGCGGATAACGGTAAAGGAAAAGAACCTCATCACGCTTCGCTTTATTACTTTAACGGTAAGCTTTACGGAGCTGCTCTTTACGGAGGTAAGAGTGATTACGGTGTGATCTACAGCGTTAACACAGATGGTTCCGGCTATACTCCCTTGCATGTTTTTAACGGAGGCGATTCTGACGGAGCTCAGCCCCACAGCTCGATTTCTTTCATCAACGGAGCAATATATGGAATGACCGCACAGGGCGGTGATAAAGGCAAAGGCGTTCTTTATAAAATGGATCCCGACGGAAATAATTTTACTGTACTTCATTCATTTCATAAAGAAGACGGTCACGAACCTCACGGTATTGTCATTACAGGCAGCAACGGCAATTCACTTTACGGTATAACCAAAACCGGCGGGACGGATGATGTCGGTGTTATATTCACTTGTGATCTTAACGGCGGTGCATATACTGTGCTGCATAATTTTAAGAAAGGAAAAGATGACGGTAATACCAGTGAGCACGGATATTTGACTCTTAGCGGGAATACACTTTTCGGATTGACACAAAACGGAGGAGAAAATGATAAAGGAGTAATCTTTTCAATAGAAGAGGATGGCTCCGGGTTCAAAGTCCATCATTCATTTGGTGCAGCTTCTGACGGAAAGTCTCCGTTCGGATCTCTTCAGCTTACAAACGGATTTCTCTACGGAACAACACAGGAAGGCGGCGAGAATGACAGGGGCACGGTTTTCAAGATCAGCACCGATGGAAAAAACTATAAAACTCTTGCTTCACTGGACCGTCCTACAACAGGTGAATATCCGATAGATAATGTTACCATCAATCCTTCATTAGGTGAGCTTTATTGCTTCTCACAGCAGGGCGGTGTAAACGATGACGATGGTAAAAAAAATTACGGAACAATTTTTAAATACATCATCGACGCAACAAAAAAGCATTAACAATTAATACTGGGATTAGCAACTAACCTTAACATTTATAAACACACCAATATGAAATTCAAGAATAACATAAAATTATTGATCCTTCTTTTCATAATCAATATTAGCTTTACCGGTTATGCTCATTCACAATGGACAGGCGGAGTGCTTCATTCATTCAACGGTAATGACGGCGCTACATCAAAAGGTTCACTTACGCTTTTCGGTAATACACTTTATGGCAGAACATCAGCCGGCGGAGCAAATGGTGAAGGAGTAATTTTTAAAGTTGATACTGACAGCACAGGTTTTCAGGTGCTTTATAATTTCCAGACAGGTGCAAACAACGGACTTGGCAAGGAACCGCATCATGATGCCATGCTTTACTATAATGAATTTCTTTACGGGACTGCTCTTGAAGGCGGCAGCAGTGACAACGGAGTGATCTATAAACTTAATCTTTCCGGAACAGAATATACTCCGATTCACATTTTTACAGGAGGCAATGATGACGGAGCGCAGCCTCATAGCGGCGTTATCGAAATTAACAGTGTGTTGTATGGCATGACTGCAGCCGGAGGTACACACGGCAATGGAACATTGTATAGCATTGATCCTGACGGAAGTAATTTTAATGTACTCTATTCATTTCATAATTCGGACGGTGATAATTCTCATGGAAGACTTACACTTGGAAGTGACGGACACAAGCTATTCGGAATGACACGTGAAGGCGGCTCGCAGGATCTTGGGGTTATCTTTAGCTTTGATCTTAACAATTCAAATTATACAATACTGCATACTTTTGCCGGCGGAAGTAATGACGGCAGCACTACAGATCATGGCTTTCTTACGCGAAGCAACAATACATTATTCGGAATGACACAACTCGGAGGATCAGGAAATACAGGAATAATTTTTTCGATCAAAGAGGATGGTTCGGATTTTCAGATAATGCATTCATTCGGATCATCTGCAACTGACGGCACATCTCCTTACGGCTCGCTTCAGTTATCGAACGGCTTTCTTTACGGCACAACAAGAACCGGCGGAGATCATGATCACGGTTCTGTCTTCAGGATCAATACTTCCGGAACAACCTACGAGATACTTTATTCATTAAAGAGAAATACTATCGGCGAATATCCCATTGACAATGTTGTCCTTAATACTGACGGGACGGAGCTTTATTGTCTTGCTCAGGCAGGCGGTGAATTTGATTCGTCAGGCAGCAATCAATACGGAACTGTCTTTGAGCTTAACACACTTGGTATCATTGGAATAAGTAATTCATCTTCAGTCGTTCCGGAAAATTTTAAGCTTAGTCAGAATTTTCCAAACCCCTTCAACCCTTCAACCATAATAAAATTCGAACTTAACAGATCCGCGTTTATATCATTAAAAGTTACAAATGCTAAAGGTCAGCTAGTAAGGACTTTAGAAAATTCTTTCAGAAGCTCAGGTGAGTATTCTGTGAAATTTGACGCAGGTGATCTTCCGGCAGGAATCTATTTCTATACACTTGAAAGCAACGCAATATCACAGACAAAAAAACTTCTACTTCTAAAATAATTTACATCAAACAATTCAAATGATCACAAAAATATTTCTTACATTAATTTTATCTGTTGTCAGTTTCGCTTACGCACGTTCACAGGAAATAAATCCGGAATAGGATTCAACGCTTGCAAAAAGCATGCAGGCGGATGATTACGGAATGAAGCACTATGTCTTTGCAATTTTAAAAACAGGCAGCAACAACATATCCGATAAGAATGTGCTTGATACAATATTTGCGGGACACATGAATAACATTAACAAGCTTGCTGAGAACGGAAGTCTTGTTCTGGCAGGACCTTTCGGTGAGAATGATAAAAATTTCAGGGGAATATTTGTTTTCAATGTTTCGACTGTCGAGCAAGCTCAGGAGCTTGTTAAAACTGATCCGGCTGTAAGAGAAAAAGTTCTGGAAGTGGAATTGTATTCCTGGTATGGCTCTGCAACTTTACTGGAAATTATGAAGCTTCATAATAAAATTTCAAAGTATAGTTTCTAAAACTTTATAAAAGCTCTTTGTCGTAGATCCGGTAAGTCTTGTAAACTTCTGCTCCGAGCTTTTCCGCGGTTTGTTTCATTGGTAAGTTGTCTTCCAGCACCCATGATATTTCAGCTCCGCGCACACCTTTCCTGTTACCTTCCTTAATTATGTTTCTGTAGAATACTGCATCGATACCTTTCTTATGAAATTCCTGCTTTACGCCCATTATGATCACTCTAAGCTGATTGATCTTCTTCTTGTTAGCAAGAAATTTAAATATTCCGAATGGAAATAATTTTCCGTTAAGACCTTTGATCGCCTGATTTACGTCAGGAAGTGCGAGCGAGAATCCGATCGGCTTCCCGTCTATTTCGGCGAACTCAACATAATCAGGATCAACAGCAAGCTTCAGATTTGCAGCGATGAACTTGAATTCATCTTCAGTCATCGGAACAAAGCCCCAGTTATCCTGCCATGCATTGTTATAAACTTCACGGACTTTCTGAACTTCATTCACAAAATCTTTCATATTCACTTTCCGGATGGTGAGATTTTCTTTTTTAATTATCATCTCGCTTATCCTGTCAAGCTTGCTCATCAATTGCTCGTTCTTGATCACATCCTTGCTGATCCAGAATGCAAGCAGATCCTTTACTTTTTTGAATCCGTAATCATCCATGAGGTCCATATAATACTTTGGATTGTAGGTCATAAGCATTACAGGAGGGGAGTCGAAACCGTCTACAAGGAGTCCGCATTCATCATTGGTAGAAGGACTTACAGGTCCGCGTAAAGTATCCATTCCGTTTTCGCGTGCAAAGTTCGCTGCCTGATCAAACAGCATCTTCGAAACCGCTTTATCATTTATGCATTCAAAGAAACCGAAGAAAGCTGTTTTGTCTTTATAAAATTCGTTGTGGTTATCATTGATTATTCCGGCGATCCTGCCGACGATCTTTCCGTTCTTCTTAGCAAACCATAATTTCATTTTTGAATGCTTGTAGAATGGATTTTTCTTTTCGCTAAGATTATTCTTTACGTCGAATCGTAATGGCTCAACCCAGTTCTTATCGCCTGAATAAAATTCATACGGAAATTCTATGAACTTATTCTTATCAGATTCATTCTCTACTTCTGTTATTTGAATGGACAAAGGTGAAGTTAAAAGTTAAAAGTTAAAAGTTAAAAGTTAAAAGTTAAAAGTTGAAAGTTGAAAGTTGAAAATTAAAGTTTGTAAAGTTGAAAGTTAAAGCTAAAGTTAAAAAGTTTTTAAAGTTTTTAGATTCGCAGAATAGGCTATAACTTTATAAACTTTATAAAC
>Ga0163153_10004227_pt1 | contig 18265 bp, 18 predicted proteins | sample OliLakLV19MP6IB1_FD_148629 | JGI IMG/M metagenome (GOLD analysis project Ga0163153, IMG submission 148629) | Freshwater microbial mat bacterial communities from Lake Vanda, McMurdo Dry Valleys, Antarctica - Oligotrophic Lake LV.19.MP6.IB-1 | ecosystem: Environmental > Aquatic > Freshwater >... | reverse complement strand
GTGCTGTTCGCGGATTACACCCACAAGCTGGAGGAAGCAGGGCGCCACATCACGTTCGACCTGTCCAATCCCGCGGTCATCATCGGCCTGTTCGCCGGCGGCCTCATCCCTTACCTCTTCGGCGCCATGGCGATGGAGGCGGTGGGGCGCTGCGCGGGCAGCGTGGTGGAGGAAGTGCGCCGCCAGTTCCGCGAGATCAAGGGGATCATGGACGGCAGCGGCAAGCCCGATTACTCCAAGGCCGTGGACCTGCTGACCAAGGGCGCCATCAAGGAAATGATGATCCCGTCGCTGCTGCCGGTGCTTTCGCCGATCGCGGTGGCGCTGATCGTCGGCCAGTTGATGGGCCGCGACGCGGGCGTGCAGGCCCTGGGCGGCATGCTGATGGGCACGATCGTGACCGGGCTCTTCGTGGCCATCTCGATGTGCACCGGCGGCGGCGCGTGGGACAACGCCAAGAAATACATCGAGGACGGCCACCACGGCGGCAAGGGCAGCGATGCCCACAAGGCCGCGGTGACGGGCGATACCGTGGGCGATCCCTACAAGGACACCGCCGGCCCGGCCGTGAACCCGCTGATCAAGATCATCAACATCGTGGCGCTGCTGATCGTGCCTTTGCTCTAGAGCCGCCGCCGCGGCAATCAAGGGCCGCCCTCCGGGCGGCTTTTTTTTGGCTTTCCCCGGCTCGCGCCGGAGGCGACCGCACTTCAGGGAACGCCGATGGGCGCCGATGCCACGCCGATGGCCGCCGATGCATCTCGCGAATTGGAGGCGGCATTCGGGTTTCGTGCCCGGGCCTGAACTTCACGAATTGGAAGCGGTATTCGGGCTTCGTGCCCGTGCCTGAACCTCGCGAATTGGAAGCGGTATGCGGGTTTCGTGCCCCCTTGATGTGGCCGCGAACACTATGCGGTTTTATCGGCGGCCATCGGCGCGGCATCGGCGGACATCGGCGTTCCCTGAAGTGCGTTCCAGGTCGCCTCCGGCGCGAGCCGGGGAAAGTGATCCGGCCGGGGAAAGCAAGCTAAACTCGCGGCCTTCATGAAAGTCATCGTCCTCGGAGCCGGCGTGGTCGGCCTGTCGTGCGCCTGGTACCTGTGGCGCGACGGGCACGAGGTCACGATCGTCGAACGCAACGCCGGCGTCGGTCTCGAGACCAGCTTCGCCAACGGTGGGCAACTCTCGTACAGCTACGTAGCGCCGCTGGCGAGCCCGTCGGTCATTCCCAAGATCCCGCCGTGGCTGCTGCGCCGTGATTCGCCGCTGCGCTTCAAGCCCGCGATCGACCCGGACCAGTGGCGCTGGTGCCTCGAATTCCTGGCGGCGTGCAACCAGCGCACCGCCGACGAGAGCACCCAGCGCCTGCTGCGCCTGGCTTTCTACAGCCGCGACCTGATGCACGAGCTGGTGCGCACGCAGCCGGTTGATTTCGACTACGTGCAGAACGGCAAGCTGGTGGTCCACACGCAGCGCGAATCGTTCGATGCGGCCGTGCGCCTGATGGAGTACCAGCGCACCCTGGGCGCCGAGCAGCAGGCGCTCGATGCGGGGGCGTGTGTGCAGCTCGAGCCGGCGCTGTCCGACATGGCCCCGCGCATCGCCGGCGCGATCTACACACCGAGCGAAGACGCCGGCGACACGTTCAAGTTCTGCAACGAGCTGGCGCGCCTGATGGCCGCGGGCCCGAACCCGGTGACGATCCGCTTCGGCATCGAGGTCGAACGCCTGCTGGCGTCGCGCGGCCGGCTGATGGGCGTGGAGACCAGCGCGGGCGTGCTCGAGGCCGATGCCTACGTGCTCGCACTCGGCAACAACGCCCCGTGGCTGACGAAACCCCTCGGCATTCGCATTCCGGTCTATCCGCTAAAGGGCTACAGCCTCTCGCTGCCCATCACGAACGAATCCGCTGCCCCGCGCATCAGCGTGACCGACTACAAGCGCAAGGTGGTCTATGCGCGCATCGGGGATGAGCTGCGCGTCGCCGGCATGGCGGACCTCTCGGGGCGGCGCGCGGTGATCGATGTGGAGCGCGTCGACCAGCTGGTGCAGGAGGTGCGCAACACGTTCCCGCGCGCGACCGATTTCAGCGCGCTCAAGCCCTGGTGCGGCATGCGCCCGGCGACACCCCGTGGCACGCCGGTGATCGGCGCCACGCCGTACGCCAATCTGTGGCTCGACGTGGGCCACGGCGCGCTGGGCTTTACACTGGCGCTGGCGACGGGGCGCGTCGTGGCAAGCCTCGCCGCGGGGGCGGCGCCCGCGATCTGCCTCGAAGGATTTACCCTACAACGCTAGGAGAAGTACATGGCATTGGATTTCTACACCGGCCAGGGCTCGCCCTATGGTTGGCGCGTGTGGCTGGCGCTCGAGCTGAAGGCGATCCCGTACAACCTGCACGTGCTGTCGTTCTCCGCGGGCGACACGCGCAAGCCCGAGTTCATCGCGATCAATCCGCGCCACCAGGTGCCGGCGATCGTCGACGACGGCTACGCGGTCTGGGAGTCGACCGTGGTGCTCGAATATCTCGACGAGAAATTCAGTGCGGGCCCGAAGCTCTTTCCCGGCGATGTGAAATCGCGCACGCGCGTGCGCCGGCTCATCCGCGAGATCGACCAGTACCTGGACCTCGAAGGCATCGACCCGATCACCACCGAGTTCTTCGGCAAGGATGGCGCGGAGCCCGACCTGGCGAAGGTGGAGAAGGCGAAGGTGCGCCTGGGCGAGGAGCTCGCGTTCCTCTCGACCCAGCTGCAGGGCAGGTTCCTCACCGGCGACGAGATCAGCGCGGCCGACCTGGTGCTCTACCCGTGGTACGGCTACGTGAAGCGCGTCACCGTGCGCAAGCCGGAGACGAAGCTCACCGATCTCGTGCCGGCGGCGCTCAAGGCCTGGGGCGATCGTATCGAGGCGCTGCCGTTTTTCGACAAGACGTTTCCGCCGCACTGGAAATGAAATTGGGCCCCGGCCTGCGCCGCGGAGACAACTATGCATTTCCAACTACACAAGACGGACGGCGCGGCGCGGCGCGGAACGTTGACGCTGACCCATGGCAAGGTCGAGACGCCGGCCTTCATGCCGGTGGGCACCTACGGCACGGTGAAGGCGATGAGCCCCGCGGAGCTGAAGGAGATCGGCGCGCACATCGTGCTCGGCAACACCTTCCATCTGTGGCTGCGCCCGGGCCTGGACGTGATCCGCGCGCATGGTGGCCTGCATCGTTTCATGGGCTGGGACGGTCCCATCCTCACGGATTCGGGCGGCTTCCAGGTCTTCAGCCTCGGCGCCATGCGCAAGCTGAGCGAGGAGGGCGTGGCGTTCCAGTCGCCCATCAACGGCGACCAGCTCTTCCTTACGCCGGAAGAGTCGATGAACATCCAGCGTGTGTTGAACTCCGACATCGTGATGGTGTTCGACGAATGCACCGGCTATCCCGCCACCGTCGACCAGGCCGCGGAGTCGATGCGGCTGTCGCTTCGCTGGGCGAAGCGTTCGAAGGACGCGCATGCCGGCAACAGCAATGCGCTTTTCGGCATCGTGCAGGGCGGCATGTACGAGGACCTGCGTGATGAATCACTCGCGGGGCTGACCGACATCGGCTTCGATGGTTACGCGATCGGCGGTGTTTCCGTGGGCGAGCCCAAGGAAGATATGACGCGCATCGTGGCCCACACTGCGCCACGACTTCCCGTCGACCGGCCGCGCTATCTGATGGGCGTGGGCACGCCGGAAGACCTGGTGGGAGCGGTCGAACAGGGCATCGACATGTTCGACTGCGTGATGCCCACGCGCAACGCGCGCAACGGCTGGCTCTTCACGCGCAACGGCGACGTGAAGATCAAGAATGCGCGCCACCGCGACGACACTGGAGCGCTCGATCCCCAGTGCGCCTGCTATGCCTGCCGCAACTTCTCCCGCGCCTACCTGCACCACCTGCACCGCGCCAACGAGATCCTGGGCGCGCGGCTCAATACCATCCACAACCTGCACTACTACCAGGAGCTCATGGCGGGCCTGCGCGGTGCGATCGAGGCCGGTACGCTGGCGGATTTCATAATGGGATTCAGGGCCGCCCGCATGTTAGAATCGCAGGCTGGCTAGGGCGTACAAACGCCTTTCAATTCAAACATTTCCGCTCGGAGTGATCCGTAAATGATTGGTACCGCATACGCCCAGGGCGCCGGTGGCGCGCCCGCCGGGGGCGACACCCTGATGGGCATGCTGCCCATCGTCCTGATGTTCGTGATCCTGTATTTCCTCATGATCCGTCCGCAGATGAAAAAGGCCAAGGAGCACAAGACGATGCTCGAGGCTCTCGCCAAGGGCGACGAGGTCATCGCCGTGGGCATCCTCGGCAAGATCTCGAAGATCAACGACAACTACCTGAGCCTTGAAATCGCGCCGAACACCACCATCCAGGTGCAGAAGCAGGCGGTGACGACGCTGCTGCCCAAGGGCACCATCAAGGACGTTCAATAATTCGCGAAACCCTTTCCCGCTTTTTGCTCCCCCGCTTCGGGAGGGGGCTGGGGCGAGGGTCCAGTTGCTGAGGTTCGAATGAACAAGTACCCGTGGTGGAAGTACGCGATCATCGGCATCGCGCTGGTGGTGGGCATCGTGTACGCGGCCCCCAATCTGTTCGGCGAGGTGCCGGCGGTGCAGGTCTCCTCGCTGCGCGCCAGCGCCACCGTGGACGCGGCGCTGCGCCAGACCCTCGACGAGGCGCTGGCCGCGGGCAAGGTCCCGGTGGTCGAGGCGGAAATGGTTGATGGCGCCCTGCGCTACCGCTTCGGCGATACCGACACCCAGATCAAGGCGCGCGACACCATCCAGTCGAAGGTGGGCGCCGGCTACGTGGTGGCGCTCAACCTGGTGCCGAACTCGCCGCATTTCCTGCAGGCCCTCAGCGCCAAGCCGATGTACCTGGGCCTGGACCTGCGCGGCGGCGTGCACTTCCTGCTTCAGGTGGACATGAAGGCGGCTGCCACCAAGTCGGTGGAACGCTACCTGGGCGATGCGCGGGGACTCCTGCGCGAGAAAAAGATCTATTACTCCGGCATCGGGCGCGAGGGTGATCGCATCACCGTGCGCTTCCGCGAGGCGGAACAGCGTGCCGCGGCCGCCAAGCTGCTGGGCGCGGAGATGGTCGACCTCACCATCCGCGAGCAGGAATCGGGCGGCGAAATGGCCCTGGTGGCCACGATCAAGCCCGAGGTCGTCAAGCGCGAACAGGACCTCGCGCTGCAGCAGAACATCCAGACGCTGCGCAACCGGGTGAACGAGCTGGGTGTCGCGGAGCCGATCGTCCAGCAGCAGGGTTCGGACCGCATCGTGGTCCAGCTGGCCGGCGTGCAGGATCCCGGCCGCGCCAAGGACATCCTGGGTCGCACCGCCACCCTCGAGGTGCGGCTGGTCTCGGAAGAGCAGGCCGCGGGCCCCGGGCAGGACGCATTCATGCAATACAAGGACCAGCCGGCGCCCTTCGGCACCGACAAGTTCTTCGACCAGGAAGGCCGCCCGGTGCTGGTGAAGAAAAACGTCCTCATCACCGGCGACCGCATCAAGGATTCGCAGCCGGGCTTCGATTCACCGGAGCGCGGCGGCAGCGCCGTGGTGCAGATGGTGCTGGACGACACCGGCGGGCGCATCATCCGCCAGGTCACGCGCGAAAACGTGAGGAAGCGCATGGCGATGATGCTGGTGGAAAAAAACGGCACCACCGTGCTCACCTGGCCCGTGATCAACGAGGAATTCGGCAACCGCTTCCAGATCTCCGGCATGCCCAACGCGCAGGAGGCCAAGAACCTGGCGCTGCTGCTGCGCGCCGGCGCACTCGCGGCCCCCATGGACATCATCGAAGAGCGCACCATCGGCCCGAGCCTGGGCAAGGAAAACATCGAAAAGGGCTACCACGCGGTGTTGTGGGGCTTCGCGGCGATCGCGGCCTTCATGATCGTCTACTACGCGCTTTTCGGTGTGATCTCGGTGGTGGCGCTGGCCTCCAACCTCGTTTTCCTGGTGGCGCTGCTTTCGATGATGCAGGCCACGCTCACGCTGCCCGGCATCGCGGCCGTGGCGCTCACGCTCGGCATGGCGATCGACGCCAACGTGCTGATCAACGAGCGCGTGAGGGAGGAATTGCGCAGCGGCATGTCCCCGCAGATGGCGATCCAGGCCGGCTACGACCGCGCCTTCGGCACCATCCTGGACTCCAACGTGACCACCCTCATCGTCGGCCTCATGCTGCTGGCCTTCGGCTCCGGGCCGGTGCGCGGCTTCGCGGTGGTCCACTGCCTGGGCATCCTGACCTCGATCTTCAGCGCCGTGGTGGTCTCGCGCGGGCTGGTGAACCTGATCTACGGCGGGCGCAAGAAGGTGGCCAGGCTGTCGATCGGCGATACCAGCTGGCATGACAAGGGCGACGGCAAGAAGAAAGACGGCACCAGCAAGAAAGTGGCGGCGTAACCATGGAATTCTTCAAGATCCGGCGCACGATCCCCTTCATGCGCCATGCGAAGGTCTTCAACATCATTTCGCTGGTGACCTTCCTGGTGGCGGTGGCGCTGCTGGCCACGCGCGGGCTGCATTTCTCGATCGAATTCACCGGCGGCACGGTGATGGAGGTCAGCTACAACCACGCCGCCGAGCCGGAGAAGATCCGCACCGCGTTGAACGGCATCGGGCTGACCGACATCTCGGTGCAGAACTTCGGCTCGTCGCGCGACGTGCTGATCCGACTGCCGCTCAAGAGCGTCGAGGGCACCAGCCAGAACGTCGAGATGCAGAAACAGGCCGAGGCGGTCACCCGGGCGCTGAAGGCGCAGGACGCCTCGGCCGAGATGAAGCGCGTGGAGTTCGTCGGCAGCCAGGTCGGCAAGGAACTCGCCGCCGACGGCGCGCTGGCGCTGCTTTTCGTCTGCATCGGCATCATGGTCTACCTGGCCTTCCGCTTCGAATGGCGCTTCGCGGTGGCCACCATCATCGCCAACCTGCACGACGTCGTGATCATCCTGGGCTTCTTCGCGCTTTTCCAGTGGGAATTCTCGCTGCCGGTGCTGGCGGCCATCCTCGCGGTGCTCGGTTATTCGGTGAACGAATCGGTGGTGGTCTTCGACCGGGTGCGCGAGAACTTCCGCAAGATGCGCCGCGCCGGGGTCGACGAGGTGATGGACGCCTCGATCACCGGCACCATCTCGCGCACCATCATCACCCACGGCAGCACGCAGATGATGGTGCTGTCGATCCTCTTCTTCGGCGGTGCCACGCTGCATTACTTCGCGCTCGCGCTGACCATCGGGATCTGCTTCGGCATCTACTCTTCGGTGCTGGTGGCGGCACCGCTGGCGAAATACCTCGGGGCCTCGCGCGAGGATTTCGTGAAGCCCGAGAAAAAAGCCACGGAACAAGCCGTTCCCTGATGGTTGCGGATCTCATCGACCTGGTGCTGCATTTCGATGCGCACCTGGTGCGCATGGTCCAGCAATACGGCCTCTGGGTGTACGCGATCCTGTTTGCCATCATCTTTTCGGAAACGGGCTTCGTGGTGACGCCGTTCCTGCCCGGCGATTCGCTGCTGTTCGTGGCCGGGGCGATCGCCGCCACCGGATCGCTCAACGCGCACCTGCTGGTGGTGCTCCTGATCGCGGCCGCGGTTCTGGGCAACAGCGTCAACTACGCCATCGGCCGCTGGCTCGGAAAACGCTTCTTCACCGGCAGCGGCTCGCGCTGGCTCAACCCCGCGCACCTGGAGCGCGCCAATGCGTTCTACGAACGCCACGGCGGCAAGGCGGTGGTGATCTCGCGCTTCCTGCCGATCGTGCGCACCTACGTTCCGTTCGTCGCCGGCATGGGGGAGATGAACGCGCGCCGCTACATGGCCTACAACGTCGCCGGCGGCGTCCTGTGGGTGGCATCGCTGATCTACGCGGGTTACTTCTTCGGCAACATCCCGTGGATCCGCGGCAACCTCACCGCGATCATCATCGGCATCATCGTGGTTTCCCTGCTGCCGCTGGTTTTCGCCCTGATCAAGTCCCGCGCCGCGCGACCGGAGGCCTGAAATGCCGTCCTACGACGCCCACGTCTTCGACATCACGCGCGTGATCCAGCTGGCGATCGCGCCGGTGTTCATGCTGACGGCCATCGCCTCGCTCATCAACGCGCTGCTGGGACGCCTGGCGCGCGCCATCGACCGCAGGCGGTTCGTGGAAGACCTGTTGCCCGTCACCCGCGGCGACCAGCGCGTCGAAAGCGTGGTCGAGCTGGCGTTGCTGGGGCGGCGCATCCGCCTGGTGCTGTGGTCGATCGGCTTCTGCGTCATGTCGGCGCTGCTGATCTGCCTGCTGATCGGCACGGCGTTCCTGGGCGCGTACACCTCGCTCGACCTGTCGCGCACGGTTGCGATCCTCTTCATCGCCTCGGTCTTCGCGCTGACGGTATCCCTGATCATCTTCCTGCGCGAGGTGCTGGTGGCGGCCATCTCGCTGCACGAGGAGATCCGGCTCAAGGAACCCGCGTCGCCCGCAGATACGCCACTGCCGCGCTGAAGTAGGCGATCGAGAGCACCGCCTCCACGAAGGCAAGCTGCGCGGAAAGGCCGGTGTCGGTGTAGGTGCGCATCGCCCCTTCCGCCGCGTAGGCCCAGATCAGCAGCGTGCTCCACTGGAAGGTGTAGCGCCTGCCGCGCAGCACCCCGAAAAGCGGCGCCATCAGCGGCAGCACCTTCAGCGTGAGCCAGGAGCCGCCCGGCCGTATCGGCGCGAGGAACCCTTCCCAGGCCACCAGCAGGAAAATCAGCGCGACGAGGCACGCGCAGGCGGCGAGCCAGTAGCGCCTGGCCGCGCCCGCGATTTCGCGGGGGACGCCGCGTGCATCGGTCACGCAGCCAGCTTCTTCGCTACCAGGGCCAGCCGCTTGCCGAGGGCGAAGGCGAGGCGCGATTCCTCGCCGGCGACCGGGCGGTCGTTGGCGATCCCGGAGACATGGGTGGCGCCGTACGGCGTGCCGCCCGACCGGGTGGAGTTGAGCTCGGGTTCCGTATACGGGATGCCAACCACCACCATCCCGTGGTGCAGCAGCGGCAGCATCATCGACAGCAGGGTGGCTTCCTGCCCGCCGTGCATCGAGGCCGTGGAGGAAAACACCGCCGCCGGCTTGCCCGCGAGAGTGCCTCGGCTCCATTCGCCGCCCAGGCCGTCGATGAAATACTTGAGCGGCGCGGCCATGTTGCCGAAGCGCGTGGGTGAACCGAGCGCGAGCCCGGCGCATTCCTCCAGGTCCCGCGCCTCCACGTAGGGAGCGCCTTCGCTGGGGACCGCGGGCAACGGCGTGCCGATCACCGGCGCGACCTTCGGCACCGTGCGCAGGCGCGCCCGCATGCCTTCCACGCTGTCGATGCCGCGCGCCACCGCCTGGGCCAGCGCCTGCACCGAGCCCGTGGCGCTGTAGTAGAGGACGAGGATGTCTGCCATGTGCTCTATGATAGCCGCCGTGCGGTCAAACCCTTTCACCCTCGCCGTTTCGGCCTTCCGCTTCGTGAGTTTCGTGCTGCGGCGCTGGACCGAGGACCGCTGCCCGCAGATCGCCGGCAGCCTGTCGTTCTCCACGCTGCTGGCGCTGGTGCCGATGTTCGCGATTGTGGTGGCGCTGCTGTCGGGCACCCCGGTGTTCCACGAGGTGATGACGCAGCTGAAGGTTTTCCTGCTGCTGAACCTCATGCCCGAAATCGCCGGGCGCATCATCACCGTGTACCTGCCGGAGTTCGCGGCCAACGCGCGCAAGCTCACGACCCTCGGGGTGTTGTTCCTGTTCGTGGCCGCGGTTTCGATGATGCTCACCGCCGACCGTTCGCTCAATGCGATCTGGCGCGCGAACGAGCGGCGCGCGTTCTGGGTTTCGGTGCTGGCCTACGTCGCGCTGCTGGTGGTGGGCCCGCTGCTGATCGTGGTCAGCGTCTCCACCACGACCTACCTGATGTCGCTGCCCGACCGCTGGGCCAACGTGCCGGCGCCCGCGCATTCGTTCCTGCTGCAGGCGGTGCCCTCGGCCGTGAGCACGCTGGCGTTTTTCCTCATCTACCGGCTGGTGCCCCACGGCCGCGTCAACGCCTGGCATGCGCTCGCCGGTGGCTTTGTCGCCGCCATGCTGTTCGAGCTCGCGAAGGAGGGGTTTGCGTTCTACGTCGCGCATGCGCACGCCTACAGCGTGGCGTACGGCGCGTTTGCCGCGCTGCCGCTTTTCCTGCTCTGGATCTACCTGTCGTGGCTGATCGTGCTGTTCGGGGCCGAACTCGCCGCCGCGCTCGGGGAGTGGCCCGAGGTCAGGAAGGCGAAACGTGGAAAAGCTCGAAGCGCCCCGTCTTCTCGATGAGCCCGTTGGCGCGCACGCAGGCGACGTCGCCTTCGTCGTTGAGTTCGAATTCGCGCAGGTCCGAGTAGGTATTCGGCGGGGTCAGCAGCGCGTCGGTTTCCGATCCGTCGTCGCCCGCGCCCAGGCGCAAGCCCAGCTTGGCCTGCGGGGCCGCGGTGATGGTGGGTTGCACCCACACCGGCCGCGCCATGCTGCCGAGGAACTGGATGCCGAACTCCATCCCGCCCTCGTCGAACACCGTGAGCCAGCGCACGACGCCGATGGCCCAGCGCGACCGGTCGATGAGCTTGACGCCCACCACCTCGCCCACACCAATCGGCTGCGGCACCGTGCCCATGCGGCGCACCTTCAGGCCGCCCACGCTCTGGTTCACGACATCCCATTCGAACACCGGGACGGCCCGCGAGGCGTCGTCGGTCGGCAGCGCCATCAGCGGCATGGTGATGCCGCGCTTGAGGGCATCGGCTTCCGCCGCCGGGTCCAGGCGCGGCTCGAAGGCGACGAAATGGCCCACGGCCTTGAGGCCCACGCAGATCGCGACGCTGGATTGCGACGGATCGCGGCGCTGCGACCGCTTGGGTGGATCGCCCCACAGCAGGATCAGGCGCGCCAGCAGCGACAATCCGTCGGGGCCAAGCGACTTGCTCATGGTGGCCGAGACGTTGCCGGTTTCGGCCGCGAGTTTCTTGGCGCGCAGCTTGTCGACCACCGGGTTGGCGTCCAGCAGGCGCCAGTTGGACCCGCCCACGTCGTCGTTGATCTGCGGCACCGCTTTCGGCGGCCGGTCGGTATCGCAGGGGACGAGGAAATGTGCGTCGGATCGGGTGGCGGGACGTTCGCGCCCGAGCGTCACGGTGCCGCGATAGGCGCGCGCCTGCGCGAGGATCCTGTCCGCTTCGCCCTGCACCAGCCGGTACGGGTCGGTGAGGGAAAGCAGCAGGGCCTCGGTATAGAGGTCGAAGGCGGACAGCTTCGCCTCGGCGTCGAAGTATTCCTTCGCCACGCCTTCGCGTTCGGCATGCAGGTAGAGCTCGTGCAGTTCGCGCCAGATGCCACGCGGCACCGGCGTGTACGACTTGTAGCTTGCGAGCAGGCCCACCAGCAGGTATCGCATGGCGCGGGCGACCAGCACGGGCAGCTGTTTCTTCGCGCCAAACGCGATGAGCTTGCCGTCTTTTTCGACAATCGCGATCTTGTACCCGGTAGCGAGTTCCGCGGCGAGGTCGCGCGCCAGGGTGAGCGCCTCCCGGGCGCGCGCGCTGAGGGGGAGCGTGGCCTTGGAATAGACCGCATCCAGCTCGTCGAGGGCGATCGCGGCCGTGGGCGCGTAGATCTCCAGCAACTGCAGCCGGATGTCGAGTTCGAGCTTGGCGCGGTTCAGGCCCGCCAGGTGGGCGCTCAACTTGCGCGCGGCCTCGAAGCTCTGCGCCATCGGCAGCGATTCGACCCAGGCCTTGACCTGCCTGGGACGGATCTCGAGATCCTTCGGGGGGGCGACGCGATCAGCGGGGAAGCTCAGGGCCAGCGGCATGTAGTCACTTTTCGAGTAAGCTCTATTGAAGCATAGATGAGGAATTTGCTTTTGAAAACCAAACCGTTATTGCGGTTGTCACGATTTGCCGCGGTGACGTTCTGCGCCACTTTGGCGCTCGGCGCGTCAGCCTTCGACCTCACCGACACCGCGGCAACCCGCCATCGCCTCGCCGATTACAAGGGCCAGTGGGTGGTCCTCAATTTCTGGGCCACCTGGTGCGTGCCCTGCATCCAGGAAATCCCCGAGATCGCCGCCTTCCAGAAGGAGCATCCGCGCGTGGTGGTGATCGGCGTGGCCGTGGATGCCGCGGATGCCGCGAAGGTGAAGCAGTTCGCCCGGAAGGTCGGGCACAACTACGCGCTGGTGCTTTCGGATGACGCTGTCGAGAAGCAACTGGGTGAGCCACGCGCCCTGCCGACCACGCGGATCTACGATCCCTCGGGCAAGGTGGTCTACGACCGGCCCGGCCGGGTGACCAGGAAGTCGCTCGAGGATGCCACCTCGAAGGCGCCGCCCGCGAAGGCCTGAGCGGCGGCGAGCGCCCAGCGTTCGCGATAGGCCTTCAGCACCAGGTTGGGATAGTCCGGCTGGCCGAGGCTGCCGTTGTATCGCGCCAGCGCGTTGGCGGTGTTCCCGCGCTCCCGGTCCAGGTAGTGGCGCAGGATGGTGCAGCCATAACGAAGGTTGACGCGTTCCTGGAACAGGTTCTGGCCGGTGCCCGGCGCGCCCAGCTCCTTCACCCAGAACGGCATCACCTGCATCAGCCCGCGCGCGCCCGCCTTCGAGACCGCGTATTTGCGGAACTTGCTTTCGACGTCGATCACCGCAAGCACGAGATGCGGGTCGAGCCCGGCGCGCATCGATTCGTAGCGCACCAGCGCAAGGAACTGGCGCGCGGCCTCCTCGTCGGGAAAGCGGTTGGACACGCGCCGCGTCATGGCGCGCACCCAGACGCGTGTATCCATGTCCTTGATGTCGACGGTGCCGCGATCGTTGACGGCGCGGGCGAGGGTTGCGCGAACCGAGGCGGAGAGCACCTCGTATTGCTGCGCTCCCCCGATGGCCGCCAACGGCGCGCACAGCAGCACGGCCGCGGCGAGCCGTCGAAGCTCAGCCTTTGGCCACATTCCCGTGCACAAGGCGCGAGCGCAGGTGCGCGACAGCGTCGGCCAGCGCGACCTTCGTGGCCGCCGCGTCGCGGCGATGCTGGTATTCGACGACGCCTTCCTTCAGGCCGCGGTCGCCCACCACGATGCGGTGCGGGATTCCGATGAGCTCCTGGTCGGCCAGCAACACGCCGGGACGTTCGTCGCGGTCATCGAGGAATGTGTCGATGCCTTCGGCCAGCAGGTCCGCGTAGAGCTTGTCGGCGGTGGCCTTCACCAATTCGCTGCGCCCGTAGCCCATCGGGACGATCGCCACCAGAAAGGGCGCCATCGGCTCCGGCCAGATGATCCCCTTCTCGTCGTGGTTCTGCTCGATGGCGGCGGCCACGACGCGCGTGACGCCGATGCCGTAGCAGCCCATCTCCATCGGTTTCGTCTCGCCCTTCTCGTCGATGTAGGTGACGCCCATCTTCGCGCTGTAGGTGGTGCGCAGCTGGAAGACGTGACCCACCTCGATGCCGCGCACCAGCTCGAGTGTGCCCTTGCCGTCGGGCGACGGATCGCCGGCGATCACGTTGCGGATGTCGGCCACGGTCTCGGGTTCCGGCAGGTCGCGACCCCAGTTCACGCCGGTGAGGTGGTAGCCGTCGTCGTTCGCCCCGCAGCAGAAATCGCCCATCGCTGCGACGGTGCGGTCGGCCACGATGCGAATCGCGTGCCCCACCGGGCCGAGCGAGCCCGCGGGCGCGCCGAGGCGCTCGCGAATCTCCGCGTCGGTGGCGAAGCGGAAGGGCTTCAGGCCGGCGACCTTTGTCGCCTTGATCTCGTTGAGCATGTGGTCGCCGCGCACCAGCAGCATCACCATCTCGTCGGGGCGGCCCTCGGCCGAGGCCATGACCACCAGGGACTTGATGGTTCTCTCGATCGGGATGCCGAGGAAGGCGGCGACCGCTTCGCAGGTGTGCTTGCCGGGCGTTGCGACCTTCTGCATCTGCTGCGCGGTCGGCGCGCGGCCCCCGGCGGGCGCAACCGCCTCGGCAAGCTCCACGTTGGCGGCGTAGTCCGAATCCGGCGCGTACGCGATGGCATCCTCGCCGGACCTCGCGAGCACCTGGAATTCATGCGAGCCGGTGCCGCCGATCTCGCCCGAATCCGCCGCGACCGCGCGAAACTGCAGTCCCAGGCGCGTGAAGATGCGCGTGTACGCGTCGTACATCGCCTTGTAGCTCTTCTGCAGGTTCTCGAAGCTGGTGTCGAAGGAATAGGCGTCCTTCATGGTGAACTCGCGCGCGCGCATCACGCCGAAGCGCGGGCGGATCTCGTCGCGGAACTTGGTCTGCACCTGGTAGAAGTTGACCGGCAGCTGGCGGTAGCTGCGGATCTCCTTGCGCACGATGTCGCACAGCACCTCTTCGGCGGTCGGCGCGTAGCAGAACTCGCGCTCGGCGCGGTCCTTGATCCTGAGCATCATCGGGCCGTAGAGATCCCAGCGGCCGGTCTCCTGCCACAGCTCCGCCGGCTGGATCGGGGGGGCCAGCATCTCGAGGGCGCCGGCGCGGTTCATCTCTTCCCGCACCACGGATTCGACCCGCCGCAGGACCTTCAGTCCCAGGGGCATCCACGAGTAAAGGCCGCTGGAAAGCTTGCGGATGAGGCCCGCCCGCAGCATGAGCCGGTGGCTGGCGAGCTCGGCCTCCTGAGGGGCCTCCTTCAGGGTGGCGATGTAGTACTGGCTGGCGCGCATGGGTCTTTTTCGCGTGAAATCATCGAGTTAAGAGCCCGCTATTCTACACGCTCGAATGCTCCGGCCGGTGGCTGGCGGGCACTCGCAAACTGTGGAAAAATGGTCTCAACTTAACGGATTGATGGTGGACGCCATGATCGATCGGGATGGTTACCGCCCGAACGTCGCCATCGTGCTCGTGAACGCCCGGAACCAGGTGTTCTGGGGCAAGCGGATCAAAGAGCACGCCTGGCAGTTCCCCCAGGGTGGCATCAAGCAGGGGGAGACTCCGGAACAAGCCATGTTCCGGGAGTTGACGGAGGAAACGGGGCTGCTGCCCCACCACGTCCGCATCCTGGGACGCACGCGTGATTGGCTGCACTACCACGTGCCCAACCACTGGGTGAAGCGCGAATGGCGCGGCACCTACAAGGGCCAGAAGCAGATCTGGTTCCTGCTGCGCCTGGTCGGCCGCGATTGCGACATCAGCCTGCGTGCCAGCGGTCACCCGGAATTCGACGCCTGGCGCTGGCACGACTACTGGGTACCCCTCGAGGCGGTGATCGATTTCAAGCGCGAATCCTATCGCCTGGGGCTGGAGCAGCTCTCGTCGTTCCTGGAGGTCATCCCGCGCACCGTCGGGCTTTCGCCCTACGGGCGCCGGCGCAAACACGGGCGCGGGGCGATGAAGCCGGGGTCGATCCTGGTGCCGGCCCCGGCGGCAAGCGACGCCTAGCTTGCCTAGAAGCCGCGCATCGGCGAAGGCGTGACGAGGGCGGCGACGGTCGAGATCACAACCATCAGCACAATCGCGACTATCACCACCACCACGGTGTAGCCGATCGCTTTTTCCTCGGGTACCTTTTTCAGCGGGCCCAGGCCGAGATACAGCAGGTAAAGGCTGTAGAGCCCGCCGATCACGCCCAGGATGGCGAGCGTGGGCAGGATCGAGAAGATCCCGCAGATCCACGAGGCGGTGGGGAAAAATGCCGCGACCTTCAGCGACTGGATGAAATCCTTCTCGCCGCCGAAATTCGGCGCGAGCGCGTCGATCACCAGCGCGATTACGTAGACCGATGCGAGCGACAACACGTAGCCCAGGATCATGCTGGCGAGCCCCGCGCCCATCGGCACGCGGTAGGCGGTGCCGAAGCCGGTGTAGCCCACCACCGAGAACCCGATGAAGGACGCAACCGCGGGTATCGCCGCCAGGATCATCACGTATTGCGTGTAGAGGCTCGAGACGGTCTGCGATTCGGTGTTGATCACGGCCCATTCCTGCTTGGGCGAGATCAGGATCTTCTTGACGCGGTCGACGAGGTTCATCGTTTATCCCTGGCTGGTTGTTGTGGGCGAGAGTATAGCCCCGCCCTTCGAGAGCAATGCCTCTATGCGGGCGATGATGCGCCGGCGTTGCTCCGCCGGTGAGAACGACTTGTAGCGCGCGGCGAAGGCGCGCGCCGACGCCGCGTAGACCGGGTTTTCAAGCACCTGGCTCCATCCGCGCGCCACATCGTCCGCGGTGGCGTGCGGCGCGCACCAGAATCCCGTCCCCAGCTGCTGCAGCCGGCGGGCGGTGATGTACTGCTCGTAGTGCGTCGGGAAGGCCAGCGCCGGGATGCCGTAGGTCAGGCAGCCGGCGGCAATTTCGCCGCCGTGTGTGACCAGCATGTCGCATCCCTTGAGGAAAGTGTCGAGCCTGAGCGGCCGGTCCGAATAGACGTGGTTGCGCCCCACGATGCGCGCGCGCCGTGTGGCGTCGAGTTCGGGGATGTAGCTCACGATGCGGTGCGGGGAGCTCGCGATGAGACCCAGCAGCGCTTCCAGCTGCACCATCTCGCGTTTCACGTAGACGAAGATGCGCTTGCCGCCGCCCTGCGGCCACGTCACGTCGGCGCCGCGGTCGAAGCGCACCCGCGGCCCGTAGTAGCCCGAGGGTTCGCGCCCGCCGTAGTGGTCCAGCTCCGGCAGTGTGCAGAGGAAGTCCTCGGCGGTTTCGAACAGGTCCGCCAGGCGGCCGAGCGGCGGCGCCCCGAAATGCGCCAGCGCGGCGTTTGCGCTCGCCAGCACGTGTGCGTCGGAGGCCGCGAGCACCACGGGATCGATTGCATCGTCCACGCGGAACGCGGGCAGCGGGGCGGTTCGCGGGGGCACGAAGAAGCCGTTGCCGTAGGTCACGCAGCGAAGGCCCAGCGAGCGCGCGGCCAGCAGCGCCGTGGGACCGAAGTCCACCACGATGAGGTCGGGTTTCCAGCGCTCGAAGAGGCTTCGCCACCCGCCCACCAGCGCGGTCAGCTCGCGCGGGTTGCGATAGCCGCACCCGAGCAGGATGTCGGGATACCCGGCCGGTCGCGGCGAGACATCCATGCCTTCGCGCGCGCTGCGCGGGGCCTGGTACACGTCGTAGTTGCGCGCTTCGGGGATGACACCCAGCTGGCGCAGCTCGCGGAACATGAAGCCGATGTGATGCCCGCGCATCTCGAGGCCACGCGCCAGGCCCGCGCACGACATGACGTGGCCGTATTCGCCGCCCAGCTCCCAGGCAAATGCGACACGCGCCACGGTCAGGCCCCCATTTCGCGGGCGATACGCGCGGCGACGCTGGCGCGCGCACGGCCGTGTACGAGTGAAGCCGCGGCCGCCGCGCGCAGGTCGGCGCGCGCGAGGGCTTCGCCGAGCCAGGCCCTGAAATCCGATATGCCTTCGTCGAGCGCCACCATGACTCCGGCGCCCGCGGTCACGACACGCCGGCCCACCAGGTACTGCTCGAGTTGTTGCGGCACCAGGGCAAGGGGCACCCCGGCTTCCAGCGACCGGCCGACGATGCCGGCCCCCGAGTGGCCGACGCAAAGGTCGGCACTCGCGAGCAGCGGCGCCAGTGCCAGCGCCTCGTTGCGTACACGCACCGTGGGCGAGGACAGCTTGAGCGCCTGCTCGGTGGACAGTCCCGGCGCCGCCACGATCGCCTCGCCTGCGACCGCGCGGATCGATTCGAGGAGCGCCGAAAAACGCGGGTCACGCGGCTTCAGGTAAGCGAAGATTCGCGGCCGGGCCTGCGTGCGCCAGGCGGCTTTACCGCCGGCGTCGGCATCGTCCTGCGGGCCGAGGTATTCCACTTCCTCGCGCGGGCCGAATGGATCCACCTCGGGCCAGACACACAGCAAGGTGGCATCGGCCTCGAAGAGCGCGCCGGCACGGGCGGGTGCTCGCGACTGCAGGTCCAGGCGCGCAAACGCGTCCTGCACCGAGGCCAGCAGGCGCGCGTCGAGCAGGCGCAGCGTGCCTTCCTGAGGCGGCGACCAGCTGCGCAGTGCGGGCATCGGCTCGTGGACCGGGGGTGTCGAGAACCCGCTGCCGATGGCCACTCGCTTCAAGCCGGCTGCCCGCGCGGCCAGCATGGCACCGGGCGCGTAGTCGGCCACCACCACATCGGGTTTCCACATCGCGAAGAGCGAAAGCCAGCCGCGAAGGCCGCCCGCCACGCCGGCGGCGTCCCCGTAGCCGCGGTTCAGCAGGATCTCGGAGGCGCTGACG
>Ga0163153_10004224_pt1 | contig 18271 bp, 18 predicted proteins | sample OliLakLV19MP6IB1_FD_148629 | JGI IMG/M metagenome (GOLD analysis project Ga0163153, IMG submission 148629) | Freshwater microbial mat bacterial communities from Lake Vanda, McMurdo Dry Valleys, Antarctica - Oligotrophic Lake LV.19.MP6.IB-1 | ecosystem: Environmental > Aquatic > Freshwater >... | reverse complement strand
ACTCTGAGCTGCAGCGCATCAAGGCCGAGCTTGAAACAGGTTTTTATCAAGGCATCAGCGGCGTGCTGAACAAAGCCTTTCAGTTGGCCACGTACAACGAATATGCCGGTGACCCAGGGTTTGTCAGCGAAGACATTCAACGCCTGCAAGCTGTGACTCGCGATGATGTGATGCGGGTATATGGCAAATACGTGCAGGGCAACCCCATATCGAAACCAGTTGGGTGCCGCAGGACCAACCACAGTTGGCCGTAAGCGATTCCCGCCAGGTTGAGGTGGTTGAGGAAGTGATCATTGAAGACGTTGCGGCCGAGGAAGTCAGCGCCGGCGAAGTGGCTGAATACGAGCGCACGCCTACCCAAAACAACCGATCAGAGCCACCGCTGGGTCCGCCACCGGTATTGCAGACGCCCGCGATCGCTACCTTTGAGTTGAGCAATGGCATTGATGTTTTGGCCATTGCGGACCAGGAAGTGCCATTGGTGAACTTCAGTCTGATCATTCCGGGTGGCGCCTGGATGGATGATCCCGACCATCTCGGTGCAGCCGCGGGTGTGGCCAATATGTTGCTGCAGGGAACGGCGCAGAGAACCGCAGCAGAACTGGAAGAGGCCATCGGCCTGTTGGGTTCCAGTATCACTGTCACTGCGGATCGCGAACAACTCTACCTTGCAGGCACTTCTCTAACGCGTAACCTGGATCAAACGCTGGCCCTGGTGCAGGAAATCCTGCTGCAACCGCGCTGGGACGAAGCCGAATTTGCGCGGCTGAAACGTGAGGCGATCGTTATGCTCACCGCTGCCGAGGCCGATCCCAATGCCGTGGCCGCTGCGGCTTTCAGTCGAGTGCTTTATGGCGATGACAATCCCTATGGACGCCAGGCGATGGGCACGAAAGAAAGTGTCGAAGCCTTGAGTCTGGATAATCTGAAAGCCTGGTATGAGAAGAATCTGAAGCCCGCTGGCGCGCATCTGCAATTCGTAGGAGCCATTGATGCATTGCAATTGAAAAATGCTTTGCAGCCTTTGGCGCAAAGCTGGCAAGGCGAGGCGCCGGAATTTGCCGCATATCCACTGAGCCCAGCACCGAAAGGTGGCAGTACCTACTTCATCGATATACCGGACTCCAAGCAATCGGTTATACGTTTGGGATCACGCGCGGTCGATGCGGTTGATCTGGATTGGGTCAGAACCAATTTTGCCAACGAACGGCTGGGCGCTGGTTCCAGTGCCCGCCTGACGCAGTTGTTACGTATTGAAAAAGGCTACACCTACGGCGCGTATTCCGGGCTGGGGCAATACACCCAGGCCGTGTCGCCATTCGTTGCCATCACCAGTGTACGCTCCAATGCCACCGGCGATTCGCTGGTCTTGATTCGCGATTTGCTGACGAATTATGCCGACACCTTTACCGATGTAGACGCAGAAACCACCCGTAACCAGGTGATCAAGCGCCATGCCCGCGCGATGGAGACGCTGGAGGCCAAGCTGGGACTGTTGGAGCGCAATGCCAAACTCGACTTGCCGCACGATGTGATTGCACGCGACCAGCAAATCCTGCTGAACATGGACACCGCCGACTTCCAGACCATAATCCGCAAATACATGGCCGAACCGAACATGGTCTGGGTCGTGGTGGGAGATCGTGCCACGCAACGCAAGGTCGTGACTGGCTTTGTCGGCAAGCCGCCGATTGAATTGGATCGGCAGGGAGCGCCTGTTAAACCTTAAAAAATGTCAGCCAATCAGACCGCAGGATCACCTGCGGTCTGGCCGGGTTTTGAATCAGGTCTTGGCCAGGATCAAATCCGACAACGTGTTGACGATGGTATCGGCTTGGCTGTCATCGGTTATCAGCGGCGGTAGCAGGCGAATGATGTTGTCGCGCGTGACATTGATGATGATACCAGCTTCAAGCGCTGCTTCCTTGATGGGGCCGGCGTTCTGGTTCAACTCGATACCCAGCATCAGGCCTTTGCCACGTATGCTGACGACGGATTTTTTGCCAGCCAGCTTTTTCTTGAAGCCGTCCAGCATCCGCTCACCCAGTTGGCCAGCTCGTTGACACAAGTTCTGGCTTTCCATGATATCGAGCACGGTGCAAGCAGCTCGGCAGGCGAGTGGGTTGCCGCCAAAGGTGGTGCCATGGCGACCGGGAGTCAAGAGTTCTGCGGTTTTGCCGCGGGCCATGCAAGCGCCAATGGGCACGCCGTTGGCCAGCGCTTTGGCGCTGGTCAGAATGTCAGGCAATATATTTTCATGCTGATAGGCATACCATTTGCCGGTGCGGCAAACACCACTTTGAATTTCATCCAGAACCAGCAACCAGCCATTGCGATCACAGATATCCCTCAGGCCCTTGAGGTAGCCTTCATCAGGTACCTGTATTCCAGCTTCACCCTGGATGGGTTCAACCAATATGGCGGCGATGTTCTTGTCCAGTGCTGCGACTTTTTCCACCGCAGCCAGATCATTGAAAGGCACGCGCACAAAACCACTGACCAAGGGCTCAAAACCAGCCTGGGCTTTGCGGCTACCGGTAGCTGAAAGCGCCGCCATGGTGCGGCCGTGAAAGCTGTTTTCCATCACGATCACGCCGGGTTTGTCGATGCCTCGCTCATGGCCCGCCAAGCGGACGATCTTTAAGGCACACTCGATAGCTTCTGTTCCGGAGTTGCAAATAAATGATTTGTCCATGCCGGATATTTTCGCCAGCTTTTCGGCCAGCTTTTCCTGCCAGGGAATGCGCGCCAGGTTGCTGGTGTGGATCAACAGGCCGGCCTGTTCGCATAGGGCCTTGGCTACTTCTGATTGCGCGTGGCCCAGGCCGGTAACGCCCAAACCACTGATGGCATCGAGGTAACGTTTACCCTGTTCATCAAACAGCCAGCATCCCTCACCATGGGTGAAGGCAACGGCCAGGCGGGCATAGGTGTTCATCAGGAAATCGGACATAAACGGTTACTTTTCCATATTGGTTATTGACCAAGGTTACAGCCGGGTATTGTTCAGAATCCGGTCAGAATTTTCCAGCGATTAACGATGCTACAAAATAATGCCGCAGTGCGCTCGGTATCGTAATAGGCCGAATGAGCTTCCGATTCGTTCCATTCCAGTCCTGCAGATTGTACTGCTCGCGATAGTACCGTTTGGCCAAAAGCCAGACCGGCCATGGTAACCGTATCAAACGAACTGAAGGGGTGGAACGGGCTGCGTTTGAAATCGGTGCGTTCAATGGCGGCATTCATAAACGACAAGTCGAAAAAGGAATTGTGGCCTACCAAGATAGCGCGCTGGCATCCCGTGCTCTTCATTTCCTTGCGTATCGGTTGGAAAATCCGTTGCAAGGCTTCCTTTTCCGGTAATGCGCCACGTAAGGGGCTATCCAGCTTGATGCCGGTTATTTCCAGTGATTTGGCCTCGATATTGGATCCAGCAAAAGGCTCTACGTGTTCACAAATAGTCTCAGCAATAAACAGTCGACCAAAATCATCCATGCGGATGATGCTGGCGGCGATTTCCAGCAGCGCATCGGTCTTGCAATTAAAGCCGCCCGTTTCCACATCCACCACCACGGGTAAAAAGCCTCTGAATCGATCTGCAATGCGCGGCATAATAAGTAACTCGGGTGGAACCTCTGGGAAAACTCGGGCGACGAGAATACGTGAATGAAAAAGGAATTGCCATGAAACCTGCCAAGCAACCGATACTGCAAACCCTTCAGTCTGTCAGGCATTATACCCGCCTTGGGCTCAGGTATTTTTCGCTGGTGGCTTTATTGGGTCTCGGGCTGATTTTCCCGGCACAAGCGGAACAGGGCGAAGATCATCAAGCAGGCATGTATTGGCATATCAGCAAGGCTGGCGCTGATGCCGGGTACTTGCTGGGCACCATCCATAGCGAAGATCCGCGCGTGGTGGATTTTTCGGATCACCTGCTAGCTGAGCTGAAAAGCTGTGATGTGTTTGCCATGGAAATGGTGCCGGATTTGCCCACGCTGAAAAAGCTCACGGACTACATGCACTATCAGGACAACGAGCGGCTGTACTCCATTCTGGGCCAGCAACGTTACGATCGAACCATGCAGGCTCTGAGCTCTTACCAGGTTCCGGCTGACTGGAAAGCACGCATGAAAGTCTGGGCGGTGATGATGACTTTGAGTGTACCTGCGCCCGAGACCGGCTTTTTCATGGATCTGTCACTGTCCCTGCGGGCCGCGGGCAGCGGTTTGAAGGTGGTTGGCCTGGAAACCCTGGAGCAGCAGTTGCAGTTTCTGGAGCAAATGCCACTGGACTACCAGATCACATTGCTGGATCACGCGCTGGATGATTATCAGCGGGTGAACAAGATACACGAAGAAATGGTGGACGTGTATTTGCAAAACAGTCTGGTTGCGCTGGATGAGTTGTCCGAAGAGCAGTTCGAAGTGCTGGACCAGGAAATTACCGATTATTTTGTGGATTTGGGCATCGTGGCTCGAAATCAGCAAATGGCTGCCAACGCCCTGCAACAATTGGCCGAGAAGAAAGTATTTATCGCGGTAGGCGCGCTGCATCTGGCAGGCCCCGAAGGGCTGATCAATCTGCTGCGTCAGGGTGGTTATGAATTAACAGTCCCAGCAAGCTGCTCCGTGATCGCTTGATCCTGAGTCAGGGTATCTCTGATTTATTCAGAGCTTCCTGATGGCACATGGATGTGTCGCCATTTTCAATGAGAGCAACTCATTGAAAATGAAGGACAGTGAAAACCACGCTTTTCACTATCCGTGCTCTGAGAAATCCAGGATGGATTTATTCAGAGCTTTTTAATTGATCAGCGCAACAAGCGCGGCACAACGGCCGCAATAAAGGCCAGGGCGATCAAGCCCAATCCCCAGGTCAGCTCCAGAAATACGGTGCTCACGCCCAGTACCAGCGAGGCCAGGGCAATTGCATTGGCATCACCCAGGCGATCATCGGCACCTGCTTCACGGCCGGTGATTCTCAGTAGCAGGTGATCCAGACTCAGTTTGCCAGCACCGTAAAACACCAGCGGTAACAACATGATGATGAACAGCAATGCCAGTTTGAAATTGCCGCTACCCCCTTTCGAGGTGATGACATAACCCTGCCACAAATCAGCCAGGCTGGACCATTGAGCAGGCCAGTGCACCGCAGCAGCTGCCACTGCGGTGATAACGATCAACGAGATGGCAGCAAAACGGGTAAACAATCCGAACAGTAACAACAAGGCCAATACCAGTTCGCCCCAGGTGGCAGCCAGCCAGTTCAGTTCCAAAGGCAGGGTAGAGAAGGGCCAGGGAAAACCCTTTTGCCAATCGGCCCAGGGTATGTCGGCAAACCAGTTGGTACCGTGCAATTTGGTGATGCCGGATTCCCAGAATTCCCAGGCCAGTATCAGGCGCAAGGCAAGGGGCCAGACATAATCACCTGCAGCACGCAGGCGTGCTCCCAGCGTATCGTAGAAATCCAACATGTTGTTATTCTCCCTGGTGCGTAGTTGGTTTTCACTTTCCGTGCATTGATAAACCCAGGATGGGTTTATGCATAGCTTCTTTAAGTGCTTTTACGTATTCTTTTCTTTTGACGTGTTGGCTTCAGGGCCGCGTGCCGAGGATCACTTCGCGTTGCCACAAGTCCTGTAACAATTGTTTGCCATGCTCCAACACTGCGTGGCTGTCTGCATGGCCAATGTCTGCAGCTATCGCCAGCAATATGTCCTGACCGCTGTGTTCGCCAGCCTGGAGTTTCTCCAGCAGCAACCAGGTAACCGGGTTGATTTGCATGAATTTCACCTGGTCTTTACGATTGCGATAAACCAGCAGTCGGGTGGGTTCTGCTGGAGCCTTTTCTGGTTGAAATTCCGGGCCAATGCGATGCACCGGGAAGGTATAGGCCAGAGGCCAGGCCAAGGGTGATAACAAGGGTACGCCCTGCAACAAATCGCCTTGCGGATCTGCTTCCAGCTCATCGATTTCGCGACTGTCCAAAGTCAGCGCCAGCTCTACCCATTCGTAGTGCGCCAATTCCAACAGGAAAGGCGGGTCGCCCGCTCGGTCAACGCGCTGCTCCTGCACATAGCGCAGGAATTCCTTGGGCAGTTCGGGAAACAAGGGTGTGTGCGCGCGGTGTTCGGTGTAAAAATCCCGTGCCAGTTTCTGCCAGTCCGCATCGCTGTAGATTTTTTTCAGTACCGGGAAATTACTGGCCAGATACTTGCTGATGTTATTGAAAAACAGCTCGCGGTAAATTTGCATGCGGCGGTCTTCAACGTCGCTTGGTGCTGGCGCAGCGTCTGGATTACGGATATGGGCTGCAAAAGACATTTGCATCTGCTGCAGTTTTTCAGCCCTGTTTACGCTTGGCATCTGCAGTTTCCTGTTGACGATACTTTTTCTGCACTGTGTGAATCTGCTGCACTTCCTGCAGTAATACTTCGGGCGCCGGGAAATTGAAATCCCGCTCCAGCAGAGTGGGGAACACTCCGAACTGCTGATACGCCTGATCCAGCAAATCCCATACTGGCCGAATCACATCGGCCGCGTGGGTGTCCACAATCAGGTCTTCGGCTTCGTTGTAGTGTCCGGCAATGTGGCCATAAGCAACACGCCCGCCCGGTAAACCACGCAAAAATTCTGCTGCATCGTAGCTGTGATTCACACTGTTGACATAAATATTGTTCAAGTCCAGTAACAGCCCACAATCGGCCTCCTGCAGCACCGCGTTAATAAAATCCAGCTCACTGAGTTCAGCGCCAGGAGCGGCGTAATAGCTGACATTCTCGATGGCTATACGGCGTTCCAGCACTTCCTGTACATGGCGGATGCGTTGCGCCACGTGATGCACTGCTTCCGGCGTGAAAGGTATAGGCATCAGGTCGTACAGGTGACCCTCATCGGTACAGTAACTAAGGTGTTCGCTATAGCAAACAATCTGGTTTTGGTCGAGAAAGGTTTTCAAACGCCGCAGGAAAGTTTCATCCAGTGGTGAAGGCCCGCCCAATGACAAGGACAGACCATGACAGGTGAAAGGCAGGCGTTCGGTATAGCTGCGCAACTGGCGGCCGTATTTGCCGCCCACACCGATCCAGTTTTCCGGCGCGACTTCCATAAAGTCCACGCAGTCCAGGTTGGCAGATTGAAGCGGGCCCAACAGGGCCCGCCTGAGTCCCAGGCCAGCGCCTTCAAGCGCAATGCGGGATACCTTATTCACGTCTTGCTTGATGAGGGGCAGGGCTGCTGATCAACGCTTAGTGATCTTCACCACAAGAGCCTTCTTCACCTTTGTCTTCACCACAAGAGCCTTCTTCGCCTTTGTCTTCACCACAAGAGCCTTCTTCGCCCTTGTCTTCACCACATTTGCCTTCACCGCATTTGCCTTCTTCGCCTTTGTCTTCACCACAAGAGCCTTCTTCGCCCTTGTCTTCACCACATTTGCCTTCACCGCATTTGCCGTCTTCGCCCTTGTCTTCACCACAAGAGCCTTCTTCACCTTTGTCTTCACCACACTTGCCTTCACCGCACTTGCCTTCTTCGCCCTTGGTGTCGTCGCCTGCCAGCATGTAGCCGCTGTCGAGGTCAGCCATGGCAAAAGGATTGTCACTGGCCATAGCGGTGCTGGAGAAAGCTACGGATGAAATGAATGCAACACCGATAGCGGCTGCGATGGGTTTGAGAAACATTTTCTTGTCTGACATGTGAAACCTCCAAGAGTGGTTTGTAGAAGGGCAGTACTGCCCGGAAAAATTAAAAAAAACTAAAAAAACACTTGGTTAAAGGTCAATTCCCTGACGATAGTCGGGCACGTCGCGATACTTGCATTTAAAGCCTAGCAGTCGCGCTGTTAAATTCCAATGAAAGCCAGGTTTCGGGGCATAAGACCGGTGACCCGTCTGGATTATTTCACGCAAGTGCTGATTCACCGATTTGCTACGTTCAAAGAAAGGCATGCTGCGCTGATCCGAACCAAAGGCGGCACGTGCATTACTCTGTCTTGGCTTTGAATGCGCAAAGATCGCGAACGATGCATTCCGGGCAGGCAGGCTTGCGCGCCTTGCAGGTATAGCGGCCATGCAGAATCAGCCAATGATGTGCATGCTGGCGAAACTCCTGCGGCACTACTTTCAAGAGTTTCAGTTCAACCTGCAACGGCGTTTTGCCGGGCGCCAGGCTGGTGCGATTGGACACCCGGAAAATATGCGTATCAACCGCGATGGTGGGTTGGCCAAAAGCGGTATTCAAAACTACATTGGCGGTTTTTCGGCCCACGCCCGGTAGCTGTTCCAGTGCTGCCCGATTGGCTGGGACCTGACCCTCGTAATCATCCTGCAAAATCCGACAGGTTTTGATGATGTTGGCCGCCTTGGTATTGAACAGGCCGATGGTGCGGATGAAATTCTTTACGCCCGCTTCGCCCAGTTGCAACATTTGTTGCGGCGTATTTGCGGCCTTGAACAAGCCACGGGTTGCTTTGTTGACGCTGATATCAGTGGCCTGTGCGGATAACAGCACGGCAATCAGGAGTGAAAAAGGACTGTCATAAGCCAGTTCGGTAACGGGCTTCGGGTCAATGCTTTGCAAGCGCCGGAAGAATTCCTGCCGGTCCGGCGGCTTCACGCCTTACCCTCCTGCTGCAGTAAGGTTGGAACAGCTGATTCTTTTGCTGCACGCTGCGCTTGCAGATGGCTGTTCAGCCAGTTCTTCGCGGCCACCAGCAAACCCAGACCGATGAACGCACCGGCAGGTAACAGTGCCAATAAGAAGCCGGAATAGTCCGTAACCAGCACCCATTCCAATGATTTGGCCCAAGAGCCAAACATCAATTCGGCCTGGCGCAGCAAAGTACCAAAGCCCAGCAACTCCCGCATGGTGCCCAACGCAATCAAAGCCAGGCAGAACCCCAGGCCGGTAGCCAGGCCATCAGCCATTGCGGGGAAAGGGCGGTTTCTGGCTGCAAACGCTTCAGCCCGGCCGATGATGGCGCAATTGGTAACAATCAACGGAATAAAGATACCCAGGATGCGATACAGGTCGTGAAACCAAGCCTGCATCAACAGCTGAATCACCGTGACCACTGCGGCGATAATCACTACGTAGGCCGGGATGCGAATTTCCGGCCGCAACAAAGGCCTGGCCAGCGACACACACAGGTTGGAAGCCACCAGGGTAAGCATCGTGGCGAGACCCAGCCCGAGCGCGTTGATGACGGTATTGCTCACCGCCAGCAAGGGGCATAAGCCCAGTAGCGTCACCAAACCGGTATTCTGGTGCCACCAGCCATCAGCAAATATTTGCCGGTAATTTGTACTTTGTGCGGCCTTGTTCATGGTGAGTCCGCAGCCAAATCGTCCGAGGGCATTTCAAACAGCTCCTGCTGATGTGCGGCAAAATACTGCAGAGCCCGTTTCACTGCATTGACCACAGCCCGTGGCGTTATGGTCGCGCCGGTCATTTGATCAAATGCTCCGCCGTCGCGCCGCACTGCCCATTTTTCCACTGGTGGTTGCTGCAGGGATTTTCCATCGAAGGCCAGAATCCAGTCGCTGCGTTCCACTTCAATGCCGTCGCCCAGCCCGGGTGTTTCTTTATGTGAAGTCACCCTTACTCCGGTCAGTTGGCCCTGAGTATTGATGCCGACCAGCAGATTGATCCGGCCGTTGTATCCGTCCGGAGCCGCAAAACGCAAAATCACGGCCACGGGCTGGCCCTGTTTACGTGCCCGGTAGGCGGTTACTGTCTGCCCTTGAGGGAAGGCGTTTTCATTGCTGAATTGGAAAATGTCGCGGTGCAAGGCGTTGTCGTATTGGCTGGCAGCGAGGATTTGCTGCAGTTGTTCCAGTACAACACGTTGCTCCTGATCAGCAATTCGTTCCCGGGTCAGGTTGTTCACGACTGCCAGCAGTGCTGTGCCGATAATCACTACCAGGCCCAGGGCCAGAGCACTGCGCCATGGCTTCGAGGTGTTCAGCTGGAGTGGCTTATTTTCCATAGTATCTGGGCACGGTATATCGATCTATTAGCGGCGCGGCCATGTTCATCAACAAAACCGCAAAAGCCACGCCATCCGGGTAGCCACCCCAGCGACGTATGACCAATGTAATGATGCCGACGCCAGCACCGAAGATCAGTCGGCCACGGTTGCTGGTGCAACCACTTACCGGATCGGTAGCAATGAAGAAAGCACCCAGTATCAGGGCACCTGAAAAGACATGTTGCAGTGGTACCGGGTTACTACCGGAATCCGCAAAGTAAGCCACAAGACCCAGCAACAGCACGCTGCCTATCATGGTCACCGGTACGTGCCAGGAAATGATACGTCGCCATAGCAGCCACAAGCCGCCAATGGCATACCAATTGGCAATCCATTCCCAGCCCTGTCCGCCGAAGTCTCCGAAAATGGCAGCAGTGCGTATTTCATCTACAGTAAGCCCGGAATTGATGCCGGTGCGGATAGTATCCAATGGAGTTGCCTGGCTGACCGCATCCCACAACATGGGTGTGGGCAGGTGACCGGTCAGAATGGTGCTGGCGCTGTCCCAAAAACCAAAAATCCAGCTCGCTGGCGCACTGGGTGGCAACCATTGCGTCATCGTTTGCGGAAAGCAGACCAGTACAACCGCATAACCCACCATGGCTGGGTTGAACACATTGTGACCCAGTCCGCCATACAAATGCTTGGCGATGACAATGGCGAAAAACATGCCCAGCAAGGCAATCCACCACGGCACCAGCGGTGGCAGGCACAGCGCGAATAAAACCGCGGTAACCACCGCACTGAAATCCAGCAAATGAATTCGCACTGGCTGCTGACGAATTTTCAGCATTAATGCCTCGAAGCCAACCGCAAAAAATATCGCCAGCAGGATCTGCAACAGAATGCCGGGACCAAAATACCAGCAGTGGGCGGCTATGCCCGGAACCAGGGCATACAACACCTGCTGCATCACTTTGGCTACAGAGGTGGTAGCAGGCAGATGGGGTGCGCTGCTGGTGGCGAACTTGCGCGTCATGATGACTCGCCTTGGTCATCGGCATTTTCAGTATTCGCTTGCTGATCCGATTTTTTCTTTACACGTTGCATGGCTGCAGCGATTTTCTGTTGTTTGTTCTGATTGTCCTGCAGCGACTGTTTTTTTGCTTCCAGCCTTTGAACGCGATCCTGCTTGATGTTCGCCAATCTCAGTTCACGCGCTTCAAAGCGCTGTTTTGCGATTTCGGAGATTTTCTTCTCTTCGATCAGCGTTCGCCATTCTGCTTTGCCAAAGCGGAACCACTGGGTCAAAGGGATATGGCTGGGACAGACAAAATCGCAACAACCGCATTCGATACAGGCCGCTAATCCATGCCCGGCAGCATCGTCGATCAGGCCGTTGCGAATATCCCATTGCAGTTGTTGCGGTAGTAGCAGCGAGGGGCAAACCCGGGCGCATTCCCCGCAACGTATGCAGGGGAGCTCCTCATGTTCGGTTGCAATATCCGAATGGCTGAGTACCAGTATACAATTGGCTGCCTTGATCACCGGATTGGCATCAGACTCCAATGCATAGCCCATCATTGGCCCACCCAGCAGCAAGCGGGCGGCATTGTTGCTGTACCCGCCGCATTGTTCGATCAGGTTACTGATGGGAGTGCCCAGCAGCGCCAAAAGATTAGCGGGTTGGTTCACGCCATTGCCCGTAACGGTAACAATGCGTTCGATCAGCGGTTTGCCTTCAATGACTGCAGCGGCTGATGCTGCGGCAGTAGCGACGTTCTGGCACAACAGGCCCAGATGCGAAGGCCGCTTTCCTTCCGGAACTTCCAGTCCGGTGAGTACCTGTATCAGTTGTTTTTCGCCACCTTCCGGGTAAATGGTCGTGACTTTGACCAGGCGAATATCATCCTGACCAGAACTTGATATCGCCGCATGCAGCTTGTCCCAAACTTCGCCCATCTGGTCTTCGATGGCGATGATGACCTGCCGGGCGCCGGTGGCGCGTTGCAGTACCAGGGCTCCTTCCACTACGCGCGGAGCCTGCTCGCGCATCAACATTTCATCACAGCTGATGTAAGGCTCGCACTCGGCGCCGTTCAGGATCAGTGTGTGTATGTCCTGGCTGAGTGCATCTTCGACTTTGGCCGCGGTGGGAAAAACCGCACCACCCAACCCAACTATTCCACACTCGGAAATACGCTGGCGTAGCAAAGCGGGTGCGGCTTCCTGCCAGTTCTGAATTGGATGTAGCTCGCACCATTCATCACGCCCGTCTGGCTTAATGATCACCGCCATACCTTCCTGACCAGAGGGGTGTGAAATAGCATGGCGGGCAACGGCTGTTACCGTGCCTGAAGTCGGGGCATGAACGAAACCAGGGTACGGCAACTTATAGCGCGCAATAGCCTGGCCTTTCAGAATAGTTTGTCCTTGAACTACCAGTGCCTCGGCCTGAGCTCCCAGATGTTGCAACAAAGGAACATAAAGCCGGGGCGGCAATTTGCTGCGCTGAATGGGTTTCTGGCAGGAGATTTTCTTGTGGTGCCGCAATTTCAAACCACCATGAAAATGGTGCAAACGCTGGCCAGCCAACTCTGCTTGTTCCCTGGCTGGCAGGCGCATCATGGAGCTCCTGCTGATGCAGTTGGTAGTGAGTTGGTCAACACTGATGTCGGCCGTCTGTTCGGCATGGTCGGCATCCAGTCTGACATGGCTGGAGGACGCACCACCATTTCTATGCAGTCTACCGGGCAAGGTGGCAGGCACAGATCGCAGCCGGTGCATTCCGATTCGATGACGGTGTGCATTTGCTTGGCTGCGCCAAGGATGGCATCAACCGGGCAGGCCTGGATGCACAGGGTGCAGCCTATGCAGATTGCTTCATCGATTACCGCCACGGCCTTGGGTTGTTCCTGACCGTTTTCAGGATTTAACTCCAATACTTCCTTGCCCAGCAGATCAGCCAATGCCTGAATACCGGCAGTGCCACCCGGTGGACATTGGTTGATTTCTGCGGTTCCGGCGGCAATGGCCTCAGCATACGGGCGACATCCCGGGAAGCCGCATTGTCCGCATTGAGTCTGCGGCAGGATCTGGTTGATCTGCTCCACTACCGGGTCGGCATCGACGCGAAAACGCCGCGCAACCCAACCCAGTCCGAGGCCGAGAGCGGTGGCCAAAAGGCTGATGCTCAATACGTCCCAGCTCATTCCAGCCGTACCATTGCGCAATTTTGGTTCACAGCTTAGCCAGCCCGGTAAAGCCCATAAAGGCCAGCGCCATCAAGCCGGCGGTAATCAGGCCTATGGGTGCGCCGCGAAAATGCAGTGGAATGTTGGCGTGTGCCAGGCGTTCGCGCATGGCCGAAAAGCTCACCAGTACCAGGCCGAATCCAGCTGCCGCACCAAAACCGTACAAGGCAGACTGCAGCAGGTTGTGTTGTTCCTGCACATTGAGCAGGGCAACACCCAATACCGCGCAGTTGGTGGTAATCAAGGGTAGGAATATGCCGAGTATGCGATACAGCAAAGGGCTGGATTTACGCATTACCATTTCGGTCAGCTGCACGGTTACTGCGATAACCAGTATGAAACTCAGCGTTTGCAAATATTCCAATTGCAGCGGTTGCAGCAAATAGCGGTTAAGCAGATAGCTGGATACGGATGACAGGGTAAGCACGAACAGGGTGGCCACCGACATGCCGATGGCGCCTTCGAGCTTGTTGGAAACGCCCATGAACGGACAAAGACCCAGGAATCGAACCAGGACAAAATTGTTGGCCAGCACAGTGCTGACCAGGATCAGTAAATACTCCTTCATAGTTCGCTGTGAATAATCACGGAAATGGTAGCCTCAGGAAATCCGCATGCCGGGTTGGGCTCCGTCATCAGGCGACAACAGAAACAGCCCATCATCATCCGATCCGGCGCACAAGACCATGCCATCGGATACACCAAATCGCATTTTTCTGGGTTGCAGATTGGCTACGATTACGGTCAGTCTTCCCTCGATATCTTCCGGCTTGTAGGCGGACTTGATGCCGGAGAAAATGGTCCGTTGTCCGCTGCCAACGTCCAATTCCAACCGCAGTAGTTTGTTGCTTTCCGGTACAGCTTCGGCCTTGATGATGCGCGCGATTCGCAGGTCGATTTGCTGAAACGCTTTGATATCAATCATGTCTGCTATCGGCTCAAATGCCGGTTCTGCTGATTTCGATTCCTCAGCCTTGGGCTTTTCGGCTTGCAGGCTGGCCTTCGAAGCCTCGACAATGGCTGCAATCTTCACCGGGTCAATGCGCTGCAGCAACGGCTGGAAGGTGTTTACGGGAATACCCAGCAGGGGCTTATCCATGTCCTGCCAATTATTCAACGGGCAGTTCAGGAAGGCGCTGGCACGCTCAGCGGTGAATGGTAGTATCGGCGCCAGATAAGTCATCAGCACACGAAAAAAGTTGATTCCCTGGGTGCAGATGGCTTGCACTTCGGCTTCTCGGCCTGCCTCCTTGGATAAGACCCAGGGTTTGTTGTCATCAATGTAACGATTGGCCAGGTCGGCCAGCGCCATGATACGTCGCACCGCAGACTGATAATTGCGCCCTTCAAAGTCGGCAGCAATGTTTGACTTCTCGTCCACAAATTGCTGGTAAAGATCGGGTACGGGTAATTCTGCAGCCAGCTGGTTCTCGGATTTGCGCTGAATAAAACCAGCGCAGCGACTGGCGATATTAACCACCTTACCTACAACGTCAGCGTTCACTCGCTGCACGAAATCATCCAGGTTGAGGTCGATATCGCCGGTACCTGAACCCAGCTTGGCGGCAAAGTAATAACGCAAATAATCCGGCTCCAATTGGTCCAGATAGGTGCGGGCGCGGATAAACGTGCCGCGCGATTTGGACATCTTGGCACCATCTACCGTTAGAAAGCCGTGCGCATGGACTGCCGTTGGTGTGCGCAGCCCCGCGCCCATCAGCATGGCTGGCCAGAACAGGGTATGGAAATACACAATGTCCTTGCCAATGAAGTGATGGACCTCGGTGGTTGAATCTTTTTTCCACCAATGATCAAAGTCCAACCCTTCGCGTTCGCATAGTTCCTTGAAGCTGGCCAGATAACCTATCGGCGCATCGACCCACACATAAAAATACTTGTCGGTGGTACCGGGAATCTGGAAACCAAAGTAGGGGGCATCGCGGGATATATCCCAGTCACGCAGGCCCTCGCCAAACCATTCCTGCAGCTTGTTTGCAATCTCGCTTTGCAAAGCACCAGAGTGCATCCACTTCTGCAGGGCATCTTCGAATTCGGCCAGCCTGAAGAAATAATGCTCCGAGTCTTTCATCACCGGTGTGGTGCCGGAAACGGCTGAACGAGGATTGATCAGGTCGGTAGGTGAATAAGTGCTGCCGCAGGATTCGCAGGAATCGCCGTATTGATCTTCCGTTTTGCACTTGGGGCAGGTGCCGCGGATGAAGCGGTCTGGCAGGAACATGCCTTCCTGTTCGTCATACAGCTGCTTGATGCTGCGCTTCGCAATATGGCCCGCTGCTTCCAGCCGTAAATAGATCATCTCCACCAGTTCGCGGTTGTAATCACTGTGGGTGGAAGAGTAATTGTCAAAGCTGATGCCAAAATCGCGGAAATCCTGCTTGTGCTCCGCATTCATTTTGTCGATCAGCTCTTCCGGGGTCTTGCCTTCAGCGCGCGCCCACAGCATCACCGGTGTGCCATGCGCATCATCGGCCCAGGCGAAATAGCATTCATGCCCCTGAGCGCGCTGAAAGCGTGCCCAGATATCGGTTTGTACGTATTCCAGCATATGCCCCAGGTGGATCGCTCCATTGGCGTAGGGCAGGGCGCTGGTCAGCAGAATTTGGCGTTTTTGTGCAGTCATGGGTTTTTGTGTCTGTGCTTGATAGTGAATTATGTCACGCCCTGTTGCTACTCTGCACTTCCGGCTCTGCACATCCGCTGCTGCGAAAGTCGTTAGCAGCTACAATGCGCTTCCTGTCACTGCGAAGCCTTGAACAACCGATGCCGATGTTGAATGAAGATCTGGTCAAATCCATTTTGTCTGCTGTGCAGGATCCACTGGCACAGAGGGACATTATCAGCCTGGGCTGGCTGCGCGGCATTGCCATAGTGGATGACCGCGTGGCGGTGGACCTGCGCGCGCCCTACCCAATTGAGGGCCGGCGTGGCGAACTGCAAGAGCTTGTTCGGGCAGCCCTTGAAGCGCACGAATCGATCGGCGCTGCCACCATAAACCTGGACTGGCGAGTGCTGGTGCACAAGCCGCAAGGTGATTTAAAGCCCATGCCAGAAATACGCAACATCATTGCCGTGGCTTCAGGTAAAGGCGGGGTGGGCAAATCCGCCACTTCCATCAACCTGGCTCTCGCCTTTCAGGCTGATGGAGCGCGGGTGGGTGTGCTGGATGCCGATATTTACGGTCCCAGTGTGCCACGCATGCTGGGCATTTCCGGCCGGCCGGAAACTGATGGCAAACGCATCATTCCACAACGGGCGCATGGCCTGCAGGTGATGTCCATAGGTTTTATGGTGGAAGAAGACACACCCATGATCTGGCGCGGCCCGATGGTGACTTCGGCCTTGCAGCAACTGCTGGGCGAAACCAACTGGCAAAGCCTGGATTATCTGGTGATCGACTTACCGCCTGGAACCGGCGATATTCAATTGACGCTGGCGCAGAAAGTACCGGTCAGCGCCTGCGTGGTGGTTACCACGCCCCAAGACATTGCCCTGCTGGACGCACGCAAAGCGGTGCAGATGTTCCGCAAGGTCAATATGACGGTGTTGGGCGTGGTCGAGAATATGAGCACCCATATCTGCAGCCAATGTGGTCATGAAGAGGCCATTTTCGGCAGCGGTGGTGGTGCCAGCATGTCGGCCGATTTCAATCTGCCCTTGTTGGGTCAATTGCCGCTGGCCATGCGCATTCGTGCTGACCTGGATGCGGGCAATCCCACCGTGGTTGCAGACCCTGATTCGGAAATCAGCGCCAGCTATATGGAATGTTCCCGGCGCGTGGCCATTGAGTTGTCGCAACTGCCACGCTCACTGGAACTGAATTTGCCCACCATTCAATTGGAAAACCGCTAAAGGTGGAAAACCGCTAAAGGTGGATAAACACCAATTCGCGCAAGAAATCTGCCAGAACTTTGCCCAAAACCTTTGTCCAAAACCTTTAATGGAACGGAGTGACAAGTGAGCATCAAGTCTGATCGTTGGATACGCCGCATGGCTGCGTCACACAACATGATAGAGCCGTTTGAGCCTGGTCAGGTCAGGCGCAGTGCCGAGGGCAACAGCATGATATCTTACGGCACGTCCAGCTACGGCTACGACGTACGTTGTGCGCGCGAATTCAAGATATTCACCAACATCAATTCAGCGGTGGTCGATCCGAAAAACTTCGATGCCAACAGCTTCGTGGATTTCACGGCCGATTTCTGCATCATTCCGCCGAATTCGTTTGCACTGGCACACACCGTCGAATACTTTCGCATTCCACGCAATGTGCTGACCATCTGTCTGGGTAAGTCAACCTATGCCCGCTGCGGAATTATTGTGAATGTCACGCCGCTGGAGCCGGAATGGGAAGGGCATGTAACCCTGGAATTCTCCAATACCACCCCATTGCCGGCCAAGATATATGCCAATGAGGGTGTGGCGCAGTTTTTGTTTTTTGAATCTGATGAAGTATGTGAAATGTCTTACGCTGACAGGCAAGGCAAATACCAGGGCCAGAAAGGCGTTACCTTACCGCGAGCTTAATAAACTGCCGAGGTAACCGGGAAATCTCAGATTTATTCAGAGCATAATCAAGCCCTAATCCGTCGGTGGTTGTTGAATCAGCGTAGCGTAGGTTTCAAACCGCTGCCCGTTGCGATTGACTTCAAGCTCCACCCGTGTCCCCGGCAACAAACCGGCAATCTTGAGTTCAAAGGGCAAGGCCTCAAGCTTGGTATCGCCATTCAAGCGGATGATTTCGTCCCCCTGCCGGATCCCGGCCTGCCAGGCCGGTCCATCGCGAAACACTTTTCGTACCGCCAAACCAGTCAACTGCGGATTGGCATCCGCTAAGTTGTCCGGTGACAAATTCCCCACCCAGGCACCCAACCAGCCGCGCCTGACAGATCCGTAGTCGATTATCTGCTTCATTACTTCCCGCGCTGTGGCCATGGGGATGGCAAAGCCGATGTTCTGGGCACCGGTCGAGCCGCCCAGATGGCGGGTATTGATGCCGATCAGGTCGCCGCGGGCGTTGATCAGAGCACCAC
>Ga0163153_10004223_pt1 | contig 18277 bp, 15 predicted proteins | sample OliLakLV19MP6IB1_FD_148629 | JGI IMG/M metagenome (GOLD analysis project Ga0163153, IMG submission 148629) | Freshwater microbial mat bacterial communities from Lake Vanda, McMurdo Dry Valleys, Antarctica - Oligotrophic Lake LV.19.MP6.IB-1 | ecosystem: Environmental > Aquatic > Freshwater >... | reverse complement strand
CGCCGTGGAGGGCGACAAATGTCCACAGGCCACCGAGTTGGAACCAGCGGGTGAAGTCCCACTGTGCTTCGGGGCCCCACAGGAATAGCAGGGAGTGTCCGAGGCTGTTGGCTGGGGTGGATACTGCGACGGTGAGGAAGTTGGCTCCTTCGAGGTAGGAGCTGGCTAAACCGTGGGTGTACCAGGATGTGACGAAGGTGGTGCCGGTTAACCAGCCACCGATGGATAGGTAGGCGCAGGGGAATAGCAGGATGCCAGACCAGCCTACGAAGACGAAGCGATCGCGCTTGAGCCAGTCGTCGAGGACATCAAATATGCCTCTTTCGGTCTGGGCGCGTCCGACTGCGATTGTCATTTACGCAAATCTCCAAATGGATATAATTACAACGGATCTGTCTCTAGTCATGAGTCTTCCACCGTTGCCTCTGCTTAGCAGAAAACAAGTTGGATTATGAACAGAGTTTACTTTTCTTTACCGTATTGACGATTATAGAGGTAATTCTTTACAAGAGCAAGTTTTTCTTAAAAAACTTCCGACTTTTGACTTGTGCGAAGTTCTCGAAGTCCGCGAAGCCCTCGAAGTCCCCGAAGTCTTTGCCCTGCATTTGGGAACTTCTACTATATAGGAGTCTCTGCGCTTTGCCTCAGAAGCCCGGTGGCTTCGTAGATATATCGGCCTCAACCTCTTATTTTTCTAAGAAACTGGGTTTCCGTGGGTAAGTCCTATATATATACTGAGGATAGAGCTCCAAACTTAGGTTTTTAAGACTATATGTTCAGCATTGACATCATTGTGAAAAATACGCCCGTCTCGCTGTCGGTGCAGCGGAAGTTGGAGGAGGACGCTGAAACTGTTTACCAGCAGGTGCTGGCGGCGATTCGCAACTCCCAACCGCAAATTTTGGAACTCACCTGCGAGAAAAATCCTGAGAAAAAGGTGGCTGTACTCAGCAGCGAGATTTCTGGGGTGGTGGTTTCTCAGAAATCGGGGGCATCATCTACAGGCAGATCCCCTGGTTTTGTCTCGATGTCGGCGGCAGAATGAGGGCTGGGGGTGTTGGTGCCGATATGAGCCAGTCAGCCGTTGCTGTGCGGGATTTGGGTTTTTGTTGGCCGTCGGGCGATCGAGTTTTGCAAGGTTGCTCTCTGGATGTACCCAAGGGCGAGTTTTGGATGCTTTTGGGTACTAACGGTAGCGGCAAATCTACGCTGCTGAGGCTGATGGCTGGGCTGCTGCACCCCCAGTCGGGCGAAATTGATCTGGGCGGGCGTGTGGGTTTTGTGTTCCAAAACCCGGATCACCAGTTGGTGATGCCGACGGTGGGTGCGGATGTGGCTTTTGGTTTGGTGGAGGAAAAGCTTTCTAATCTTCAGGTGCGCCAGAGGGTGGCTGAGGCTTTGGAGGCTGTGAATTTGCTGGATTTGCAGCGGCGACCGATTTATGCTTTGAGTGGGGGACAGAAGCAGCGGATTGCTCTGGCTGGGGCGATCGCCCGTCATTGTGAAATTTTGCTGTTGGATGAACCCACGGCTTTGTTAGATCCTGATTCTCAGTTGGATTTGGTGGCGGCGGTGCAGCGGTTGGTGAAAAATCGCGGGATTACGGCTTTGTGGGTGACTCATCGTTTGGATGAGTTGAATTATTGTGATGGGGCTTTTTTGTTGGAAAAGGGCCAAGTTGTCGATCGGGGAGATCCGGCGCGTTTGAAGCAGCGGTTGATGCAAAGTCAGGATGTTTAGCGATCGAGCAATTTGAGTCATAGATAAGACGGCGGTTGAAACCGCGCCTATACAAACGATGTCCCAGCTCAGAGGGACTAAGAGAAAATAACATAATTTTAACGGTCTGGCATTCAACCCGCGGAGGCGGGTTTTGCTTGTATAGACGCGGTTTCAACTGCCCAGTCTTCTAAATTCATCGCAATCCCCGATCGCGCAACAAAGCGTCAGCCCAAATCGTATCGGCTTCTGAGAGTGCTGGTATGACTTCCCAATTGCGATAATCTATCTTGAGGTCATAACTTCCTACGTCGTAAATTTCAGTGAATAATTCCTGTAAATTGATGACAGGTTCAATATCGCCCGATCGCAGCGGCAAAGGAAAGGCAGGCATCGGGTTTTGGACGTTAAAAGCATACAAATCGGCGAAAGGGCGGTGATTTCCCGGACAAACTAAAATCCGATATTGGCTATCAATATTGTTCTCAATAATGGGCATTTTTTGCCCGCGCTGCAATAAATCAATTTCCACTAAATTAGTCCGGCTTCCTAAAATTTCCTCTCGCTTTTCTTCGTAAATTTTCCGCCCTTTACCAGCGCGTTTGTTCGTAGGCGATAGGATTTCAATAACTGTTATCAATTCTTTTGTCTCCCTTTCCATAATTTCTAAATACCCTTCCCGTCTTGGGAAAGGCACGGGAAGAGTTACTTTTATAGGTTGTGTTGGTAGTGCTGCAACTTCTAGGTTTGATGCTGTTGCGTCTGGAATGTTAATTAGCAGAGTATCGTCATCAGCAGTTTCATACATTCTTACTTTTACTGAAACTAAGTATTTAGGACGCAGTTGGGGAGATAAAAACCTGGCAATTTGATTGATTAACAAGTGATGTATTCCCGGCCAGAGTTCGGGATGTTCTAAATATGGGTCAATACCGGGGAAGGGAGATGGCATTGATGTGACTCCTTGACTCAAATCTATTTCTAGTTTAACAAGACTTTTTGGGAACAATTAGGTCGATCGCACATCTTGCATTTATTGCAACAGTCCGCCGGGGGTTTAAACCCCCGTCTCATAGCTAAAGTCGTCTGAAGACGACTAAAAAAGCAATAAATCTCAACTGAAATCTTTTTTTTAATCCTTTTTTTTCAGTCCACTTAAGTGGACTTTCGCTATGAGGCAGGGGTTTAAACCCCTGCCGGAATGTGCCAACAAACGCCAGATATCAGTTCGATCGCCTTAACGTTCGATCGACAATTGCATCGGAATTGGCACGCTGGTTTCACTTAGAGACAGCGCATTCACGAAAACAATTGTATGCGGGACGGCGGGCATTAAGCGGCGGAGTGCATTGAGGTAAGATTCCGCATCACGGCGGCGGCTGAAACGGGCGACTGTTAACCGCTGACAGTTGGGGAGATGGCGAATTAGATGCCAAGGCACAAGTCGATCGCGATAGGTCGATTCTTTTGGTATCATAGGAGAATCCTGTCCATGAAAGTGGATTGTTGAGGAAAGGCGATCGCTCTAGATTTCTGAGGTCACGGGGCGATCGCTTGTCTATAGTTTTTATTCAACACGAATACTCGAGTGTTGTCAAGAGGGAATGGGACGAATTAGACTGCGAGTTCGAGAATTTGCTCAAGAGAAGGGTTGGAATCTGACAGAAGTCTCCAAAAGAACAGGTATTCCATATACCACGATCATCACCTATGCCAATTCTCCAGGCATGGCAACCGTTGACTACACAGCATTGGATAAGATGGCCCGTGCTTTTGATATTGCGATCGAGGATTTAGTGGAAATTTTGGAAAATTAGGTGCGATCGCTTTCATGGTTTGCGATCGGCTATTTTTGAGACTGAGCTACAATACAGCTATTTGGCGATCGCTGCCTCATCCCATAAATTAATCTGAGGGTTGCATCCAAGCATTCGCGTACAAAAATTTTGGACTAACCGATAAGTGATTGGCGCAAATGCTTCGCCCCTAGACCTTGATGACTGAATATTAACGAAGAACGACGGTTTAGCTATATGGGAAAAGGATTCAGCAAATCACAAGAAGCCAAACAGCACCACAAAGATTGCCTCGCATTCTTAGATAAGATATTGCAAAAAATCTTGCAGGGCAAAGATGACGAGCAAGTGATATTATTTTTGGAAGCCAATCTAGACAAGCTAGATAATAACTTTGCTAAGGTATTACGAAGCTGGGCAATTAGTAAAGTGACCCAAGGGCAACTGAGGAAAGCAGAAAAGATTGCTGCTGCCATCAGTATTTTCAGCAACTTAATTCAGGAGTTACGGTTTGGAAGCAGAGCTAATAATTTGGAAATTGCTATTACAAGCTATAAAGTTGTTACAACTGTTTTTACTCGCCAGGTGTCCCCAAAAGCGTGGGCTGAGACTCAAAACAATATTGGCAATGCCTACTGCAATCGGATTTATGGCGAGCAGACGGAGAACTTAGAGAAATCGCTCTGCTGCTACAAAGCCGCTTTGCAAGTCTACACTAAAAAGAAGTTTCCTCAAGATTGGGCGTGGACACTAAACCTGTTAGGAACAGTCTACCACGACCGACTACGCGATAATCAAGAGAAAAATTTGGAAAAAGCTATCTGTTGCTATCAAGCCGCTTTGCAAGTTTATACCGAGAATAATTTTCCTCAAGGCTGGGCCGATATAAACAATAATTTGGGTAATGCTTACTGTCAACGCATTCAAGGAAACAAAGAAGACAATTTAGAGCGGTCAATAGGGTGCTATGAATCTGCTTTACAAACTTACAATCAAGACCAAGAGAAATACACCAAAGAATGTATTATTACTCAAAACAATCTAGGTAACGCATACTCTAATCGCATTCGAGGTAAGAGTAAGGAGAATATAGACTTAGCAATCTCGTCTTATCAAGCTGGTTTGAAAATATGCCTTCTAGAGTTGTTTCCTGAAGAATGGGCAACGCTCCGAAACAATCTGGGGAATGCCTACCGTCATTGCATCCAAAATAAAAAGATAGAGAACTTGGAAGCAGCAATCCGCTGTTACTTAGATGCCTTGAAAGTACGCACTCGGTCAAACTTCCCCAAAGACTATGCAGTAACTCAATTTAATCTAGGTATGACCTACCAAGATACCCAACAATTCGATAACTCTTATCGTGCCTTTGCTGCTGCCATTGACACGGTAGAATCGCTACGTAGTGAAATAGTCTCTGGCTCTGGCTCACAAGAAGACAAACAAAGACTGGCTGAACGATGGAACAAACTCTATCAACGCATGGTAGAAGTTTGTCTAGCGCTGAACTATTACGACCAAGCCCTTGAATACGCCGAACGCAGCAAAACTAGAAACTTAGTTGAACTTATCTTCAACCGTGACTTAAAAAGCGTCTTCCCTAGAGAAATTGTCAGTCAACTAGAACAATTCCGAGACAAAATTGCCAACGGTCAGTACCAACTCCAAACTGCCACATCCGATAATCCAAATGCCCTAGCAGAACATCTGCAGGAATTGCGACAGCAGCGCAATGAATTACAAGACCGCTACCTGCCTATAGGTTATGGCTTCAATTTTGAAAAATTCCAAGAAACGCTCGATGACCACACTGCTATTATTCAGTGGTACATCACCAGTGCAGGCTTCGAGACTTTTATCATCACCCGTCATAGCCTCCAAAAACTTATCTTGTCCACCCCATCTGATGACATCAACGCCTTGATAGATTGGGCTAACGAGTATCTGGACGCATATGGTCGGAAAATAAAAACCCAGTGGATAAATAGTCTAGCCTCTCGCCTCAGTCGTCTCGCTGAAATTGTGCATCTGGAAGATATCCTTAAGCTAGTGCCAGAAACTCGCGATCGCCTCATCCTGATTCCCCATCGCTACCTGCATTTATTTCCCCTCCATGCAATGCCTTTAGCTAACGGTGATTTTCTTTGCGATCAGTTCCCCAAAGGCGTAGGCTATGCCCCAAGTTGCCAACTGCTGCAACTGGCACAAAAAAGAGAGCAACACCGAAACGACTTCAGCCGCTTACTTGCTATCCAAAACCCGACCAGAACCGATCTTCCGGATTTGACTGGCACCGAAATTCAACTCGAAAAGATTTGCCAACACTTTGACTCAGACCATAGCATCGTTCTCCGTGAAACAGAAGCAACAGAAGCAGTCCTCATTACTGAACTGGTGCGTTCTCCTCACTGTCTCCACTTCTGCTGTCACGGTTTCTTTGATTTTGGATCGCCCCTGAAATCGGCTTTGCGCTTAGCAGAGTCCGAAGGCAAGTTAGGTGCAGATGCCGACCTAACATTAGGCAAAATTTTTGAAAAACTGAACCTAGATCAATGTCGCCTAGTCACCTTTTCAGCTTGTCAAACTGGCATTACAGACCCCACTAGCATCAGCGATGAGTACGTTGGATTGATTAGCGCTTTTTTGTATGCAGGCAGTCCTAGCGTTGTTAGCACACTCTGGAGCGTGGAGCAGGCTGCCACCAATTTGTTTATGATCGAATTTTATAACAACCTCAAACAGCTTGTGCCACTAAAGCCAGGAAGTGTTGCCTTTGCGCTGAACAAAACCCAAAAATGGCTGCGAACACTTACGGGTGAAGAGTTGAGAAAAATTGTAGAAAGCCCAGAATTTCAACGTCATTTGGATGACGAGAACAATAAGTTATTCAAAGAGTCGTTAGAGAGAGCAAAGCTCAAACCATATCCCTTTGAAAAACCTTATTACTGGGCTGCTTTCGTAGCAACGGGACTTTAAAGTTAGGAATTTGGAGACTGACAGAATTTTTCCATGCCTTCTTCTTTAATGTAGGCGGCAAAGGGAACTGCTATGATTGCTGCTATTCCTGGAGGACAACCCAGACTCCCTGCGACACAATCTGTTAAAGGAGGTATTAGTGCAGGCAAGTAGTTTTCTCTCAAGTTCTGGTATTTGGGCTGACAGATAAAATCCCGACATTCCTGAAGCATCGCGTCAAACCAATCAGAGAGTCCGAAGTCAGCTATTCCTTCGATGTCATTCCGAATCGCTATTGCTTTGGCAGCTTCTGCTAACTTACCACCATACTCTTTCTCGATTACGTCAATAGTAGCTAGGGCACTTGGATTACCTGCCAATTCAGAGCGATACTGAGAAATTTGCTCTGAGGTAATAATTTTTTCAGAAGTCATAGGGTTATTTTCTTTTTGTGTAACTGTAGTTATGGGATGATTCTTGCCATTCTTTTCTGCTCTCTCCTCTATCATCTGCTTGAACAATTCAAATTGCAATCGCTCTTCGTCTTTAGTTTTTGGAGGATGGAACCATATCGCTTCGGAGTCGGGAGTACGGCGACTGTAAAGAACATCCAAAGCTTCTAAATCCTCCCGATGCGCCAAGGCATAAGCCTTGAGTTCTTGATTAGTCATTTTTTCAAATTTCGGTTGCATCTAAAAACCTCCAGTCGCCATTAGGGGATACGATAATTTGCAGTTCCTCGCCTGCAAATATAAAGACTACTCCGGTGCGATCGCTAAAACGGAATAGTTGAATATCCCGGTAGCAGTTAGACAACATCTGGCAGACGCGCAGACAGGCTTGGGCTTGTTCGTCAGTGGGATTAATCGTTCGTTCCTCAATTGTGGCACAAACTCTAAAATATAATATAACTCTGGCTGTTTCGCTGCTAATTCCAATCAGAGGGGCGGGTACGGGGACACCGCCCCTACAAGATTAGGGTGGAACAGACCTCCCGCCTGTGAATTTTTGCGCTTCCCCTACTTCATCTCATAGCCAAACAAATTCGGATCGACTTCTCCCAAATTCAAATCGGCCAAACCGTACTCCGCCCAACGCCGCTCAACCGTCGCCACCATATCCGGATCGGACTCCAAAGGTTCCCCCCATTCGTGATCAGTTTCCGGCGGCATCTTCGTAGTAGCATCAATCCCCATTCTGCCGCCCAAACCAATCTTTTCACTGGCAAAATCTAAACTGTCAAAGGGCGTATTCGGCAAAATAAATACATCTCGAACTGGGTCAACTTTAGAGCTAATTGCCCACACTACTTGACGCGGGTCGCGAATGTTGATACTTTTATCCACAACAATCACAAACTTAGTGTAAGTAAACTGCGGCAATGCGCTCCAAAATGCTAAAGCAGCTCTTCTTGCTTGACCGGGATAAGCTTTATCAATGGAAATAATTGCGGCTTTGTAACTCAGCGCTTCCATTGGTAAGAAGAAATCGACTATTTCTGATACTTGCTGCCGCAAAATAGGGGTGTAAATGCGGTTGAGCGCGATCGCCATCATAGCCTCTTCCTTCGGCGGCCGCCCGCTAAATGTGGTCAGATAAATCGGGTCTTTGCGGTGCGTCATGCAGTTGAACCGAACTAGCGGCGAATCTTCCACGCCGCCGTAATAACCCATGTGGTCGCCAAAGGGCCCGTCTGGCAAAACTTCCCCCGGTGTAATCGTTCCTTCTAACACGATTTCCGAGTCCGCAGGTACTTCTAAATCTACTGTTTTGCACTTCGCCAATCGCACGCCGGAACCGCCGTAAAGTCCGGCAAATAACCATTCGGATAAATCTACAGGAATCGGTGTGGCGGCGGCGAGAATAATCAGCGGGTCAACTCCCAGGGCGATCGCAACTTCCAACTTTTTACCAGCCTGCGCCGCTTTCCGCAAGTGCCGCGCGCCGCCCCGGACAGATAACCAGTGTACAGTCATCGTGTTTTTTGACTGCAATTGCAACCGATAAACGCCCACATTCGGCGTACCGGTTTCGCAATCCTTGGTAATTACCAAACCGAGGGTGATGATTTTGCCCGCATCTCCCGGATAGGGGCGAATCATCGGGATTTTGTTCAAATCCACGCCTTCTCCCTCAAATACCACTTGCTGACAAGCTGGGAAGAAGTCGCGGCCTGGTTTGGCTTTCACTACGTCGAACAAGACTTTGCCGAATTCTATGGCTTGGGATATCTTTTTGGGCGGTTTGGGCTGTTGTAGCATTCCCAATTTTTTGCCGAGCTCTTCAAGTTCGATCGGCTTTTCCATGTTCATCGCCCAGCAAACCCGTTCTTCCGTGCCCAACAGGTTAATCGCCACGGGGAATTCTGCCCCTTTGACGTTTTCAAACAAAAGTCCGGGCCCGCCTTTGACCAGCATTTGGTTGGAAATTTCGGCAATTTCGAGGTCGGAATCGACTAAAGCGCTAATTCGGCGCAGTTGTCCCCGGTCTTCGAGTAGTTTGAGGAATCCCCGCAAGTCTCTTGCCATTGTTGTTAAAGAAATGTTAAGTGTCTCTACTATTATGGGGCTTCTGAACAACTCAAGGGATATGTATTTAACGAACCGCGAAGAAGCGTTAGGCGAAGCCGCGCGTAAGCGAAGCGGCGCGAAGGAAGACAAAAAGAAGATAGCTAATGCCTTGTTCGATTCGGGAGTAGGCTGCATAATGGATTAATGAAATGTCCAATATGTGAATCTGACCAATGTTGTAAGAACGGCCGTCCCAACGGTCATCAGCGATATCTTTGCAAAGCTTGCCGCAAACAATTCTTTGAACCACTCGACCCGCAGTCTTTAAGTCGCAAATCCACCGAAAGTGAATTAAGCCAAGCTATCCCAAAGGGAATCGACACTGCAACCACCACAGATTCCTGCGGGATTGCAATTTTGCTGTTAGATGCCGAAAATTTGAAACTTAACGTTAATACAGAACAATTTTTAGCGAGTTTGTGCGCCTATCCCCTGCAAGTTAAGATTGCTTTTGCTAACTGGAAAAACCCCAGCACCGGTAAGCTGGATACTGAATTGTACGATCGCGGTTACGAACTAATTCACGTTCCGGGCGGTGCTAACAGCGCTGACGGTAAAATGATTGCCTTTGGTGCTGCTATTTTACACCGCTATCGGGATGTCCGACAAGTTTGTGTTTGTTCCTCCGACGGTTTGTTAAATCACCTCTGCAATCAATTGCAAAATCAGGGATTGACTGTGTTTCGGGTGCGCCGTCAAAATGCTATCTTGTCCGTAGAAAATCATCTGACTGGAGAGATCAATCACTATTCTTGCGAACGTAAAATAGAAATCCCTACACTTCCCGAACTGGCAAATCAAATTTCTGACTTATTGAAAACTGAATACCAATCAATCGACGATCGGATAGCTCGGCTTTCTAGTGTTGTTGAGCTTTTTCAAGAGCGTCGCGCTCTCGAATTCACTCCTATAAATTCCACAAATATAGAAGCATTCGCATCAGCCCCAAAAGATATAACCTGCGAACCAAAAGAACCTGCAACTTCCGACGTTGTTGGCGCAAACATTGAGCAGGAAAAATTGCCAGAAACTGTCCCTGCTGATCCCGTGACGATCGATTCACTGGAAGTCTTAGAAAATATACTTGTAGAAATTATTGAATCAGAGATAAATAATTTCCCAAATAATGCTATTAATGTAGCTGAGCTTAAAAAAATATTTTTCATCCGATGTCAAGTTCAGGCCGATCATATAGTGAAAACTTTCTTGGTTGATTCCAGTTTAGTCAAATTTTTAAAATCGCGTCCTTCTGTATTTCAATTGACATCGAGCGGGAGCGAACATCACGTGAGGATAGTCCAAAAATCTTCGGATTCAAACACTTCTCCATCTGCCACACTGGAATCATCTTTAGCAAAAATTTTGATAGCTTTAACCGCTCAATCTCCAGGTGCTTACATTTCGACTATCCTAGTAGCAGGTGAATTTAACAAGCAATACGGTCAACCAATTACTCAAAAGCTGAAATCGATGGATTTGGGCGGGAAATTTATAGATTTTTTGCAGTCTTGTCAAACATTTAAAGTCAAGAAAGAGGGTAAGGATTATCAAGTGGCGATCGCTCTTTCCCAGTTTTTTTAATCTAATCTTAACCACAAATTAAACAAAATTTATTGTTTTTGCTGCCATTCGTTAATAATAAAAAATTTAACCTAATTTTAACCGTAATTTAAAACAAGCTTATTATATCACCTGTTTTTACCTAGGATTTCAGTCTATCCTATGGAAGAGATTTGTAAAGTCTGCTATTAATACTAAGGACGAGGAGTTATGGTTTTCTTCACTAAAAGCTGGCGACGTGGCTTTATTGTTTCGCTAGCAGTAGCAGCATTTTCGCTAAGTTTGATTAGTTCCGCTGTAGCTGCGGTAACATTAAACGGTTCGGGAGCAACTTTTCCTAAACCTTTGTACGATCGCTACTTCTCCCAAATGAGAAGTGCCAATCAAATTACTGTAAACTACGAAGGCACAGGCTCCGGCGCTGGTATCAGAGCATTAATTGCAGGTACTGTTGACTTCGCAGGTAGCGACGCGCCGCTGACTCCTGCACAAATAGGTCAGGTAAAGCGGGGTGTCATTGCTGTTCCCACTGCTGGTGGGGCTGTTGCAGTTATTTACAACTTGCCTGGGGTAAACAATGTACGGTTGAGCTCCGATGCGATGAAAGGCATCTTTGAAGGCAAAATTACTCGCTGGAACGATGCGAAAATAGCCGGGATTGCCGGACAAGCTAAAAATTTGCCAAATACTGCGATTCGAGTAGCTGTACGGGCAGATGGCAGCGGTACAACCTTTATTTTTGCTAATCACTTGCAGGCGATCGGCAGCAGCATCAAAGGCGCCACTCAACCAAGCTGGCCGGGAAGCCCTATTAGCGGTCAAGGAAACGCTGGTGTAGCAGGTTTGGTCAGACAAACGGCGGGTGCAATTGGCTACGTTCAAGATACTTACGCTCGGCAAAACAAGCTCCAAACGGCATTTATTCAAAATAGAAAAGGCCGATTTGTAGATCCTAGCTTGGCAGAAGCAGAGAAAGCTTTTGCAGGGGAAACATTCCCAGCAAACTTCTTCTTAGTGGAAGGAAATCCCAATGATGGATATCCGATTGTTGGCTTGACTTGGCTGTTAGTCTACAAAGAGTATCCTGCTGCTAAAGCAGATGCTATTAAAAAGATGGTTAATTGGGTGATGACTACAGGCCAAGGTATCAACAAACAGCTAGAGTTTACTTCAATTCCTTCGGCTACAGCTCAAAAGGTAATTCAAACAGTTAATAGTAGTGTGGTTGCCAAAGGTTGATTTAGTCGATTGCGGCGAGTTACGAGTTAAATAACTATGACTCAAAACTCATAACTTTCAGGGGTAAGGTGCGCCGAAGCGTACCTTACAATCTATCTACTACAATTACTCGTCCATCAAGCAAATATTTCACTGTTTACGCAGTAACTTAGGGTATGACCAATTTTGCCAAGCAACCGGAAAAATTCACTAACCAGCAGACAGCAAAAACTACAGCATTAGACTTGACTGATACGAAGGGTGAGGGTTTGTGGCTGGAGTCAGGATTTACAATATTTGTATGGGGTTTTGCTATAGCGACAGCGGGTACGCTGTTTTTGATGAGCGCGGTCATTTTTAAGGATGCTTGGCCTGCTATCAGCAAATTTGGACTCTCATTCTTGTGGAATGCCAAGTGGGATATCGGCGAGTTGCAGTTTGGGGCTTTGCCGTTTATTTACGGTACTGTGATTAGTTCTGCGATCGCCATTATCATCGCACTTCCTCTAGGACTTTCAGTGGCTATAGTTACCAGCGAGAACTTTTTGCCTGCTTGGGTGCGATCGCCCTTGGGATTCATGGTTGAATTAATCTCAGCCATTCCCAGCGTCATAGTTGGACTTTGGGGAATCTTTGTTCTCATTCCATTTCTACTACCTTTACAGCAATCACTATTTAACAATTTCAGTTGGTTTCCCCTGTTGAGCAGCGAACCCTTGGGCCCAGGAATGTTGCCCGCTGGGATACTTTTATCAATTATGATCTTGCCAACAGTAGCCGCCATTAGCCGCGATGTGTTGATGTCAGTTCCCGTAGATTTGCGAAGTGCTTCCATGTCTCTCGGTGCCACCCGTTGGGAAACAATATTTAAGCTGCTATTACCAGCAGCAAGTTCAGGAATTATTGGAGCAACCATCTTGGCATTGGGACGTGCTTTAGGCGAAACAATGGCAGTCACAATGGTCATTGGTAACTCCATTCAAATCAATCCATCTATCCTCGCCCCGGCCTACTCAATTCCCGCAGTTTTGGCAAGTCAATTTCGGGAAGCTCAAGAACCGCTACACATCGGCTCTTTAATGTATTTAGCGCTAATTCTATTTGTCATCACCCTATTGGTGAACGCAGTCGCAGTATTGTTGGTTCAGCTAATCGGTGTCAAGGGAGCCAAGAATTAAAATCTTCCAAACCAATTTGGTCACAAGCATCGCTATTTACTGAGAACAAGCCTCCAGATCGATCAAATTGATCGATCTAAAATCTAAAATATAAAATCGGATGACTCAAGCCAAAAACACACAAACTATTCTTGATGCAGAAATCTACAACCCCCTGTCCCTGGGCAGAAACTTTTTTAGCCAAGGAATGACAGTTATTGCCTTTGCCTTTACAGCTTTGGCTTTGCTGCCTCTGTTCGCTATTTTGTACAAAATTCTGGGGGAAGGATTAACACATTTGAGCTGGGAAGTTTTAGTTTCTCTGCCAGCACCAGTCGGAGTTGAAGACCAGCCAAACGGCTTTGCTAATGCGATTCTTGGCACAGCATTAATGGTAGGAATTGCTACGTTATTTAGCGTCCCAATCGGCGTAATGACGGGAATATTTTTGTCAGAGTTTGGTAGAGAAAATAGGGCGATCGCAAATACCATCCGCTTTATCACCGTCATTCTCAGCAGCGTTCCCTCGATCGTTGTCGGTGTCTTTACCTACGCTTTAATTGTCGTTACCACCAAAGTATTTTCAGGATTAGCTGGGGGTATCGCTCTGGGTATCATTATGCTTCCCGTTGTCGCGCTGACAACAGAACAAGCATTAAAGATAGTCCCTACTTCTTACCGCCTCGCTTCGGGAGGTTTGGGAGCCGGACGCTTTCAAACTATCTTTAAGATTATAATTCCCGCCGCACTCCCGACGATTACCACAGGCGTTTTGCTAGCAGCATCCCGTGCCGCTGGGGAAACCGCACCGCTAATCGTAACTGCCTTGTCCAGCCAATTTTGGCCTCCTTTAATTGAAAAATTGGGAGAAATATCTCAGTCTCCGATTGGTGCAGAAACTATCTCGAAACTCCAAGAAATTCCAGGGACACTACTGACTCCGACTCCTTCTATGTCAGTATTAATATACAATTATGCCAGTTCTCCTTACAAAGAGCAGAATGAATTAGCCTGGACTGCTGCCTCAGTCCTTTTGGGAATAGTTTTGATTGCTAGCTTAGCCTCCCGCGCGGTCACTCGCAAACGCTTGCAAGATAGGTAAATTGCTGGTGAAGGAAGTTCGGCAACGGATTCTGTAACGGATTTAACGGATTGATGTGAGACAAGATTGCATTCATTCTATTTCCTATCTTGAAATTATCTGCCTTAATCTGTGTTTATCTGCCTTAAATCTGCGGTTTCTGTATCAATATATCCGTGAATTAGGAAATGAGTTCATAGTTAGAAAGTCTAACTGAATAAGGCCATCAGGTAATATTCTGCATCTAAAAATCTACCACCAACACTAGACCAACTGCAAATAATGACACCCAAAAGTAACTTAAAATCTGAAAAACATAGCGACCAATTCGTAGAATATGTGACTCCTGAAATCGACCCCAATGCCATACCAGCCTTGCGAGTTCAGGACTTGAGTTTCTCCTACGGAACTCACAAAGTGCTCGAAAAATTGTCGATAAATATCCCTCACCAGCAAGTGACGGCGATTATCGGCCCTTCAGGTTGTGGCAAATCAACGTTTCTTAAAGCTCTCAACCGCATCGGCGAATTGGAAGGAAAAGTTCAAATCAAAGGCAGGGTGGAGTTTTTTGGACAGGATATTTACAGTCCTAAAGTCAATATTAATAGTTTGCGCCGCCAAATGGGCATGGTGTTTCAAAGACCGAATCCTTTTCCGCTGAGCATTTACGATAATATTGCTTACGGAGTGCGTATTTTGGGTCGCAAAAGCAAAGCAGAATTAGATGAAATTGTGGAATCTGCCCTAAAAAGTGCGGCGCTTTGGGATGAAGTGAAAGATAATTTGAAGAAGTCGGCGCAGGGGATTTCGGGCGGACAGCAGCAGCGGCTTTGTATTGCTCGTGCTTTGGCGGTGAAGCCGAAAATTTTGCTAATGGATGAGCCTTGTTCTGCTCTTGACCCGATTTCTACTATGAAGATTGAGGAGTTGTTTCAGACTCTGCGGCAGCAGTTAACAGTGGTGATTGTGACGCACAATATGCAGCAGGCGGCTCGTGTTTCTGATTACACGGCTTTCTTTAATACTGATGAAAGTCGCATCGGCCGCCTGGTTGAATTTGGGCCGACAAGTAAGATTTTTACTTCTGCAGGCAATTCGAGTACGAGGGATTACATTCAAGGCCGTTTCGGTTAATATTTAGTCGCAATCCCACCGTGACATCAGAAACCGGGTTTCTATGAGATTTGGGGTTTAGTAGCGACAAATATAGGAAGAAACCCGGTTTCTCATCCCTATCCAAAACACAGAAACCGGGTTTCTATGAGATTTGGGGTTTAGTAGCGACAAATATAGGAAGAAACCCGGTTTCTCATCCCTACCCAAAACACAGAAACCGGGTTTCTATGAGATTTGGGGTTTAGTATCGACAAATATAGGAAGAAACCCGGTTTCTAATCCCCGATCGCATATAATTCCAATGTTACCGTATTTGAGATCAGTCATTGCTGCAAACCATTTTTATATGTCTCCCCCACTTTTAAAGCGAGAATTGGGTGTTTTTGGCGCAACTCTCATGGGCCTGGGCTCGATTGTGGGCACGGGAGTATTTGTGAGTATCGGAATTGCGGCGGAAATTGCGGGGCCTGGAGTGATTTTGGCTGTAGGTATCGCTGCTTTGGTTGCTGTTTGTAACGGCCTTAATAGCGCTCAATTGGCGGCGAGTCATCCTGTTAGCGGCGGTACTTACGAATATGGTTACAAATATCTCAATCCTTGGCTGGGTTTTACTGCCGGCTGGATGTTTCTTTTAGCTAAAACGGCTTCTGCTGCTACTGCGGCTTTGGGTTTTGCGGGGTATTTTTTAAATGCCGTTGGTGTAGCCGATCGCACTTACCTAATCCTAACAGCTTTAATCGCCACCGCCGCCCTAACTTTAATTGTCTTGACCGGAATCAGGCGATCGAATATTGCCAATACTGTCACAGTCTCAGTTACACTCCTATCCTTAGCCGTATTTATTGCTGTCGGTTTGCCAGAGGTAAGGTGGGAAAAAATGTCCGCGCTACAGAATGATAGCTCGATCGCGTCCATCCTCCACGCCACCGCCCTAATGTTTGTCGCCTACACCGGTTACGGCCGCATCGCCACCATGAGCGAGGAAGTGCGGGAACCGAGGAAAACCATTCCCAAAGCCATAATCTTAACTTTGGTGCTGACAATGCTGCTTTACGTGGCGGTAGCAATAGTTGTCGCAGGTGCGGGGGGAGATAAATTTTCCTTGCAAACAGGCGCTGCGGCTGCACCCTTGGAAGTCATCGCCCGCAGTTTCCGAATTCCCGGAGTTTCGCAACTGCTAGCCGCCGGCGCAATTACCGCCATGCTGGGAGTCTTGCTGAACTTAATTTTAGGGCTGTCGCGCGTCTGGCTGGCGATGGGGCGGCGCTTGGATGTGCCGCGAGTCTTGGCGCGGCTGAATCCTGCGGGTACAACGCCCTATGTGGCTGTGGTATTTGTCGAAATTACGATCGCACTTTTAATTTTAGTCGGCGATGTCAAAACTACTTGGTCTTTCAGCGCTTTTAGCGTTCTCATATATTACGCCATCACCAACCTCGCAGCGCTGCAACTTTCCCCCGCCGAAAGGCTTTACCCGCAGTGGCTGGCTTGGGTTGGATTGGCTGCGTGTCTGTTTCTGGCTTTCTGGGTGGAGAGGGAAATTTGGCTGACTGGGTTGGCGTTAATTGCTGCCGGTTGGATTTGGCGGGCGATCGTCCGACAGTCACAGAGAAACTAACATTATGATAGATTGAGACACCATCCCGCATTGTAGAGGGCCATGCCCGATCGAACTCCCTTGCTGGCGACTCAAGAATCAGTCGCAGTCAGCGCCATCAGTCGTTATATCGCTCAAACACTAATTTCCATTCAGGAAAAGCATCCCGAATGGATAGCTGAAAAATACAGGAAAACCCCCTGGGCAAAACCTGATTTTCAGTCAGTTTTGATTGGAAAATTGACAAAAAGTTTCAAAGTAGCCAGCGATACAGATTCCCTGCTGCTGACTGCGAAAAAATACTTACAAATTCTGCTGGTTCCCGAATTCATTAATTCACCTCAATTCAGCAAATTATTTGCCAAAATTCAGCAGCTAGCCACAGCCCAAACAGCACCAGCCCCATCATCAAACTCAGATTCCCCAAAACCTCCAACTCCCACCGCCCATCAAACAGCGCCACTTCCTGTCGGCATAGCCATCTTGCTGCTAGATGTCGAAAACTTGCAACTCACCAGCGAAACCGAAAAATTCCTAGAGGGAATCTCCCACTATCCCATCCAAATCAAAGTAGCCTTTGCCAACTGGCGCAGCATGGGCAAAAAAGATGCCGAATTTCACCAGCGCGGCTATCAACTGATTCACGTCCCCCCCGGCAAAGACAGCGCCGACTTAAAAATGGCGACAGTCGGCGCATCGATTTTCGTACATTATCCCACAGCCAAGGAGATTTTTGTCTGTTCGTCCGATCGCGCCCTCACTCACCTCAGCAATACACTGCAAGCCCACGGACTAACCGTATTTCAAGTCCGCAAACAAATAGATAAAATCATAGTTTTAAACAGCAAAACCGGACAAGTAGAAACCCATTCCCTTGTAACCATACCGGAAATTACACCCCTAGAACAATTAGTTATTCAACTAAAAGAATTAATCAAAAAAGAGCAAAAACGCACCTCCGCTCAGTGGATAAAAATTTCCACAATTTCAGCTTTATTTACAGAAAATTACGGTTTAGTCCTAAATCAAATTGTTACCCAGCATCTCCTAGGAACTAAAACCAGAGATATATTTCTCAAATATCCCACCGATTTTGTTCTTCACAAACCCTCAGAAAAATCTCAAACTTATGTCACTATCTTTGAAGTTAAATTACCCCCACCACCGCCCATACTTAACAAAGACAATGTGAATCACACCCAAGCAGCACCGACTAGCTTAACAGATATTAATTCTCTTGAAGACTTGGAAAAAGCTATAGTCAAAATAGTTAGCGACTTAACCGACAACTCTCCTCAAAATTCTGTATTTCTTTCCAATGTAGGCAGCGAATTTCAAAGACAATACGGCAAACAAATTACCCAAACAATTAAAGAGTTTAATCTCGGTAAAAAATTCCCTAATTTTTTGCAATCATGTACTTCTCTCAAGCTAAAAAAAGCAGAAAAAGGCTGGCAAGTTTCCCTAAATTAATTATTGGCATTGCCCCATGCCCCATTCCCCATGCC
>Ga0163153_10004220_pt1 | contig 18301 bp, 15 predicted proteins | sample OliLakLV19MP6IB1_FD_148629 | JGI IMG/M metagenome (GOLD analysis project Ga0163153, IMG submission 148629) | Freshwater microbial mat bacterial communities from Lake Vanda, McMurdo Dry Valleys, Antarctica - Oligotrophic Lake LV.19.MP6.IB-1 | ecosystem: Environmental > Aquatic > Freshwater >... | reverse complement strand
CGCCCAGCGCACCCCCACCCGCAGCCAGCAGGATGCCGACCGCGGTGCCGCCTTCATGCGTGACCCATTGCGCGGCCTGTGTGCGCCAGCACGCGATCGCATCCTCGAAATCGCCGACGATCGCGAGCGACAACGCCGTCAGCCGTACGGGAATCCAGTCGAACCACGACAGCAGAGTCTGCGCCGGCTGTCCGAACTCCGCGCGTGCAAGGACGGGTGGCGTCGGCGGCACGCCAGGCACGGGACCGCGCCACTCGTCCGCCAGCAGGACCGCGGCCCGATACAACACGGCGCCGATCGGACCCGGCAGCACGACGAACCAGAAGAGCACCGCAAACACCTGGCGATACGCGTCGACGAGGCCGCGTTCGATCGCCAGTCGCGCCACGTCCTGCGCGGACAGGTCGAGGGTGGAACCGCCGCGCCACACGCCCAACGCGCGCCGCGCCGCCTGCAGATCGCCCGCATGCAGCGCCGCAACGATGGCCGACAGCGCGTGGCTGAAGCGGCGGAATCCCATCAGCAGGTAAAGGATGGCCGCATTGACGACCAGTCCCGCCACCGGATGCAGCGCGTCGGCGACGAAGAACAGCAACGCGGCGAGTGCAGTGGGTGGCACCAGCGCGGCCACGACGGCGAACGTTCCGTGCTGCCGGGTGCCCCCGTTGAGCTTCCGCTCCACCGCGCGCGCGTAGCGGACGAAGGCGCGCTCACCCGCCGTGCGCCAGTCGAAGGCGCGCCACTGTTCGAGGCCCAGCGCGATCAGGATGGCAAGGAAACTCATCGTTTAGGCGCGCGACGTTGAAGGACCACGTCAGGACTTCAGCTCGTCGAGATCCCGGTAGTGCTCGAGTGCCTCGGGATTGGCCAGCGCCTCGATGTTGCGAACCTCGCGACCATGTACGACGTTGCGCACCGCCAGCTCGACGATCTTGCCAGACTTGGTGCGCGGGATATCCGCCACCGCGACGATGCACGCCGGCACGTGCCGTGGCGTCGTATTGGTGCGAACGGTGTGCCGGATGCGATCCGAGAGCTCCGGCGTCAGCACTTCGCCGTCGCGCAACCGGACGAACAGCACGACGCGCACGTCACCCACTTCACCCGGGGGCCAATCCTGGCCGATCACGAGGCTTTCCACAACCTCCGGCAACTGCTCCACCTGCCGGTAGATCTCGGCCGTGCCGATGCGCACGCCGCCGGGGTTGAGCGTGGCGTCGGAACGGCCGTAGATGATGAGACCGTCATGCTCGGTCAGCTCGACCCAGTCGCCGTGGCACCACAACCCGGGGAAGCGATCGAAGTAGGCAGCGTGGTACTTCGCTCCATCGGGGTCGTTCCAGAAGCTCACCGGCATCGACGGGAACGGCGACTTGCATACGAGCTCGCCCTTTTCGCCGACGAGAGGCGTGCCGTCTTCGGCGTAGACATCGACGTCCATGCCAAGGCCGCGCGCCTGCAGCTCGCCACGCCAAACCGGCAACGTGGGCGCGCCCAACGCAAAACAAGACACGATGTCGGTGCCGCCCGAGATCGACGACAGGCACAGGTCGTTCTTGACGCACTGGTACACGTAGTCGAAGCTCTCGGGCGACAACGGGCTGCCGGTCGAGAACATGGCGCGGACGGTGCGGAGGTCAAAATCCTTGCGCGGGACCAGCGCGATCTTCTTCTGCGCGTCGATGTACTTGGCCGAGGTGCCGAAGTGCGTCATCCGCTCGGCATCGGCCAGCGTCCACAGGATGCGGCCGCGATCAATGAACGGCGAACCATCATAGAGCAGCAGCGTGGCCCCGGCCGCCATGCCGGAGGCCAGCCAGTTCCACATCATCCAGCCACAGGTGGTGAAGTAGAACAGGCGATCGTCACGCTTTAAGTCGCCGTGCAGCAGATGTTCCTTGAGGTGTTGCAGCAGGGTCCCGCCAGCACCATGGACGATACATTTCGGCACGCCGGTGGTGCCGGAGGAATAGAGGATAAAGAGCGGATGCGCGAAGGGCAGCTGCGCATATTCGATGGGGCCGGCAATGTGGGGCGCGAGCCACACGTCCCACGGCACAGCGCCAGGAATCGCCGACAGGTCGTCCGATGCGCCCGCGCTTTGCTGCAAATACGGCACGACGATGACGCGCTCCACTGACGGCAGCTGCGCGACGACCGCCGCCACCTTGTCGAGGATCGACACCGCCTTGCCGTTGTACCAGTAGCCATCGACAGTGATGAGAATGCGCGGCTCGATCTGCCCAAAGCGGTCGAGCACGCTTTGCACACCGAAATCCGGCGAGCACGACGACCAGATGGCGCCGCGCGATGCCGCCGCGAGCATCGCGATGATCGTTTCAGGCATGTTGGGCAGGTACGCGGCCACGCGATCGCCGACGCCGATGCCTTGCGCGGCCAGTGCACCGGCCGTGCGTGCTACGAGCGCATGCACATCCATGTGCGCGAGGCGGCGTTTGACCTTGTCCTCGCCCCAAAAAATGAACGCATCGGCAATGTCGTCGGCGCGCCGGCGCTCGAGGAGGTTCTGCGCGTAGTTGAGCGTCGCGTCCGGGAACCATTGCGCGCCAGGCATCTTCTGCGCATCCTCCAGCACGCGGTCGCCGGGTTTGCCGATCACGCCGCCGAAATCCCAGACGGCGCGCCAGAAGTCCCACTTGTGATCGACGGACCACCGCCACAGGCGGGCATAGGTGCCCACGTCCGCGCGGTGCTGCTCCGCGATGTCCGCGGCAAACCGCGTGATGTTGGCCGCGGCGATGCGTTCAGGCGACGGGGTCCAGAGCGGCTCCATCACGTCAGCCGGCCAATGCGCGCAAGGGCGCGGCCACGGTGTCGGGCAGCGGTACCGGGCGTCCGGACGCGACATCGACCCAGACGATCCTGGCGGCGCCTTCCGCATACTTCTTGCCGTCAGCATGGATGTCGTAGTAACTACCCACGCTGGTGCGCCCGGGGTCGCCCAGGTACATGCGCACTTCAATGTCGCCGGGATAGACGAGCGGCACCAGAAAATCGCAGCTGGCATTCACGATAACCGGACCTTCGCCAGCGTCGTACGGCGCGCCCGACACGGCCAGCGCACAGACCCATTCGATGCGGGCCTGTTCCATATAGCGGAAATAGTTGGTGTTGTTTACGTGCCCAAGGCTATCCATGTCGCCCCAGCGCAAGGTTTGCCGCGAGGTATGAACGAGCAGGCGTGGTGAGGTCATCGGCGAATGGCGTGGCGAAGGCTATGGTGTCCGGGGGCCCCCGGGACGAGACGATACAGACTGCGTCGTCGAATTATAATGGGCGTCGTTGAATTTGCCTCCCGAAAGCCACCCGATGACCCGCGAAAGCATGGAATACGACGTCGTCGTCGTCGGTGGAGGCCCTGCCGGCCTCGCGGCAGCCATCCGCCTGAAGCAACTTGCTGCGGAGAACCAACGCGAGGTCTCGGTCTGCATCCTCGAAAAAGGTTCGGAGGTTGGCGCACACATCCTGTCGGGCGCGGTGATCGATCCGCGGGCGCTGTCCGAACTCTTCCCCGATTGGCAGACCCGGGGTGCGCCCATCACCACGGTGGTGACCGAGGACCGCTTCATGGTCCTCGCGCCGGACAAGGCATACCGCATTCCCAACGTGTTGCTGCCGCCGTTGATGAGCAACCACGGCAACTACATCGTCAGCCTCGCCAACGTCTGCCGCTGGCTGGCGCGGGAGGCCGAGGCACTGGGTGTCGAGATCTATCCGGGCTTTCCTGCAGCGGAGCTGCTGTTCGATGCCGCGGGCGCTGTACGCGGCGTGGCCACCGGTGACATGGGCGTGGCACGCGACGGCTCGCACAAGTCCGACTATCAGCCCGGCATGGAGTTGCTGGCCAAGTACACGCTGTTCGCGGAAGGTGCACGCGGCTCGCTGTCGCAGACGCTGATGCAACGCTTCAACCTGCGCGACGGTGTTGATCCGCAGCAGTACGGCATCGGTCTCAAGGAACTCTGGCAGGTAGCACCGGAGAAGCACCAGCAAGGCCTCGTCGTCCATACGCAGGGCTGGCCGTTGTCTTCAGATACCGGTGGCGGCTCGTTCATGTATCACCTCGACGACGGCACGGTCGCAGTGGGCTTCGTCGTGCATCTCAACTACGAGAACCCGCACCTGTCGCCTTACGACGAGTTCCAGCGCTTCAAGACGCATCCGGCGATCCGCGGCACTTTCGAGGGCGGCAAGCGCCTGGCCTATGGCGCGCGCGCGATCAACGAAGGCGGCCTGCAGTCGGTGCCGAAGCTCACGTTTCCCGGTGGCGCGCTGATCGGCTGTGCGGCGGGGTTCGTGAACCTGCCGCGCATCAAGGGCAGCCACAACGCGATGAAAACGGGCATGCTGGCCGCCGACGCGGCCTTCGCGGCGCTGGGCGCGGGCCGCGCGCACGACGAGCTGTCGGCTTACGCGGAGGCCTGGCGCACGTCGTGGGTCTACGCAGACCTGTACAAGGTGCGCAATGTGAAGCCCGGGTTGAAGTGGGGCATGTGGCTCGGCACGATGCATGGCGGCGCCCACATGTGGCTGAACGACCTCGGCCTGGGCGCGCTGGTGCCGTGGACGCTGCGCCATGGCAAGGCCGACCACGAGACCTTGCAACCCGCCGCGCGGATGCCGCGCATCGACTACCCGAAGTACGACGGCGTGCTGACCTTCGACAAGCTCTCCTCGGTGTTCCTGTCCAACACCAATCACGAAGAAGACCAGCCGGTGCACCTGCAATTGCGCAACGCGGCCGTCCCGGTGGAGGTGAACCTGCGGCTCTACGACGGGCCCGAGGCCCGCTATTGCCCGGCCGGCGTCTACGAATTCGTCAGGGACGAAGCGGCGGGGGGCGATGCGCGCCGACTGCAGATCAACGCGCAGAACTGCGTCCACTGCAAGACCTGCGACATCAAGGACCCGAAGCAGAACATCCACTGGGTCACGCCGGAAGGTGGCGGCGGTCCCAACTACACCAGCATGTAGCGCACGCGACTGGCAATCACCAGTTCCACAACCATGCGGCGCCGCGCCCGCCGCTCGAGTCGCCGTGCATGTGCTGCACGAGGCGCGTATCGACGCGGTCGGAGAACACCCACGTGCCCCATTGCGCCGGCACGTTGGTGTACAGCCGGTCGATGTTGGAAAGTCCCCCGCCCAGCACGATCACATCCGGATCGAGCAGGTTGATCACATGTGCCAGCGCGCGCGCGAGCCGCTCCTCGTAACGCACCATCGTCGCGCCGGCCGCCGTATCCCCTCGCTGTGCAGCCGCGACGATGGCCTCGGCGTTGAGCGTGCCGCCGCCGTGAAAGGCGTGGTCACGCGCCAGCGCGGGACCCGAGAGCCACGTCTCGATGCACCCCGCGCGGCCGCAGAAGCAGGCAGCGCCCGGACGCTCGTCGTCGCGCGGCCAAGGTAGCGGGTTGTGGCCCCACTCCCCGGCGATCGCATTCGGTCCATCAAGCACCCGGCCGCCGACGACGATGCCGGCCCCCACGCCGGTCCCGAGGATCGCGCCGAAGACAACATCGGCCCCGGTCCCCGCGCCATCGACCGCCTCGGACAACGCGAAGCAATTGGCGTCATTGCTGATGCGCACCGGCCGCGTCAGCGCCGCCGCCATGTCGCGGATGATCGGCTGCCCATTGAGGCACACCGAATTGGCGCCGCGCAAAAGGCCGGTGGTGCGCGAGATGGAACCCGGCGTGCCGATGCCCACGCGCAGCGTTCCCGCCGCGCAGCCCAGTTCGGACTCCGCCGCCCGCACCAGGTGTGCAACGGTCGCGATCGTGGCCGCATAGTCATCGCGGGGCGTGGGCAGGCGGCGCTTCCAGCGCTCCTGCCCGGCGGTATCGAGCGCCACCACTTCGATCTTGGTGCCGCCCAGGTCCACGCCCAGCCGGAATTCGTGCGTCATCGTGCAGGCCAATCCTTCAGGGAACCGCGGCGGCGTCGACGTTGACCCCCTCCCCGCGATGCCGGAATATTACATTCTCGATCCAGGACTCCGGAGTCTTCCCCCAATGACGATCCAATCGCTGCGTGCCGTGGTGGCCATTGCGCCCGCGCGCGATACGGACTCGGTGCCAATGCGGCCCCAGGCGCTGTCCTGACCTCCTCGCATGCTCACCCGATGCCCTGGCTCCTGATCATGCTCACCGCCGCCAGCCTCTGGGGGGGCTGGAACTGGTGGACTTCGGAGCGTCACTTGGGCGTGCCGCCTGGCATCGTGGCGCCAGTAGCGCCGGTCCAGCGCAACCTCGACCCCCGGATCACTTTCGAGGCCAAGGGCCATACATTCATCAAGCGTGCCGAGTACACGATCACGGCGCGCGTGCTGCGCAAGGAGATCTACCGGATCGACGGCGGGGCGACGCTGGCCCCGGTAGACCTGGGGCTGGGATGGGGACCGATGTCGGACAGCCGCATTGTCGACCAGCTCGAATTCACGCAGATGGGTCGGTTCCTGTACTGGGATCCGCGCAACCGCGCGACGTTTCCGCTATCGCCGCGCGACATCAACGTGAATGCCTCGCAGGTCCACGCCATTCCAGCCGAGCGCAGCGTCGAGCGCATGCTGCGGCGGCTGCGGCCCGGCCATGTGGTCACGCTGACCGGTTACCTCGTCGACGTGCGCGGACCGCGCGGATTCGGCTGGAATACCTCACTGTCGCGCGACGACACCGGCAATGGCGCCTGCGAACTGATGTGGATCGAAAGCGTGCAGCTCCACTGACTGATCAGGCCGCGGTCAGAATGCTTCCTCGGCGAGCGCCAGTACGCTCTCGCCCCCATGGATGATCGTGTGCGCGTACGCCGATGCCTGCGGCAGCAGGCAATCACTGAAATAGCGCGCAGTGGCGATCTTGGCTTCGAGGAACCGCGAGTCGCCGTCGCCAGCGGCGATCTGGTCGGCCGCGATCAGCGCGGAACGCGCCATCTGCCAGCCACCTGCGACGAGCCCCCACAGCATCAAGTACGCGACGGCGCCGGCATGCGCGGCGCGCGTCTGCTGGCCAAAGGCCGGCACCATCCAGTCGACGGCCGCCTGCAGATCGGCGGTAGCCGCAGCAAGATCGACACCGATCGATTGCAGCGCGGGTTCGCTGCGCGATGCCAGCTTGGCCGCCAACTTGTCGATGTCCGCGGCAATGGCGCGGGCCACGGCACCGGCATCGCGCGCCGTTTTGCGGCCGATCAGGTCATTGGCCTGGATGGCCGTCGTGCCTTCGTAGATCGTGATGATCCGCGCATCGCGCATGTGCTGCGCCGCACCCGTCTCTTCGATGAAGCCCATGCCGCCGTGCACCTGCACGCCAAGCGAAGTCACTTCCTGGGCGACCTCGGTGGACCAGCCCTTCACGATCGGGATCATGAACTCGGCAAACGCCTGGTGCCGCGCACGCGCGGCGGCATCCGGGTGATGGGCCGCGTTGTCGAGGGCGGCCGCCGTGACATAGGCCACCGCCCGCGTGGCCTCGGTGTAAGCGCGCATTGTCATCAACATGCGGCGGACATCGGGATGACCGATGATCGGGCCCGCGGCCACACTTTTTTCCAGTCCCACCGCTTTGCCCTGCACGCGTTCGCGTGCATAGGCCACCGCGCGCTGATACGCGCGATCGGAGATGCCCACGCCTTCCATGCCCACGGAGAAGCGCGCGAGATTCATCATGATGAACATGTACTCGAGCCCGCGGTTCTCCTCGCCGACCAGGTAGCCGATGGCACCACCCTGATCGCCGTAGGTCATTACGGCCGTGGGACTGGCATGAATGCCCATCTTGTGTTCGAGCGACACGCAATGCACATCGTTGCGCGCACCCAGCGAACCATCCGCATTCACCAGCATCTTGGGCACGACGAAGAGCGAAATTCCCTTCACGCCCTCCGGCGCATCGGGCGTGCGCGCCAGCACCAGATGGATGATGTTGTCGGTGTAGTCGTGCTCGCCGAACGTTATGTAAATTTTCTGCCCGAACAGGCGATACGTGCCGTCACCGTGCGGCACCGCGCGCGTGCGCACGGCGGCGAGGTCCGAACCCGCCTGCGGCTCGGTGAGGTTCATCGTGCCGGTCCAGGTACCCGCCACCATGTTGGGCAGGTACGTTTCCTTCAACTCCCTGGACCCGCGCAATTCGATGGCTTCGATGGCGCCCTGTGTCAGCAACGGGCACAGGTCGAAGGCCAGGTTCGACGCATGCCACATTTCCTCGACTGCGGTGGCGACGAGCTGCGGCAGCCCCTGCCCGCCGTATTCGGGATTCTTCGTGAGCCCGTTCCAGCCGTTCGCGCAGTACTGTTCGTAGGCTTCCTTGAAGCCTTCAGGCGTCTTGACGTTTCCGCCTTCCTGCCACTTCGAGCCTTCGCGGTCGCCGGGGATATTCAACGGATCGAGCACGTTGGTCGCGAACTTCGACGCCTCGTCGAGGATCGCGTACACCGTATCCGGCGTGGCGTCCTCGAAGCCGGGGAGTTGCGCGATCTGCTTCAAGCCGGCCAGTTCGGTCAGCACGAAACGGATTTCGGCCAGCGGTGCGATGTAGGTGCTCATGCGCGTCGAATCCTGAAGGGGCTTAAAGGTGGAAGCGTACGGCGAGGGTGCTAGACGAAACGATCTAATCGGTGCCGCAAGGTGGCAGCAGCAGGTACCAGGTCGGCCTCAGCCAAGCTCCGCGGTAAATTGCGGGACGAGTTCGAACAGGTCACCCACGAGGCCATAATCAGCGATCTGGAAAATCGGCGCCTCCGGATCCTTGTTGATGGCGACGATGACCTTGCTGTCCTTCATCCCGGCCAGATGCTGGATCGCGCCCGAAATGCCGATCGCGATGTACAGGTCAGGCGCCACGATCTTGCCGGTCTGGCCCACCTGGTAATCGTTGGGGACATAACCCGCATCCACCGCGGCGCGCGAGGCGCCGATGGCCGCATTGAGCTTGTCGGCCAATGCCTCGAGCATCTTGAAATTTTCCCCGCTGCCGAGCCCACGGCCACCGGAGACGACGATGCGCGCGCCGGCAAGCTCGGGGCGCTCGGACTTCGTGAGCTCCTGGCCCACCACCTTCGACAGGCCCACATCGGGCGCGGCCGCGACAACATTGACTGTCGCAGTACCGCCACTGCCGGCAGCATCGAACGACGTGGTGCGAACCGTCAGCACCTTCACCGGATCCTTCGACTGCACGGTAGCAAACGCATTGCCGGCATAAATGGGACGCACAAAGGTATCCGGGGATTCGATGCCGATCACGTCGGACACCTGCGCCACGTCGAGCTTGGCGGCGATGCGCGGCAGCATGTTCTTGCCGTAGCCGGTTGCCGCGGCCACCACATGCGTGTAGCCGCCGGGCAGCAGCGACAGCGCCGTTGCCGCGATGTTTTCGGCCGTAGGCGTGGCGAGATGCGGCGCCTCCGCCAGCAGCACCGACGTGACGCCGGCGACCACCGCCGCCGCATCCGCCGCGCCGCGCGCATCGTGCCCGGCCACCAGCACGTGAATGTCGCCGCCCAATTTTCCGGCAGCCGTGATCGCGTGCAGCGTGGCGGCCCTCAGCGAGCGTTGATCGTGTTCTGCAATGACGAGTATGGACATGATGGTGTCGATTCCTACGCGATGACCTTGGCTTCGCCACGCAGCTTGGCCACCAGTTCCTTCACATCGGCGACTTTGCCGCCGCCCTTGCGCTTCACCGGCTCCACGACTTTCAGCGTGGCCAATCGCGGCGTCACATCCACGCCGAGCGTGGCGGGCGTCGTGATGTCCAGCGTCTTCTTCTTCGCCTTCATGATGTTGGGCAATGTGGCATAGCGCGGTTCGTTCAACCGCAGGTCGGTCGTGATGATCGCGGGCAGCTTCATCTCGATGGTCTCGAGACCGCCGTCTACTTCGCGCTTGACCGTGGCCACGCCGTCGGCAATGTCCACCGTTGACGCAAACGCGGCCTGCGGCCAATCGAGCAGCGCGGCCAGCATCTGGCCCGTCTGGTTGGCGTCGTCGTCGATGGCCTGCTTGCCGAGGATGACAACCTGCGGGGCTTCGGTCGCGATGATCGCGCGCAGCAACTTGGCCACGGCCAGTGGCTGCAGCTCGACATCGGTCTCGACGAGGATCGCGCGATCCGCACCCAGGGCCAGCGCGGTGCGCAACGTTTCCTGGCATGCGGTCAAGCCGCAGGAAACCGCCACCACCTCGGTGGCCACGCCCTGCTCCTTCAACCGAACGGCTTCTTCAACCGCGATTTCGTCGAAGGGGTTCATCGACATCTTGACGTTGGCGGTGTCGATGCCGGACCCGTCGGGCTTGACCCGCACCTTGACGTTGTAATCGACGACACGCTTCACCGGGACCAGAATCTTCATTGCTTTTCACCGCCAGAGTTCAATGGGGACAGGCATGCGATTATAGCGGCTGCAACCTCCTCGACCGGACTCCCCTTGAAACCACCGTCTCTGCCCTCCGCCGACATCGCCGAGATCCTGACCCATATTCCGCATCGCTATCCGTTCATCCTGATCGACCGGATGGAGGCATGCGAACCAGGGCAGTGGGTGCGGGTGACGAAGAACGTCTCGGCGCAGGAGTGGTTCTTTGCGGGCATCCCCGCCGAGCGCCGCGTGATGCCCCAGTTGCTGGTGGTCGAAGCGCTGGCCCAATCCTCGGGCGCGCTGTGTTACTACTCGGGACTGATGGATCGCGTCGCGAAGCCCATCATCTTCTTCGCCGGCATCGACAAGTGCGTGTTCGGCCGCGACGTGCGCCCGGGCGACCAGCTGGTCCTTGAATGCAAGCTGGTGCGCGCGATGCGCGGCGTGGTCAAGGTCACGGGCCGCGCGTCCGTCGACGGCGAGATGGTGGTCGACCTGCACCTCACCGCCGTGATCCGCGACATCCACGAGGCCGCCATGGCCATGACCGAAACCAACGCGGCCTCCCGCCTTGCGGGCGCGATCGCACGGCCGTGACTGAAGCCAAGCCGCCGGCCTTGCCCGACGGTGTCCGGCCGGCCTGAAGCGTTGCGCCGTGCTTTCGACATGACCTGCCCACTGTCATGAAAGCGACCAATCCGGCCAGCCCTGTTGCGCCCATGGCGATTTCATTTCCAGCCTGTGACGGGTATGCGCTGAACGGCACGTATTTCCCGCCCGTGGAGCGACCGGGCCCGCGCCTCGCGACAGTCATCAACGCCGGCGGGGGCGTCTCTGCCGTGCATTACCGGCGATTTGCCCTACACCTCGCCGAGCGCGGCGTCGCGGTACTCACCTACGACTACCGCGGGATTGGTGCTTCGCGACCGCCCAGCCTGCGCGGCTTCGTCGCCAGCTTCGAGGACTGGTCGGAGTTCGACTGCGCTGGCGCCATCGCGTGGATGCGCTCGACGTGTCCGGAAGCCGAGCTTCTTGGCATCGGCCACTCCTTCGGGTCCATCTTGTTCGGCGGTGCGCCAGGCGCGGATGCAATCCAGCGCTATCTGATGATCGCGCCCCATACCGGCTACGTCGGCGACTACCTGTGGCGGTATCGACTCCCGATGGCGGTGCTCTGGCACGGCGTGATGCCCGCGCTGGCGCACGCCTGCGGCTACTTTCCGGGCCGCCGGCTGGGGCTGGGTGAAGATATTCCCCGGGACATCGCCCTGCAGTGGGCGCGCCGCCGGTGGCAGGACATGGAGGTGCTGCACGCCTCTGCCGATTCGTCGCGCGCGTCCCGCCTGTTCGCGCAAGTCCGGCAAACGCAAGGAACGGCATTGATGCTAACCTGCACCGATGATGGTTTTGCGACCCCCGCCGGGGCCCGCCGGGTACAGGCGATGTTTCCCGGGCTGGCAGTGGAGCACTGGGTCGTATCCCCTGCGGAGGCGGGTATGCGCGCCATTGGACACTTCGGAATGTTTCGCCGTAGCGCGTCGCGCACGCTTTGGCCGCCGTTAGTGGCATACATATTGCATAGGAAGAGTCCCGAACCGGGACCGCTGGCTGTCGATCCCAGTTCTGTCTCGCCGGGTTGAAATTGCCTGGGCCGCCGCACCGATCGCAAACAACGACATCCGTGAAAAAATCGTCACTCATGCTCCTGGCGCCATCGGTTCGTCGCGTTCTCGGCGTCGCCCAGACGCGGGGCCGCGACCCGGATTCGGAACAGGCCGTACTGCGCATTGGCATCAGCGCGCTGGTCTTCATCTACGCCGCCATCCTTGTCATCACCGAGGACGGGCTCACCCATGGGCTGGCCGTGGCGCTGGCCCTCAGCGGCGCCAACACACTGGTCGGGGTGTGGATGTTCTGGTGGCTGCGCACTCACACTGCCCGGCCACCCGCCATGCGGTATCTCGGCCTGTGCTCGGATCTTTTCAGTGCCACGCTGGGGATGGCCGGCAGTGACGAGGCCGGTGTCCCGCTGATCGGCGTGTACCTGTGGGTGACCGTCGGCAATGGATTCCGCTTCGGCCCCCGCTACCTTCTGGCCTCGTACTGGATATCCCTTACCGGGTTCCTGCTGCTGATGTTGTTCGTACCCTTCTGGCAGAAGCATGCGGGCATCGGCGTCAGCTTCGGGTTGATCCTGGCCGTGGTGCCGCTGTATGTGCTGGTGCTGTTGTCGCGGCTTACCGCGCAGAAGAACGAAGCGGAGCAGTTGTCCAACGCCAAGAGCCGCTTCGTGGCCAACGTCAGCCATGAACTGCGGACACCGCTTACCGGCGTGTTTGCGGTGCACGAGTTGCTGTGCGCCCGCCGGATGACCCCGGACGACCGGGAACTGGTGGGCATGCTGGGCAGTGCGATCGCGACACTCAAGCAGTCGGTGGACGCCGTCCTGCAGATGTCGAAACTCGAAGCGGGCGCCGAGCGGGCGGAAATTCGACCATTCAACCTCTGGTACTTCCTGCAGCAGCTGGCAGCGGCAACGCGGCCGCAAGCGACGACCAAGGGCGTGGCATGGGGCCTGCAGGTGGATGCCGATGTCCCATGCAGCGTGATGGGCGATGCCAATCACCTCTCGCATGCGCTCGGCAACCTGATCAATAACGCGTTCAAGTTCACACCCGCGGGCAGCGTCTCGCTGCGCATCAGCTACCTTCACGGCGGACGTATCCGCTTCGAAGTCATCGATACCGGCATCGGCATTCCGCTCGAGCACCAGGAGCGGCTATTCGAGCGCTTCGTCCAGGTCGACATCTCGATGCGCCGCCGCTACGGCGGCACCGGACTCGGCATGTCGATTGCCCACGACCTGGTGAAACTGATGGGCGGCAGCATCGGTGTCGTCAGTTCCCCTGGGCAGGGCAGCACGTTCTGGATCGAACTGCCGCTGCCGCCAATCGAACCCACCGCGACCGTTCCGGCATTTCGCGGTCCGCGCGCGATCCTGCTGATTGCGACGGCTGGCCCGCATCGCGACGAGTGCGCGGCGACGTTGCAGGCACTGGGCCACGACGTGGCGGTCCACGAATCGACGGCCCAATTCGCGCCCGCGTTCGATGCCAATACAACGCGCGCCGCCATCCTCCTGATGAATGCACCCGAGGCGGCCAACTACGCAGAGGCCGTGCTGCGCGGGCGGGCCGGCATCGCGTGTCCCTGGTTCGTGCTTGCGCCTGGCTATTCGCCGACGCAGTACATGGCACTGCAGCGCGTTGGGGCTGCCGGACTCTTTTCACCGTCGATCGGGCTCCATGAACTCGGCGCGCAACTGGCCGCGCTGGACAACCGGCTCGCGGCCCCTGCATCGCCCGCCAGCCCGTCCCTTCAGGCCGCGGGCGTGGTGCGGCCGCTTGCCATCCTGCTGGCCGATGACAACGCTAGCAATCGCCTGCTGTTCTCGCGGATACTCGAGGATGCCGGTCACGCGGTGAAGACCGCCGAATGCGGCGATACCGCGTTCGACCTGATGGCAGCAGGCGGTATCGACCTGGCGCTGCTCGACCTCAACATGCCCGACATCAGTGGTCCCGACGTGGTGAAGCTATATCGCGCCAGCTCGATCGGCGCCGAAAAATTGCCCATCATCATCCTGTCGGCCGACGCCACGCCTGCAGCGAAGTCCGACAGCATCGAGGCCGGCGCCGACGATTTCCTCACCAAACCCATCACGGCCTCGGGATTGCTCAACGCCATCGAAAGGCTTGTCGCCGGACGCACAGCAAGGATCCTTCCGTTCCCCGGCGCGCCGGCGCGAAGCGTTGCCGAAGCCCCAGCGACCCGCACCGAAAATCCTCCCGGCACCCTGGCGGCCTCGGTGGTCGATCCCGAGCGCATCGAGTCGCTGCGCAGCATCGCGAAGGGCGAACAGGCGTTCATCGAGCAGTACGTCATGGCGGCCTGTTCCGAGCTGGAGCTGGCCATCGCAGACCTGCAGTCCGTTGCTGCGAGCGGCGACATCGGGCGCGCGCGTGATGCGCTGCACATCATCATCGGCACGGGCGCATCGATCGGGGCATCCACACTGGTTCGCCTGGCCCGCAACCTCGGCACTGCGGCCGCCAATGCCAACGGGCTCGAACGCCCCGGTGATCTCGAGGAAATCTCGACCACCTATGCGCTGACCAAATCCACGTTGCTGGCGATGATCCGGACCGACGTCACCCGAATCGATCGACAGGCGCCTTCGCGTGGAACCTCGGGACGATGAGCGACACCGATCAGTTCGCCATCCTTTCGCGACTGCGCACCCTCGTCCGGGATCGGATCGACGTCGATCCGGAGCTGCTCCTGCCAGGCGCCCGCTTGCGCGACATTGGCGTCGACTCGTTCGCGTTCATCGAAATGGTGTTTCTCGCGGAAGAGGAATTCGGAATCCGCATCCCGCTTGACGGCACACCGCCGCAAACGGTCGATGATGTCGTTGCCGTGATCGCGCAGCAGCTACCGGCAACCTGACCTGCGTCGCACCTTGCGCCGCGATCACCTCCACTGCTACGGCGCCGCCACCACCAACACTGCCGCCGTCCCTCCGAATGCAAAGGAGTTGGTCATCGCGGCCGTCAGTTTCCGCGCGCGTCCCGTGACCGGCACGTAGTCAAGGTCGCAGGCGGGATCGGGCACGTCAAGATGAGCGGTAGGCGGTACCGCCTGCCGCGCCACCGCGAGCGTTGCGACGATCAGTTCCATGGCCCCCGCCGCACCCACCAGGTGACCGTGCATCGACTTGGTCGAACTCACCGCGAGCGCATCTGCGGCCGGGCCGAACACCGTGCGTATCGCCTGCGTTTCGGCGATGTCGTTGAGTTTGGTGGCCGTCCCATGCGCATTCACGTAACCGATGGCATCGGCCGAAAGCCGCGCATCGTCCAGCGCCAGCTGCATGGCACCGGCCTGCCCGGCCACCGAAGGCTGCGTCATGTGGGAACTGTCGTTGGAAACGCCATAGCCGACCAGCTCGGCGTGGATGTGCGCGCCGCGCGCGCGCGCACGGTCCCACGCCTCCAGGATCACGATGGCGGCGCCTTCGCCGATCACGGTTCCGCAACGATCCGCGCTGAAGGGCCTGCAGGTGGCCTCCGGCCGATCGGGCAACGCGGGAGCAAGTATCTGCAATGCTTGCCACGCCTTGATGGAACCGAACGCAAGCAGTGCCTCGGAGCCGCCGGCAATCATCACGTCTGCGTAACCGTGCCGGATCTGGCGCATCGCCTCGCCCACGGCAACGGCGGATGACGAACAGGTGGTGGAATAGGTAAGGGACGGCCCGGTCAGTCCGTGGAGCAGGCATATCTGCGCGACCGGCGCGTTGTACATGGTCTTGATGAGCGTGAACGGACTGACCCGGTTCAGCCCCTTGCGGAACAGGTCCTCATACGCCTGCTCGGTGCTGAGGATGCCCCCCATGCACGTGCCCATGGACACACCGATGCGCGAGCGATCCTCACGCTCGAGATCGAGTCCGGCGTCGGCGAGTGCGCCCGCCGCGGCCAGCAACGCGTACTGGCTGACGCGATCCGTCATCACGCGCTGGTTGCGCGGCAACGTCATCCACGGTTCGCCTGGAATGCTGGCGGCGACCGTTGTCAGCGACTCCTTACCCGAGTGGACCAAGACCGGCCGGATTGCCGACGTACCCGCCAGCAACGCATCGAACATCACCGCCGCATCGACACCATGGGGAGATACGACCCCCAGCCCCGTGATGGCGATGCGGCGTCCCGTCATGCAGCCTTGGCCGATGTGACAGGCACTTCCGCCACCGGACGCATCGCCAGTTCAAGCGGCTTGCCGAAGATGGCGAGCTGCCGCTGATACAGGCGCTGCATCCATTCAAGGCTTCGCGGGGAAAGATGCAGCGCACAGTCGACCCAGATCTTCACGACTTCGTGGAGTTCCTGCAGCGTAACCGGGTCGACGAGTCGATCGACCATGTTCATGGCCGTGTGGCCATCCCGCTGGTGCTCGCGCCGGCGCATCAATTGTGTCACGGCGGCAACGCCCTCGCCCGTATCCACCACCTCGTCGATGACCCCCAGGTCCAGCAACTCCAGTGCCGAGTATTGGCGACCGGAACGCACCATGGCGTCGGCCACGCGGCGACCCGCGCGACGGCGCAGGAAGGAGATTCCACCCATGCCTGGAAACATGCTGAACAGCACTTCGGGGAATCCCGCCTTGATGTGACGCTCCGCGATGATCATGTCGCAGGACAACGCAGACTCGAGGCCCCCGCCGAGTGCATCGCCTTCGAGGAGCGCGATCGTCGTCACGCCGCGCAATCCGTGTGCCGTGAAGTTGCGGTACTGCACGTTGATGGCGGCGCGGGCGTATTCGGTCAAGCGCGCGCGGTCCTGCGCCACGATCAGTCGCTGGAAGTAGCCGAGGTCGCCGCCAACATTGAAGGCCCCTGCAACGCCTGACTGCAGGATCACGTATTCGAGTCGTCGATCCACCGGGGCATCCGCGAAGTAGCCTTCGATCATCTGGCTGCCACGTTCGAGATCGTGCAGCAGTTCCGGATTGAACGAAGGAATACCATGGGGCGACCAGCGCGACCAGAGGACGGCGCGCGTCTTGTCGTAGTGGCTCGTGAATTGCGACGAGATCAAGAAATCGGCCGACCCGTTTGGATGCTCGACGATCTGCGTTTCGGCGCGGGCGGCAAGATTGAAGGACGACACGGTGGCGTTCATGGCAGGCCTTTTCGGGGTAGTGGGCGGGGTCGAAGCGGATTTGAGCGACCCGAAACACGAAAGGTGGACACTCATCCAAACTGTACGTTACAAGGGAACTCTAACGTACATTCTCCATGTCGCCAAATTTTCAATTGCGCCGCGTCACTTCGCCGGAACGGTGCGCCAACGCTCAGTATTCCAACGTCATAAGTACGGCGAAGCCACCCGCGCCTGCCTTCTTTCAGCATGCACCCACCTAGTTGAACGCTACAATTTTGTCCAGTCCTGCGCTGCGCGCCAGAATCGAGCTTCAGTCCAGGGAGATTGGCCCCGCAAGACCACGGCGAGGCGCGCGAACGAGCGGTCGGCAATGCGCGGATTCAGAGACGCTGCCAGACCCCGCCGACCAATCCCTCCACCGGCTTGAACGTGGCCTTGTAGGCCATCTTCCGGCTCTCGGCGATCCAGTAGCCCAAGTACAAATGGGGCAGTTGCAGCGCCCGGCAACGCTCCACCTGCCACAACACATTGAAGGTGCCGAAGCTGGTTCCGGGCACGTCGGGCTCGAAAAACGTGTAGACCGACGACAGGCCATCGACCAGCCGGTCGACCAGGCTGACCATCCGCAGCACCCCGTCTTCCCGGAATTCCACCAGGTCCGTGGCCACGTTGCTGTGCAACAGGAAGTGCTGGTACTGCTCGCGGCTGTCCTGGTCCATGCCGCCGCCGGGATGGCGGAAGCGCTGGTAGCGCAGGTACAGCGCGTAATGCTCCGGGTCGTAGGCCAGCTCGCGCCGCGTCGTGGTCAACGCGCCGTGCGTGCGCATCACCTTGCGCTGCGTCCGGTTGGGCACGAACTCCGCCACCGGCACGCGCACGGGAACACATGCACGGCAATGGTCGCAGTACGGACGATAGGTGAACGCGCCGCTGCGGCGAAAGCCGAGCCGCACCAGCTCGCTGTAGACCCGCGTATCGATGAGGTGACTGGGGGTCGCCACCTGCGACCGCGCCGCGCGATCGGGGAGGTAGCTGCACGGATAGGGCGCCGTCGCGTAGAACTGCAGCGATGTCAGCGGAAGGTCGTTGAGCTTGCTCACCTCACCCCAGTCGTGAATCCAGCCCCGCCGGCGCCCGTGTGGTCGCTGGTGCGCCAAAGGCCCGTAGGCGCCGCCGAGTGTATCAAGTCGGCC
>Ga0163153_10004213_pt1 | contig 18324 bp, 17 predicted proteins | sample OliLakLV19MP6IB1_FD_148629 | JGI IMG/M metagenome (GOLD analysis project Ga0163153, IMG submission 148629) | Freshwater microbial mat bacterial communities from Lake Vanda, McMurdo Dry Valleys, Antarctica - Oligotrophic Lake LV.19.MP6.IB-1 | ecosystem: Environmental > Aquatic > Freshwater >... | reverse complement strand
ATGTTGCGCCTCGCGGAACAGCCGGCTCCTGACGCGGCGGACGCCCTCGCGCTCGCCTTGACCTTTGCGCAGGAGACGGGACGTTTCAGCCTGACGCCGCTCAAAAGAATTTAGCTATGACCAGCACCCTCATCGGGATCATCGGGTTTGTGGTCGCCGCCGCGATAGCCGCCGCGCTCTTCAGCCTGAACGCAAGCCCGGCGGCGAATGCAACGACCATTCCGGCGGCTGCGGCTGTGGCAGCAGCGACGCTGGCAGTGGCGGGCACAGTCATTCGTCGGGGGACTCCCATGCGGGAGATTCCGGCGGCGGTGACTGATGGCGCATTCGGACTGCCCTGGATCGCAGATGTGTCGAAGACCAGCCGCCGCAGCTTCGCCCGCCAACCCGCTGAAATACTTCTGAAGGCACGCTCTCATTCAACCCGCTGCGGCTGATGCTTTGCACACATCTGCGATCCTTTGCCGTTTTTCGGGAAGCCGAATGCGCGCGGCTGAGGGAGGGGCGACGCTTTCCCGTGGCGTCCGTATGGAGGCTGTGGATAATCCGCGCCGATGATTACGTTCCTGCACGGCAAACTCGTCGAAGCCCTGCCCACGCTGGCCACCGTGGAGGTTCATGGCGTCGGCTATGAAGTGCTCATTCCGCTTTCTTCCTTCGACAAACTGCCCGCTCCCGGCTCGGAAGTTCACATCCTCACCCATCTCGCCATCCGCGAAGACGCCCATGTCCTCTACGGCTTCATGACCGCCGCCGAGCGCGATCTGTTCCGGCTCCTCATCAACAACGTCAGCGGCATCGGCCCCAAGAGCGCGCTGAATGTTCTCAGCGGCATGAACCCCGTCGCGCTCCGAGGCGCAGTGGCCAACGGCGACGTGAAGGCGCTCTCGCAAATTTCCGGCATTGGCAAGAAGACCGCAGAACGCATCGTCGTCGAGCTGCGCGACAAGATCGGCGCGGCCGGTTCGTGGGAGGCCAGCAGCGCGCAACGCACTCTCTCAGCCGACAATCAAAAGTTGAACGACGCCGTGCTCGCGTTGATGGCCCTCGGCTTCAAGCAGCCCGAGGCGCACGACGCCATCCGCGCCTCGCAGGCGGTTCTCGGCCCGCAGGCCAGCGTGGAGGACATGGTTCGCGCCAGCCTGAAAAAAGGCGCGTGATGCCGACGGCCAGCCCCATGCCCAAGCCAGCCAAACCTCAGCAGAGCGGCGTAGTGGTGCCGCACAAGCCAAAGTGGCCCCAACGCCTCGCGGCCTCGCTCGTTTATCTGCTGGTCCGGGTGGTTTCCGCCACGATCCGTTATGAATGGCGGGACACATCCGGGCTGCTCTCCGTGGACAAATCGCAGCCGGTGATCTTCTGCGTCTGGCATAATCGTCTCGCGCTTTGCCTGGAGGTTCCCCGGATTTTTCTGCGCGACATTCAACGTCCGTGCAAGCTGGCCGCCATGGTCAGCGCCAGCAAGGACGGCGGTCTCCTCGCGCGCGTGCTCGAACATTTCGACGTGCAGCCGGTGCGCGGTTCCACCAGCCGCCGGGGACGCCAGGCGTTGCTGGAGCTCATCGGCTGGGCGGAGCAAGGCTACGATCTCGCCATCACGCCCGACGGCCCGCGCGGTCCTTGCTACGTCGTGCAGGAAGGCGTCATCGCGCTGGCCCAGCTCACGGGCCGCCCCATCCTGCCAGTTTCATATCAGCTCACCTGGAAGATCACGGTGAAGAGCTGGGACCGCTTTCAAATCCCGCTGCCGTTCACCAAGTGCGTGATGCATCTCACACCGCCCATCTACGTGCCGCGCGAGATTTCCGAAGACGAACGGGAACAGTTGCGGGCGGAAGTGGAGACGCGGCTGAAGTCAGTGACCGTGGATTAGCAGGAATGGTGCTGTAGAAGAGCGACGAGAGGCGGCGTTGTCCCCTGTAGGACAGTGCTTCCAGCCTGTCTCCGAACTCCCCCGATCTCCCTATGGTTCAGTGCGAAATCAGGGGTTCAGCAATGGAGATAAACTCCCACCTCCGTCGGCCTTCAGGACAGGCTGGAAGCACTGTCCTGCTACACCGGTCCGAAGTGGATCACCAGCCGTCCGTCAGACGGGCCTGGAAGGAAAACTTTTCCGGTAATGTTGGTAACGCTCCGTGACGGTGGGCACATACTTCTTCGTGCCGGGGAAATTCATCTGCTGAAGAAACGCCGCGCTGTTCGTCACGGCGCTGCCCTGGCTCCACTTCGTGACGCGGCCCGGTCCGGCGTTGTAAGCCGCCAGTGCGTAAACCACCGGGTTGTCCGTCCCACGATAACGGATGAGCAGCTTGCGCAGATACCACGCGCCGCAGTCCGTGTTCATCGCCGGATCGAACAGTTGATGATGCGTGAACATCGGGACGCGCTGCGCGGTCGCCCAGTCGCTCGCCGTGTCCTTCATGATCTGCATCAAGCCCACTTCGCCGCTCGTGCCCTTCGAGTTCGGATCGAACCAGCTCTCGCGCCAGACCACCGCTTTCACCAGCGCCGGATCGACGCCGTGCTTGCGGCTCGCGGCGAGAATCACGGTGTCCTGACTGTGCTCGTGATGACTTCGCCAGCCTTCAAACCACGACGCCAGTCCGCCCAGGAAAATGATCCCGAACAGCCACCACTTGTGACGTCTGATGAGATCAATCATGCCGAAGATTTGGAGTGCGTTGACCTGTCAACGCTTTGGCCGTCGGGCCGACCTGTCGGTCCGGCAGAGCCGTGTCCAGCGCCTTGAGGAACGCACAGAGCGCACTCTTGCGTTCGACGGCAACAGGCCGCCTGCGCAAAGCGCGGACAAGTCCGCGCACTCCAAAACACCGGCCTGTGGTGTCAGATTCGCCAAGCCTATCCGTGTTCATCTGCGTCCATCCGTGGTTGAAAAAGTTCAGTTGCGGGGCGTCTGCTTCACCTAAAGCTTGGACTCCAAACATGCGTGGCTAGACTTACTGACGATGATCGCGCGCGTCACCCTCGAAATCGCTCTCCGCAAGGATTTCGATTACGCCATCCCGCCGGAACTGGCCGGGCGCATCGAGGTCGGCAGCCGCGTGAAGGTGCCCTTTGGCCCGCGCCAGGTGCTTGGCGTGGTCACGTCGCTCATCGAAGAATCGACTCACACGAACCTCCGCGCGATCACCAAGGTCATCGGCCAGCAGAGCGCGGTAACGCCGAAGGTTCTCCAGCTCGCGCGATGGATCGGCGACTACTATTGCTGCCCCATCGAGATCGCGCTGAAGAGCGTCCTGCCGGACGCCGTGCGCAAGGAAGAATCCGGCTGGCGCGAGCGTCTCTTCGTTCGCGTCGTGCCGCGAACAGGTGAATTGCCGAAGCTGACCAAGCGCCAGGAAGATGTCTGGAACGTCATCGAAGAATGGCGCGAGCTTCCGCTCCAGGAATTGCTCCGGCTCACCGGCACCACGGCGGAAACGGCACGCAAGCTGGAGGACAAGGGGCTCGTCACCATCAGCCCGCAAGTCTCCGAGCGCGATCCTTACGCGAACGAGCACATCCTGCCCACGCAGCCGATCCTGATGAACCCGGAGCAGACGGCGGCGTTGGCGAAAGTTGTCGCGGCGATGGATGCTGAGACGGCGAAAAGGGGACAAGGAGAAAAGGAGCAGGGGGGCGAACGGCCGACGAAGGTTTCTCTCCCCTCGGCTCCTCTTCTCCCGCGCTCCTCGGCGGCCTTCCTCCTCCACGGCGTCACGGGCAGCGGCAAGACGGAGGTTTACCTCCAAGCCATCGCGCACACGCTCGAACAGGGCAAGGGTGCCATCGTGCTCGTGCCGGAAATTTCCCTCACGCCGCAAACCGTCGAGCGTTTCAAGGCGCGGTTCAGCTCAGGAAAGCTTCAGACGCTCGTCGCCGTGCTGCACAGCCATCTCTCGACGGGCGAGCGTCACGATGAATGGCACAAGATTCGTCAAGGCCGCGCCCGTATCGTGATCGGCGCACGCTCGGCGATCTTTGCGCCGGTCGATCCCCTCGGGCTCATCATCGTGGATGAGGAACACGAGCATTCTTACAAGCAGGAGGAATCGCCGCGTTACCACGCGCGCGATGTCGCAGTCGTGCGCGGCCAGATGGAAGGGGCGGTCGTCGTGCTCGGCTCGGCCACGCCTTCGATGGAGAGCTTCTACAACGCCAGCCGTGGCAAATACACGCTGCTGGAAATGAAGCTGCGCGTGGACAATCAGAAGATGCCCATCGTGCGCGTCGTCGATATGCGGCAGGAGAACCGCAAGAACAAGGGCGCGCAGATCTTCTCACAGCAGCTCAAGGAAGCGATCACGCAGCGCTTGGAAAAGAAGGAGCAGGTCATCCTCTTCCTCAATCGGCGCGGCTGGTCCACGTCGCTGCAATGTCCGTCGTGCGGCTACGTCGCCGAGTGCCCGAACTGCAGTGTCTCGCTCACCTACCATCGCGCCGCGCAAAAGCTGCTCTGCCACATCTGCGGTCACGAGGCCAAGGCCCCAAAAGTCTGCCCTGAGCCGAAGTGCTCGAATCCGGCCATCCGCTATTCCGGTCTCGGCACCGAGCGCGTCGAGGACACGCTCACGAAGCTCTTCCCACAGGCGAGCATCAGGCGGATGGACTCCGATGTGTTGAAGCGCAAGGACGACTTCCGCCGCATCCTCGGCGATTTCCGCACGGGCAAGATCGACATCCTCGTCGGCACGCAGATGATTGCGAAGGGACTGCATTTCCCGAACGTCACGCTCGTCGGCATCATCTACGCGGACCTCAGCCTGCACATCCCAGATTTTCGCGCAGGCGAACGCACCTTCCAGCTTCTCACCCAGGTAGCCGGTCGCGCGGGACGCGGCGACGTCGAGGGCGAAGTGTTCGTGCAAGCCTTCACGCCGTTTCATCCGGCGATTCAATACGCGCGCCGTCACGACTTCATCGGCTTCTACGATCAGGAGATTGCGTTTCGTGACCAGTTGAAGTATCCGCCCGCCGGCCGCATTGCGCTGCTGGTATTGAAAGGCCGCAACGAGGAGAAGGTGAAGTTCTCGGCCGGGCATGTACGAGCGGAACTGGAGAAGCGCGGGAAGGCGGAGGAGAAGCGGGAAAAAGGGGAAAAGGGGAATGACGAACTTTCGCTCGGGTTAGAAGCAAGAATTCTTGCTCCTTCGCTCCCTGTCTCCTTTTCCCCTTTGCCGGCCGATCTCGTCATCGCCGGTCCCGCGCCTGCGCCGCTGGCCCGCGCCGAGTCGTTCTACCGCTACCAAATCATGCTGCGCACGCGCCAGATGAGCGCGTTGAGCCGGCATCTCGCGGCGTTGATCGAATCGCTGGAACTGCCCGACGACGTGACACTATCGGTGGACATTGATCCGGTGAATCTTTCGTAGCCGTTGGGAGCGGAATCAACTTCTGAACGTTCACTCCACTCCACCAGCAAGCTACGCCCAGCCGAGGTTATGGAGGATGCGGCTCGTGGAGTGGGTTTTGTTCAAAGTGTAAAAGTGGAACGATGACACGCCGGCCTTGAGCAGTTCCTGACACTGGCGCGTCGCGTATTCGATGCCGAATTCCGTCGCCGCCGCTTCGTCATCCCCAAAGCTGTCCAGCTTGGAAACGAGTTCCGCCGGCAACGTCGCTCCGCACAACGCGGTGAATCGCTTGATCTGACCGGCGCTAAGAATGGGCAGGATGCCCGGACAGATCGGGACGTTCACGCCGAGTTTCGCCAGGTAATCTCTGAACTCAAAGAAGTCCTTGTTCTCAAAAAACAGCTGCGTCACGACGAAGTCCGCGCCGCAATCGACCTTCGCTTTCAGCCGTTGCCAGTCCACCTGCCGGCCTTCCTTGCACGCGATGTGGCCTTCTGGAAATCCAGCGGTCCCAATGGAGAACCCGCCAATCTCCCGGAGAAACTTGACCAGCTCGAAGGAGTATTCAAAGCCTCCCTCCGTCTTCTTGAACTCACCCGCGCCGCCCGGCGGATCGCCGCGCAGCGCAAGGATGTTCCGAATGCCCCGGCGCTGCGCGTCCAGCGCGACTTCCTGAATCTGTTCCTGGGTGGCGTTGACGCACGTCAGGTGCGCCATGGCGGTCAGTCCGTGATCGCGTTGAATTCTCTCCGTGATGGCGAGCGTCTTGTCCCGGGTGCTGCCACCGGCGCCGTAGGTCACGGAACAGAAATCAGGCTTCAACCCCTTCAAAGCCGGCAACGTCTTCTCAAACAGCGCGCGCTCCCCGTCCTCGGTCTTCGGCGGGAAGAACTCAAAGGAAATGACGGGCCGGCCGCCGGGTTGGCGGGCCGCATGAATATCTCTGATGAGTCGCACGCGAAGAGCATCGTCAATTCATCGCGAAGCTCAAGCCAGCAATGAGCTGAACCAACTCAGGAAAGCCGTCCGGATGAAGGGTCTTCGTCATAGAACCATCGCTTTACTTTCCGGGGTTGGATCGGTAACACCTGAGCGGCTGTTTGGACCAGCCCGGCTTTGACCCGTCAAAGCGTGTTCCGCCGAAAAATATACTGATATGAGCAACCGAAGCGCTGTCCTGACTCAAGCCCGCCCCGCGAAGGAAACCCCTAAACGCGCTGAATCTGCTCGTTCCCGCAAGACTGATGCGCCGGCGCCAGGCCGCTGGCAGTTCTTCAACGCCTTCCTGCGGGAGCCGTTGAAGGTCGGCTCCTTCTGGCCGAGCTCACCTGCGCTGTCTGAGAAGATCGTCAACGGCTGCGATTTGCCGTCGCGCAAGATGGTCGTGGAACTTGGGCCCGGCACCGGCGCGTTCACGAGCCTCATTCTGGACCGCATGAACAAGCGCAGCCGCTTCTTCGCGGTGGAGTTGAACCAGATGCACGTCCAGCAACTGCGCCGACGTTTTCCAACCCTCCATGTCTATGCGGATTCCGCAGAACGTCTCCCGAAGCATTTGCACCAGCATGATGGCCAGAAGGCGGATTGCATCATCAGCGGTCTGGCTTGGGGCAACATGATGCCGGCGACGCAGAATCGAATCTTTGACGCCGTGGTCGATTCGCTCGCGCCCGGCGGACTGTTCACCACCTTCGCCTACGTCCACGCCCAGGTGCTCCCGACCTCCCTGCGCTTTCGCAAGCGTCTCTTTGATCACTTCTCCCAGATCGAGATCACGCCCATCGTCTGGCGCAACCTGCCGCCCGCCTTCGTCTATCGCTGCTGGCACCACTGATTCTAAAGGCAACAGTTCAACCACGGATGGACACAGATACACACGGATAGGAGGGAGGGAGGAAGACACGAACTCGGATTTCAGCCTTCGTCCTGATTAGTGAAATTCGTGTCTCATTCCCCGTGTTTGTCCGTGTCGATCCGTGGTTTCCAACTTCCTCCTCAATTCCGACTGCCGGTTCAAGGCTGATTTTCCCGGAAACCTTTGCCCGCAAAGCAACAGACCATGACGCATTACGCATCACGGTCTGTTTCGTTAAGTCTCTTGCCGTCGAGTCCGCTTATGCCGCCGCTTTGTCGTTCTTGCGGCGCAGGATGGGCTTGCTCTCGCCGCGCACCACTTGGCGCGTGACCTTGCACGCGATGATGTCGCTGCTCGGCACATCGAACATCACGTCGAGCATCAGCTTCTCCAGAATGCTGCGCAGCGCGCGGGCTCCTGTGCCCTTCTTGATGGCCTGCGCAGCGAGCTCCTCGAGCGCGTCCGGCGTGAATTCCAGCTCCACCCCTTCCATCGACATGAGCTTGGCATACTGCTTGGCCAGCGCGTTCTTCGGCTCGGTCAGAATCGAGACGAGCTGCGACTCGGTGAGCTGCTCCAGCACGGTGACCATCGGCAGGCGGCCGATGAATTCCGGGATGAAGCCGAACGTGATCAGGTCTTCCGGCTCCACGTATTTGAGGATTTCATCACGCTCAATGTCGGAGAACTTCTTGGAGTTCTCGGCCGCATTGAAGCCCATGACGCGATTACCGAGGCGTCGTTGGACAATCTTCTCCAGCCCGACGAACGCGCCGCCGCAGATGAAGAGGATGCCGCTGGTGTTGACCCGGATGTACTCCTGCTGCGGATGCTTGCGTCCGCCCTGCGGCGGAACATTGCAGACGGTCCCTTCGAGGATCTTCAGCAGCGCCTGTTGCACGCCTTCACCTGAAACGTCGCGGGTGAGTGAGACGTTCTCGGTCTTGCGGGCGATCTTGTCGATCTCGTCGATGTAGATGATGCCGCGCTGCGCCCGTTTCACGTCGAAGTCCGCATTCTGTAGCAGGCGGAGGACGATGTTCTCCACGTCTTCACCGACGTAACCCGCCTCGGTCAGCGTGGTGGCGTCGGCGATGGCGAAGGGCACGTCGAGCACGCGGGCCAGCGAACGGGCCAGCAAGGTTTTGCCGGAACCGGTGTTGCCGATGAGCAGGATGTTGCTCTTCTCCAGCTCGACGTCCTTGGAGTTCGACCACTCATCCGGCTTCTTGTCCGCCGGCTCGCTGAGGATGCGCTTGTAGTGGTTATGCACCGCCACAGAGAGCGTCTTCTTGGCGTGTTCCTGGCCGACACAGTATTGATCGAGATGCTTCTTGATCTCCATCGGCTTGGGAACCGTGTGGTTGCTGACCGACTTCTTAGGCTCAGGAGCCAGTTCTTTTTCGAGCACGCTCTTGCAGAGGAGCACGCAGTTGTCGCAGATATAAACGCCCGGTCCTTGGATCAGTTTTTTGACTTCTGAGTGGGATTTCCCGCAGAAGCTGCAGAGGGTTAGATTGGTGGGTCGGGCCATATTCAGTGTGCGCTTTCTGAGTCGGTCGTTTGGGGTTAGGGAGTGATTGAAGATTTTTCGGGCAGGCCGGGAACTTCCTTGCGGGAAGCCACGACTTCATCCACGAGACCAAAGGCCTTGGCTTCGTCCGCCGACATGAAGTTGTCGCGGTCACAGGCTTTCTCGACCACTTCGTAAGTCTGGCCCGTGTGCTTGGAGATGATTTCGTTGAGGCGCCTCTTGAGCTTCAGCATATATTTGACGCGGATCTCCACGTCGCTGGCCTGGCCTTCCGCGCCGCCGAGCACCTGGTGAATCATGATGTTCGAGTTCGGCAGGGAGAAGCGCTTGCCCTTCGTTCCACCGCACAGGAGCACCGCGCCCATGCTCGCCGCCTGGCCGATGCAGTAGGTGTTCACTTCGCAGGTGAGGAACTGCATCGTGTCATAAATCGCGAGGCCGGCCGAAACGCTGCCGCCGGGCGAATTGATGTAGAGATGCACGTCCTTCTTCGGGTCTGTCATCTGGAGAAACAGCAGCTGCGCGATGATGACGTTCGCCACCATGTCATCCACCGGCGTGCCGAGGAACACGATGCGATCCACCAGCAGGCGCGAGTAGATGTCGTATCCGCGTTCACCGCGTCCGGTCTGTTCGATAACGTGTGGGATGAGGAAATTGTTCATAGGAGGGCCGTCGTTGGCTTTTGTTTTGTCCGTTTTGTTTTTTAAGTCGTTCTGTGTGCGTAACCTACTCCCAGCCAGAATGGAGCGTCAAGCGCGGCACTCCCTGCTCAAACCATCCGTAAAAACCCTGGTGGCCGCGCCGTAATTTGTCGCCTCACCGGAGCCCGCCCGCTATAGATCCCGCCCATGTATTCGATTCGCAATTCTCGTCCAGTCCCGCCCAGCGCATGACCATTGCTGAACTTCATTCCAACGAGGAACTCCGCGCGCACGAGTTCCCGGTCGTCACCGAAAAAGCCTTCTTCGGCCACGCCGGCGTGTGTCCGCTGCCCCGCCGTGTCATCGACGCCATGACCGATTACGCGCTGCTCGCGGCGCACGGCGACCAGGAGCAGGCCTTTCCCGCAGCACGCATGCAGCAGGCACGCCAGTCCGCCGCCACGCTCCTGAAAGCGCAGCCGGATGAAGTCGCGTTCGTCGGTCCGACCTCGCTCGGCCTCAGCCTGATCGCCGGCGGACTCTCCTTTCGCAAGGGCGACAACATTCTCATCTACCACGACGACTATCCGTCGAACGTCTATCCGTGGATGGCCCTCGCGGAAAAGGGTGTGCAGGTCCGCCTGATGAACATCCGCGAGCTCGGCCACATCCGGAAGATCGACGTCATCGGGCAGGTCGATGAAAACACCCGGCTGGTCGCGCTCGCCTCCTGTCATTTCATCTCGGGCTGGCGCATCGACATCGAAGGCATCGGCAAACAACTGCGCAGCCGGAACATCCCGTTCTGCGTGGACGGCATCCAGACGCTCGGCGCGTTTCCGACGACCGTTGAGCACGTTGATTTCCTCGCCGCCGACGCCCACAAATGGCTGCTCGGCCCTTGTGCCGCCGGGATTTTATACGTTCGCAAATCGCTCCAGGAAAAGCTGCGCCCGACCATTTTCGGCTGGCACAACGTCCGTTGCGCGAACTTCGTTGCCCAGGAAACCATCGAGCATCCGACCGACAGCCGGCGTTACGAAGCCGGCTCCGCGAACCTCATCGGTCTGGCGGGAATGCAGGCGGGAATCGATCTGCTCCTCCAAGTCGGCATCGAGAACATCGCCGCCGAACTCCTGCGCAAGCGCGCTCTGCTCGTGCCCGCGCTTCAGGCCAAGGGCTGCGCCGTGCTCGGCGGTTCCGCGCCGCCGGAACACGCCAGCGGCATCGTCACGTTTTACAAGCCGGACGGCGACATGCCCGCCCTTCACGCGAAGCTGACCGAAGCGAAAGTCGTCACCAGCCTGCGGAGCAATCGAAGCGGCCAGCGCTACATCCGCATCTCGCCGCACTTCTACAACACCGACGCCGAGCTGCACCGGATGCTGGAACTGCTCTGAGCCGGGGCGTGGGTAGGACAGTGCTTCCAGCCTGTCTCGAACGCCGATGGGCCGCGTGTTTATCCCGGTTGCTCAACCACCGATTTGGCACCCTGAACCGATGGGCGGATCGTGGTTTTTGGGAGACAGGCTGGAAGCCTGTCCTACTATTGGCAGCGCCGCCCATGCTCGTTCTTCTCCTACGCGCTCCGTTTGAGCCGGGGCGTTCAGGACTTCTGCCGAGCAGCCACTGCTGGAGGTTCCACAGGTTGCCTCATCCGCAGCCAGCGGCGCAGAAGTCCCTGGGTCGGGCTGAAGATCCAGGCCAACACGAACAGGACCGCCGCCATCACGACCATTGCGCCGGCGATGGAACATTCCAGCCAGAGCGCGAGGTGGACGCCGAGCACGGCGCTCAACGCCGCGTGCAATACGGTCAGCACAAATATCACCGGCAACCGATGCGAGATCAGCGAAGCGGTTGCGCCGGGCAGGATGAGCATGGCGATCACGAGAATGGCTCCCACCGATTCAAACGCGCTCACCACCACGACTGAGAGCATGCTCATCAGGCTGTAGTGAACCAAGGTGGCGTTGATGCCGAGCGAGAAGGCCAGCGCCGGATCAAATGAACTGACCAGAAGTTCCTTGTAGAAAATCGTGATCAACAGCACCACGACCAGCGTGACGACCGCCATCCGCACCAAAGTCGGCGGGCCCAGCACGAGCGATCCGAGCTGAACATACGGAACGTCCAGCGAGATGTTTCCAATCTCGCCGTAGAGCACGCATTCCTGGTCGAGATCCACCTTGCTGGCGAAATGGCTGATGAGAATCACTCCAATCGCGAACAGACTCGAAAACGTAATGCCGATGGCCGCGTCCTGCTTTACGCGCGACTTCTTGTGAATCAATTCAATGAGAACGGTGGTCAGCAAACCTGCGGCGAGCGCGCCCACGAACATCACCGTCGAATGCCGCGTGCCCGCCAACAGATACGCCACGACCAGTCCCGGCAGCACGCTGTGGCTGATGGCGTCGCCCACCAGTGCCATGCGGCGAAGGATAAGATAATTCCCGACCAGCCCGCAGGCCGTCGCCACGAAGAACCCCATGAGCGCTATCCAGCCGTAGCTGGCAAGATCGGTGGTCCACGGTGAGACGAGGACTTTCTGGAAATCGAAGGGTGGAATGAACGTGTTCATGTTCGTTTTCCGTAGCCAATCGAGTCACCCGGCTTGTCCGCTGCACCGGCTCCGCGCTGCATTTCGGCCAGGCTGGGAATCGGGCGTCCGTGCGGATCGGTGGTCGCGTATTGCAGCCGGCGCTCCAGCTCGCGCACCACTTCGTCGCCGAGGACATGCTCGATCTTTTCCGCGTCTTCATGGACATGGTCCGCAGCGATCTGCGCGGCGTTGGTCAGGTAAAGTTCCCAGAGCCGATGGTTGCGGACAATGGCGCACGCGAGCTGCCAGCCCGCCGGCGTGAGGAATATCAGGTCGCCTTCCTCGTGCAACGTGGCGAGCTCGTGCCGGCGCAGCTCGGCGGCCTGGCGCGCGGCTTCCTCGATGGTTTCGCGGCGGCGCTCGGCGAGTTCGCGCAGCGACACGCCTTCGCCCATGGTGTGGCGGCTTTCGAGGACGTGATAGACGGACTTGAGCGTGTTCTCGCGCTGGACACGTTTTGCACGCGAGCGTTGACGCCACCAGCGGTTGGCAATGCCGTGCTGCGGACTGAACAGAAACGCGAGCGCGAACACCGTCGTCGCCGCCAGCACCATCAGTGGGCCGGTGGGCAGGTTCGGTCCGAGAAAGCTCACAAACGATCCGAGCGCACCGGCCAGCAGCCCAAAGATCGCCGCGAGCCACAGCATCCGGCTCATGCGGTCGGTCAGCAGGTAAGCCGACGCCGCCGGAGTGATGAGCATGGCGGAAACGAGTACGACACCGACGGCTTGCAGCGCGATGACGATGGCGAAGGCGAGCAGCAGCATGAGCCCGTAGTGGATCATCTGCGTCGGGAATCCCGCGGCGCTGGCGAATCCAGGATCAAAGCTCGTCACCAGGAATTCCTTGTAGAAGAGCGTGATGACCACGATGGACAGCACGGTCACCACCGCCATGAGCTGGATGTCGCCCGGCCCCATCGCGGCGGCCTGGCCAAAGAGAAACTTGTCGATGCCGCTTTTGTTCCCGGTAGGCAGCCGCTGGATCATCGTGAGCAGGCAGATGCCCACGGCGAAGAACGTCGCGAGCACGAGGCCGAGCGCGGTGTCCTCCTTGAGATGCGTGGTCTGCGTGATGAGCCGGACCATTACCGTGCCGAGAAGTCCCGCGATGGTCGCGCCGATGAAGATCGCGACCGGATCCTTCGACATGTTCCACAGAAATCCAATGGCGACGCCCGGCAGCACGGCGTGCGAAAGCGCATCGCCGACGAGCGCCATCTTGCGCACCACGATGAAGCTGCCGAGCAGTCCGCAAGTGATCCCGAGCAGCATGGAGCCAGCGAGCGCATAGCGCACGGAAGGATCTTGGAAGGTGAAGAAGCGCAGCGCCTGCTCAATGATGCTGGTGTCGCCGAGCTCGCTGATCTTGGCGGCGTGGGCTGAGGCCGGACTGAGCACGAGGAGGATGAGCAGAGCCGCCAAGTTTTGGAGTGCGGTGGTGCTCCGCCGCTTTCGCCAAGACGCAGGCGCGTGGTTCGTTGCCTGTAGATTCATGAACATCACGTCTTCTGCCTCACCGCCTCTGCCACCTCGGAGAGAATCGTCAGCCGGCCGCCGTAAGTTTTCTGAAGCATCTCGGACGTGAAGACCGCTTCCGTCGCGCCGAACGCCACCACGCGCATGTTCAGCAGCAGCAGCATGTCGAAGTATTCACGCGCGCTAGGCAGATCGTGATGCACGACCAGCAGCGTCTTGCCCTTCTCCTTCAATTCCTGGAGCAGCGTGACGATGGCGGCCTCCGTCGCGGCATCGACGCCGGCGAATGGTTCATCCATGAAATAGAGGTCGCTCTCCTGCGCCAGCGCGCGCGCCAGGAAGACGCGCTGCTGCTGGCCGCCGCTGAGATTCGAGATCTGGCGGTTGGCGTAGGGCAGCATCTTCACCTTGTCGAGACACTCGCGCGCGACGTCGCGATCCACCTTCGACGGACGCTTGATCAAACCGAGCCGCCCGTAGCGGCCCATGAGCACGACATCCATCACGCTCACCGGAAAATCCCAGTCCACCGATTCGCGCTGCGGCACGTAGCCGACGCGCGTGAGGTTCTTCTTCACCGGTTCGCCGAAGACTTTCACCCAGCCGCTGCTCAACGGCAGCAGGCCCATCGCGGCCTTGATGAGCGTGGATTTTCCCGCGCCGTTCGGTCCGATGATGCCAATGAGCTTGCCGGGCGGCACGACGAGATCGATGCCCCACAGCACGGGCTTGTTGTGATACGAGACGGTGAGGTCGTGGATTTCCAACGGCGCGACCGCCTCAGCTGTGGCTGCAATGGGGTTCGTTTGCATGGATTCAAAAACGCCAGGAGAGGCCGAGAAATGGATTCCAATCGTCTGCGGAACGCGTCACGCCGATGTTGATGCCACCGTCGAGCTGGATGTCTTCCGTCAATCCGTAGGTGAAGCCGACATCGGTGGTGCCGACCCAGGGCGAGTTCGATTCGGCGCTGACCAGGCTGAAGAACTCAACGTAGCCGCCCAGGTCGCCAACGAGGTCGCGACTGACGGTGATGGTGTTCACAAACTCCGGATGATGACCGCCGTCGTTTTCGTCGCGGATGATATCAAACTGGGTCATCAGCCCGAGGCCGAAGCCGTGCGGCAGCCCGACCGCCAGCGGAAAGATGACGCCGCCTTCCACGGAGCTGTTGCCGAGACGATCCTGATTGGTGGGCAGCTTCACGTAGGGCATGACGGCGAGCGCGGTCGGCCCGCCGTCGTTGCCCCAGAGGTTGAACTTCAAGCGCGTGATCACATCGCCGAACCCGCGCTGCTTCTCGACGGTGCCCGCGTCGCGATCGTGGACCCGGACGGAGCTGTAAGTCTCCAGCACGAGCTGCAAATCGACATTGTTAAACAGGCCGGCTTTCAAGTTCACGGGCGCAATCGACAGGCTCTCGGCGCTCACGTCGCGCCGTTCGGAATTGTAGCGGTCATAGGAATAGCTGAACACATCCATCTCGATCTGGAAATGTCCGGCGTCCACCGTGTAGGCGCTCTCCGTCTTGTCCGGACGATCCGTGCTCATCTCCCGCATCAGCGCGCGGGGCGTGGGATTGAAGAGATTATAACCGCTCTTGTCCGGTGAAGTGGGCGCGTCCGCAGCGCTGGCGAAGTTAACGGCTCCCGGCATTCCGCCGAGCGCAACCGTGCTGATGAGGAACGTGAAGTATCGGGTCATGGCGTGATTCGTTTGAGGCCTGCGCGCGATCACTTCAACGCTTCCACGATGGTGTTCAGGTTGTGCTTGATCATGCCCTCGTAGGTTCCGAGATCGTAACCCTTCTCAATCTGGCCCGGCGTCCCCATCGCGTCGCTGAACAGCTCGCCTCCCACCTTCACGCCCGCATCATCACTGATGCGCTTGATGGCCACCGGCGAAACGCTGGACTCCACAAAGAGCGCCTTCACCTTCTGCTGCTTCACGAAATCGACGAGCTTCGTCATGGACGCGAGGCTCGCCTCCTCCACCGTCGAGATGCCTTGGAGGCCGACCACCCTGAAGCCATAGGCGCGCCCGAAGTAATTGAACGCGTCATGGCTCGTGATGAGGATGCGCTTTTCTTTCGGCAGCTCGGATGCCCGCTTCAACGCCCATTGATGCAGCTCGCTCATCGCGGCCTGCGTCTCCTTCCCGCGCTTCGCGAAATAGCCTTTGCTCTTCGGCTCGAACTCGCTCAGCCCCTTGACCACCGACTCGACGCACTTGGACCACAGTGTCACATCGAACCACACATGCGGATCGTAATGTCCCCCGAACGATTCCGGCTCCAGCAGCGTCTTCTCATCAATCGTTTCGGTGACGGCATAGACGTGCTTCTTCGTGCGCGCCATCTTGGCGAACACATCCTGAAGTTTCCCCTCCAGCAGGAGGCCGTTGTAGAAAATCACCTCCGCCCGCTGCAGCTTCGTGATGTCGCTCGCCGAAGCCTTGTAGAGGTGCGGGTCCACGCCCGCGCCCATCAGGCCGAGCACCTCCACCCGCTCGCCGCCCACGTTCTTCACCAGGTCCGTGACCATCGAGGTGGTGGCGGTGACTTTGATTTTACCCCCTTCAGCGGCCACGCCCGCGAGCGCCACCGTGAAGAACAACAGGCTTGTCGCAGCCCGAAAGAATCCAATGCCATTTAATTTCATGGCAGGACCATGCCGCGCCGTTGTGTTTGACACAAGAAATAATATTAGATGCGACTAACTTTCTATCCTCCGTCAAAAACGGTCGGAGTGGAGAAGGTGTTCGCGCATTCCATGGCGGCAGCCTGGCTCCAATGGTCAGCCGGGGCACGTCCGCCCAACTGGTTTCATGCAGAAACAATGGTCGCTTGAACCTTCCTGTGCAGGCATCCTTGCGGCGCGATGCGACCCTTGGACATGCAGACAATCGGCGATGAGCTGGCCATCAAGTGGGATGATGGCCGGGAGAGTTTTGTGAAGCTGGAAAAGCTCCGGCGTCACTGCCCGTGCGCCGGCTGCAAGGGCGAGATGGACATCATGGGCAATCTCTACAAGAACCCGGACAAGCCGCTCACGCCGTCCGCGTTCCAGCTCACGCGGCTCGCCCTGGTCGGCGGCTACGCCGTGCAGCCGCTCTGGGGCGATGGACACGGCACCGGCCTGTTCGCCTTCGATTACCTGCGCAGCGTCGCAGATTCCGCCGAAGGCTGACCGCCTCCGACGAAAGAGGCTGGAGTAGGACAGCGCTTCCAGCCTGTCTCCCCACAACCACCAGCCCTCTGCGGTTTGATGCGCGAAATCAATCGGCTGAGCAGCAGGGATAAACTCCAGCCCATCGGCCTACGGGACAGGCTGGAAGCACTGTCCTACTGATATTTCCTTCCTCACGTCTTACGCATTACGTTTCACGTTTTACGTTCCCCGCCTTACGCCTTCCCCCCGTAGCTCACGTAATCATCCACATCGAGAAGGTCGAACCACGTCGCGATGTCTTCGCGTTGCGGTGCGGAGGCGGCATGGAGCTTGTTGAAGAACTCACGCGTCTCCGGGTCGGTCGGCACGCGATGATCCTGATAGGCGGACCACGCCGCGATCTCGATGTCGCTGTGCTGGTTCTTCCGACTGGCGAGAATCCACGCGAGGATTTCGCCGTCGCCTTTGCCGGTGGCGAGCTGCTCCCTCAACGGTCCGGGTTCGAGACCGAGGAAGTCCAGCAGCCGCATGTCCATCGGACAGGCGTAATGATATTCGCCATTCTTGCCGGCGAGTTCAGCGCGTCCTTTGTCGAGCATGCGCGGGAGAGTGGCGTAGCCGCCGAGACGGACGCGCGCGCTGCGGGGAGCTTGTTTGGTGAGGTCAGGAGTGGAGTTGGGCATAAGTTTTATCTTGTTCCGGCCAACCAGTAGCGGAGGAACGACGGAAGGCAAGTGTTAGGAAAGGCCAGGGCTGACGCATGCAGACAGGCTCTCTGCTGTTTTTGATGAAACGGACTGCGATCTCCCCCTCGCGGAGCAAGGAGGCGATGATAGCCGCAGCACTTCTCATTAGTGCCTGAAAGAAAACTCACGCCGACGCAGTGGCATGGGCGACGACAGCGATCCTGGGGTGCGAATGTTTGAACTTTCTTTGAACGTTTTGGGGCTTTCCACGATCCGATCTTCAAACATTCACCACCATGCGCCATCACTTCCAACACCAGCCCGACCTCCAGATCACGCCCATCGAAAAGATTCGTCTGCCGCTCAAGAGCCGCGATGAACTCCCGCCCATCCTCGCCGGCCTGCAATGGGTCTGGATGCAGCCCACGCTCAAGACCGAGATCCTCGCCCTGCTGGAAACCAAAATCCTCGCGGGCAAAAAAACCACCGGCCGCACGGGCATGGATCTCTGGCAAATCCTCGTGCTGGGCGTCGTGCGCCTCGGCCTGGACGCCGATTGGGATCGCATGGAAGACATGGCCAATCATCACACGCTCATCCGCCAGATGCTCGGCCTGCCCGCGACGCCGTGGGCTGACGAGTCCAAACAGTTTGGTCACCAGACCCTGCGCGACAACGTCGCGCTGCTCGACGACGCACTGCTCCAACAGATCAACGCGCGCATCGCCGCCGCAGGACGCGAGGTGTTCGCAAAAAAAGGCGGCGCGCCCCTCGCGGCGCTTGAGGTGAAGGTGGACACCTACGTCCTGGAAACCGACGTGCATTTTCCCACCGACTTGAATCTGCTCTGGGACGCGGGCCGCAAGTGCGTCGAGTTGATCGTGAAGTATCGCGACCAGTTCGGCTACGCGCTGCCCGGCTGGCGCAAGGCCAAGGAGTGGCGGCGACAACTCAAGAACTGCGAACGCACCGCCAGCCACATCGTCTATCGCGGCGGG
>Ga0163153_10004207_pt1 | contig 18338 bp, 10 predicted proteins | sample OliLakLV19MP6IB1_FD_148629 | JGI IMG/M metagenome (GOLD analysis project Ga0163153, IMG submission 148629) | Freshwater microbial mat bacterial communities from Lake Vanda, McMurdo Dry Valleys, Antarctica - Oligotrophic Lake LV.19.MP6.IB-1 | ecosystem: Environmental > Aquatic > Freshwater >... | reverse complement strand
GGTCAGGGGGCGGGCGGGCATGGAGCGTGGTGCGATCAGGGCGGGGCGGAGTGGCCGTGAAGCTGTTCGTGGATGACCCGCAGCAGGTGGCCGACTTCAAAGGGCTTCTGGAGCCGCGCGCACAGGAAGTGCCCCAGGCGCGCATCCTTGGCCAGGTCCTTCAAGTCCCGGCCGGACATCGCCACGACCCTGATCGCGGGGTTCATCGCGTGGACCGCCTGGGCCAGGCCGGCGCCATCGAGCTTCGGCATCTCGATGTCCGTGAGCACCAGTTTGATCTCGCCGGCTTGGGCCAGCAGCAGCGCGGCCGCTTCCGCGCCATCCCGGGCGGTGACCACGCGGTAACCCGCGTTCCGCAGGGCGGCGGCGGCAATATCCCGGATTGATTCCTCGTCATCCACCACGAGGATCAGTTCGCCGTGGCCGGCCGGGGTTCGTTCGGTGGCCGTCATCGGATCCGGTCCCGTCTCCGCTTTCATCGGCGGCAGATAAACCCGGAAAGTCGTGCCACGACCCGGGGCGGTCGTCAGGGTGATGAAGCCCTCATGGCGCTCGACGATGCCGCGAATGGTGGACAGGCCGAGGCCCGTGCCCTTGCCCGGCGCCTTGGTGGTGAAGAAGGGCCGCCAGATATCCTTGAGGATTTCCGCAGGGATGCCGGTGCCCGTGTCGCCCACCTCGAGCACGAGCCAGTTGCCGGGTCGGGCGCCCTCGATGCCCTGGGCGGTGGCCTGATCGAGGGTCTGGTTTTCGGCGCGCACGCGCAGGGTGCCGCCGTCCGGCATGGCATCGCGCGCATTGACGCACAGGTTTAGCAGGATCTGGTGGATTTGCGTCGGATTGGCCATGATGGGCCACAGGTCGGAAGACACATGTTCTTCCAGCGTGATGGATTTGGGGAAGGTTTCCTGGATCAACACGGTGATGTCGTGGAGGAGGTGCTTGACCTGCACCGGGCGGGGCTCGCCGCCGATGCCGTGGACGAAGCCGAGGATCTGCCGCACGAGACCCGCGCCGCGCTCGCCGCTTTTCTCCAGGATATCGAGCAGGCGCAAGTCACCGCTTTCCGAAAGCTTGTGGCGGAGCAGGCTCACGGCCATGCTGATGGGTGCGAGGACGTTGTTCAGGTCGTGGCTGATCCCCGCCGCGAGCAGACCGATGTTCTCCAGCCGCTGCGCGCGGAGGGAGAGTTCCTCGAACTGTTTCTTCTCCGTGATGTCGGTGCCGATGCTCAAGTGCGACACGGGCCGGCCGGCTTCGTCGCGGACGAGCGTGACGCGGAGGTCGAGCACGATTCGCTGGCCGTCCTTGCGGGGCGCCAAAACCTCCCCGTGCCAGGTGCCGGTGGCCAGCACTGTTTGCCGGAGGATGGCAACCTCGGGCCTGGCCCAGGGGCCGGACAGCTCAGCGGCGGTCCGGCCCAGCGCCTCGGTCGCGGTCCACCCGAGGATGCGCTCCGCGCCTTGGTTCCAAAACGTGATCCGGTCGTCGAGGCTGGTCACGAAGATGGCATCGCGCGCCTGGTCGAGGAGCTCGGCCTGCTCGCGCAGGCGGCGCGCAGCCTGGTGATGGAGCAGGCAAACGGCGGCGGTCTGCGTGGCGATCTCGATGAGATGATGGTGGCGCGCGGTGGGCAAACCCGGCTGCCGGAAATAAATCGCGAAGGTGCCGAGCACGCGGCGCCGCTCGTCGAAGATGGGCGTGGTGCGAGCGGATAAAACTTCGGGCGAAAAGGTGCCGAGCACGCGGCGCCGCTCGTCAAGGATGGGCGTGGACCAGCAGGCGCGCAGGCCGTGCGGCAGCGCCACGGCGCGGTAGTCGGCCCAGAGCGGGTCGGTGGCGAGATCTTCGACGATGACAGCTTCGCCCCGGAAGGCCGCCGTGCCGCACGAGCCCACGGCCGGGCCGATGGCCACGCCGTCGATGGCCTGGGTGAATACTTCCGGCAGGCTGGGCGCGGCGCCGTGCCGCAGGCGGACGCCTTCGGCGTCGAGCAGCAGGATCGAGCAGAGCATATCGGGGGCCTGGGCCTCGACGAGGCGGAGGAGCGCATCGAGCGTGGCGCCGAGCGGCTCGCCGTAGGCGATCATTTCCAGTACCTGTTTCTGGCCGGCGATCAGTGTCTCGGATTGCTTGCGCGTGCGCCGCTCAATGGTTTCCCGCAGCCCGCGGTCGACGGCCGAACCCAGTCGCGCGAGATGGCTCTTCAGTACGTAGTCGCTCGCGCCGGCTTGCATGGCGGCGACAGCGGCCTCCTCGCCGATGGTGCCGGAGATGAGGATGAACGAGATGTCCAGCCCGCGCTCCTTGAACAACGCCAGCGCCTGCAAGCCGTCGAACTGCGGCAGCTTGTAGTCCGACAGGATGAGTTCCCAGCCGTGGTCGAGTTGGGCCAGGTAATCGGCTTTCGTCTGCACCACCACGATCTCGGGCGCGAAGCCGGCCGCCTCCAGCGTCGCGCGGATCAGCTCGGCGTCCTTCGCATCGTCTTCCAGGTGCAGGAGGCGTAGCGGTGTTTTTGTGGCGATGCTCATTTTGGCCGGTTTCGGGTTTCAGCAGATCAGCGTTGAGGTCGGTGCTGCTTTCAGCGCGTCTCCGGCTCGCTCTTCGGCTCGGCGAGCGGCGCTTCATTCAGGACCGCCCAGAAGGCACCCAGGGTCTTGATCGCCTCAACGAACTTGTGGAAATCAACCGGTTTGACCGCGTAGGCGTTCACCCCGAGTTGGTAGCTGGCGACCAGGTCTTGTTCCTCGCGAGACGAAGTGAGTACCACGACGGGCACCAGCCTCAGCTGTTCGTCGGCCTTCACCTTACGCAACACCTCAAGGCCGCTGACCTTGGGAAGTTTGAGGTCGAGGATGACGACCGCAGGGTTGCTACGATCCCGCGTCTGGAATTTCCCGCGGCGATACAGGTAGTCCAGGGCCTCGGCACCGTCGCGGACGACGTCCACCCCGTTGGTGAGTCGGTATTCTTCGAGGGCGGTGAGGATCAGTTCCACATCCTGGGGGTCGTCTTCCACCAGGAGAATTCTTTTGATTTGGTTCATGTCGTTTTCATTGCTGCGTGCGTGTTTTCGGGTGGTTAGGTCATGGGTCGCGGCTGGCGGGGCACTATTTATCGAGAGCCTTGCGGACGCTTTTGGCGTCTCCCGGCGGCAGAAAATTTTCGCCGGTCACGATTTTCCGGCCGGTCGTAGCTTCCAGTTCCCGGCGGGCGCGTTTGGAGATCTGGCCGCCCGTCTTCGCGGCGACCTGATTTTCGACCAGGCCGGTGGCGGCGGTGGTCTCGGCAATCTGGCGCGTGGAGAGTTCGGCGAGGGCGGTAAAGATGAGTTCCGCCTCTCTCATGTGATCGCGGAGGTTCTGGGTTTTTGATGCCCTTCAAGTTTTTGTGGGCCTGGACGCTGACACCGCTCCACTCCTGGTGAATGATGTTCGTGAGAATGGCGTATTCCTTCTCCTTGGTTACCTCGTGCGACGCCCAGTAGTCGGTGAGTTTGTTCCGGGTTTCCTGGCCGGTCATGCGCTGCTGAATCCACTTTTCGCTGCGACCATGCTTTTGCCAGGTCTCGCGGGCGCGTTCCAAGGCTAGGGCGGGATCGGCCAGCTCCTGCATCCGCTCGTAGCCGACCTTGGCCAGCCAGAGCTTGATCGGCTCGGCCTTGGGGCTGGGAACACTCTGGACCAGACGCAGTAGGGTCTCGGCGTTGGCGACATCGGTGAAACGCATTTTGCCGTCGTCGGCCGGCAATTTCAACCGGTGACAGCTTGTCACCAGTTGACTTCCTTCCTGGCCGAGCCGCTCCTTCAGCTTGTTCCAGTATTTCCTGGCCTTTTGGAAGTCAGCTTGCTGGGTGAGCACCTGAATGATGTCCACGACGGAGAAAAACCAGGTCTCGGTCGGCTCATCGTAGAGGCGGCGGATCTCATGATGCTCGAAGATGGCGGGGATTATTTTCATGGTTCAATGCTTCATCACTGATCACTGATTTGGCAGTGAAAAATAGAAGGTGGCGCCTTCGTTCAGCACGCTTTCGGCCCAAGTGCGGCCGCCGTGGCGCGTGATGATGCGCCGCACATTGGCCAGCCCGATGCCAGTGCCTTCAAATTCTTCCGTGGCATGCAGCCGTTGGAACACCCCGAAAAGTTTATCGACATACTGCATGTCGAACCCGACGCCGTTGTCGCGAATGAAGAAGACGCGCTCGCGCTCGTTCTCCGTGCAGCCCATCTGAATCGTCGGCTCCTCGCGCGAGCGGGTGAACTTGACCGCGTTGGCGAAGAGATTCGTCAGCACCGCGCGCAGCAGAGCCGCGTCGGCGTTGACGACCGGCAGGGGCGCGATCTGCCAGACGGTCCGCCACCCCTGCGTTTCGGGGTGCAAGCCCCGGATGACTTCCTGCACCAGCGCGTCGAGGTTGACCGGCTCCTTGCGCAACTCCGTGCGCCCCGACCGCGAGAAGGCCAGCAGATCGTCGATCAAGCGGCCCATCTGCACGGCGGATTCCGAGATGAAGGTGAGATGGCGCCGGGCCGTATCGTCGAGCTTCGCGCGGTCGTTCTTTATCAGCAGTTGGGCGAAACCCGTGAGGTGGCGGAGCGGCGCGCGCAGATCGTGCGAGACGGAATAGGAAAAGGCTTCGAGTTCCTGGTTGGCCGCCTGGAGTTCGGCGGTGCGGTCTCGGACGCGCTGCTCCAGTTCGGCATTGAGCTGGAGGATTTCATTTTCTGCCGCCTTGCGCGCGGTGATGTCCTCGATCATGCAGAGATGATGCGAGTGTGCTTTGTCAGCGCCCGGGTTCGGAGCGATGGTCATGCTGATCCACACCACCGAACCATCCGGACGGACATACCGTTTGTTCATCTGGAAGCCGGTGATCTTCCCGGCATTTAACCGAGCCATGTTATCAAGATCTTCCTGCACATCGTCCGGATGGGTGATTTGCATCCAGTCAATCCGGAGCATTTCTTCCTTGGTTCGGCCCGCAATCTGCGCAAACTTTGGATTCACTTCCTGGATCTGGCCGGTCAACGAGTTAATGAGGGCAATGCCCGTCGGCGCTTGGGTAAACATGGTGCGGAGCCGTTCTTCGCTTTCCCGCAGCGCCGCCTCCGCCTGCTTGCGCGCGGTGACGTCGGTGCGGATGGCCACATACTGATACGGCGTTCCGTCCGACTTCAGGAAGGGCACGATGGTCGTGTCCACCCAGTAAAACGAGCCGTCTTTCGCGCGGTTCTTGAGTTCCCCTTTCCACACCTGGCCTCGGCCGATGGTCGTCCACAACTCGCGGATGAATTCCTTGGGATGATAACCGGAGTTGATGATCCGATGGTCCTGCCCGAGGAGTTCCGCACGCGCGTATTGGGAAATGGCGCAGAACTTGTCGTTGATGAAATTTATTTTGCCCTGTGCGTCGGTGATGGCGACGAGGGCATGCTCGTCGAACGCCACTTTCACGTCCTCCAATTCCCGCCGCGCGGCGGCCAGTTGCTCCGCCGCCCGTTTGCGCACGGTGATGTCGCGCAAGATTTTCGCCGAGCCGATGATCCGGCCGGTGCTGCCATGGATCGGCGAAATCGTCATCGAAACTTCGATGGGTCGGCCGTCTTTCGCCAGGCGCACGGTCTCATATTGAATCATAGGTTTCCCCGCTATGATCTGCGCCAGAATCTCCAATCCTTCCGCCCGCTTCTCCGGCGGAAACAGCCGCGTCACGGACTGCCCGATGATTTCCGCCGCCGCGTAGCCGAAGAGTTTCTCCGCGCCGTGATTCCAGGTGGTGATGATGCCGTCCAGGTCTTCGCTGATGATGGCGTCGTCGGAGGATGCGACGATGGCCGCGAGCCGGGCCTGCGCGGCCTCGGCCGTCGTGCGCGCGGTGATGTCTTGAAAAATCCCGGTCAGCTTGGCCGGGCGGCCCTCATGGAGCGTCACCGCGCAGGTGGTGCGCACGTCGATCCGGTGGCCCTTGGTGGTCAGGGTTTCCAGCACGAGGTCGTAGCCTTCCCCGCGCGCCATCGCCGCCTGCAAGGCATCGGCGATGATCCGGCGCGACTCGGGCAGGTAAAAGCCGATGCCAGCATCCACCGTCGGGTTGAACTCCTCCGGAGTGGTGTCGTGGAGGCGGTAGGTCTCCGCCGTCCAGAAAAGTTTTTTGGTGCCGAGGTCCATTTCCCAGCCACCGGTCTGGGCGATGGCCTGCGAGGCTTCGAGCAACAGGGTGCTGCGGCGCAAGGCTTCCTCCGCCCGCTGGCGCGTGGTGCTGCCGCGGTGCGCAATGACGCCCGCGGCGACGACGATGACGATGGTCGCGAGACTGCCGCAGAACAATAAGACGAGGGTCGCACGCGCCGCCGACTGGGCCGTGGCGGCGCGTTCGACCCCCAATAGGCGCTCCGCGGCTTCCATTTTCCGAACGGATTGGAGCACGGCGTCGGCCGCCCGCTTGCCTTCGCCCGTCGCGACCTCGGCCGTCACCGCCGCCAAGCCGCGCACGCGCCGGGTGTCGACGTGATTATGATGGACCTCCAGCGCCTGGCGCATGAGCGGCTCGAGCTGCCCCAGCCGGCGAACCTGGGCCGGGTTGTCTGCGATGAGCTGGCGCAAGTCTTCCAGGTCTCGGTGGATTTCGGTCCGCGCTCTTTCCTCGACTTCGAGAAAGCGATCGAGGCCCGTGAGGGCGAAGCCGCGGACAGCGCTCTGCACGCCGAGGATGTCGGCTTCGACCTCCTTCAGTTTGGTGAGGACCTCATGGGTATGGCTCACCCAGCGGAACGTGCCATCAGAACGCCGGGCACTGCTCCAAGACATCGCGCCCGCGAAAAAGACAAAGAGCACTGCCACGACGAACCCCGTCGTGATCTTGGCTTCGCGGGATATATTCACGCAGCACTCCTTTCACTTGTGCGCAGCAGAAGGCGGGTAGGAGTAATATTTCCTGGGCGGCCCGCCGGGGGTTGATCGAAAAGGAGCGGCGGCGGCGAAACCGGGGGGGGGGGCTGTGCTTTCCGCGCGAGCGCGGGCCGGCGAGGCGGAAGCAGACGGCGGGGTTCACTTTCACCGAGAAGCGCCCGGACAGAAAGCGGAGCGGATGCAGTTGCGGCGGGGTTCAGGCGCTGGGCGGACCGGCCGCGCGACGGCGAGAGCGGGCTACAACCGTTCCCCACGGCGGCGATGGAACCGCTTGGTTTCTTTCGTTGAGACGAAAGGGGCATGGCCGGGGATTCTCCAGGGTCGGGGTGTTATTGGCCTAAGTGTAGAGGATTATGAGAGGTGACTGACGGTTAGCATTTGGCACCCAGAGGGTGGGGCAACACCAAAGTCGGCGGGGACAGGGGGTAGCGCGAGCGAGCAGGGCGCGAATGCCAGTATCGGCGGCTGTTTTATCAAGCGCAAATCGGGTGGACTTCGCTTGGTTTGCCGCATGGAAACGCTCCAGATCCCCGCCACCGTGCCGGTGCTGACGCTGCCCGACCCCGTCTTGTGGTGCACGCCGTGGTGGCGCTGCACGGTCTGACCCTCAACTCCGTCAGCTCGGCGGACCGCTTCAACTCGAATCCCACCAGGAGCCCCACCGGGCCGTGGGCCGCCTAAGCGAGCCGCCAATGCCAGATCGAACAACTCGGTGGTCCTGCTGGCCGGAAGCAGCTCGATCGCCTCCGCCCAGATTTTTGGCAATCTCAAGCTCGGCAGCGGCGTGGTGGCGCCCGCGACGAACAGTTACACAGGGACGCTTACGACGAACTTTACCGCGTCCTACCCGCTCCCGGCCTATCCGACGACGACCAGTGTCAGCCGGAGCTACCACGTGGGCGCCTCGATTCCCGGCGAGCTGCCCCGGTCCGGAGATTTGCCGGCGACGGACGGACGACATTATTATTTTTGCAGCGGGGCCACGATTGGCAGCGTAAACAACCTGACCGGGAAAAACGTGGCCATCGTCGGCACCAACACCGGCATGAGCGCCGGCCTCGCCGTCCAGGGCACCGGCACGTGCGACATCTATCTCGACAAGGCGGTCGTGCTTGCGACCGGCAAGGTCATCAACGATGGCGGCTGGGCGGGGGCCTTGAACATCTATGCCTCCACGAGCAGCACCTGCTCGTTCGCCAACAACAGTCGCATGACCGCCTGCCTTTACGCGCCCTCGGCCCCGGGCGGCGGTGGTGGTGAAACGCTCACCGGCATTTTTGTGGCCAAGACCATCACGCTCTCCCGCAACCGGGCGTTGCACTTCGATGAGTCGCTGACTGCCTCCTCTGGCCCCACCGGCTGGAGCGTGACCGGCTGGCTGGCGTTGGAAAGCGCGGCGGATCGGGCGTCGGTCGCCGGCTTGACGGGCAATTACCTGCAATAGCCGGTCTTGTCCGGGGTGTTCCGCCCCCGTCCCGAGCTCCGCCAGCACCGCCCAGTAATCGGCATATTTAATAATATAGCCCCCTCTGATGGATGTAGCCGGGGTCGCTGACCCCGGTCCGTGACTCGGACACCCAGCACCGGGTCAGCGACCCCAGCTACAGGGCAGGACGATAAAATCCAATAGCAGGGAGCCGTTGGGATTAGACTGCATGCTTCCGGCTTCAAACTCTGGCGGTACCCGAAAAACACCGGCGAACGGTCTGAGTGGTTCAGCGACCTTGGTCGCGCCAGAGCAGAGGAGTGCGCGGGCCAGCACGCCGCCCACTGCAGACTTTGTGCTTTTCGGCTACGATCTCGTGCCTGACGTCGAACAGGAACTGCTCCCGGCCCGGGCCGCGGAACTCCGGTTGTTACGGCCGCGAGCATTGCACGGCGCGGGGGTGCGACGGCACCGGCTGTGAAATCTGCCGGACACTCTCCCCGAGACGAAAACGGGCGGGGCCGATCCGCCAGCAGCTCCCCGCCCGGCAAGGCACGCCGGCCAAAACGCAAGATACGCGCAGCGAGGGAACGAAGCATCTGCGACACTGCAGGCCTAGCCAATGAATATCCCAGGCCTGCGGACAATTTCCCGATTGGATACGCCGTTCAAGCTGGCAGCGGGTTATGCCCTGATCGGGAGCCTGTGGATCGTGATGAGCGACGTGTTGATGAGTGGGCAGCTGGTCGGGTGGAGGGTCGAGGTCTTGAAAGGCCTGTTGTTCATTGTCGTGACCACTGGCCTGCTTTACATTCTGGCCAGGCGGATGGTAGGCCGCCATCTCAAGATGGAGGAGGACTTGCGCGTGAACCAGGAACGGTTGGCACTGGCGTTGGAATCAGCCTCACAGGGCCTATACGATCTGAACGTCCAGACCGGTGAGGCGGTGGTGAACGAGACTTATGCCACCATGCTGGGGTACGACCCGAAGATTTTCCGCGAAACCAATGCCGCCTGGCGCGAGCGGCTGCATCCGGCCGACCGGGAGAAGGTTTACCAGGTTTACGCCGACTACATCGCCGGCCGGCTGGGTAAATACCGGGTGGAGTTTCGGCAGCGAACCGCCGCCGGCGGCTGGCAATGGATACTTTCAACCGGGCGGCTGGTGGCGCACGACGACCAAGGCCGGCCCCTGCGTATGCTCGGCACCCACACGGACATTACCGAGCGCAAGAATGTCGAGATTCGAATGGAAAGCGCGCTGAGTTTTACTCAAGCCGTGCTGCATCATTCACCCATCGGCATCATCGTGTATGGAGCGGACGGACAGGCGGTGACGGCGAACGAGGCGGCGGCCCGCATCGCCGGCACTGATGTGCCCGGCTTGCTTCGCCAAAACTTTCGGAAAATCGAATCATGGCAGCAGAGCGGCTTCTTGGCCGCCGCGGAGCAGGCTTTGGCCGGCGGACGGGAAACGATCCATGCCGGACCGCTGGTCAGCAATTTCAAGGGGGCCCTTTGGCTCGAGGCGCGGTTCGTGCCGATGCGCCACCTGAATGAGCCGCACCTGCTGGTGCTGATCAGCGATGAGACAGTATCCAGGCAGAACCTGGAACAACTGCACCTGATGGACACGGCGGTGCGGGCTACGCCGGGTGGCTGGCTGGTGACGGATGCCGAGGGCAGCATCCAATGGGTGAACCCCGGCTTCACGGCGCTTACCGGTTACACCCTCGCGGAAGTCACCGGAAAAAATCCCCGCGTGCTGCGCTCCAGCCAGCAAACGACCGCCTTCTACACCCGGATGTGGCAGACCATCAAACGGGGCGAGGTGTGGTCGGGTGAGGTCGTCAATCAGCGCAAGGATGGCGGTCTCTACCACGAGTTCATGACCATCGCCCCCGTGCGGGGCGCCGACGGCACGATCACGCAGTTCGTGGCGATGAAGCAGGACATCACGGAAAGGAAAACCCTCGAGCGGCAGCTCGCGCGCACCCAACGGCTGGAAAGCATCGGCCTGCTGGCCAGCGGCATCGCGCACGACCTGAACAACATCCTCGCCCCCATCAGTCTCTCGCTCGAACTGTTGAAAATGAAATTCCCCGGCGCCGATGGCCGGAGGATGGTCGAAGTCATCGAGAATTCCGCCAGACGCGGGGCGGGCATCGTGCGCCAGGTGCTGACCTTTGCCCGGGGCATGGACGGGGCGCGGGCGGAGGTGCAGCCCAAATATCTGCTCAAGGATATCATGAGCATGATCGACGAGACCTTCCCGCGGAACATCCGGACCGAGCTCGTCGTTGCCCCGGATATCCGGCCGCTGACCGGCGACGTCACCCAATTGCACCAGGTGTTGCTCAATCTCGCCGTGAATGCGCGCGATGCCATGCCGGCGGGCGGCGTGTTGAAGCTCGGGGCGCACAATGTGACGCTCGATGAGGAACAGGCCCGCCGCACCGGCTTGCTGCTTCCCGGCGATTATGTCGCACTGACGGTGAGCGATACCGGCTCCGGCATCCCGCCCGAGGTGTTGGACCGGATGTTCGAGCCGTTTTTCACCACGAAACCGCCGGGCAAGGGCACCGGGCTGGGGCTTTCCACGGTCTACGGCATCGCGCGCAACCACGGCGGCCTGGTGGAAGTAACGACTGAACTCGGCCAGGGCACGCAGTTCCGGGTGTTATTGCCGGCGGCCACCGGCCCGGCGCCAATCACGGACTCGCGGCCACCCCTGGCCGAATCCATCCGGGGAGCCGGCCGGCGGATTCTGGTCGTGGACGACGAGGACGCCATCCGGCAAGTGACCGCCGAGGCGCTGGAACGGCATGGCTTCGTGGTGGAGACCGCGGCAGACGGGGAGGAAGGGTTGGAAAAATTCCGCCGGCAACCGGGCGCCTTCAGCCTCGTGTTTACCGATCTCATGATGCCGCGGATGAACGGCTATCAGCTGATCCGTGAGATCCGCGCAGACGGGACCAGGTTGCCGATCATTGCCTCGTCGGGGATGACCGGTGACGGGACGGCGGGAAAGGACGACCCTGGACTGGCGGCACTTCACATCAAAACCTTGCTGATCAAGCCCTACACCGAGGACAAGTTGCTCCTCGCCCTGGCTGGAGAACTGGAAGAGCCAGCTCTTCAAAAGAAGGATTGATTCATCCCGGGCGGCCGTTAACCGTCTGCCCTTCGTTTTGGACGCTTAGCTCAGTTGGTTAGAGCACCTGCTTCACACGCAGGGGGTCACTGGTTCGAGTCCAGTAGCGTCCACCAGCCTTCGCTCGATTGACGAGTTACGGCTCGGCCAGCCAGCGAAGGCTGCCGCGCCATAGCCCAGCGGGCGACGGCGGGCATTCCCACAACGCCCTTTGGGCTACGACCCGGCAACCCAGTTTAACCACGAAAGAAATGGAAACTTCGAATTCCGATGAAACGAAGGGCGAAGACTGCCGCGGCGAAGCGCAGCGTAGCCGGGCAATATCCAATGAAAACGACGGCTGGCAGGCCATGCCTTTCCTGTTCGCTTAACGATTCCAGCGACATAAGCCGTGCACAGGCTTGCTGAAAACCACCGCTTTCGCTGGATTGCAGCCTGATGCCCCGCCCGTCGAAGACCGTTCTGCTCGTGGCCAATGGCGATTTGCGCCAGTCGGCCAACCAAGTCTGCTGGCCTGCCCAAGCGGCCATGGAAAAGAAGCTCGCCGCGGCCGTCGCCGGTTTTGGCCGCAAGCTTGTCCGCGCCCATCCTTACAAGCCGGCGCAGAAACACGGCTTCATCGCCTCGCAGAAAGAGGGGCTCGCGGTCTTCGCCTCGCTCGATCCCGACGCGCCGCTCATCGTGGCCGAGGCTGTTTGGCAATATTCGCATCATCTGCTCGCGGGCCTCATGAGTCACCGCGGCCCCATCCTCACCGTCGCCAACTGGAGCGGCCAGTGGCCGGGCCTCGTCGGTATGCTCAATCTCAACGGCTCCCTGACCAAGGCCGGCGTCAAATATTCCACGCTCTGGAGCGATAATTTCGACGACGAATATTTTCTCAGCGGCCTGGCCCGCTGGTTGAAGACCGGCGCGACCACTCACCGCACCGCGCATGTGCGCGCCTTCGCCATTGCGCGCGTGCCGGCCAAGGCGAAGGCTGTCGCGAAGAAAATCGCCGCCGACCTGCGCGTGAAGAAGTCCATCATGGGCATCTTCGACGAGGGCTGCATGGGCATGTATAACGCCATCATCCCCGACGACCTCCTCTACCAGGTCGGCGTCTGCAAGGAGCGCCTGTCGCAGTCCGCGCTTTACTACGGCGCGACCCAGGTCCCGGACCGCGAGGCGAAGGCCGTCTTCAACTGGTATCTGAAGAAGGGCTTCAAGTTCCACTTCGGCACCAAACCCGAAACCGAGCTCACGCCGGGGCAGGTGCTCTGGCAGTGCAAAACCTACATCGCTGCTTGCCGCATCGCGGACGAGTTCGGCTGCGAGTCGATTGGCATCCAATACCAACAGGGGCTCAAGGATCTGTTGCCCGCCTCTGATTTAGTCGAAGGCACGCTCAATTCCACGGACCGGCCTCCCGTAAAGAACGCCGCAGGTAAAGTCATCCGCCCTGGCGAGCCCATCGTGCATTTCAACGAAGTCGACGAATGCGCCGGCCTCGACGGCCTGTTCACCAACCGGGTGCACGCCGCTCTCGGCCAGCCCAAGGCGAACACCCTCCATGACCTGCGTTGGGGTGATTGGGACCGTTCGGGCACCGTGAAGGATTATGTCTGGGTGTTCCTCATTTCCGGCAGCGCTCCGGCCGACCACCATATCGGCGGCTGGGCGGGCTCGGACTCGCTGCGCCAGCCCCCGATGTATTTCCGGCTCGGTGGCGGCTCGCTGCGCGGCATCGCCCAGACCGGCGAGATCATCTGGAGCCGGGTGTTCGTGCAGGGCGGCAAGCTGAAGATGGACCTCGGCCGCGCCAAGGTCGTCGCCCTGCCGCGCGAGGAAACGGAGCGCCGCTGGCAGGAGACCACCGTCCAATGGCCCATCATGCACGCCGTCACCTATGGGGTGTCGCGCGACCAGATGATGGCCCGGCACCAGGCGAACCACATTCAGGTAGCCTACGCGAATTCCGCCGCCACCGCCGATCTCGCCGCGTATACCAAGGCGTCGCTCGCCGCGCAGCTCGGGATCGAGGTGTCGTTCTGCGGGACCAAAGCAGACGGCTCGGCGTTTTGAGGTGGACTCATCAGTTGGCCGGACTTTACCAGCAGACTTTGGAAACGGATTGATGCCACGGTGGGCCAGCCCGCTCGCGGGCGCCTTAAGAGCGCGAGCATCAGCCTTCGCCCGGCCCACGGCTGACAGGAGCTCGCTGGCCCACGGCCATCTACCTGATCCCAGCTGAGGTGGATCGTCCCGGTCGTAACGCCAGTGGAGGGCTCAGCTCCAGCTGAGCCGCGGCCTAGCTGGAGCTAGGGTGTGTCTTCAAAATCATGTGGGAGGGGCTTTAGGCCCCGACAAAATGATGCGCGAAGCCGAAACAGTCGGGGCCTAAAGCCCCTCCCACATCGGCAGAGGCCAAGTTGGTTGATTCCCGGTGGGTCCATGCTCCGGAGCATGCTCCGGCTAGGTGGTAAGGCGGGATCGCCGATCCCGCCCCGAACGTGATATCACTTTCGCACCTTGGCGGGGTGCAGCGACCCCGCCCTACAGGTTTCCGACAAATGCCCCGGAGCATTCTCCGAGGATCTTTGCTTTGAAGACACCCCTGAGGCCCTCCATTCAGCCGAAGAACGGCCGCAGCGTGCGGCTGAGTTCGTCGTGCTTGGCCTGCAGGCCGCGGTAGAGCGCGCGGTTTTTCGCGGCGGGCGTGCAGCGGGTGCGCTCGTCGAGCGCCACGGTGCCGGCCGTGAAATCGGTGAGCTTCGCCTTGCGACCCTCGCGCAACGCCACGCACCACGCGGCCTGGAGCGCGCCGCCGAGCGCCGCACCCTCGTCCTCGACCATCGCGACGACCGGCACGCCGAAGACATCGGCCATGAGCTGGCGCCAGGCGGCCGAGCGGGCGCCGCCGCCGGTGAGCCGGATCTCGCGCGGCTTGATCCCCAGAGCCGTGAGGCGGCGCAGGCCGTAGTTCATATTGAGCGTCACGCCCTCGAGGGCGGCGCGGGCGAGGTTGGCGGAGGAGAGCGTCGTGCGGTTGAGGCCGGCGAGCACGCCGGTGCCGCGGGGCAGGTTCGGCGTGCGCTCGCCGTCGAAGTAGGGCAGGAGGCTGAGCCCGCCCGCGCCGGGAGTGGCGCCGGCGACCGCCGCGTCGAGGGCGGCGTGGTCCCAGCCGAAGAGCGCGCGGAACTGCTCGGTGACGAGCGTGACATTCATGGTGCACAGCAGCGGCAGCCAGCCGCCGGTGGACGAGCAGAACGCCGCGATCTCGCCCTGGGGGTCGACGACGGCTTTCTGGCAATACGCAAAGATGGTGCCGCTGGTGCCGAGGCTGGCGCTGACGACGCCGGGGGTGACGTTACCGGTGCCGATGGCGCCCATCATGTTGTCGCCGCCGCCGGCGCTGACGACCACGTCAGGCGGAAAGCCGTATTTCCGGGCCAACTCCGGCCGCAGCGTGCCGGCCGCCTCGTGCGAGCCGGAAAGCGGCGGCAGCCAGTCGGCGAGGTTTTTGTCGATGGCGTTGATGACCTTGACGGACCAGGTGCGTTTCCGCACATCCATGAGCGCGGTGCCGGAGGCGTCGCCGGACTCCATGAAGTAATTTCCCGTCAGGTGGAAGTTCAGGTAGTCGTGCGGGAGGAGCACGTGGCGGAGCTTCCGGTAGTTCGCGGGTTCGTGACGTTTCAGCCAGAGGATTTTTGGTGCTGTGTAGCCGGGCAGGAAGGGCAGGCCGGCGGTGCGGATGACGGCCTTGGTGCCGCCGAGTTTCTTCGTAAGCAGAGCGCATTCCTTGGTTGTGCTGGTGTCGCACCAGAGTTTGGCCGGACGGATGACGCCGCCATGGGCGTCGAGGGGCACGAAGCCGTGCTGCTGGCCGGAGACGCCGATCCCGCGCACCCGGGTGCGGTCGATCTTCGCGGCGACCTCGCCGATGACGGTGTCGAGCGCGGCGGTCCATTCTGCGGGGTGTTGCTCCAGGTGGCCGGCGGGCAGGCCGGGGATGAGGGTGTGCGGCGCGCGGGCCTCGGCGATGACCCGACCGGTGTCGAGGTCGAGCGCGATGGCCTTGGTGCTCTGCGTGCCGCTGTCGATGCCGAGGAAGAGTGCCATGGGGATGGAGGGAAGTGTAGGCGGGAGGGGGTGGACAAGGAAAGCTGCGAAACAGGGTGATGACATGACGGTCCCCAGCTTCAAAATCAATGATCGGTTGGACCGTCCGGACAGGGCTTCCGGTCCCCACCACCATGTGTGCGCCTTGAGCGAGCCGGTGCAGTCAACCGTTGACGGCGGTTTGTCCCGGCAGACAAACTGAAACTTCTTCATGAAACTCGGTCTCGGCCTTTATCGGCACATGCTCACGCCGGAAAACTTCGCCTTCGCGAAGCAGGCGGGCGCCACGCACATCATTGCGCACCTCGTGGATTATTTCCGCGGCGGGGCCGGGCACTCGGCCTCGGACGACCAGCCGCTCGGCACCGACTGGGGCTGGGGTCAGGCCGGCGACCCCGACAAGCTCTGGACGTTGGAAGAGCTGAAGACCCTGCGCCGCGCGACCGAGGCGGCTGGGCTGAAGCTCGAGGCGATCGAGAACTTCGACCCGGCGCATTGGGGCGACATCCTGCTCGATGGACCGAAACGCGCACAACACATCGAGAACGTGAAACAAATCCTGCGCCGGATGGGCGAGGCGGGCATTCCGATCATGGGCTACAATTTTTCCATTGCCGGCGTGGCCGGACGCACGAAGGGCAATTATGCCCGCGGCGGCGCCCCGTCGGTCGGCATGGAAGGGCCTTACGATCTGCCGATGCCCAATGGGCTCGTGTGGAACATGGTGGTTGATCCCACGGCCCCGGCGCGCAACACGGGCACGATCCCGGCGGCCACTCACGAGCAGCTCTGGTCGCGCTTGCAGCGTTTCCTCGACGAGGTGCTGCCGGTGGCGGAGCAGGCCGGCGTGCGGCTCGCGCTGCATCCGGATGATCCGCCGATGCCGACCATTCGCGGCCAGCCGCGTCTCGTTTACCAGCCGTCGATGTATCAGAAGGTCATCGACCTCAACCCGAGCCCGGCCAACCAACTGGAGTTCTGCGTCGGCTCGCTCGCGGAGATGACGGAGGGCGACATCTACGCGGTGGTCGACCAGTATTCCCGGCAAAACCGGCTCGGTTACGTCCACTTGCGCAACGTCCGCAACAAGGTGCCGCATTACAAGGAGACTTTCATCGACGACGGCGAGGTGGATGTGCTGCGCGTGCTGGCGATCCTCCAGAAAAACAAATTCGCCGGCGTCATCATTCCTGATCACGCCCCGCAGATGAGCTGCGCCGCGCCCTGGCACGCGGGCATGGCTTTTGCGATGGGGTACATCAAAGCCGGCCTGCAACAGCTCGCAAAGACCTGATCCGATTTTTTGAACCACCAATCTACACTAATGAATCACTAATCCGGATTAGTGGCCGGTAAGTGGCCATTAGTGGTCAACTGCCTTTCTCATGACATCGCCCTCTTTTGCCCAAGTATTCTCGCTCAAAGGCGAGGTCGCGCTCATCACCGGCGGCGGCACCGGCATCGGCCTCGCCATGGCGCACGCCATGCACGCGGCCGGGGCGCAAGTCGTGCTCGTCGGCCGGCGCGAGGCCGAGCTGGCGGCCGCGGTCAAGGAACTCGGCGCCGGCGCGGCCCATGCGGTGCACGACGTCAATCAGCTCGAGCTCGCCCCGGAGCTGGTGGCCCGGGTGGAAAAGGCGCACGGACCGGTCACCTGTCTCGTGAACAACGCCGGCCAGAACCTGAAGAAGCCGGCGGTGGAAACGACCGCCGAGGAGCTCGAGGCGATCGTGCGCACCCACATCTTCGGGGCGCATGCGCTGGTTCGGGCCGTCGCGCCGGGTATGATCGCGCGGAAGCATGGGAGCATTCTTTTCACGGCGTCGATGGCCTCGATTTTCGGCATCCCCAATGTCATCGCCTACACGGCGGCCAAGTCGGCCATGGTCGGCCTGGTCCGGGGCTATGCGGTCGAGTTCTCCCCGCACGGCGTGCGGGTCAACGCCATCGCCCCGGGCTGGATCGACACAGCGATGTCGCGCAAAGCTTTCGAGGGCGATCCCGCCCGCAAGAACAAGATCCTCAGCCGCACCCCCATGGCGAAGCTGGGCGTGACCGAGGATATCGGCTGGGCGGCAGTCTATCTCACCTCACCCGCGGCGAACTTCGTCACGGGCGTAATCCTGCCGGTCGACGGCGGCGTGAGCATCGGGTTCTGAGGCTGGACTGACTTTGAGGCGGGAGGGGCTTCATGCCCCGACAAAATGGTGCGCGAATCCGCGACGAAATCCTGAGTTAGCCACGAAAGAACACAGAGAGCACAAAGCAAAGCGGCCTGAATGGATGGTCTTTGTGCTCCTTGTGTTCCTTTGTGGCTAAAGCTCCCCTCTGGATCCGGAACAATCGATTCGGTTCACTGCTGGATGAGAGACTTGGCCGAGAAATCCGCGACGAAACCCTGAGGTAGCCACGAAAGAACACACAGAGCACAAAGCAGAGCGGCCTGAATGGACTGTCTTTGTGCTCCTTGCGTTCTTTTGTGGCTAAAGCTCCCCTCTGGATCCGGAACAATCGATTCGGTTCACTGCTGGATGAGAGACTTGGCCGAGAAATCCGCGACGAAACCCTGAGGTAGCCACGAAAGAACGCAGAGAGCACAAAGCAGAGCGGCCTGAATGGATGGTCTTTGCGCTCCTTGCGTTCTTTTGTGGCTAAAGCTCCCCTCTGGATCCGGAACAATCGATTCGGTTCACTGCTGGATGAGAGACTTGGCCGAGAAATCCGCGACGAAACCCTGAG